>Ga0209602_1001354_pt1 | contig 21521 bp, 19 predicted proteins | sample COGITO_mtgs_1205_3_FD_184810 | JGI IMG/M metagenome (GOLD analysis project Ga0209602, IMG submission 184810) | Pelagic marine microbial communities from North Sea - COGITO_mtgs_120524 (SPAdes) (version 2) | ecosystem: Environmental > Aquatic > Marine > Epipelagic ...
TATTAAACTTCTTTAACATTGGAGGAATTCGTTTTCAGAACATTGCAACAAATGATGCGCTTGTAACTTCTAAGATCAACACCATGGCAGAAGAAGGTTGGGAATTAGCCTTTGTAAACAGTGGTATTGAGAGTGACGCTGGTAAAGATGATGGAAAAGGTATTTTTATAACGCGTTATATTTTCAAAAAAAGTAAAACAGAGTAACAAACCAATTCTATAAAAAAAAGCCTGTATATAACATACAGGCTTTTTTATTTTTTTACTTTTTGGTGATGACCTTATTTTGGTGATTGATAGACTCTTGATGGATGGCTTTATAGATTTTTAAAATAAAGGCTTCACTAAGGGTATGCTCCTGCCCCTTAAGAATCATTTTACCTAAAATTTCATTCCAACGTTTGGCCTGCAGAATCGCTATGTTGTTTGATTTTTTTAAAGCGCCAATTTCATCTGCAATACCCATCCGCTTTCCTAGAGTTTCTAGTAATTTATGATCTAAAACATCTATTTTGGTACGAAGGGTATTGAGTTTGTTTTTAAACTCAATAGCATCTGTTTCCTGAAGGGGTATGCGCAAATCTTTGGTCATTTGCTTTAAAGCCCCTGGTGTTATTTGCTGCTGAGCATCACTCCAAGCATTGTCTGGATCATGATGGGTTTCTACCATAATGCCATCATAGTTTAGATCTAAGGCTGTTTGGCATAAATCAAAAATAAGATCTCTTTTCCCTGCTATATGTGAAGGGTCAAGAATAAGCGGAAGGTCTGGAAATTCATTTTGTAAATCAATAGGTATTTGCCACTCTGGATTGTTACGGTAGGTCTGCTTCTCGTAAGAAGAAAACCCTCGGTGTACTGCCGCCAAGTTTTTCAATCCAACCTTATAAAAACGCTCTACAGCCCCAAGCCACAAGGCTAGGTCTGGATTTACAGGGTTTTTAACCAGTACGGTTTTACCTGTACCCTTTAAGGCTTCTGCAATTTCTTGAACCATAAATGGAGATACTGTAGTGCGAGCTCCAACCCACAAAATATCAACATCGTGCTTTAAAGCTAAATCAACATGGGCGGCATTGGCCACCTCTGTTGTTGTTAGTAAACCTGTCTCTTGTTTGGCTCTTTGCAGCCATTTAAGACCTATTTCGCCAACGCCCTCAAAATTACCTGGGCGTGTTCTTGGTTTCCAAATACCAGCTCTTAGCACGGTGGTATCTGTGTCTTTTAATTGATGTGCAATTTCTAAAACCTGCTCTTGTGTTTCTGCGCTGCAAGGCCCTGCAATTAACAATGGATGCGAAAGCCCCATGTTTTTTAACCAAGCACCTAATTCTTTATTATTTTTCATAGATTAAATCAAAAAAAAGAGCCTCTATTGAGGCCTTTTGGGTGTATTAAAATACAATAATCCAACTTTAATTGAAATTTTGTAATGCAGACCAGCACCCTTTGGTAAAAGCGTAATGCTATTTACTTTACGGTAAACAAAAGTAGCTATTCTAGTAGGGTTTAAAAATTATTTGTGAAACTATTAGCAAATCTACTCTCCTAATATAGCATGCACTAAGTGAAGGTTAACAGCATCTAAGTTATCATCATTCACACAGACCATATTTTGCTTTTTGCTGGCTTTAGAAATTCTCTCCAAAAAAAACAAATCATTGAGATTTGCTTTAATTAATTTATTCAAAAATTAATTGACCTGTAAAAAGCGTCTCTACCTCAACTATAGCTGGGCGATTTACACAAATTACATCTCCAGTGCTTACCAGTTGCCCGGAGAGTTTGTCTATAGGGTGTACAATCATTTTGTTGGCGCTTCTGTGAAAAAAATCAAACTCATTTACCAAGAAGTCTCTACCCTCAAAGCGCGGGTTTTCATCATTAAAAACTACCCTCGCAGTGGTAGCAGCGCCACTTATATAAAAAATACTTTGCCCATTGGCATTTATGTTAAAAACATCACAGTCTATCTCTAGATAAAAGTCCCCTCCTTTTTTTAAAGACACAATACCATCTGGGCCAGATGTTGTATTACTAGTTAATGTTAATTCTGGGAAAGCTAAGGTACCTATGCTTGTTATATCATAGTTTGAGGAGTTTCTAATGTGTGTGAGATTTGGTGTTGTTATTGTAACCACTGTAAGGCCGTAATCTCTCACAAAATTACACGCATTTGTATCTCTAACAATCAAGGTATCATCAAAAACATATACAGATACATCTGTAAGCAAATTCTCTGCGGTGGTAAGACTAACCTGCTGCACATCACCTTGCTTTATAAGCAATGTAACCTCTCCCTCTGATCTTACTCTTAAAAAAGAAGGCACCTCAACTATCATTGTAACACTATCTCCAGCGGCTTGAAAACAATCACCAATAGCGTCAGAATTACAAGAGCACAAGAGCCCCAGTAACACAAGTGCTGTTGTTTTTTTAATTGCTAAAAGTATTATTTTCTTCATTATTTTAAATTCTAAAACCAACTCCAAATGCAACATTTTCTGCACTTGCCCAGTGAGATTTTAAGGTAACCACTGCAAACACTTTTTCGGAAATGTAATACTTTAAACCGGGCCTTAAATACACGCGAGCTTCATACTTATAGGGGTAATAAGCATAATAACCAACCTGGCCAATAAGAGATAATTTATTTACATGTAATTCATAGCCTACAAAAACGCCAACTCTCTTGTAGTCTTCATCTCCAGTAACTCCATTTTGAGGAAACGCAGCAGCGCTATAGGCTATTTCTGTTTCTAAAAATTTAGCAAAAATAGCATCTACCCCAAGTTGGATAGAGCTTTTATAACTCAGTCTTTTGTCTGCATATCCAGAGACAACAAAAAATGGTTTTTGACCAAGACCAATGACTCGCCCCTCCTGAATACCACCACGAAGCACCACATTAAAATGTATGGGTTGTGTTACTTTATCAAAACCAGCTGTTGTAGTATAGCTACGTTGGGTATCTGCATCTATTTGGTAGGTAACACCAAGGGTTGCAGCAAAGGTGTTGGCGCTTGAGTTTGGAGATTTAACACTTGAGTTTGAATAATGAATCAAAGAGAGGCCTGCCTTGAGCCCAAAACCTTTGAAAATACTTGGTTTATTGTACCCAAGCATAAAATATGAAGACCCTAGCAAGTGAGTACCATAGGCATTATTATTTGGGTTTGTGTCAATATCATAGGGGTTTTCTGCGTATGCGATACCTGTAGCAAGACGCAAAAACAGGTTTCTTTTCAGAAAATAAAAATTATAGTGTCCATGTATACTTATGGTGCTGCCCAAGACATCATTTTGAGGGTTTTGATACACCATAGACACCCCAAAATCTGGATAATTATAGGCCTCTTGCCAACGCTCTGAACCAAAGGTTTTAACATTGTAGCCTAAGATAAACCCCTTTGGGTGGCCTTTAATAAGGTGCTCTATATCTTTATTGTGTCTTAAAATACTACCATAGAAATAGTTGGCATCTATAAAAGTAGACTCCTTTTGTTGGCCTTGCATTGCCATGGCGCTTAAAATAGCGACAACTAATAGTAGTTTTTTCACATTGCAAATTAAAAGAAACCGTGGGGTTTTAAAAAGGTAAATTCGTTAAATCAACATTCCCGCCAGATAAAATAATACCCACCTTCTTGCCGGCAAATGTTTTTTTGTCTTTCAGCAGTGCTGCAAAAGGTACAGCGCAAGAGGGTTCTATAATAATTTTAAGGCGCTCCCATAGTAGTTTCATGGCAGAGATTATTTCCTGCTCCTCTACTCGTATAATATCTGTAACTAGGGTTTTAATGATAGGAAAATTTTTATCTCCTAGATGTGTTCGTAAGCCATCTGCAATTGTATTTACAGTGGTGTTATACTCGATTTTTCCAGATTGCAGAGATCTATACCCATCATCTGCGTTAAAAGGTTCTCCGGCGTATACGCCTATGGATGATCCGTAATATTTTGCAGCCAGGGCGCTACCGGCAAGCAGCCCGCCTCCCCCAACGGGTGTAATGATACAATTTAGTGATGGGTGCTCTTGTAACAGTTCTATGGCTGCAGTACCCTGCCCTAAAATTACATCTATGTGATTTGATGGGTGCAAAAAAGTAGCACCCGTTTTGTTTTTTATTTGACTAGCCATTGCCTCTCGAGCTGCAATAGTAGCTTCAGACTCATAAATAATACCTCCATAGCTTACAACAGCATCTTTTTTAACCTGTGGCGCATTATTTGGCATTACAATGTATGCTGGTATGCCTAGATTTTTTGCTGCCAAAGAAACGGCCTGCGCAAAATTACCAGAACTATGGGTAACCACCCCTTTTGCTCGATCTGCTTGAGGTATTTGTAAAATAGCATTGATGGCGCCTCGCATTTTAAAAGCGCCCATTTTTTGAAAATTTTCGCACTTAAAAAAAATAGATGCTCCACTTAGCTCATCTAGTAATCTAGAGGTTAAAACTGGGGTTTGATGCACATGAGGACGTACTCTATCAAAAGCTTGTTGAACATCTCTCTGGCTTGGTATCATTGCAGAAGTAATTAGCTTGGTTAGACTGTTAAAATAGTATTATTTAAAGTAATAGTATAGTTTATCTTCACTGAACTCTCAAAAGTAATAGACACAGAACAGTACTTCTCAAAACTCAACGCTGCTGCTTTTATAACCTTTTGGGGAGCTATGTCTGCCTCTATAATAATATGCACATCAATACGCTCAAAGGGTTTTGCTTGTTTTAGTTGTTTTCTTGCACCGGTAACCTCTATTTGATACGAGTCTATTTTTTGCTTTTGTTTCTCTAGGATATATATCACATCAATGGCGCTGCAACTCCCAACACCCATAAGTAATAACTCCATGGGGCTTGCACCTTGAGCTCCTTCTTTGGAGGTATTGTCTATCATAATAGGCACGCCAGAGCTCCCTTTTGCTTGAAATAAATATGCGTCGTCTTTTCTCTCTAAAGTAACCTTCATAATGCTTTGGTGTATATTACTACAAATATTGCAAATAAAATTCTTATTCGAAGAATGTTACTGCAAACTCGAGAGGCAATTTGCATTAAAGTTTTTTAATCTTAAACAAACATGTACCTTTGCTTTATAATTAAGAGGAAAGATTTGACTGCTTGCAACCTCTTTCTGAAATATATATTTCAGAAAAAAAATTCTAAACTATCGTTAGAGTTTAAATGCTAAATCAGTGAATTGCACTTTTTGCAATCTTCTGTGGACCCTAGGTCAAATCTACCCTATTTTACTAAAATCATTAAACCCCATTTATATGGCGTATTTATTTACCTCAGAGAGTGTTTCTGAAGGACACCCAGACAAAGTTGCAGATCAAATAAGTGATGCGCTTATAGACAACTTTTTGGCCTTTGACCCTAAGGCTAAAGTAGCTTGCGAAACCCTTGTAACAACGGGCCAAGTTATATTGGCAGGAGAAGTAAAAAGTAGTGTATATCTAGATGTGCAAAAAATTGCTCGCGATGTTATCAATAAAATTGGATATACTAAAAGTGCATATCAATTTGACGGAAACTCTTGTGGAATACTTTCTGCAATACATGAGCAATCTAGTGATATTAACCAAGGCGTAGATAAAACAAATCCCGAAGACCAGGGTGCTGGTGACCAAGGAATGATGTTTGGTTATGCTACAGATGAGACAGAAAACTTCATGCCTTTAGCCCTAGATTTATCTCATAGGCTACTTATTGAACTAGCTCAGTTGCGTAGAGAAGAAAAAGATATTCCTTACCTAAGACCTGATGCAAAATCTCAGGTAACTATTGAATATTCTGATGATAATATACCGCAAAGAATAGATGCTATTGTAATTTCAACCCAACATGATGATTTTGACAGCAACGATACGCGCATGCTGGAAAAAATAAAAGAAGATATTATTACTATTTTAATTCCGAGGGTTGTAGCAAAATTAAAACCAAACATACAGGCTTTATTTAATGATGCTATTACATACCATATCAACCCAACAGGAAAGTTTGTAATTGGTGGTCCTCATGGAGATACGGGTTTAACTGGACGTAAAATTATTGTAGACACCTATGGCGGCAAAGGAGCTCATGGTGGTGGTGCTTTTTCTGGAAAAGATCCAAGTAAGGTTGACAGATCTGGAGCTTATGCTACAAGACATATTGCTAAAAATCTAGTTGCTGCCGGGCTTTGCAAAGAAGTTTTGGTTCAAGTATCCTACGCCATTGGTGTTGCAGAGCCAACCAGTATTAACGTAGATACCTATGGAACATCTAATGTGAAACTAACAGACGGGGAGATTAGTGAAGTTGTTGAAGGCCTTTTTGACATGCGCCCTTATTTTATAGAACAACGCTTAAAGCTGCGCCAACCAATGTATAGCGAAACTGCTGCATATGGACACATGGGCCGCGAAAACAAAGTAGTTACCAAAACCTTTACCATACCTAATGCCAAAAGCAAAACAATGGAAGTAGAATTGTTTACCTGGGAAAAATTAGACTCTGTAGAAAAAGTTAAAAACGCATTTTCTTTATAAACGAAACCATTACAATAACATTAAACAGTGCCACGGTATCGATGGCAGTGTTTTTTTATTTAAAAGAGTAGTTATAAAAAAGTAGTTGTATAAAAAATTGTTGGGGTAATGTTAAAGTGTGCTGCTAAAAAAAAAGAGCGTGGTATCTTTAAAATAAAAAATGCGAACGCTACTTTTTATAACCTTATTTCTAGTCACTTCCATGGAAGCTCAAACTGTTTTTAATTTCTCCAAAAATGCCCAGCTAAACAACTGGTATGTTGTTGATGACGGTGTGATGGGAGGACGCTCTAAAGGGAGCATAAGGCAAGACCAAGAAGGACACGTTGTGTTTGCTGGACAAATCTCACTTAAAAATAATGGCGGGTTTTCATCCCTGCGCTATCGTTTGCCTGAGCCCATAAGTACCCAAGGTGTAACACAAGTAGTGCTCAAGATTAAAGCAGATGGTAAAGACTATCAATTTAGAGTTACGGACCAAATTGGGAAAAGATATTCTTACATCACCACCTTTACCACCAACGGATCTTGGCAAGAGATTGCCATACCTCTAAATTCTCTCTACCCCTCTTTTAGAGGGCGCTCTTTAAATATGCCAAATTTCAGTGGAGACGTTTTACAAGAAATCACTTTTTTAATAGGTAATAAAAAAGAGGAAGACTTTGAGTTGCTTATAGATAGTATTACCCTTAGATAAAACCATTACCTGCTTATAAAAAAGTAGCCCAAGGAAGTGCTTTCTGTACCTGTGATATTTGAACTTCTAGGTCTTTTTTAAAGTGAATATGGGCCTTTGAATTCTCATTAAAAGGGGTGTGAAGCATGCCAGATTGTATGGTTGCTATTTTTTTTTGGAGCGCTGCAGTTTCTGGGCATATCCAAGAGCCAGTAAAGGCATTCCAAATAATAGCAATGGCCGTTTGATTTGGATGAATTAAATCTTCTTTATAATATCTATAATCACGCAACTCATCCATCATAATCTCATATGAGGGAAAATAATAATTTAATTTCTCTGGAGATACAATCTCTTGCACCCCAGCAATTAAATGTGCCTTACTCCTGCTATTGGCTAAAAGGCCATCTTTGATATGGCGCACGGGAGAGACCGTATTTATAATGCTACATGTTGGGTTAATTGCTCTTAGCTTGGTTTCTATACCAAGTAAAACATCGCTCACATCATCTGGAGATAGCAGCTGTTTTACAAACTCTTTTTGAGGTACTTTATGGCAATTTGCAACAATGGTATCGTTCTCTAGATGCTTATATACCCAGGCGGTGCCAAATGTAAAAACAACATGGCTTGCCTCTAAAAGTGAAAATCTAAGTTTTTCAAGGGCCGAGTTTAAAGCAGAGATTAAATCTTCCTCAGAGGTATTAGATAATTTTGAGTGTGCTAAAAAACAATGCCACTGCTCGTTTTGAAGAAAAACATCTTTTGATGTAAACCAGGTTTGATTTACAGCCCTTGTAATCAATTTCTCTATGGCTACAGGATGAAACAAAATGCCAAAAGGATTGGTGCACTGCTGGAATTTATAATACTCCAGTTTTGCTCCCATATTTTGGGCAAAACAACTCCCTAACAAAAGTACCTTTGAGCTGTAGCTTATAGGTGGGTTTTGCCTTGATAGTTTTATTGGAGTTGTGAGTTTCATCTTATAGAATATAGTCTTTCACTTGTGCTAAGGCTATGGCAATACCTTCTGGTTTTTTACCACCTGCAGTGGCAAAAAATGGTTGCCCACCACCTCCACCTTGGATGTGTTTCCCTAGTTCACGTACAATTTTACCAGCATCTAACCCTTTACTTGTAACAAGTTGTTTGTCTATATAGCAGGTAAGTAATGCTTTATCATTTGCTTTACTACCAAAGAGGATAAATAAATTGTCAATCTCTCCCCCAAGCTCAAAGGCTAAGTCTTTGAGTCCTGCAGCGTCTAGGTCTAGTTCTTTGGTTAAAAAGTGTACTCCGTTTAACTCAACAACTTCATTTTTTAAATCTCCCTTTATGTTTTTTGCCTTTTCTTTTAACAGTTGTGCTACCTGTTTTTGAAGTGCACTATTTTGCTCCTGCATACTTGTTACGGCTTTTACAGGATCTTGGGCATTGTTTAATGATTTTTGAAGCGCCGAGAAAGCGTTACTTCTATCAATATAATACTGTTTGGCAGCATCGCCGGTAATTGCCTCAATGCGGCGTATACCACTTGCAACTGCTCCTTCACTGGTAATTATAAAATGCCAAATACTACTGGTATTTGAAACATGTGTACCCCCGCACAATTCCATAGAATTTCCAAATTTAATAGCTCTTACCGCATCTCCATACTTTTCTCCAAAAAGTGCAATAGCTCCTTGATCAATAGCTTGTTGGTATGGAATATTTCTTTTTTCTTCTAAAGGCAATTCTTCTTTAATACGTGCATTCACAAAATCTTGAACCTCTAAAAGTTCTTCATCTGTCAACTTACTGAAATGCGAAAAATCAAAACGCAAAGAACCACTATGCACCATAGATCCTTTTTGCTCTACGTGTGTCCCAAGCACTTTACGAAGTGCTTGATGCAGCAGGTGTGTTGCAGAGTGATTGGAGGCAGATCTAGAACGTTGTTTGTTATCTACAACGGCCTTAAAACTCTCTTTGGGCTTTCTTGGCAGGTTTTTTGAAAAATGGACAATCAAGTTGTTTTCCTTCTTGGTATCTACAATATAAACAACCTCTCCATTGCTAGCCTCAAGGTATCCTTTGTCTCCAACCTGGCCTCCACCCTCTGGGTAAAAAGGAGTACGATTAAATACTAGTTGGTACATTTCTCCATCTTTTTTGCTGGCTACCTTACGGTATTTTACAATTTGAATTTGAGTTTCAAGAGTGTCATAACCAACAAACTCTTCCTGGGTATCTTGGGTGAGTGTTTCCCAATCTCCAGTAGCTATTTTGGTTGCAGATCTAGATCTATCTTTTTGTTTTGCAAGAGCAGCCTCAAATCCCTTTTGGTCTAAATCATACCCGCGTTCTCTGAGTATAAGGGCTGTTAAATCTATAGGAAATCCAAAGGTGTCATACAATTCAAAGGCTTTTACACCAGAGATTGTTTTACGCTCTGCTTTTTCAATAACGGTATCAAGGAGCACCAATCCTTGATCTAGCGTGCGCAAAAAAGAAGCTTCTTCTTCTTTGATGACGTTGGTTATTAAATTCTTTTCTTTCTTTAATTCTGGAAATGCGCCACCCATTTGTTTTATTAGGGTGTCTACCAGCTTATAGATAAAAGGATCTTTGGCATTTAAAAAAGTAAAACCATAGCGTACCGCTCGGCGTAAAATTCTTCGAATTACATATCCAGCCCCAGTATTACTTGGTAATTGTCCATCTGCGATAGAAAATGCAACCGCCCTAAGGTGGTCACTAATAACACGAACAGCAATATCTACCTTTTGATCTGTACCATAGGCTACACATCTGGTCACCGCTTCTATTTCTCTAATAATTGGCTTAAAAACATCGGTGTCATAGTTACTCTTTACTCCTTGTAAGACCATGCACAGACGCTCAAAGCCCATTCCGGTATCTATGTGCTGGTTGGGTAAAATCTCTAGAGAGGCATCTGCCTTACGGTTGTATTGCATAAATACCAAGTTCCATATTTCAACCACCTGCGGGTGGTCCATATTAACGAGGGTTTTTCCGTCTACGGCAGCTTTTTCCTGGGGGGTTCTAATATCAACATGAATTTCACTACAAGGGCCACAAGGTCCTTGAGCGCCCATTTCCCAAAAATTATCGTCTTTGTTGCCCATCAGTATTCTATCCTCAGAGATAAACTCTTTCCAGATATCATAGGCCTGGCTGTCCATCTCTAGGTTGTCTGCATCATCACTTCCTTGGAAAACCGTAACATATAAAATGTCTTTATCTATTTTGTAAAACTGTGTTAGCAGTTCCCATGCCCAAGCAATGGCCTCTTTTTTAAAATAGTCTCCAAAACTCCAGTTACCTAGCATTTCAAATAAGGTATGGTGGTAGGTATCATACCCTACCTCTTCCAAATCATTGTGTTTTCCGCTCACACGTAAACATTTTTGGGAGTCTGTGAGGCGATTATTTTTGGGTGTTGCATTTTCAAGGAAGAACTCCTTAAAAGGAGCCATACCACTGTTCACAAACATAAGCGTAGGGTCATTCTTTAACACCATTGGTGCAGAGGGAACAATACTGTGTTTTTTACTTTCAAAGAAGTTTAAAAAAGTAGCGCGAATTTCTTGAGATTTCATATGTGTTTTTTGTACTGAAATTTTAATTCAAAAGGCTATGCCGAAAACAATTTCTATATTTGTATAACGTTACCAATACCAAGGTCACCTATTTAACAACAAAAATAAGTTTTTTTAATTTATGAGTAAGGTAAAATATTACTATGATAGTGAAACATTATCATACCGGAAAATAGAGCATAAAAAAGGGCGCAAAACTGGGCTGTTTATTTTAAGTTTTATGGGCGTTTTACTCAGTGGGTTTTTATTAATGCTCCTGTTTCTAAACTTACCAAATTTCGAAACTCCAAAAGAAAAAGAACTCAACAGAGAGTTAACAAATTTAGAGTTTCAAGTAAAACTGCTGAACAAAAAAATGAACCAGGCAGAAACGGTATTAACAGAAATTGCAGAGCGTGACAACAATCTATACCGCATTTATTTTGAAGCCAACCCTATATCCCAGGAGCAAAGAAAAGCTGGTTTTGGTGGTATAAATAGATATAAAGACTTAGAAGGTTTTGATAACTCCAAATTAATTATCTCTTCAAACAAGCGCATTGACATCCTAACCAAACAAATTGTAGTACAGTCAAAATCTTTGGATGAAATTGCAGCTTTAGCCACAGAAAAAGAAGCACTTTTAAAAAGTATTCCAGCCATACAGCCTGTCAAAAATGAAGATTTGACACGAATGGCATCTGGATATGGATATAGGACAGACCCCTTTACAAAGGCAAGAAAGTTTCATTTTGGTATGGACTTTACAGCCCCAAGAGGTACTCCAGTATACGCAAGTGGAGACGGAAGGGTCTCTAGGGCAGACAACAGAGCATCAGGCTATGGAAAACACATACGCATCACTCACGGTTTTGGATATATGAGCCTGTATGCGCACCTTTATAAATACAATGTAAAAAGAGGACAACGAGTAAAAAGAGGAGATTTAATTGGTTTTGTAGGGAGTACAGGGCGCTCTGAGGCGCCACATTTGCACTATGAAGTTTTTAAAGACAAGAAACGCATCAACCCTATTAATTTTTACTACGGAAATCTAAGCCCTAAAGAATTTGCAGATATCCTTAAAAAGAGTATCCAAGAAAACCAGTCTCTGGATTAATCATTACAGGTTAATAAGCTAATAGAACTTAAAAAAGACAAACCAAAAATGCACATAGAACTTCCAGAAAAATTATATTACAGCATAGGAGAAGTAGCAGAAGCCTTTAAGGTGAACACCTCTCTTATTAGGTTTTGGGAGAAAGAATTTGATGTATTGCAACCAAAAAAAAATGCCAAGGGGAATAGAAAATTCACCCCTAAAGACATTAAAAATCTTGAGCTTATTTACCACTTGGTAAAGCAGCGTGGCTTCACCCTTGAAGGAGCTAAAACACACCTCAAAGAAAACAAAGGCAAAACTTTAGAGAATTTTGACATCATTCGCAAATTAGAAAGCGTGAAATCTGAGTTGCTTAAAATTAAAGAACAATTATAAACAAGAACTTCTGTAGCAGTAGCATACTTCTTTTATTGCTCACAACATTTTGTTTTACTTGCCCACAAACACACTATAGTATACCTTAAAAATAAAACCACCCAATCTCAAATAGAGACAGGGTGGTTTTTATATAAATACCTTATGTATTCTATAATTGTGGTAACAATACTGTGTCTATTGCGTGTATAACGCCATTTGCAGCTTGCACATTTGTTACAATAACTTGGCTTGTTCTCCCATTTGGGTCTGTAATTATTGCCGTTGTTGCGTCAATCTCTACTGCATCTCCAAGTGTAACTACTGTTCCAGTTACTAAGTCTTCTGCACGAACATTTGCTCCTTCTACAACATGAGTATTAAGAGTTGCTGTTAAAATAGCTCCATCAACATCATCTATACCTGCAACACCTAGTTCTGCGTATAAATCAGCAAATGCTTGATTGGTTGGAGCAAAAACTGTAAAAGGTGCTGGTGCAGTACCGTTAGCAGTGGTTAAAACACTTACGTAATCTGGTTGGTCTGCTCTTGTAAGAGCACCTACTAATTCAGAGAATGTTGCTTCGTCTGCTGCTGCAAATGTTACAACACTTGGTAGAGTGATTACAGCATCTACAATGTGTATCACACCGTTATCTGCAGAAACATCAGCAGTAGTTACACTAGAGATTCCGTTCAACATAACACCTTCTGTAGTATTAACGTACATACTTAGTGGCGCGTCAGCTTCACCGTTAAAAGTGGCAGAAGTATTGATATATCCTGTAGATAGGTCTGCTGCATTATTTATTCCTCCTACTACATGGTTTAATAATGTACTAGCTAGCGCATCTACAGGAACATCTTCTAGAGTTGCAAATCCATTTGCAGTTAGAAAATCTGCAAATGCGTCATTGGTGGGAGCAAATACCGTGAAAGGTCCCTCAGAGGCTAACACTGATGTTAAATTTGTAATTTCAAGAGCACTCCCTAGGGTGCTAAAATCTGGATTTCCTGCTACGATATCAACAATAGTGTTTGTTTCTGCTGGAAGTGTTTGGTTGTCATCATCATCACTACAGGATGTAAAAACAATTGCTAATGCTAAAAGGCTAGTTCTAAATAAATTTTTCATGTGTGTTTTTTATGATTAAGCTCGCAATATATAAACATGGCTTTATTGGATGACATAATTAAATGTGATTTGGCACGAATTTAACGCATCTTGTTAAACTTTTACTAAGAAAACAATAAACAAAACATAGAGGACAATACACTCAAAATACAGCAAATCAACTACGCATAAAATAAGATCTCACAAATTATAATAACTAGATTTTTAATGTCATGAATACCAAATAATACTATCTTTAAGGCTACAATAAATAGTATGTTAGCACTAAAAATACACCCAAATCTTATTGAATGCGGCACAGATGAGGCAGGTCGCGGATGTCTTGCTGGTCCTGTTACTGCGGCTGCTGTAATCCTGCCCGATGATTTTACCCATCCGTTTCTTACAGATTCTAAACAACTCAGCGAAAAAAAGAGACTGGAGCTTAAACCCATCATTGAAGCAGCAGCCATAAGTTATGGCGTCTCTCATGTCATGATGGAAAAGATTGACCAAATCAACATCTTAAACGCATCTATTTTGGGCATGCACCGCTCTATAGACCAGCTCTCTACCCGCCCAGAATTTATAGCCATTGACGGAAACCGTTTTAAACCCTATCACAAAGTTAGGTATGAGTGTGTCGTTAAAGGAGATGCAAAATATTTACATATTGCCGCTGCCTCCATACTGGCCAAAACAGCAAGAGATTTGTACATGGAGAAACTTCATGAAGAATTTCCTATGTATAACTGGAAACAAAACAAGGGCTACCCAACCAAAGAGCATAGAGCTGCTATTTTTAAATATGGGCCTTCTCCCTACCATCGCAAAAGTTTTAAATTACTCCCAGATCAATTACGTCTAGATATATAAGTGTGTTGAAAACCCGTCAATAAACAAAGACAACAATGTCTATATTTTAAGCAATCCTTTATACTTTTGTAATTATGACGTCTTTAAAAAGAATCGCCTTACTCTTTACAATTTCTCTACTAATTAGCAGTTGTGACTCCTACGAATCATCTCATAGATCTATGCTAGATTTTATAGACCCTAGTTGGGCTCTTATCTACACCATAGATGATGTCTCTCAGGTAGAGAAAGACCTCCAAGACAATGTGCTTCTTGGAAAAATAAGCACTACAAAGTTGCAGCAAGTGCTAAAAAAACATCCTTTTATTGGCAAACTTCCCTACAGCTCAGAAATATTAATAGCCCTACCCAAGACCCAAGACACTGCAAACAATGTTCTGGTAATTGCCAAATCTCACAAAACAACTCCCCAAGACAGCCTGCAAAACACAAGCCCTCCAAAAAAAGGCATTGTCATTAAAAAATACTCTGGAGAGACAATTTATCAAGCACAGGTTGGAGACTACATACTTTTATCCGGAACTAAAAAATACCTGGAAAAGGCACTAAAGCAAGAAAAAAACCAGGATTTGGCCCTTGTCAAACTAATGGGCTCAAACACTTTTAAAGGCATTAGTGTTTATACAAAATACAACACTTTTTTGGATTCTGAGGCTACTTTAAGCGCCTGGAACGGCCTTGATTTAACTCTTGTTTCTAAGGGCATACAAGGCTCTGGAATAGCCATGATACAAGATAGTTTGCAATTACTATCTGTATTTAAAGGACAGCAATCCCATGGGTTTTCTATGGCTAGTATGATACCAAATACAGCCTTAAGGGGTCGCGCTATAGGGTACTCCAATGCTGGGCTTTTACACCAAAACATCAAAATCTATAAAAAAGACAGTACACAGGCGGTGCTCCCAGATGTGTTTGAAACCTTAAAAAGCATAGGACAAGTAGTTTTAAATAATGGTGAGATAACCCTTATGGAGAGTCTTGATAGCCAGTTATCTTTAGAGAGTTTGGCAAAGTATATTTCTCGTGGAGAAACCTATAGAGATGTTATACTCTACAGCTGTAACACTCCAAGTATTGTATCGCAAACATTTAGCCCATTGTTACAAGGCCACCAAATTAATGTGCTTTTTAGTATGAATAATTATATTATTGGGGCAAGCAATATGGAAGTTGCACAACAATACATCAATGCTATAGAAACCCGCAGCACACTATCTGAGGCCTCTTATTTCAAAAATAGTACTCAGCAGCTACCTACCACCTCTTCCTTATTGGTTTTTGAACAGCAGTTTACAGCAGGGTTTTCCAGGCAAGTAATGGGAGATAAACCCACGCAGCAAATAGAAAATGATTTCCCTATCGCTATTTTTCAATACAAGTATGATACTTCTTTTGCACATATTAATTTTATTAGCCACAAGGCTGGTAAAGAAATCAAAAAAGCGAAAGGTGTTACTCAATTAATTACAATTGATGTGGGAAAAACCATGCTAGGTGACCCTCAATTTTTTACAAATCATAAAACAAATGAGAAAGAAGTTGTAGTACAAGACATTGAAAACAAACTTCATTTATTTGCCTTAAGCGGCACCAAACTTTGGACAAAGGCTTTAGACAACCCAATACTTGGAGGCATTCAAGAGATAGACCTGTTTGGTAATGGCAAAAAACAACTTGCATTTACCACCAAAAACAAACTGTATGTCTTGGATAGAAACGGGAAACAAGTAGCTCCTTTTCCAATTACATTTAGGGATCAAATCACTCAGCCTCTTGCTGTTTTTGATTATGATAACAGCAAAAAATACAGGTTTGTTGTCATTCAAGACAATGAGGTAGTTATGCTTGATAAAAAGGGTAAAACAGTCAAGGGGTTTACCTTTAAAAAAGCAAAAAGCAGCATCATTGGTACACCGCAGCATATACGGCTACAAAACAAAGATTATTTGCTATTTCAGCAAGAAAACGGAACGCTCTCTATACTTTCTAGAACAGGGAAAGAACGTGTTAGGGTTTCAGAAAAACTCACTCTTACAGGAGCGCCTATTTTAAAGACAAGAACAAGTTTTGTTTTGGTTACTAAAGATAATGAGCAAAAAACCATTTCTCAATCCGGAAAAATAACAAGTAAAAAAATAAACGCAACCAATGAGTACTCCCTAAACATTGTAAGAGATAATACCATTTCACTCTCAGACAACCACCTACGAGTAAACTCAAAACACATAGAGCTTCCCTTTGGCATCTACACAAGCCCAAGGGTATATTACGCCAATAAAAAAGGGTATGTAACCACCACAGAAACCCAAGAAAAAAAGACCTACTTGTACAATTTTGATGGAACACTGCTAAAGGGGTTTCCCGTATACGGAGCTACTAGCGCAGAGGTTATTGCTTCAAATAAAAATGTGTTTGTTCTAACAAAAGAGGATGACACCAAGTGTATCGTATACCAAATTAAATAGACTACAAGTGGGCATTAAATAGTACTAAAAAATGTTTTAGTAGTGACGCCTTAACATCTTCCATAGACACCTGCTGCACCCCTAATTCTACATTTAGAGACGTTACGGCTTTATCTTTAATGCCGCAGGGTATCATGTGGTCAAAATATCCTAGATCTGCATTTACATTTAATGCAAAACCGTGCATGGTAACCCAGCGGCTTGCACGTACACCCATGGCACAAATTTTTCTAGCAAAAGGAGTGCCTGGATCAAGCCAAACACCAGTTTCTCCCTCAGAGCGCTGTGCTTTTAGACCGTATTGGGCGAGGGTTAATATCACCATTTCTTCCAACAGGCGTAAATACTTATGGATGTCTGTAAAGAAATTTTCTAAATCCATGATGGGGTACCCTACAACTTGTCCTGGACCATGATAGGTAATATCTCCACCTCTATTTATTTTATAAAAGGTAGCACCAATAGCCGCCAAAGTATCCTTGGGTATTAAAAGATTATCTAAATCACCGCTTTTACCAAGGGTGTATACATGTGGGTGTTCTACAAACAAAAAATGGTTTGGGGTTTGCAGTCCAGCAGCTTCTCTTCTATTTTTAATTTTTATATCAATTATAGCAGCAAAGAGACTTTCTTGGTACTCCCAAGTTTCTTTGTAGTCTTTAAGACCTAGGTCTTGTAGTTGTAGTTGTTTGTTCAAGATATAGTAAGCTTGCAAGACACCTTTAATGGCATATTGTATGTATTAGTGACACCTTAATTAACCTATGGTGTCTTTATTACTTGCATTAAATTAGCTTAATTATCTGGGTTATTTAAAATAATAAGGGCAGCAATTACCCCAGGAATCCAACCCAAACACGTTAAGATTAAAACAATTAATACAGAACCACACCCTTTATCAATTACGGCAAGGGGTGGAAATAAAATCGAAAGTACAACTCTCCAAAAACTCATAGGTATTATTATCTTACAAAATTACAACTATTTATAATATAGGTCTACCCATTTTTGTTTTGTTACAAGAGCTAGATATCTCTTTGGGTGAATGAGTCAAATAACAGATATAATAGACGAAATTAAAACCAGTATACATCTCTTTTTATTGTCTGTTGGGTAAGGAAACAAAATTTTGTAAAAATTTTAAGATTAAAATAGGGAAATAGGCTAATTTTGTAGCACAAATAAAGCATATGCAACTTTCTGAAGTAGAAATCATTCGTAGAGAAAAACTGACCCAATTAAGAGCCTTGGGTATCAACCCATATCCTGCAGATTTATACCCTGTAGATCATACCAGTAAAGCTATTAAAGAGCAGTATACAGAAGGCAAAAAAGTGATTATTGCTGGAAGATTGATGCGTAAAAAAATACAAGGAAAAGCCTCTTTTGCTGAAATACAAGATAGTGAAGGAAGAATACAAGTGTACTTTAACAGGGACGAAATTTGCCCTGGTGAAGATAAAATGAAATACAACGAGTTGTTTAAAAAATTACTAGACCTTGGCGATTTTATAGGAGTTGAAGGAGAGCTCTTTACTACACAGGTAGGAGAGATTACCGTACTGGTTAAAGAATTTAAGCTGTTAAGTAAAGCATTAAAACCATTGCCGCTGCCAAAAACAGACAGCCAAGGAAATACCTATGATGAGTTTATAGATCCAGAAATGCGCTACAGACAGCGCTATGCAGATTTGGTTGTAAACCCAAAAGTAAAAGAGGTTTTTGTAAAAAGAACAAAGCTCTTTACAGCCATGCGTACCTTTTTTAACAACAGTGGTTATTTTGAGGTAGAAACACCCATTTTGCAGTCTATACCAGGAGGTGCTGCGGCAAGACCATTTCAAACACATCATAATTCTCTAGACATCCCTATGTACATGAGAATTGCCTGTGAGCTGTATCTAAAAAAATTAATTGTCGGTGGTTTTGATGGGGTATATGAGTTTGCAAAAACCTTCAGAAACGAAGGTATGGACAGAACTCACAATCCAGAGTTTACCATGATGGAGATTTATGTAGCCTATAAGGATTACAACTGGATGATGGATTTTACAGAGGAGCTACTAGAGTATTGCGCCACACAGGTAAACGGAAGTTCAAAAACGGTGTTTGGAGAGCATGAAATTAATTTTAAGGCTCCTTACGCAAGAGTAACCATGACAGATGCTATTAAAAACTTTACTGGCTTTGATATTTCTGGTAAAACAGAAAATGAAATTAGAGAAGCTGCCAAAGCTATGGGTATTGAGGTAGACAGCGCCATGGGTAAAGGGAAATTAATAGATGAAATTTTTGGCGAGAAATGTGAGGCAAATTACATACAACCTACATTTATTACAGACTATCCAAAAGAGATGAGCCCCTTGACAAAAGAGCACCGCTCTAACCCAGAACTTACAGAGCGCTTTGAATTAATTATATGTGGTAAAGAATTGGCCAACGCTTACTCTGAGCTTAACGACCCTATAGATCAAAGAGAACGCTTTGAGGATCAAGTAAAACTTGCTGGGCGTGGTGATGATGAGGCCACTGAGTTTATAGACCAAGATTTTTTAAGAGCCCTAGAATACGGAATGCCGCCAACCTCGGGTATGGGTATTGGTATGGACAGGTTGATTATGTTTTTAACCAATAATGCTTCTATACAAGAAGTGTTGTTTTTCCCACAAATGAAGCCAGAGCAAAAACAAGTTGCCATGTCTGAGGATGAAAAAGCTGTTTTTAATATCCTGAAGGGCACTTCTCCCATAGACTTAAATACACTAAAAGAACAATCTGGGCTAAGTAACAAAAAGTGGGACAAAACCATAAAGGGCCTCACAAAACATAACTTGGTAAAGGTTGAGAAAACTCCTGAGGGTTTGCTTGTTACCATTGCCTAAACTAGTATAGATAGTAGTACTGAAATGAAAAAATATATAGACGCTTTTATTGACGCTTTTTTAGGGACCTTAGATTGGACCTGGAATTCTATTGTCTTTGAAGTACCTCTTTATACTAATTATTTTTGGGGTCTTATTGTAATTTCTTTAATAGTGTGGGGGCTAGAAATTGCTTTTCCTTGGCGTAAAAACCAAGCCGTGTTTAGGAAAGATTTTTGGTTGGATGGATTTTACATGTTCTTTAATTTCTTTATTTTTTCTATAATAATAGAGGGAGTGTATCAAGTTTTAAAACTGTCATTCACTCAAATTAATATTAGCGAAAAAAGCCTTGCACTTATTGACATCTCAGGGTGGGCATCTGTTATACAATTGTTGGTGTTTTTTGTTGTGCTAGATTTTGTACAATGGCTTACCCATCTTTCTTTGCATAAGTATTCCTTTTTGTGGAGATTTCATAAGGTACACCACAGTGTAAAGCAAATGGGCTTTGCTTCTCATTTGAGATACCACTGGATGGAAAATATACTCTACAAGCCTCTTAAAACTTTTGGTGTAATGATTCTGGGAGGTTTTGAACCCCAGCAGGCCTTTATTGTTCATTTCATTACCATTGCAATTGGGCATTTTAACCATGCAAATATTAAAATTACTTGGGGACTTTTAAAGTATGTTTTTAACAATCCTGTGATGCACTTATACCATCATGCTAGTGAAGTTCCTAAAGGCAGGCGAGGAGTAAATTACGCCATTAGCCTGAGTCTTTGGGATTACCTATTTAAAACCAATTACATCCCCGAAGATAGTGGCGATGTAGCACTTGGTTTTAAGGGTGATGCTACCTTCCCTAAAGATTTTATTGGTCAAAACACCTATGGGTTTAAAAAAGGCCAGTAATAAGGCCCGAAAAACAACACTCAATTCAAACACAAAATAGCAGGTATCCCAAAAAACAGCCCCTTAATAGGATAAAAATGTTTTTTGGCTTAATTATTGGTTTATTGTATTGAAATTATATACTTTAGTGGTCCATATTATAAACATATAAAAATGAAAAACTTATTAAAAATTATAGCAATTGCTGCAGTGTTTGTTCTAGGTATACAAAACACAACAGCACAGTCATTAACGGTTAACCAAGACAGACCAGAGACTATTGCAAAACAAAAAACTGCTGAGTTAAGCCAGGCATTAGGTCTTGACGGTACACAGCAACGTTATATCTTTAGAGCTCTTACCGCAAATGAGGTAGACACAAGAAAAAACGTTGATGGTCAAGATGCAAATAGCCCAGAGGTAATTGCATATAAATTAAAATTTGCTGAATCTTTAGAAAGAGCCATGAAAAAAACGCTTACCCCAGAACAGTTCACTGTCTGGAAAGCAATGCAAAAATAATACGTATTATTTCAATACAATCAAAAAGTCCTACTTGTAATAAGTAGGACTTTTTTTATGCCAATAATTTTGCTGCATGGTCTGCAGCATTTATTGTTTGATCAAGATCTTTATAGGTAAGGGCATCTGTTAAAAACCAAGTTTCATAGGCACTTGGCGCAATGTAAATACCTTGGTCTAGCATGCCGTGAAAAAAGGTGTTAAACATCCCGTTTGATGCGGCCTCTGCTGCTGTCTCAAAATCTGTAACAGGCCTATGGCTAAAATGCACAGAAATCATAGACTGCTCTCTGTTGATGGTATGGGCAACACCCCTTGAGGTAAACACCTGTGAAAGCCCCTTATGTAAATACTTTGTTTTTTGGTCTAGAGAAGTAAAAATTTCTCTTCGCTGGTTAAGCTCACTGAGCATTGCAAAACCAGCTGCCATTGCAAGAGGGTTTCCACTCAAGGTACCTGCTTGATAAACAGGGCCCAAAGGTGCTAGATAGCTCATGATATCTGTA
>Ga0209602_1001355_pt1 | contig 21520 bp, 18 predicted proteins | sample COGITO_mtgs_1205_3_FD_184810 | JGI IMG/M metagenome (GOLD analysis project Ga0209602, IMG submission 184810) | Pelagic marine microbial communities from North Sea - COGITO_mtgs_120524 (SPAdes) (version 2) | ecosystem: Environmental > Aquatic > Marine > Epipelagic ...
ATCTGACAATCAATTTAGTGTCAGTGGCGAGCAGGGCAGCCAGTTCGCAAAACAAATTTGTAATGATTACAACCCCATCCATGACCCAGATTCCAAGCGATTCTGTGTGCCAGGGGATCTTCTCTTTGCTCTTAGCCTAAATAATTATGGTTTAAGCGAAAAGATGAATTTCGATTTTTCGGGTTTAGTCCCCGCCGATAAATTACTGGTCTTTCCGACCTCAGACAGCTCTGAACTAGTCATCAAGGATGAGCGTGAAAAAGCTTATCTTACGCTGGTTCGAGAGGGTGAGAACAACTCAGATCCAAAGGCTATTGAGCACTTAGTCAAAAGCTATGTGGCGTTTTCAGGTCACAGTTTTCCGTATATTTTGGTGCCCTTAATGGAGCAGCATCAGGTAATGATTAATAACAACCGACCGCTGGTTATGTATCAATCCATGTCCCTTAACCTTGATCAAATCGAACTTGAGAGGCCTGAGGTCAAATTGATCAATGCCGATATGCAAGTTGAGGGTAAGCGTGGCAATGTGACCTTACACTTTGCTATAAACGATGGCGGAAAAGCCGTGGGTCGTGGAGAAAAGAAACTTGTTCTCAGTGGGCTTCGTGAATTTGACGCTCAGGTCATGGATCAGTTAATCAAAGAGTACGAAGCTCGAAAAGTTTAAATTACAGTAAGTGTTTTAAGAAACGACCTGTATGGGAACCCTTGACCTTAACCACATCCTCAGGGGTTCCAGCGGCAACAATTTTACCACCACCCGCTCCGCCTTCCGGCCCTAAGTCGAGAATCCAATCGGCGGTTTTAATAACATCTAAGTTATGCTCAATAACTACCACCGTATTGCCGTGATCACGCAATCGATGCAGAACGGATAGCAGCTGCTCAATATCATGAAAATGAAGCCCCGTTGTAGGCTCATCCAAAATGTAGAGTGTTTTTCCTGTATCTCTTTTTGAAAGCTCTTTGGAAAGTTTAACTCGTTGCGCCTCACCGCCAGACAAAGTAGTCGCTGCCTGACCGAGTTTAATATACGAAAGCCCAACATCCATTAATGTTTGTAGCTTGCGAGAGACACTGGGAATGGATTCAAAGAAAACGCTAGCATCTTCAATGGTCATATCCAGTACCTGATGGATATTTTTACCTTTAAAGGTAATATCCAGAGTTTCACGATTGTAGCGTTTGCCTTTGCAAACATCACAGGAAACATAGATATCCGGTAAAAAGTGCATCTCGACCTTAGTAACACCGTCACCCTGACAGGCTTCACAGCGACCACCTTTGACATTGAAGCTAAATCGACCAGGCGTATAGCCACGAGAACGAGCCTCTTGGGTGCCAGCGAATAGCTCCCTTACAGGCGTAAATATGCCAGTATAGGTAGCAGGGTTAGATCTAGGGGTTCTACCAATGGGACTCTGGTTAATATCGATACACTTATCGAAATGTTCTAAGCCATTGATAACTTTATGGGCCGCCGGTTTGAGTGTGGAGGCTTTGTTTAATGCCGTGGCAGCGGCAGGATAAAGAATGCCGTTGATCAAGGAAGATTTACCTGAACCCGAAACACCGGTAATACAGGTGAATAGTCCCACCGGAATAGTCGCATCAATACCCGTCAAGTTGTTGGCTTTTGCACCAAGGATATCCAATGACTTGCCTTGGCTAATATGACGCTTTTTAGGCACTCTAATACCACGCACACCGGATAAAAACTGACCAGTTATAGATTTCGGGTTGCTGGTGATAGCATCACTGTCACCCATAGCAACGATCTCACCACCATGGACACCTGCACCGGGCCCAATATCAATAATATAATCAGCGGCCTTGATTGCGTCCTCATCGTGCTCAACAACAATGACTGTATTGCCTAAATCACGCAAGCGAACAAGAGTCTTTAAAAGTCGTTCGTTGTCCCGTTGATGCAGGCCGATACTTGGCTCATCAAGTATGTACATCACCCCAACTAATCCAGCACCAATTTGGCTAGCCAGACGGATACGCTGTGCTTCACCGCCCGAAAGAGTTTCAGCACTGCGGTTTAAGGAAAGATAGTTAAGGCCCACATCCACTAGGAAGCAAAAACGATCGCGGATTTCTTTGATGATTTTTTCAGCTATTTGCCCTTGCCGGCCGGGCAGATCAATGGTTTCAAAGTAGTCAAAGCATTCACCCACGGGCATGGCGACAATATCTTCTATACGCTTGTTGTCGACGTACACATTTCGCGCTGATTTACAGAGTCTTGTGCCTTCGCAATCAGGACAGTCAGAGGTGGTCATAAACTTACTGAGATCCTCTCTAACAGAATTACTCTCCGTATCTCTGTAACGACGCTCCATGTTGGGGATAACACCCTCAAAGCTATGTTGACGACGGAATACGGTGCCACGGTCATTCATGTAGTTAAAGGTTATTTCTTCATCATCACTACCGAATAATATTTTTTGTTGATGTAACTGAGATAAGTCTTTCCACGGCTTTTCAATATCAAAGTCGTAATGCTCGGCTAGGCTACTCAACATATTAAAATAAAACAGTGAGCGACGATCCCAGCCGCGAATAGCACCCTCAGCAATGGATGCTTCGGGATGTTGAATAATGCGATCTACGTCAAAAAATTGATGAATACCCAAACCATCACAGGTCTTACAGGCACCAAAGGGATTGTTAAACGAGAATAATTTCGGCTCCAATTCACTCAGGCTGTAGTTACAGATTGGGCAGGCAAACTTAGCGCTAAACATTAGATCTTCATTATCGCCATCCATATAGCTAATGAGGGCAACCCCTTCGGCAAGCGCAAGGGCGGTTTCAAACGACTCAGCCATGCGAATACCCAGGCCTTCCTTAACCTTAAAACGATCAACCACTACTTCAATGCTGTGTTTTTTTCTCTTATCCAATGCAGGTGCTTCGTCTAGGTCACAGATGAGACCATCAATGCGAGCACGGATAAATCCCTGTCGACGCAAATTATCTAAAAGATGCAGGTGTTCACCTTTTCTATCCTTAACCACAGGTGCCAGCAACATCAGCTTTGAGCCCTCAGGTAGGGCCAATACCTGATCCACCATTTGGCTTACAGTTTGCGCCTTGAGCGGCAGATCATGATCAGGACAGCGAGGTTCGCCAGCACGAGCAAACAACAGACGCAGGTAATCATAGATTTCAGTAATGGTACCTACGGTTGAGCGCGGGTTGTGACTGGTGGATTTTTGCTCGATAGAAATAGCCGGTGAAAGACCTTCAATATGGTCAATGTCCGGTTTTTCCATCATGGAAAGAAACTGCCGAGCATAGGTAGAAAGCGATTCTACATAACGTCTTTGACCCTCGGCATAAAGAGTATCAAAGGCCAGCGAAGACTTGCCTGAACCAGAAAGTCCAGTGATAACAATAAGCTTGTCGCGAGGAATATCGAGGTCGATATTTTTTAAGTTATGGGTTCTGGCTCCGCGAACAAGTATTGTATCCATTAGGGCTGCTTTTATTTAGTTTAAAGGGTCCATTATAAGGCGCAAGCCTTAATACAGGCAAAGCAAAATGGATATTTAGCTAGTTTTACTTCTAGCAACGCAAGATAGATGAATAAATGCTGTGATTATTATTTTCCCGCGCCTAATATGACTGTTACTATAGACGGATATTAGATAACCCAACCACTAAGCGACGACATTGACTAACAAACTAACAGAAGCAAAATACTCCAGCATAGAAAAGCGAGCGGTACTTTCGATAGCCAGCCTTTATGGTTTTCGTATGCTCGGATTATTTATGGTTTTACCGGTTCTCTCGCTGTATTTTGCAGACTACCAGAACTCAAGTCTGTTCTTGCTCGGTCTCGCCTTGGGTATCTACGGTTTAACGCAGGCAGTTTTTCAAATCCCGCTAGGCTTGTTATCCGACAAAATAGGACGCAGACCGGTTATTCTAGGCGGTCTTGCACTGTTTGTATTAGGCAGTGTGGTGGCGGCTTTATCTGAATCCGCCATGGGAGTTATTGTTGGCCGCGCATTACAGGGTACGGGAGCAATAGCCAGTACCCTAATGGCTTTGGTGACTGATTTTACCGCAGAGCAAAATCGCACTAAGGCCATGGCAACCATAGGTGGCAGTATTGGCGCATCCTTTGCGCTAGCTATGGTTCTTGGGCCGCTAATAGCCTCACACTTTGGTATGTCTGGAATCTTTTGGGTGACTGCCGTCTTAGGTCTGGCGGGCTTTATCATAGTGTTTACTCTGATCCCGAAGACTATTTCTGCACGCAATAACCGCGAAACGCAAACCGATATTCAGCAAATCGGAAATCTCCTAAGATCGCCTGAACTATTCCGTTTAAATATAGGGATATTTTTTCATCATTTAACGCTGATGGCAGCTTTTGTTGTTGTGCCGAGTATTCTTGTACAGCAACTCGCCGTAGGTGCAGACCAGCTATGGTGGGTTTATCTCTGTCTTCTTGGGGGTGGTTTTGTGGCCATGGTGCCAGCCATCATAGTCGCAGAAAAACGAAATGCTCAGAAACCATTTTTTATCGCAGCCATTGTTATCATGATGGTTTCAATGTTTGTCCTGGGTAATACGCAAGGATCAATGCTGACCTTCCTCATGCTATTTAGTTATTTTGCCGCATTTAATTTATTAGAAGCATTTCTACCCTCATGGTTGAGTAAAGTAACTCCTGCGGGTAATCGTGGAACGGCCATGGGGATCTATTCAACCTGTCAGTTTTTAGGTACCTTCGCTGGTGGTATTTTAGGTGGTTGGGGGCTAACCAGTCTGGGTGTTGACGGACTTCTAATATTACTAGCAATGTTACTGCTTGTGTGGGTGATACTGGCTACTCAAATGACTTCACCAAGACCCATGCAAAGTATGATTTTGCATGTTGGAAAAAGAAAACCCAATGAATTTATAAAAAGTGTTTCAACAATAGTTGGAGTTGAAGATATACTACTTTTAGAAGGTGATGATCTCGCCTATATTAAGGTTGATAAAACGGCGATAAATATGGCTGAATTACAGCCCTTTTTGAATCGCACATAGACAGGGGAAAAAAATGGCACGGGGAATTAACAAAGTAATCATAGTGGGTAACTGTGGACAGGACCCAGAAACAAGATACATGCCTTCAGGTGGTGCAGTGACTAACTTAAGTCTTGCTACCTCTGAATCTTGGAAAGACAAAAATACCGGTGACCAGCAAGAACGCACCGAATGGCATCGTGTGGTGTTTTTTAATCGTCTAGCTGAAATTGTAGAGCAGTATGTTAAAAAGGGCTCTAAAGTATACATAGAAGGCTCATTGCGCACGCGTAAGTGGCAGGGGCAAGATGGACAGGATCGTTACACTACCGAAATCGTTGCTAGCGAAATGCAAATGCTAGATAGTCGCGGCGGTCAGGGGCAGGGTGGTTATGACCAGTCCCAGCCAGATTATGCTCAATCTCAACCGCAACAGGCTCAGCAGAACCAAGCAGCTCCTAAACAAACCGCTGCCCCAGCCGCTGCCCCAGCGCAGGGTATGGGTTTTGATGACGATATCCCGTTCTAGAAAGCTGAGTTTAAATTAAATTATTTGGAGTCATTTATGACAATTAAAGTTGGAGATAAAATTCCTGAAGGCACGCTTGCGGTAATGGGCGCTGAAGGTCCTGCAGGTATCACTACTGCAGATATTTTCTCAGGTAAAAAAGTAGTACTTTTTGCCGTACCCGGTGCATTTACACCAACATGCTCTGTGGCACATATGCCAGGTTTCGTGGTTAAGTATGATGAGATTATTGCCAAGGGCGTAGATACAGTGGCCTGTCTTTCTGTGAACGATGCCTTTGTAATGAATGCATGGAAAGACGCATCCAATGCAGAAAATATTTTAATGCTTGCTGACGGTAACTGTACCTTCACAACTTCTTTAGGCCTAGAGCTTGATGGAACAGGTTTTGGTATGGGTATGCGCAGTAAACGTTTTGCGATTATCGTCAATGACGGAGTAGTTGAGTTACTGAATGTTGATGAAAGTGGCTTTGAATTATCTAGTGCTGAAGCAGTATTAGAAGCGCTCTAACTTAAAGCGTTAGATACAAAAAAGGCACCCAATGGGTGCCTTTTTTTATGGTTATTCAGAACGAATATTATCCTGAATATTTTTCCATAACCAAGGTAGCGTTAGTGCCACCAAAGCCAAAGCTATTAGACATCACGCGATTAACGGGCTTTTCTTTGCTTTCACGAAGAATAGGTAAGCCCTCAGCATTTTCATCAAGGTTATCAATATGCGCTGAACCAGCAACGAAATTGCCTTCCATCATAAGCATACAGTAGATGGCTTCATGAACCCCTGCAGCACCCAAACTGTGACCTGATAATGATTTGGTAGAGCTAAGATCTGGACAGTTATCACCAAAGGTATTGCGTATAGCGCCAAGTTCAGCCAAATCACCAACAGGTGTACTGGTACCATGAGTGTTCAGATAGTCCAATGGTCCACCAATGTTTTCCATGGCCATCTTCATGCAACGCTCTGCACCTTCACCTGATGGAGCTACCATATCGGCACCATCTGATGTAGCACCATAACCGGTGATTTCACAGATAATATTAGCGCCGCGAGCAAGGGCATGCTCAAGTTCTTCAACAACCACTGTTCCAGCACCCAGACCAGGCGCGAAACCATCGCGACCGGCATCATAAGCACGGGATGCTACTTCAGGGTTATCATTGTATTTACTAGTCAATGCACCCATAGCGTCAAACATACCCGCCATAGACCAATGCATATCTTCTGAACCACCGGCAAGAAGAATGTCTTGCTTGCCCAGCTGAATAAGTTCTGCGGCATGACCAATACAGTGAGCACTGGTAGCACAGGCAGAGGCTAGAGCATAGTTAACACCCTTAATTTTAAAAGGCGTAGCAACACAGGCTGAAACCGTACTCGCCATAATCTGGGTGACTCGGTAAGGGCCTGCACGCTTGATACCGCGCTCACGCATGACATCGATGGTTTCGGTAAACATCTCACCAGAAACGCCACCAGAACCCATAACAAGTCCTGTTCTTGGGTTTGAAACCATTTCTTCGGTCAGGCCAGCATCAGTAATAGCTCTGTCCGTGGCAATGTAGGCATATGAAGCCGAAGGCCCCATAAAGCGCATAATTTTTCTATCAATATGTTCTTTAGGATCAATATCCAAAGTAGCGCCGACATTACATTTAAGGCCCATTTCAGCAAAATCTTCGCGGTAGCGAATACCTGAAATACCTTCTTTCAATGATTTAGTAACAGACTCTCGGTCGTTGCCAAGACATGAAACTATGCCAAGTCCAGTGATTACTACTCGTTTCATCGGTTATCCTCTTTTATTCTTGTGACATCAGAAAACTTAAAAGTTATCTGTGTTTTCGAAAAGACCTACTTTAAGATCTTTGGCAGTGTAAATTTCACGGCCATCGACTTCAACGCTACCATCAGCAATACCCATTACTAGCTTGCGCTGAATGAGTCGAGTGATGTCTAACTTGTAAGTCACTTTTTTAGCATCAGGTAAGATTTGGCCAAAAAACTTAACGGTGCCAGCACCAAGGGCGCGACCTCTACCCGGGTTGCCATTCCAGCCAAGGAAAAAGCCAACCAGTTGCCAAAGGGCATCTAGGCCCAGACAGCCAGGCATCACCGGATCACCTTCAAAGTGGCATGCAAAGAACCATAAATCAGGAGTGATATCGATTTCGGCGACAATCTCACCAAGACCATGTGAACCGCCGGTGTTGTTAATGGTGACGATTCTGTCAATCATCAGCATATTAGGCGCAGGAAGTTTCGCGTTACCGGGGCCAAATAACTCGCCGCGGCTACATTTTAAAATTTCTTCTTTAGAGTAAGAAGATGCAGGTGTAAAAGACATGGGATCCTTATTGATCAACTACTTAATCGCGCATCGTAACTACTAATCGCTAAAGCATCAATAGTTAAATCAAATCTAGGCCATTAAAACTCATTATATTTCATCTGTTGCTTGTCTAGGGTTGACAGTGCGGGGTTGTCTGTTAGCATTCCATTTAATCTTAATTAGTCCGGTAATTCATTGTAAAATGGCATTTTTTCACAATTCCGTAGCCACGGAATTTCAATCGGTCAATAAGCTAATTTTAAATAGCTTACAGTCAGACGTCGGTCTGGTGGAAAATATCGGCAGTTACATTGTGGATTCTGGTGGTAAACGCCTAAGACCGGTTCTGGTTTTATTGAGTGCCCTAGCTAATAATTATCAATCTGAAAAAAACAATCATATAAAACTCGCAGCGGTTATTGAATTTATTCATACCGCCACTCTGTTGCATGACGACGTGGTTGATGTCTCTGCATTGCGAAGAGGACGTGAGACAGCCAATGAAATTTGGGGTAATGCCCCCAGTGTTTTGGTTGGGGATTTTCTTTATTCACGGGCCTTCCAAATGTTAGTTGAAGTGGCTGACATGAATATTATGCGGGTTTTCGCAGATGCTACTAATGTTATTTCTGAGGGTGAAGTTCAGCAAATGGCAAACGCAGGAAATCCCAATATAGATGAAGACACGTATATGCAAGTAATCTACAGAAAAACCGCCAAGCTGTTTGAGGCGGGTATGGAGTGCGGCGCTTTACTTGCAAATGCAGATAAAATTGCCATGAACCAATATGGTAAGCACCTGGGTATGGCATTCCAGATTGCAGATGATGTGTTAGATCTTCAGGGTGACGTCGCTATTATTGGTAAGAATATTGGCGACGACTTAAATGAAGGGAAAATGACATTACCTTTAATATATGCTCGGGATCATGCGGATCCCGCTGAAAGTCAGATCATTCAGCAAGCGATTAAAAATAGGTCTGCAGAAAATTTTGATCAAATATTAAAAATAGTCTCAAAAACAGGTGGCATAGACTATAGTTTGAGCAGGGCAACAGAGCATTCACAGTTAGCAAATGATGCGCTACAAGCACTGCCAGAGAGTCCTTACAAACAGGTACTTTCCAAACTGGCCAGTTTTGCAGTTTCAAGAGACGTATAAAACCTGCGCACAGAATGCGCATACAACGAATTAGGGGCTATCAAAAAATACTGATAACTTTGGGTGTTTAACCCAAGGAGTTTTGATAGACTTTTAACCATAATAAGAGCTTACCTTTTAAGTAAGCACATTAATCATTAAGGAGAATGACGTGATTATTGGAATTACACGGGAACTGGTTGGTGGAGAAAATCGTGTCTCGTTGTGCCCAGATAATGTTCAGTCACTGGTCGATAAAGGCCTAGAACTTTGGGTTGAACAGAATGCAGGTGCACAGGCTGGTTTCTCAGATGATGATTATATTTCTGTAGGCGCCAAAGTGGTGTCTGACAGAGATGAATTATTTGCCAAGTCAGATGTTATCCTTCAGGTTCAAAGTTTTGGCTCAAATACTGAAAATGCCGACGACGATCTCAAACGGTTAAAAGCCAAGCAGTTAGTCATTGGTATGATGGACCCTCTAGCACAGCCCCAAGCGGCACAGCAGGTTGCAGGTACAGGTGCTACCGCTATTGCCTTGGAAATGGTTCCTCGTATCAGTCGTGCTCAAAGTATGGATGTACTTTCTTCTATGGCAACCCTTGCTGGTTACCGATCAGTACTGCTTGGTGCCGAAGCTGCACCGCGAATTTTACCTATGCTAATGACTGCGGCTGGAACCTTGCAGCCGGCAAGAGTACTTATCATGGGTGTCGGCGTTGCCGGCCTTCAAGCCTGTGCTACAGCCAAGCGTCTAGGCGCAGTGGTTGAAGCCTATGACGTCAGACCCGCTGCTCGCGAACAAATTATTTCCGTGGGCGCTACCCCAGTGGAGTTGGATTTGCCCACAGAGTCATCTGAGGGTGCTGGAGGCTACGCCAAAAAGCAGAGTGAAGAGTTTCTTCGCATGCAAAGAGAGCAGATGACAGAAGTAGTTGCTCGCCAAGATATCATCATTACTACTGCCGCAATTCCTGGTGCTAAATCGCCAATTCTAGTGACAGAAGATATGCTTAAAGCCATGAAAACCGGTTCTGTGCTGGTTGATCTAGCGGCAGAGCGGGGCGGAAACTGTGAGTCAACGCAAATGGGTAAGACGGTTGTGGCTCATGGCGTGACTATTGTAGGCCCCGAAAACCTTGCGTCAGATGCGGCCTTTCATGCCAGTCAGATGTATGGAAACAACATTCAAACACTTCTAGAATTAATTCTAGAAGAGGGTCAAATCAATCTAGATTTTGAAGATGAAATTGTTGCTGGCACAGTGATTGCTCACGGGGGTGAGGTGCCACATCCTTATATGCGTAAGCTATTAGACCTACCTTCCTTAGAAAATGAATCGCAAGGCAACTAAAGGACTTAGACATTGGATATTTTAATTTTATTACTGGCGCTTTTCGTATTATCGCTTTTTTTGGGTGTGGAACTGATCGTTAAGGTCCCGCCAACTTTGCACACGCCATTGATGTCAGGCACTAATGCCGTTTCGGGTATCACGCTGGTGGGTGCTTTATTAGCTGCAGGCTCGGATACCTCGCCAATGCTGGTTAATGTTTTGGGTTTCTTAGCAGTGACCTTCGCAACCATCAATGTGGTCGGTGGTTATTTGGTCACCAACCGTATGCTCTCAATGTTTAAAAGGAAGTAACCCATGAGCCCAACTGTTGTGAATCTTATTTATTTAATTGCTGGGATACTATTCATTCTTGGCATCAAGGGCTTAACCAAGCCATCTACTGCCGTGCGTGGTAATCAGCTTTCCTCGCTGGGTATGCTTATTGCTATAGTCGTGACTCTGCTAAATGCTGAAGTGGTTAACTTCACCTATATTATTGCGGGTGGTGTATTTGGTGCCGCTGTAGGTGCATTTATGGCACTGCGTATTCAAATGACATCGATGCCGCAAATGGTTGCCTTACTCAATGGCTTCGGTGGCGGTGCTTCACTGACAATTGCTCTTGCCGAATATTTCTCGGTGCTCAATGTAGATGCTAATTCCTTTGCAGAATTACTAGTGCCCGTTGCCCTAAGTTCTGATGCCTTTGGTGCAGGCGGTGAGGGTCAGGTAACATTGATTTCCATTGGTCTTACCATTTTGATCGGTGCGGTTACTCTTGTGGGTAGCTTAGTTGCCTTTGCCAAGCTTCAGGGATTAAGCAAGAAAAATATCGGCTTACCCGGTGGGCCGGCAGGTAACGCGCTATTGCTGCTAGGTGCGGTTATCGCTTTAGGTTGCCTAGTTATTAGCCCTAATCAGGCTGTAACGGTAATCACTTTGGTGGCTCTTGCCTTACTTTTAGGCTTGTTTTTGGTGCTTCCCATCGGTGGTGCCGATATGCCTGTGGTGATCGCTTTACTAAATTCCTATTCTGGTTTGGCTGCAGCCCTAGCCGGATTTATTCTGGGTAATACGGTGCTTATTATCGCCGGTTCTCTTGTGGGTACCTCTGGCTTAATTCTTACCAAGATAATGTGTGTAGCCATGAATCGCTCATTGGGTAATGTGTTGTTTGGAAAAATGGCAGCAGCTGGTGAAAAGATTGATGCCGATGAAATTTATGCCGGCAAGGTCACCAGTGCTCAACCAGACGAAGTTGCTATGATGCTTGAAGTTGCCAAGCGTGTTGTCATCGTCCCCGGTTATGGTATGGCCATGGCCCAGGCACAGCATGCAGTGCGCGAATTAGCGGATTCTATGGAAAGTCGAGGCATTGAGGTGGAATATGGTATCCATCCAGTAGCTGGGCGTATGCCGGGTCATATGAATGTTCTTCTTGCAGAAGCAGAAGTGCCCTATGACAAGTTAGTAGAAATGGACCGAATTAACCCCACCTTTGAAGACACTGACGTGGTCATTGTGATTGGTGCTAACGATGTGACCAACCCCATGGCGCGCGAAGCTGAGGGTAGCCCCATTTATGGTATGCCAATTCTCAATGTGGATAAGGCGAGGAATGTGGTGGTTATTAAGCGCTCACTAAGCCCTGGGTTTGCTGGATTACCTAACCCATTGTTTGCTATGGATCACACGCTGATGGTGTATGGCGATGGTAAGAAAGCCGTTGTAGAAATGACAACGGCCTTAAATCAAATCTAATTGTTTAGTCTTGGGGAGTCTCAACCAGAAATGGTTCAGGCTCCATAAAAGCAAGCTTAACAATTATGCAGTCACTCTCTGGCTTAACCGCCATCATAAGTACATTGATATTGTCATCAATACTTAATCCACTGGGTATATTAAATAGTACTTCGCCGTTGTCTGGATTGGACAGGGTGCGCAGGGTTTTCAGTTCTTTGTCCTTGCGCACTTCGGTCTCAAACTTTTGCAGCAGTGCGCGAATCGAAACATCAAAATTGGGGAAGTTAAATTGGCCGCGAAACTCTTTGCGATCCAGTTCAAGTTTGATAGGAATAACTTCACCGGTTTTTTCTGATTTTAGTTGACCACCCTTAATGGCGTCACCCTGTTTAAGTTCCTTAAAGAGCTTTTTTGCTTCGGTGGAATTTTGTTTGATAAATCCAGCCGCTATAAGGTTAGCGCCAAGATTAAACAGGCGTCTAGGATCAATATTTAGGTTTTGTTCAGTGGTCATCTCTCTCTCGCTAGCGCCTGTTAATTTTCAGTTTTATTAATCGATTAGATTGTATTTATCGCTTAATATTTCGATTATTTCAGCCTTAGGGTTAGATGAAAGTGGCAAAGTTTGCCCAGTGATCTTTTCAGCTATGCTCACGTAGGTGTTAGACACTTCCATCATCATAGATTCAGGTAGCTCATTATCTTTAGCTAGTGCATAGCGCTCATCCATACGATTCTTATCTAGTAGAATATCTGAATCTTCGAAGTGGTTTAAAAGAAGCTGACGGAATACCTCTTTAGAGTTTTCTACCACAGCGCCTTCTCTATATTGCTCACCATCCCAAATGCGGGAAGAGTCAGGCGTACCAACCTCATCCATATAAATAAGTTTATCAGCACCCGAACGATCCTTAACATAGCCAAACTCAAACTTAGTATCGACAAATATTTGATCTAACTTAGCTAGCTCATCACTGATAACATCAAAACCCTGTTGCAGTAATTCTTCATACACATTGATATCTTCAAGTGAATTAAATTTAAAGGCAGCATGATTGTTTTCAATATCAGAGCGCGAAATATTAACATCATCCACTTCAGGAACACCCGGAATACCCTCAAGGATACCTTTGGTTGATGGCGTAATAAGCAATTCTGGAAGTTTCTGATCCTTCTCAAGGCCGTCAGGTAGTTCGATACCACAGAAGTCACGCTCACCTTTGACATAGGAGCGCCACATAGAGCCTGTAATATATTGACGGCATATGGCCTCAATCATCACTGGCTTAGCTTTTTGAACAATCCATACAAGGGGATGGGGGATATCAAGAATATGACTATCCGCAAGGTTATTCTCGCGGAACAACTTAAACCAATGATTAGAGATAGCATTAAGCGCCGCACCTTTACCAGGAACACCCTGCATATTGCCTTCACCTTTCCAGATGCATTCAAAGGCAGAAATCCGATCGCTGATTACCATAATCGCCAGGGGTGAGTCAGGCGCTACGTCATAGTTTTTTTCTTCAATTAGTCTGCGGCTATCGGCTTCAGTCAGCCAATAAACAGAGCGGACCTTGCCACTATGTACAGGTAAATTAGTTCGGATTGGTAAATCATTGTTTACCGACAACACTTTGTCAGCGAGGCTCATAGTTTGTACCCAGATATAAAGTTAAAAAGAGAAGTTAAGATGATCAAAGAAGGTATTTTAGCAATACAAATCAAAGCACGCAAAACAATCTAAGCAGAATCAACCACAGTTGCGTATTATTAACACATTTAGCATATTTTAAAGGGTTGTAATGAAAACTATTTTAGTCACAGGCGGCAGTGGGTTTATTGGTCGCAACCTTTGCATGAGGCTTATTAGCCCTGTCGAGGAACGTTCAGGTTATCAATTGATAGTGCTTAGTAGAAATCCCGAAAAGGCAGCAAAAGTATTACCCCAATCCGTAAAGGCTATTAGCGATTTATCGCAACTAAACCAACCTATTGATATTCTGATTAATCTTGCGGGCGAGCCAATAGCAGATCGACGCTGGAGTGATAAGCGCAAAGCCACCATCAGCCAAAGTCGCATTCAAACCACGCAAGCACTCTATGAGTATTTCAAACAGGCCCATAAGCCACCCTCGATAGTTATCAGTGGTTCAGCTATCGGATATTACGGTGGAGGTATAGCCAATAATCAGCCGGTTACTGAAGAGGGTGCAGTAGAGCCTAATTTCTCAAGCCAACTCTGTGCTGATTGGGAAAGCGCCGGACAGCAATTTGAGCAGTTAGGGGCTCGAGTATGCCTTTTGCGCACAGGGATTGTTTTAGGGCAGCAGGGCGCGCTCAGCAAGCTTCTACCGGCCTTTAAGTTTGGCCTAGGCGGTCCAATTGCTTCAGGTCAGCAATGGATGCCATGGGTTCATATAGAGGATATGGTGGAGATTATTATCTATGCGATGCAAAACGATATTACTGGCCCTGTTAACTGCACAGCACCACAGCCAGTGACTAACCGAGAATTTGCCAAAACATTGGGCAAGGTATTAAAACGACCGGCTATAGCACCTATGCCAGCAGCCATTGTTAAACTGCTGTTTGGTCAGATGGGCGATGAATTAATGATTCAGGGGCAATCGGTTATTCCACAAAAACTGCAACAGCAGGGTTTTCAATTTAACTATAGCGACTTGCACAGTGCTTTAGAACAGCTACTCAAACCAAAAAAATAACTCAAATTACCGCGGTTATTGTGCCATCAGTAAACTTTTCAATAGCTTTTCACAGCTGTTTAAATTCATAAATTTAGGCACAGGGTATGTGGGGTGAGCTTCTTTTAAGGCCTGTTTAGCAAGAGATGGGATATCCTCTGGTTCTAGTTCGCTTAGTCCTGGGGGAATCGCCATCTGTCGATTTAACGCTTCAATTTCCTCAATAAATGCACGTGCTTTGGCGGCTGAGGAGGTTTTACTAACGCCTATTTGGCAATGCTCGGCTAATGTGGCTAATTTATCTTCTACAGCAGGGCCATACCAGCGCAACACCTTGGGAAGAAGAATGGCATTAGCAAGGCCATGGGCTGTGCCGTAATAGCCACCCAGACTATGGGCAATAGCATGCACATAACCCACAGAGGCGCGGGTAAAGGCCTCGCCGGCATAAAAAGACGCCAGTAGCATATTTTCTCTATATTGATGACTTCGACCCTGTTCATAGGCTGGCAAAAGGTTAGCAAAAATTAGGTCGCAGGCATTAAGTGACTTCTGACGAGTAAAATCAGTACCTATTATGCCTAAATAGGCCTCGATAGCATGGGTTAGAGCGTCCATACCCGTGTGGGCTGTAATCTGTGGGGGCAGGTCATAGGTTAGCTCAGGTAAAAGCACCGCGGCTCTGGGGCACAGGCAAAGGTCAGTTACGGCAAATTTTTGTTTGGCGACGGGGTCAAATGCCACGGCGGCGACAGTTGTTTCAGAGCCTGTGCCCGCAGTTGTGGGTATGGCATAAATCGGCGGCAGTTGACGGCGTATTTTAAATAAGCCTTTAAGCTGAACAGTGGTTTTATCTGGTCTGGCTATTTGAGCTGCTACAAGTTTGCCGCAATCCATCACCGATCCGCCGCCCAAGCATATAACGCCTTGGCATTGTGTTTGTTGGTAATGGCTTAGTGCCTGTTCAATAGAATGGATTGGGTTATTGGGCTCAACATCACTATATAGCTCAGTGGTAATAGCCTGTTTAGCAAGCTGATCGGCTAGCTCTCTGTGTAAGCCTAAGACATGAATCTGCTTATCAGTCACCAGCAGTAAACGATTAAGCTTATTGGTTTTTATATCGGCAATCAGAGACTCAAGGGCATTGTTACCCTTAAATAAAATAGGGCTGGGCGGGGGAAGGGCGCTAATTATTAACTTTAGCCCTAAGTGATACAGCCTATAAAAAAATGTCGATATATTCAGTATATAGCACTCATTTTGTTGCCTAGAAATTCAACCATAGTTTTTTGTACAGCTGAAATCAATGCTTATTGCCTTGATGGAATTATTCTATTATTAATAATTTCATGCTGTTTTGAGCAAGGGTCGGTTATTTAATCTAGAATTTTACTTAGGTAATTTGTTTTTAAGCAGTTTTAATCAAGACTGTTTTAATCAAAGGCAAAGGAGCTGCGCTGTGACTCATCGATTTATACTTATTTTGTTCTTTTTTTCTGCACTAGTTGGCTGTGGCGGTGGTTCTGACACCAAGAAATCCGGCACACAAAACGGCGATAATCAAAAAGCAGCTGCTATGGCGGGTTATAAGCTGCCCAATTCAATTGAAGTACTAGAAGCAGAGGAGTAATTAGCTATGAAAACTAGTTTACTAATTGGTCTTTTCTTAATGGTGTTTGTGGGCTTTATTCAGGCGGCAACAGATTATGAGGCCGATGAGCAATATTTTTATGTCGATGAGCCTTTAAATGACTCGCTTATGTCGGCAAGAACAATTATGTGCATTATGTCCTCGATGAGACCAGATGCCTTTGTAAATGATGGCAATTATTTAGCCGCTGTAAGCCTTGAGGCCTGTAATAAAAAATCGGAAAGTGGAAGTGATTCAGCGCAACAGTTAGCCACCCAAAAGCCAGAAAATGTTGAAAGTAAAAACAATCAGGCGGCGGGTGAAAGTGCTGCGCAGGGCGAGAAAAAAGACCAGAAATTCATGCTTGAGTCGGTGTTAAGTGTGACTCGAGATTCAATAGCAGATCCCGTTATAACCAAGGCTTGGATTAGCCATAATGATCCTGAAATGGTATCTAAAATTTATATAAGAATCAAGCAGACTGCTGGACTGTCCGCGAATGCGCCCAATGGTGAATTTGAAATGCATTGGACTGATATTGCAGATAAATCTCACCCCATTACGGATGAAGGTCAATTTCAAGGCTGGGGTTATCTTAAAGCGGAGGGTTCTAGTATAAGTATGATTGAAGAATCAATGGAATATTACGAAAAATTTATCGTGAACTATGGTGAGGACGGCGCTATCGAGGGTACGTTTGCCGCAGATTTTGAAGTTGAGAATCAAGATGATGCCTTTTATAAGGCCTTTTTTAAGTTCTATATCAACGATAAAGATAAATCTTACTGCAAAAAATTGATTGAGGTTGAAAAGTCATCTCTAAAACCTAAAGCTCAGCAAGAGGATTTATATATCACTCAGACTGTGCCAGAAGCTAGTTATGGGGATCTAGGTATAGATACAGTTGATGAAGAATGTTTCTCAACTAAAAGGGCAGAGGCGACTCGCAATGTGTTCAGTTACGGTGTTTATAATCAAGACGGATCAAGATTAGATCTAGGAGGTTTGACTGTGCTCCCTCTTCAAGCTGAAGTTACCAATGAAGAGGGCGATAAAGTCAATGTTTATGCCCATGCTGATTCTAATGATGTGTGGGTGGATTATAGGTATGCCCTTCTTCTCAATGAGAACACGGTATTTAAGCAAGAAGTTTATGATGATGAGCAAGTTAAAAGTGATACAACCTACCGCTTAAAGCCATCTCTGATTAGTGTTGAAAAGTACCAAACAGTCAAAGTATCACTTGCTAGTTTAGACGGCATGACCTTCGAGATGGATAGCGATTCAGTAAAAAATTTTATTGGACGTAGTGATGATGAATTGGGAGGGGATGATTTAATTAATCACCATTACAACGGGTTTTACAGTGCTAAAGATAACGAATTTAAATTAACTCACATAACTATTAACTATTATGAGGACGAAAAATATAGGCAGCGCCGCGAACCACTAAATAAAAATACTATCTATGCTTTAGATACCATAATAAACAATATGACAAATACAGCGTCATTTGACATTTTTCTATCTAATTCTTACCGTTCTTACCAGATCAATAAGCAGTCACTTTTAAACCCAAGTGACGCTGAGGTTAAAACTAAGACTATAAGTCAAGTAAGCCTATCAGATATGCAGGAAAAGGCATTATTTTGCGTTAAAAATTGTGTAACAGTAGCAACTTTAAAGAAAACCTTTGATGATGCAAAAGAAAAGCTTAAAAAAGAGGATGATACCGATACCGAAACAGTCAAAACTATAACAATAACAAGTCCCTATATTGATTATGATGAGGAGCAGTTAGATGGTTTGGTTAGGTATACATTCTCCAATAGTAAGATCTATAGTTATGAACCAGAGCATGCGGAAAGCAAGCAAATTTTTCAGGATAACTTATTCGCTAGTTTGCTAGATTCTAACGATGATTATTTTGATAAATTACAGCATATAAAAATTGCAGGAAAGTGGTCTATCGCATGGGGAATTGATGCTGGTATATTGGTAGAGCAAGGTGATATAGATAAGCTAAAATGTGATAACGTTGGCGATGATGGCGATCAATATTGCCCTAATCAATTCTGGCAAGCTTACAGAGATATAGAGACCTATTATGTTGTTCGATATGAGGTCGAACCAAGTTTTGAGTTATTTACTGAAAGCGGTGAGTCTGTAGAGTTTGTTGATCCTAAGACACTTTTCTACACAGTGCCCGAAGGTGACCATAATAAAGCTGGTAATCGTTTTGCCCTTGATTATTATGGTCACGGCCAATTACGGGGAATTCCTGGTCATGTTTATAACATTGATACCGATGAAGTCGTGGGTGAATATACCCATCAATGGAACGAAAACTATGAATATGTAGACCAGTTTACAATCCCTGATAATGGTGAGCTTGTAGATGAAAATGATGAAAAATATAAAGTTAAGGCTTTATTTGGTAATGCTTGGCTCAAAAAAGAGTCTAAATTTTTAGGTAAATATTCTTATGATGGTAATAAAGAGAGCATACCTTCTGATGACCAGCTGTTTATTAAGGATGGTCTTGATGCATACGATATCCTTATGGAAATGCCTGAAAATAATATAATTAATGACGGTAAGCCATCAGTGATTCATGGTGAAATTATCAATGATCCAACACCTAATGCAAAATAGATCAGCCCTTAGATAGTCTAATTGGCAAAGTAAAACAAAAGACCGACCTGTAGTTCACTAAATAATGTAAACTATAGGTCGGTTTTTTTGTAATGAGTTTTGCTTTTTTATGCGGCTTAATTATTCAGAGCAGGGCGTTGGCGACCCTGTTTTTCTTATCCATGGCTTGTTTGGCTCCCTATCTAATTTAGGTAATTTAGCCCGTGCGCTTGCGCCCAGCTATCGGGTGATTTCAGTGGATCTTCGCAACCATGCTGACTCGCCTCATCACTCTGAAATGAGTCTGTTATCTATGGCCCAAGATCTAGTTGAGCTAATGGATCATTTATCCATTGCTAGCGCGTATTTTGTGGGTCATTCGCTGGGCGGAAAGGTGGCTATGCAGTTGGCAATGAGCGAGGCTAGTAGGCTTAAAAGCTTGGTTGTTGTTGATATAGCCCCTGTTAAATATCTAGACAATAATAGCAATATTATCAATAATTTATATGATTTATCTAAAGTAGATATTAAAGATAGAAAGATGGCCGATTCCTTTTTGTCTGAGCAGGGTGTTGAGCCTTCTGTGCGTGCATTTTTATTAAAAAACTTACGTCGAAATACGGCGGGAAATTTTGAACTTAAAATCAATATTAATGCCATTAAAGCTAACTATGAAAGCCATTTATCTGTGGCGCCAAAGGGCGAAGTTTTCACCGCCCCATGTTTATTTTTGAAAGGTGAAAATTCTGATTACATTGAGCAACAACATCTGCCAATTATTCAATCTATTTTTCCAAAATCTTCGGTAAAAACAATCGAGGCGGTTGGACATTGGTTGCATGCAGAAAAGCCAGAATTATTTAACCAGATTGTTTTGCAATTTATTCGTGAAATTTCCTGAACAAGCGCATCAATCCGTAGTAAAATGTCGCCAGAAATGGTTGTAGTTAGGAGCTACCGTAATGTTTGAGAGTTTAAAGCCTGTTGCAGGTGACCCTATTTTAGGATTAATGGCTGCTTTTAGAGCAGATAGTAGAGATCACAAGATTGACTTGGGTGTGGGCGTATACCAAGACGACAGTGGTCGAACACCCGTTATGAAATCAGTGAAATTAGCTGAAGCTAAGCTGATGGAGCTCGAAAACACTAAAGCTTATCAGGGTATTGCTGGTGATGCTGGCTACAACCAGCTGATGATGGCGCTATTGTTTGGTGCTGATCACAGTATTTTAAACTCAGATCGTTTGGTGACGCTTCAGGCACCGGGTGGTTCTGGTTCGTTACGCGTGGGTGCTGAGGTTGTTCAGCGCGCTCGTCCCGATGCCAAACTATGGGTGGGTGTGCCCACTTGGCCGAACCATATCCCGCTTATGGGTAGTGCGGGTTTTGAGATTGAAGAATATCCTTACTACGATAAAACCAGCCATAGCATTAATATTGATGCCATGATGGAAACTTTAAATCGCGTGCCAGCAGGTGATGTAGTGTTACTGCATGGCTGCTGTCATAACCCTACAGGCGCCGACTTACAGCCTGAACACTGGGATCAAATTGCTGATATTGCCCTTGAAAGAGGCTTTATCCCGTTTATTGATATTGCGTATCAGGGTTTAGGGCAAGGCTTAGACGCGGATGCCTATGGCCTGCGTATGATGGCGGATCGCTTGCCGGAGTTATTAGTCGCTTCTTCATGCTCAAAAAACTTTGGTCTTTATCGAGAGCGAACGGGTTCTATTACCCTAGTGGCTGAGTCAGCTGAGCAGGCTAAAATAGTTTCTGCACAATCTATGTCTATTGCTCGTCAAATTTATTCTATGCCACCAGCTCATGGTGCTCTTTTGGTATCATTGATTTTGGGTGATGATCAGTTGCGTGCCAATTGGCAAGCCGAGTTAGAAGAAGTTAGGTTGCGGATTAAAGCAATGCGCACTCTGTTAACCGATGGTATTAACGATAATGCCGCTGGTATGGACTTTAGCCATATTAAGCAGCAACAGGGTATGTTTTCTTTCTTGGGTATTACCTCTGATCAGCTAAACCGATTGCGTGATGAGTTTGCGATTTATATTGTTGGCTCTACACGGGTTAATCTGGCAGGTATTAATTCTACTAATATTGACTATTTAACCAAATCAATACGCACCGTATTGGATTCTTAATCTCTCTCTGGCGCAGCTCTTTGTCGTTAATTGACAAGGGTTGCGCCGATTAAAAAATATCCCCCATTATATGTCCCGTGCAAGATAATTGGCGCTAAAAGTCTGCTGTAGCGCTCTAGACTATATCCAAATATTAGTGATGGAATAAATGTCGCCATTGCCCACACTGCGTTATGCTTAATCAGGTTGAAGAAACTCCGGTTAATCAGGTTGAAGAAACTCCGGTTAATCAGGTTGAAGAAACTCCGGTTAATCAGGTTGAATA
>Ga0209602_1001368_pt1 | contig 21405 bp, 18 predicted proteins | sample COGITO_mtgs_1205_3_FD_184810 | JGI IMG/M metagenome (GOLD analysis project Ga0209602, IMG submission 184810) | Pelagic marine microbial communities from North Sea - COGITO_mtgs_120524 (SPAdes) (version 2) | ecosystem: Environmental > Aquatic > Marine > Epipelagic ...
CCATGTCGGTGACCCATTGATCAACCACCGGCTCCGCAGCCGCTTTCCAGCGCGCCACTTCCGCATCATCCAACACGGTGATCGTATTGCCCGCATCTTGTGCAATTTTGCGCGCACCAGCGTCCATATCCCACATAACTTGCGCCGCGAATTTTGACAATTTCTCCCCAGATTCTGCATCCAAAATTGCGCGCAGATCGTCAGGAAGTGCGTTGTATTTATCCTTGTTCATCACCAGGATGATTGCTGAGGTGTAGAAGGCCTCATCGCCCGAAAATTCAGTGTGATTGCCCACCAATTCCGACAGCCGTATCGCAGTTGTCACCTCCCATGGAATCACAGTGCCTTTGACCACGCCTTTGGACAGCGCCTCTGGAATGGCCGGTAGCGGCATGCCCACAGGCTCGGCGCCCAATTCGCCCAACAAATTGTTGATGATCCGAGTTGGGCCGCGCAGGGTCAAACCTTTCATATCTTCGAGACTGTTAACCCCATCTTTGGAATGAATTTGACCCGGTCCATGCACCCATGCGCCAAGCACTTGCACATCCTTATATTCGTTGGATGACCAATCTGTGTCCACTTTTTGCCAATAAGCCGCAGAGGTCGCCACCGGGTTTGTCATCATAAAGGGCAGCTCGAAGACTTCCGTGCGTGGAAACAATCCGGGCGTATAGCCTGCGACGGTCATGGCGAGATCCACCACCCCATCGCGGGCCTGCCCCAGAAGCTCAGGAGGACGCCCGCCCAGAGACATGGCATCAAAATGTTCGATTTTAATCCGGCCGCCCGAGGCTTCCTCCACATTCGCCGCCCAAGGCTTCAATATGAGCTTCGGCACAGGCGCCGGCGGCGGTAAGAATTGGTGCAACCTAAGCGTTACGTCCTGCGCAAGCGCAGCGCCACCCACGAAGGCCAGAGCAGCCGCTCCAAGCAGTGCTGTTTTTAGTGTGTGTATACGTTTCATGTATTCCTCCCAGTTGAAACAACGGACTTTATGTCCTTTAGTTATGTCAATCCCGAAACCGTGGCGGTCTTTTCTCCAAAAACGCCCGCAACCCCTCTTTTGCACCTTCTGTTGTTTGCGACATGGCAGCCGCGAGGCTTTCTGCAAAAAGTCCATCATCGGCGGACATATTGGCCACCCGTGGTATGGTTTGTATCATGAGATAATTCGAAAATTCAGCATTTTGAGCAATGCGCCGCGCCAAATCCTGCGCGCGGCTTAAGGCTTGACCCTCCCCAACGCTATAGTGGGACAATCCAAGGCTCAGGCCTTCCTCTTGCCCATAGCTGCGTCCCGTCAGCATCATCTCGCGCAACCGATCTGGCCCTAAAATGCGCCCTACGCGCACGGTTGCCCCGCCACCTACGAAAATACCGCGCAGACCCTCGGGCAGTTGAAATCGCACCGAAGGTTCTGCGACGCGCACATGGCTGGCCGCTGCAATCTCAAGCCCACCGCCAATCACCGAACCGGTCAAAGCCGACACCACGGGAAGGCCACCGAATTCGATTTGATCCATCACGCGATGCCAGTTGCGCGAATGGTACACATTATCAATGGACTTGCGTTGTTCATGTTCAGCCAAGTCGAGCCCAGCACAAAAATGCCCGCCCGCACCGGCTAGAACCACCGCATCCACATTTTTAGGGGGCGATGAGAAAAACCGATCCAATTCTTCTATAAAGCTGTCGTTGACCGCATTGCGTTTGTCAGCCCTGTTAAAGGTGACTGTTGCAATCCTATCGGACAGATCAACCTTTAAAACTCTTGGGGTTTGTCCACCATCGGGCATCAGATCACCATCTTTTCTTGAACTCTAAAATTGTTTTACGATGAAACAGTTTTCCTGTATAGCAATTTCTACATTGTGTTTGATGTTGGAGGTCCCATGGTCGATTTTTCAAAAGTTACCGCGATTGATTTTCACACCCATGCCGAGGAACCCTGCAACACCTGTAGAGACGATGGCTATAATGAATTTCAATCTTCAATGGCGGCCTATTTTAAAAATCCAGCCGGTGCGGAGGGCATGTTGCCAACGGTTCAGGACACAGCCAATTACTATCGCGCACGCAATATTGCCGCGGTGATCTTTCCGGTTGATGCAGAACGAGAAACCGGCTTCAAGCGTTATTCCAACGAAGAGGTTGCGCAGATCTGCGCTCAAAATGATGATATATTGATCCCTTTCGCCAGTGTGGACCCCCACAAAGGAAAGGCCGGCGCACGAGAAATACGGCGCTTGGTCCGCGACTTTGGCGTCAGGGGCTTTAAATTTCACCCGACCATGCAGGGATTTTATCCCAATGACCGAGAGGCCTGTTACGCGGTTCTAGAAGCCTGTGCAGAAGAAGGGGCTATTACACTCTTTCACACCGGACAAACGGGCGTGGGCTCTGGCATGCGCGGCGGCATGGGGATGCGATTGAAATATTCAAATCCGATGCACCTTGATGATGTGGCCGTAGATTTCCCTGATATGCCAATTATTTTGGCACATCCGTCATTTCCTTGGACCGAAGAGGGTCTCGCAGTCTGCCAGCACAAACCCAATGTCTATTATGATATGTCCGGCTGGTCGCCGAAATATTTTCCTGAAACTTTCATACGCTACGCAAATTCCATTCTGAAACACAAAATGTTATTTGGGTCAGACTGGCCTGCCATTACCCCGGACCGCTGGCTCAAAGACTTCGCGGAGGCGCCCTTCAAAGAGGAAGTGCGCCCTCTCATACTCAAGGAAAATGCCATGCGATTGCTTGGAGAAACGGAATGAAACGCAGGATGACCCAAGCGCAGCTAACTGGCGCGGTTTTGGCTTTCGCAAGCCGCTCAACCTGCCGGTGCTGTTAAATTAAGATGAAACGGACCACTCATACCAACGCGATGCCAGGTAATTTTCCGCATCCAAAATACCCACGGGGAAGCGCCTCATGAAAGATGTTGATGTTGTCATTGCCGGCGGCGGGATCGGTGGCTTAACCCTAGCGCTCACGCTGCATCAAATAGGGGTGTCTTGCGTGGTGCTGGAAACGGCCAGAGCCATGCGGCCCCTGGGGGTCGGAATCAATATTCAACCCAATGCCGTCCGCGAACTCTTCGCTTTAGACATTGGGGCAGATTTGTTGGACCAAGTTGGCCTTCCGGTACAAGAATGGGCCTTACTTGGGCTGAACGGCAAAGAGGTTTACGCCGAGCCGCGCGGCACATTTGCAGGCTACAACTGGCCACAATATGCCGTGCATCGCGGCAATCTGCATATGCTGCTCTATCACCAAGTCATTGAACGAATGGGCCCCGATGCAGTCAAACTCGGTGCAAGAGCCCTCGGATATGACAGATCAAACCCAAAGCAGCCAGTCTGCCATGTTCAAACAGGTGACGGGCAGGAACAGAGCTACAAATGCACACTATTGATTGGAGCCGATGGCATCCATTCGGCAATCCGCGCCCAAATGCACCCCGATCAAGCGCCCATTCATTGGGGCGGTGCCATTATGTGGCGCGGCACCCTGCGCGCAAAACCAATGCGCAGCCCCTCATCTTTCATAGGGCTCGGCACGCATCAACGGCGCATGGTAATTTATCCAATCTCCAAACCCGACGATCAGGGGCTATCGCTCATCAACTGGATTGCTGAGGTGACAGTAGACAGCAGCGGCGGCTGGCAACAAGACAGCTGGTTTCGCGAAACCAAGTTGCATGAATTCGCGCATCACTTCGAGGATTTCAATTATGATTGGCTCGATGTTCCAGCGATGCTGAGGGCGGCAGATTGCGCCTATGAAAATCCAATGATCGATAGGGATCCTATCTCATCATGGGTTGATGGCCCGGTCGCGTTGATGGGCGATGCAGCCCATCCTATGTATCCAACTGGCTCCAATGGTGCCAGCCAAGCCATCATGGACGCGCGCATCATTGGGGCAAAGTTAATCGCGCATGGAATTGGCCCCCGGGCCCTGTCAGAATATAATGCGGAACTTTGCGAGCCTATCTCGCAACTTGTGTTGCGCAATCGAAGCGCGGGTCCATTTGGCCTCTTAAACCTGCTTCATGATCGTTGCGGCGGGGTATTTGACGACATTGAAACCGTCATTCCTGCTCAGGAACGTGACACGTTTATGGGCAAATATAAGCAGGCGGCAGGATTTGCCAAAGACATGCTAAATGCAGCTCCAGCAACAATAGCGGTGGGCGCCACTGTTTAAGCGCCTGGGTGGCCAGTGACCCTACTTATGCAGCCCCAAAAATAGCGTAACTCTGCGCGCGCAGCGGCGATGTGCTCAAGGTCGCCCTTGGGGCGTGAGGGAGGAGAAGGGTTTGCCAACAGCATCTTGGTATTCCGCCTCATCCCAAAACCCAATCAGAATGCCTGACTCCGCCGCGATCTTCTGGCGCGCCAGCACCTCGGGGGTCGCCGTTATTCGCGTGTGATGGCGTGTCGCCCATTTCAAGAGGGCAGATTCCATGCGCGCGCGGGTTTTGACGCATAATGGGTCTTCAGACGCGCCAAGATCGACCAATTCATCGGGATCGTTTTGCAAATCCCACAAGACGGGCCTGAAGCCCTCACATCGGATATACTTCCAACGCCCGTCGAAAATCATCGTCGTATGGGCGTCTTCTTGCGGCTGCCCAAGGGCGACGGCCATTTCAGACCAGTGGTAATCATGTTCACTGATCACATAGCGGCGTGAGAAGCCATCTTTGCCGTGCAGGATCGAAGTCAGATCGCGACCTTCGATCACATGGGGCTTGGGTGCACAGCCCAGTGCTTGCATAAAGGTTGCAGGCAGGTCGATCATTTCAACCAACGCATCGCTGACCAAGCCACGCGTTCCGTCGGCCTCAGGGCGCGGGTCGGCGATGATCAACGGCACTTTGACAGCGGCTTCATGGTAGAAATCCTTGTCGCCCATCCAATGATCACCCAAGTAATCACCATGATCCGAGGTAAACGCGATGATGGTGTTCTCGCTGAACCCTTCGGCATCCATCCACGCGAACAGCCGCCCTAGATTGTCGTCCAATTGTTTGATCAGGCCCATGTAGGCCGGAATGACGTGTTCACGCAGGTGATCTCGCGAAAAGCTTTTACAGACTCGCGCGTTATGGTAGGCGCGCACTAAGGGGTGATCGGTCTCACGCTCCATGTCAGAACGCACCGGCGGAAGAATGTGCCGCTCGTCATACATTTCGTGATAGGGTGCCGGCACGATATAGGGCCAATGCGGCTTGATATAGGACAGATGGCACATCCACGGTCGCCCGTCGGTCCGCGCCTCGCGCATAAAGTCCATAGCCCGATTTGTCATATAGGCGGTTTCAGAATGTTCTTCGGGCACATTTGCCGCCAAGCGCGAATTCTTCAACAGCCATGCCGAGAGCAATTCGCCGTCCGAATCCAACCCGGAATTGGCGAAGTCTTCCCATGGGTTATCCGAGGCAAAACCATGCGCCACCAGATAGTCGTCATAGGCGGACCAGTTCTGGCGCGGGCTATCAGGATGCAAGCCATCGTCTCGTTCGAAAGGCTCGAACCCGCATTGGGATCGGGCCACGCCAATCTCACTTTGGGGATCAATCCCAAGCCATGCCATGCCTTCCAGGTCGGCCGTCATATGCGTCTTGCCCACCAGCACCGCCCGGGCACCAACCTGCCTCAGGTGATCCCCGAGCGTGGGTTCGCCAACACGCAGAGGCATGCCGTTCCATGTTGCCCCATGGCTGCGCACATAGCGACCCGTATAGGCGGACATCCGGGAGGGACCACAGACAGGCGATTGCACATAGGCATTTGTAAATCGTACCCCACGAGCCGCCAACGCATCGATATTTGGCGTGTCCAGATGCGGGTGACCGTAACAGCTGAGATAATCAAACCGCAGTTGATCCGCCATGATCCACAAGATGTTCGGCTTATCGGTCATATTTGTTCCTTCGCAACAATGTCTTCAATCGGTGCCCGTAAAAACATGTCGAGGCGATCAAGATAATTGACAAACTCCACCAGTTCCTCCTCTGAGTAGACCTCCTTCAAGGCGGCGCGCCGACGGGCCATAACAGGTGCGGCTCGATCATAAGCCGCGCGCCCAGCCTGCGAAACTTCGACGATGGTTTGGCGGCTGTCTGTCTCGCTTCGCCGCATGGTGACAAACCCTTTACGGCGCATCTCGGGCAAGGCACGACTTAGCAAGGAAGGATCCGCGCGCTGCATTGATGCAAGGTCTTTGATCGTCATCTGCCCGGCCTCGCAGAGATCCCATAGCACGCGCCATTCGACAATCGATAGCCCACCTCCTATTTGCAGCAAATGCTGCCCTTGCTTGCGAGAGGCCGCATAAATCGCAGGCAGGCGCGCAAATAAATTGAAGTGTTCTCGAACACGCCGCGCCGCGATTCGTTCTTTATCGCGTTCATTTAGATTGGCCATCGCGCCCTCCTCTAACCTGTGGACTAGCCCGAAGACTTAATGCGTGACAAGTCATATATTTTATGCCAGCTTTTTCAGAATGCGCCTCGTTGTCGGGGTAATTTGCGCTTTGGAGGTAGAAAAACAATGTTGAAGAAAACACTTTTGGGCTGCGCACTGTCGCTCGCGCCGCTGATCACAAATGCTCAGACAACCCTGACGGCTGAGACCACCACACCCGGCTCAACACCGCATTACATCGACTCGACTTTGGCTGCGGTCCTTGCCAGCGCCGGTGTGGCAACGATGCAGATCACCGAGGGCGCGACCCTTACCAACTCGGTTCAAGCAGTCGCCGAGGGGCGTTTGGATATGGCCCCTGCGCCGCTGATCTTGCCTTTCCTGATGTCGCGGGGGATCGGCCCTTATAGCGGCATTGGTCCTGACAAGGGTGCCGAGCTTGCCGCCAATATTCGGGTGATATTCTTCAATGCCGGATCTGCACAGATACTTGGCTACTATAATAGCAATCCAATCGAAGACATCCGCGACCTGTCAGGCAAGCGCATCTGGAACGGTCCGCCCCGCGGCGCGGCGCTGACCTCTGGTCGTGCCATGATCCAACTATTGTCTGGCATCAAGGATGGAGAGGGCTATGAAGGTATTCAGAGCCCATGGCCGGATACGGTTCCAACAATCACCGGTGGCGGTGTCGACGCTTGGACCATTCCCGAGGGCTTGCCCTCTGGTCGCGAGATTGCAATCGCGGCCTCGGGCGGCATCACAATCCATGATGTCCCGTCTGATCTTCTGGCGAGCGAGCTTGGACAACAGATCATGAAGGCACCGGGCCACGCCCCCTATTCGGTTCCGATAGAAGCGTTCCGCAAAGCCTATGACGGCAACGACATCACCGTTGTGGTCGACGACGATAGCTTTGACAGCTTCGCGACCGCTTTTGGTCAGATCGTCCCAGCGGGCATGGGCGAACAGCTGGTCTACGACATCGTGACGGCCTTTCTTGCAGGCGAAGAGCGCTTCCTCACAGGATCACCGCGGGGGCCGTTTGTGCGGATGAGCTTTGGTGATATCGATGGGGTGAGCCAAGGCGCCTGCGGTGCGGTTCAGATCAAAATGCATCCTGGCGCCATTCGCGCATATGAAGACGCCGGGCATACGATTGCCGACTGTCTGCGCCCCTAAACGCGCATTCCCGCACGGACGGGGCCGGCCCTGCCCGGCCCCCATCCTAACGAATGGCCCCCAATGTCAGATCAATCGCCCTCGAGAGACAAAGGCCACTATCTGGCCCTCGTGTTAGCCTTCATCCTCGTCATGGTTGGGCTGATCAACACCATGCCGGAAATACCAGGACTGCAAGACCTCGCGAGAGATCTGACAGGGCGTCCCTTTTTTCGAGTATCTGGCTTCCCTCCGGAATTCTTCTACCCGCCTATTTTTCTTGTGATGATGGTCATTGTCGCGCTTGATGCTAGTGTCTATCGTGCCTTGAAGAAAGACCGGCCCCATTTGGCATGGCTTGGTCTGTTACTAGACGCTGGGCTGATTCTTGCCGCGTTCCTAGCCGCCTTAGGGTTTCTGGTTGAAATCGATTCATTTTGTCTCATCGATCAGATCACGGGAGAGCGGGCGCGCCTGATCCAAGAGGCATCGGAAAGATCAGCGGGGCTTATACCAGGCATCTCATTCGAGGCGGAAGTCCCATCCTGTCAGGCGCGGTTCGGCATATGGATCATTCCGCTACTCTTTACGATCATTTCACTATTTTTTCTTTACAACGTGCGGGTTTGGGGTTTGCCGCTCGTCATGGTCGCCACTGTGGTGGTGGTCTACACCGTTGGCACCGCGCTGCTATGGATGTTCGATCTCAGCGACAACAATTTCTTACTGACCAAGTTGGGGGCCGATGGTGGCGACGCGCGCGCCGCAGCAATCCAAAAGGCAACCAATGTGTTCATCACCCCCGATGGCTTTATGGGCCGGTTCATGGATATCGTGGTCAATCAGGTGTTCCCCTATGTGATCCTCGGCGCCCTCTTCGGAACCTCAGCTGGCGGAACCTCGTTGATCAAGCTGGCGGTCCGTGCCACACGCCGCCTGCGCGGAGGCCCAGCCCATGCGGCCATCGTGTCGTCGGCGATGTTTGGCACCATCACAGGCGGGCCGGTCACCAATGTGTTATCAACAGGTCGGCTCACAATCCCGATGATGCGACGCAACGGATTTAGCCCGCAATTTGCTGGCGGCGTCGAGGCCGCGGCTTCATCTGGTGGGCAGATAATGCCGCCGGTCATGGGGGTGGCGGCCTTTGTCCTGGTTGCCTTGACCGCAGTCCCTTACACAAAAGTCATCACAGCCGCGTTTCTGCCCGCGATGTTCTTTTTCTTCTCGATCTTTCTTGCCGTCGTGTTCCAGGCTCGGCGTGAGAACGTCAAGGCAATGCGCGAAATCCCGGGCGACCTGATCATGTCGCGACAGGACTGGCTGAACCTTATCATCATCTTCGCTCCGATCTTTACGATCCTGTCACTTTTGCTCGGGAATAAAGACGTCATTAGCTCTGGTTTTGTCGCCTCTGTTTTACCCGCCTTCGTAACACAGACGCTTGTCAACGCGACAGGTGATGCTGTATCTGCTGGATGGTGGGCTGTGGCCGTCCTTGTTCCGCTGCTCTTTCTTGATCCCGAAACCCGTGCGAAGCCCAGCAAGATACTGCTGTCCTTGGCGGATGGTGGAATCCTAGTCTCGCGGTTGTTTCTTTTACTCTTCGCAGTTTCCATCATTTCGGCGTTCCTGAACGAAAGTGGCCTGACCGGAGAGCTAACCCGTGCCATAACCACATGGTTAGAACAGGCCCAGGTACTCAGCCTCTTTGGGTTTGATATCAAAATAGTAGGTGGCGTTTATCTGATGCTGGCACTGACCTGCGCCATGGGCTGTGCGATTCTTTTGGGAATGGGCATGCCGACTGTGCCTGCTTATGTGAATGTCGCTCTGCTTCTCGGCCCACTTCTCGCCAACCTTGGTGTAAGTTTTTTTACAGCCCACATGTTTGTCTTTTACTTTGCCGTAGCCTCTGCGATCACCCCACCCGTGGCAATTGCTGCGTTCGCGGCGGCCTCGATCACACGAACTGAACCGATGCGCACCGGTTTGGCAGCAGTGCGTATCGGCATTGTCATGTTTACGATCCCGTTCGTCTTCGCATGGTACCCGGAACTTTTACTGATCGAGGAAGCGGTGACCATTACGAATGATCAAGGCCAACGCGCCCTGATAGATGGGTATTCCGGTTCTGTGGACTGGCCCAGCCTTTCCGCACTTGGGTTGCGCATTGCCGTTGCGCTTTACCTAATGGCATCGGCTCTGGCCAAGTTTGACAAGGTTGCGATGAACATCTTGGAAGTTGCGCTTCGATTGTTGGCGGCTGTTTTGATTTTGTGGAAATCGGCAATGATCATGTGGATTGGCCTGGCCCTTGCTCTAATGCTGATCCTAGGCCATTACTTACTCCCTTTACGGGGTGACCGCGCCGCTTGATTGCAAGAAAAATGGGTGCTGTCAGACGAATGAGAACTCACATCTGATTGCTGGCGCGGCCTGACTCTATGCGCTCAATAATTGGCGCCACGCAGCGAGAGCAGCGGCTCGGTTTCGCTTTAAATTGGTGCGTAAGTAGACGTGGCTTTAGGGCAGCCCTACGCAGCCAATCGGTCCCCTACACCCGACCCGTGTAGCGCCTTAAGCGGTTCGGAGTGGCCTCAGTGGGAAACAGCATACCGTAAGGCGGATGATTTCTGGGCTCGATTTAAAGTATCTGAATGGAGAGTGTTTTGTCATATGGCGAGGCTTTGAAACCGCCCGCCCCGTCTCAAGTTTGTTTTGTTTGACGGTGCCTTCTCAAGTGTTAATCACGCGATCACGCCTTTTGCGCGCCAGTCATCAAAAATTTCCAGCGCTTTATCGGCAAATTCCGCGTCATTGATGTGGCATTCTATCCGGTGAGCAATCACATTGCCTGGCAGTGTCTGTTCCAGTTCCAGCAAAAACGCGTTGAGTCCGGCCTGATTGTGTAAATCAGCACCCGCTCGGTCCCATTCTCCCAGACCCTTCTCAGGCAATAGCATGGCCACTGGCCCGGTTGCTTTGGCCAATTGCGCGCCATGCGCATGCGCCACCAACCGGCGTTCATCATCATTTAAGACAATCGAAGTCAGCAAGCGATTGTGTTCGTGTTTCAAGTGATCTGACCATTTGTCTGGCAAAGGTTGCCAACCAACGATATCCACAAGATCATAACATCCCGGCGCCACGATTTGCGGAGTGCCATTTAAGCCGGCATTGGTCAAACGATCCGCTCCAGCAGATATATTGGATCCGTGCACATGGTTGCCCAATTCCTGTGTGCAAAGATCGAAAACACAAGCAAACGCCCCCTGTCCTGCGAGGCTTTCAAATGCGCGCCCCCCCATACCGGTTGCGTGGAACACGGCGACCTCAAAACCACGGGCCTCAAGCGCAGGCTTCAGCGGAATGACGTATTTTAACGCAGAGGTTCCCAGCGACGTCATCCCAATCAAGGGTTTATCTGGATCTGGCATTTGCACCGCGCGTGCTGCGCCTAGAACGGCGCCTGCTGCTTGACTTAAGGAGGCCTTGCACACGGAATTCAGGCCATAAAGCCCCCCGGCCCATAAAATCATTTGCGTATCCGCTGCCAACCGTTCCGCTGGAATGAGCGGCGAAAACGATACCGTGGACACAATGTATTTCGGCACCCCAAGCGGCACTGCGGAACATACATCTAACGCAAGGTCTGTCCCCATTGTGCCGCCAAGAACAATCAACCCATGAAATCGACCTTCGGTGAACAATCGCGCCGCCAACAACGCCGCTCCTGTGGCCATGATCTGCATTGCCTGGTTTTCATTGCCCGAGGCGACGGCCGCTTGGATCGAACTTCCACCTTCTTGCGCAACATCGTGTTTGGAATAATCAGTAGGCTTGGATGGGTCACCCAACACAGACACGTCCATGGTGACCACTTGACCACCTTGCGCCTGGATCACTTCGGCCAGAAACCCTAACTCGTCATCTTTGGTGTCATAGGTGCCAATTACCAAAATGGTCTTGTTCATCATTGCAAAGCCCCGACAGTTTGATCCGCTTGGCTCTCAGAAGGAAATATTTATCCATCTTATGCAAGGATTTTTCGGAGCCAATGTCACGGGGTCCGGGGGGTGCCATGTACAATCCCCAAACCTTCACTCAAAAAATGGCCTGAGACGGGACATTCTAAACAAATGGCAAATAAAAGTCGCGGATCTCGTCGACACTTTTGTTGAGGAGACGCTTGAACTCATCTCGCTTGAGGTAGAGCAGCCCATCGCAATAGGCCTCGCCTACCGCTTGGCGCAACATCACATCTTTGTCCAAGGCCTCCAAGGATTTGTCCAAACCCGATGGAATGTGGCGCCGCTCCCGCACATTTTCCAACCCATCTAAATCCTCAGCTGGTTGCAGTGGCATATTTCCCGCCACGCCTAAGCGCGCAGCTTGCAATACAGCGGCCACAGCCTGATAGGGGCTTGTCGCACAATCGGCCATTCTATGTTCAAGACGCGCCGATTTGGGCGAACTTGTTGAACAACGTGTGGTCACCAAGCGATGATCTTCCGCCCAATTTGCCCAATACCCAGCCAAGCTTCCAGCGGCCAATCTGTCATAGCTGTTCACAGTCACTGCAAGCAGGCCCGCGAGCGCCTCATGGTGATGGATCAGCCCTGCGATGCAGTGTTGTCCAAGGTCTGACAAAACGCCGTTTGGAGCAATCTGGTTTTGGTTGTCTTTGCCCACAAAACTGAAATTAACATGGAGCCCCGATCCACCACGATCCGGCACTGGCCTTGGCATAAATGTCAGCAAAAGCCCTTTTTTCAGTGCGATTTCTCTTGCCAATGTCTTCATCAGAAAGGCGTCATCACAGGCTTTAAGCGCATGATCGAACCGCAATGTCAGTTCGAACTGTCCATTGTCATATTCTCCGTTCATGCTTTCGATGGGGATTTCTGCGTGATGAGCGGCCTCCCAGATATCGTCCATGACACCCCGTGGATCATTTTCAGGGCCTGTTCCGTAAACGAAAGCTCCAGGCGTTTCATAGGGACGCCAAATACCATCTTGGTCACGTTGAAAGATATAAGCCTCGGTCTCGAGACCCACCATTGGGCTCAACCCTAGGGCTTCCCAATCTTTAATCGCACGTTTGAGCGTTGAGCGGGGGCACAGCCCAAAAGGTTCACCATCTACATGTAAATCGCCCAGCGCTATCTCCGTGCCGGCCTGCCAGCCCTTGCGTCGCTCGGCGTCCAAAATGAGATCCATGTCAGGCAGCCCGTCATAAACACCGCAGCCAGGAACGGGTAGTAAATCCCGGTCATAAGAGACAGCAAAAGCCCCGCGGGCAAAACCAATTTTGCCGCCGGCCGCCACATCGACCGGAACATATTTTCCCCGCGGAAGATTCAACATGTCATTGAACATAACGCGGGTGCGGGACATCTCCTCAGCCATTTTAAGCTACCTTTGTGACACGGACGTGCTGTTGTTTGACGCCGCAAATAAAATTGGATCGTGTCCAGGTTGGGTCAGCGGTTGCCTCAAATGATGCGACGCGCTTAACCAGCTCTTCGATTGCAATGCGTACTTCAAGTTTGGCCAAATGCATTCCCAAACACACATGAATTCCACCCTGTCCAAAGGCCAGGTGCCGATTTGGCGATCGCCCCAATATGCACTCATTCGGATCTTCAAAGAGGGCTTCGTCACGACTGCCGGAAACAAACCATAACAGGACTTTGTCCCCTGCGCGAATTTTCTTGCCGTGCATCTCAAAATCCTGAGTTGCGGTGCGCCTGAAATGCATGGTTGGGGAGGCCAATCGGATGAATTCATCTGCGCAACTGTCCCAGTATTTACCGGTCTTCAGTTGTGCAATGAGATCTGGATTATGGGCCAATAGGCTGAGGGCCTGCGCGATTGAATAACGGGTTGTGTCGTTGCCCGCGGCCACCAAAAGGCAGAAAAAATTCTTAAATTCTAATTCATTCAAGCCGTTCTCATCACCTGTGATTTTTGCCAAAATCCCCTCCTGTGCAAGGGGGCGGCGATTGGACAATAAATCACTGGCATAGTCGTAAAGCTCAAGCCCGGCCGGGCTGCGAAACGGCATCATTCGGTAGGCACTGGTGTCCACTTGGTCAATCACATGTTCGGTGAAGTCAGGATCAGAGTTGCCGATCAGCGCATCACCCTTTTCAACCAACCAATCCAAGTCTTCATCAGGGACGCCCAAAATACGGCCCAGCATTAGCATAGGCAACTGCTTGGCAATCGCCTCCACCGCATCAAATTCTGTGTTTCTAAGGGCCTTATCAACAATATTTGACGACAATTCGCGGATCACCGGTTCAAATTCACCTACAATTGGCTTGGCAAAATTGGGATTCACAAGGCGCCGAACCTTGGTGTGCTCGGGTGGGTCCGTTTCTTGAAACGTCCGGCGCGCCAGATATTCCTCGGCGCTTTGGTCTTCAAGGCGGATTCCCTGGGCGGAACTGAAGATCTGGTTTTCCTTATTCGCAAAAGCGATATCGGCATGTCGTGTAAGATTCCAAAAGCCTTTGGTGTCGGCATCCCCTTCATTCCAATGCAGAGGGTCGTCTTTGCGCAGACGCGCGAATGTCTTGTGGGGCACGCCGCCAGCAAAGCTGTCGTGGCTTAGGAGGTTCAGATATCCATCATCGTGCATCGCCCAAAGCCTTCCTGAAAAAATTTGTCGCCCAAGAGCCAAAGACAGATCCATCTTGATCGAGCGCCAAACTGTCCCATGCCATCTTTGTGGTGGCGGTGGGCATTTTACCCTCTGTAAAGCGCAGCAAACAAGCCATGAAGTCGTAGGTAAATTCAGGATGTGCTTGAGTGGTTATGATATGATCGCCCTTTGCAAAGCTGGCAATGTTACAATTTTCACTTGATCCTAGAAGCGTGCAGCCTTCTGGCAGGCGGGTCACTTGATCTTCATGAAATACATAAAGCTGCAAGCTGTCCCGTGGTGGCTCCATCCAATCTTTCGTTTCATGAAACCGTGTTTCTTCGACACCAACATTGTACCCCTGATTTGATCTCTCAACCGTCCCGCCCAGAGCCAGTGCAATGGCTTGATGTCCAAAACACGCGCCCAACAAAGGTTTTTGCGTCGCGTCACAGCGGCGAATGAAATCCAATAAGGCATCGGTGAAAACATGCTGATCTAAAACACTGAGCGGGCTACCTGTGATCATATAGGCGTCTTGCTCATCCAAATCCTGAGGCACTTCTCCGCCAATGGTCATGTATATTCGATAAGTGAAGCGCTCATCTTGTAGATCGAAAAGGTCGCGGAAGCGGTGCGCGTCATCTGGAAAAGCATCGCCCACCTCGACGGATTTGTCATGGTTGGTTTGCAAAATGCCAAGTTTAATGCGCCGCATGCAGGCTCTCCAATTGATGCGCTCTCATAGGAAGGATGGGCGCCGAACGCCCATCCTCAATGTTTTAATTGTCCAGAATGGCGCCCAATTCAGCGTTCTTTCCACGATCCGTTTCTATACGTTGTTTGGAGGCTGCCATATCTTGCCAGTAAACCCTTGCACCGGTTTCCGCCATCAACGCTTGTGCCTCGGCGCTTGCCATGGTCGCAGCGGCCACTTCATCGAGCTTATCAATAACCTCTTGTGGCGTGCCTTTTTTCACAAATAGACCGTTCCAAAGCTCCAGATCATTGATCCCCGATTGCGCCGCCAAGGTTTGAACGCCTGACAATTTAGCAATCGGCTCTGATCCAATATTGGCCAAAACATTAATCTCACCCAAACATGGCTCAATCAAGGCTAAGGTCGTATTGATAACATCAGCATCACCCGAGGACAGAGTATTGCAATCCAGCATGTCAAAGGCGCTGTCATCTGCAAATTCAAATCCCATCTTCTTTGCAGCCGCGAAAGAGGCTTTGGTTGGCGTCAGACCTGCTCCGAAATGCCCGAGAACCACATCGTTGTCTTGGGCATGGGCGGCCAATTCAGCCATGTTGCTATAAGGGGCATCCCCGGAGGCCGCCAATACAAAGGGGTATGTGAGAAAGATTCCAACGGGCGTGAAGCTATCTTCCTCAATTCCAATATCGATCATCGGCCCAACGATTGGAACACCAATCACAAAAGACCCAACCATTGAGCCATCTGCCGGACCATTCAAGACCTCTAAGGCACCAGGAAAAGGCCCATCGCCGCCGCCGGGTTTGTTCACAACCGAAGCCGAGACGCCCGTCATTTCCTCCATTTTGGCGGCAATCATCCGTGTGAGAATGTCTTCAAAATCACCCGGCGGCCACGGCACAACAAATTGAACGGGTGTTGTTGGATATTCGGCCAGGGCAGGCATCGCCCCAGACAAGACCGTCGATGCGGAGAAGGCCGCAATTGCTGCTAATTTTTTCATTTTCAAACTCCCTATTATCTTGGCCATTATTGAAAGTGTTTTCGTCGGTTCCTAATCGACGTCCAAATGATGAACCCCATGACCATTAGGATCACCACGAATAACGTTCCGGAGACTGGGCGATTGATTAAGTCTAACGCCGTTTTTATTTGTCCAGCTCCGGCCGTGAGGCGCTCCAATATAATAGAGCCTAAGACCAATCCCAAGACAATAGGCACAAGCGGCCAATCCAGGCGCCGCAGAATAAACCCAATATAGCCAAAAATGACCGCAAAAATACAATCTGCAAAGCTGTTACGGATCGAGTAAACACCAACAAAGGACAGGATCATGATCATCGCTCCCAAAAAGCGATTGGGAATATATATCATTTTCGCAATAAACCTTGTCGAAAAAAGCAAAGTTATCAGGACAAACACATTGATCAAAAACAAAGCGGAAAACAGGCTGAATAAAAAATCTGGGTTGTTTTCAAAAATATCTGGTCCTGGCTTAATTCCAGCGTCAAAAAACACAACCATCATCATCGCCGTTAGCGCTTCGCCCGGCACGCCGAGTGCCAAGAGCGGTATCATTGCGGCCGCAGGCACCGCATTGTTTGACGTCTCCGAGGCCAGCAATCCCTCTGGAGACCCATGCCCAAATCGTGCAGGATCTTTCGAAATGGCGCGCGCTGTGGAGTAGCTGAAAAACTGAGCCACAAATTCACCAACGCCCGGGATGATCCCCATGACGGTTCCATAGCAGGCAGATATAATTGCAATGAGCTTATGAGAGATTAGATCTTTGAATCCGGTAAATAACCCCCCAGAAATCCGAGCCTCCGGCGGGTCATCATCCTTGCCGACCATCAAGTTCAGAGCTTGGCTCAGCGCAAAGATACCAACGATCACGACAATAAGATTAAACCCGGAATAGAGGTACTCAATATCAAAGGTAAATCGATCGATTTTCCGTGTCGTCTGGCGCCCGATCATTGCAATCAAAAACCCAAAACCGAACAGCATTGCAGCGATCACCATGGTTTTTCGATGTGCGGCAATCAATAAGACGGCCCCCAGTATCGCGGCCATTAGAATATCGCGTTGGCCAAACAAAGCCCCTAAATCACGCAAATAGGGCCCGAAGGCAAACAGGGCGATCAAAGCCGCTGCAATAGAAAAACACCCGCCAAAAAACGATGCTGAATAGGCCAATGACAGCGCGCGCGATGGAGCCCCGCGCCGCGTCATAGCATAGCCGTCATAGGTCGTGAGCGCATTCACGGGTGTGCCGGGCGTATTGATCAAAATCGCAGGTATCGCACCGCCATACATGGACGAGCCATAAATCCCCAGAAGCAGCACAAGGCTCACCAAATCATCCAGGAAAACCGTTGCGGGCAACAAAATAGCGATCGCTATGGCTGGACCAATCCCGGGTACAGCGCCGATCACAACGCCCCCGACCGAGCCAATCACAATAGCCAGCAGCACTGCCGGTTGCAGCAAGCTTTCAAGTCCGAGAAGAAATGCATCCAAGCGCTTGGTCCTAAAAATACGTTAACAAGAAGCCGCGCAGGGGTGTCGGCATCAGGTCATAAAGCCAAATTGATACGGGCGTTTTAATCTGGAGCAATGTGCGGAACACGATCACCACTGCAACGCTGCAAGAAAAGCTGCGCAGCACCCACACCCGGCCACGGTAGCCAAGGCGCCATGGCAAAAACACGCCTAGGAACACCGTTGCCAGTAAATACCCAAAGATTGGAACGAGCATTGTGTACGCAATGAAATAGATGACAAACTCAAACGCCTCGATGTATTTTGCAACCTCAAAACTGGCCTTGGTTGGAAGCAAAAACCTTTTGCGCCAAAGATGTTCTTTCAAAGAGGCACGCAAGTTCCAAAGCGCCGTTGGCACCAGGACCGTCAGACAGAACATGGGCGCAACCCAAGATTGTTTGAGAATACGGCCGAACCTTGTGATTTTGCCGTCCAAATCTATCAACCCAAATTGATGCGCAAGGTAGCTGGCAACGCCATCGGGTAGCTTTCGATTATCCCAGCCGGTTTGGGTGAAAAACATTGCGAAAAAGAACAGGGCAAGACAGGCTGCAATGATGGAGATATGCAAATCTCCACGTCCCCGCGAGAATTGGAACAGGTCTTCTACCTTGGTTTTTTTGTCTGGTGGGCACTCACTGCGAAATTGTTCAGCTTGCGTGCATGGCAGCCCCTCTGGAAACAAAAACAGGTCGTTATTTTTATCTACTGGCGCCCTCATAGCTTAATCCAAGCCGTTTTTGTGTTCACGTATTTATCCAAGGCATGCAGAGATTTGTCCTGACCATTTCCCGATTGTTTATATCCCCCCAAAGGCACTGTGTTGTCGGCTCCGCCATATGTATTCACATGAACCACTCCGGCGCGCAGCGCTGACACCATCCGATGTGCGCGGCTCAACTGAGATGTCCAGACACCGGCTGACAGGCCAAGCTCTGTCGCATTGGCTAAATCGATGGCATTCTTTTCTGATGTAAAGCGCGTGACGGTCAAGACCGGTCCAAACACCTCATCTTGCACCAACCGATCTTCGGGGCCCATGTTGGTGACAATTGCCGGGCGCATGTAATAGCCTCCGGTTTCTGTCAAAATTCTGTCACCACCCGCGACAATGGACTTTACAGACTCGAGCGACTGCAAAACCCGATTTAAATGTGCCTCCGAACTCATAGCGCCGATCTGTGTTGCGAGACTGAGTGGATCTCCGACCCGCATTGTCTGAGTTACCGCAACGATTTTCTCCACGAAGGCATCATGAATACTGTTTTGGACCAGCAACCGCGAGCCTGCGATGCACACTTGTCCAGAATTTCGAAAAATTCCTGCAACGACGGCCTGTGCCGCCGCCTCTAAGTCATCGGTGTCCTCAAAAACCACATGCGGCGATTTACCCCCAAGCTCCAAATAGACACGCTTGAGATTGGTCTGTGCGGCATGTTCCAACAGCAGTCGCCCAACGCGGCCGGATCCCGTAAAAACCAAAGAATCGACATCCATGGACCTTGCCAACGCCTGTCCTGCGACAGCGCCTTGCCCGGTCACCACATTCAAAACACCATCGGGCAGGCCAGCCTCATGCGCCAATTCCACCAATCGCAGAGCAGAGAGTGAGGCAATCTCAGAAGGCTTTAAGACAACACTATTTCCCATCGCCAACGCCGGCGCGATCTTCCAGGCGGATATCATCAGCGGGAAATTCCATGGCACAATGGCACCCACGACACCAATGGGTTCTTTTAGGATCATGGCCAATGTAGAAGCATCGGTTGGCGCGACTTCACCATAAATCTTATCGATGGCTTCAGCATAATAGCGGATTGTATTTGCGGCGGACATTGGCTCCGCCTTAATCGCCATGGAAATTTCAGTGCCATTATCGCGCACGCCTAACACGGCCAATTCAAGCGCGTGATCATCAATCAACTGTGCCCAATCCAGCAGGATTTTCTTTCGGGCAGCCGGAGCCATTTTCGCCCAAGAACCCGTTTCAAACGCCCTGCGCGCAGCCGCGACCGCATCCGCCACATCCGCCTCCGAGGCATCTGGTAACTTTGCCAAAAGCGAGCCATCAATTGGTGAAACCACATCCAAAACGGCTTCGGAAACAGCATTAACACTGGCGCCACCAATTATCATTTTAGGAGGTGAAACGGGCCGAACCCGTAAATCATCGATCTCGTTCTGGCGCATTCCACCGTCCATCACATGAATAAACCTGTGCCCCAATGGGCTATGGATTCCACAATGACGCATGTGCTTTAACAGTCAAGTATTTCGGAATTGACAGCGCAAGCAATTGACCGCTCAGAGCTGTCAGACGAATGAGAACTCGCATCAGATTGCTAGCGCAGCCTGAACCTATGCATTCAAGAATTGAGGCCACTCAGTCAGAGCGGCGGTTCGATTGAGCTTGAAATTGTCTCGTTAGTAGAAGTGGCTTTCATTTAGGGCTGTACAAGCAACCTAACCCCACACCCAGCCCTCGTAGCGCCTTAAGCGGACCATAGCGGCCTCAGCAGGCAAACAGCTGCGTCACCAAGCGCCAAATCAAACATGTTTGCAACGACGCGCAGGCGTGCGGGCGCGTGGTGGAAATAGCGGGTATGGTCAACCAAACGGGGGGAAAAAGGGGGGACTATTTCCATCTATAATAATTAAAACTTTGATATTAAATATAATTGTGATGGATTATGGTGCCCCCACACGGACTCAAACCGCGGACCTACTGATTACAAATCAGTGCTTCTGTTTCTTTATTATTCATCTGCTTAGTTCCATTCTAACTATGCCTGCCTGCATATAGTACCACGAGCAAATCAAACGCACTTCTTTTCCCAAAACCGTGCAGTTGCACGCCAAAACCCTGTGTAATCCACCAACCCGAGTTAGCAGCCACACAGAGCGGCACGATTAAGTTCGAGCCCTTAAACCGCAGCACAGGCGTCAAAAACCGCCACTGCGATTAACTGGCCCCAACGGGTGGTCGCGACCGCTGAGGTTTCAGACGGTCCAAGTCAGCCTGTGACGTTGATGTACTCATCGCCGTTGGCATGCCGGATGTATTTGTAGAAGACGGATCGGGCGGTGAGCTTGGTGACTTTGGTCTATTAGGCTTGGGCACTGAAGCTATTGCTTTTCCCACGCGCGATTTGGGCTTGGTCTTTGCCTTCACCTCACCACCTTTGAGCCGCGTATCAAGCTTGTTGGCTAGAAAGCTTGCGGTGTGGGCAAAGGTTTTGATGTCATCAACTGCCTGCTCAAGGCTGCCGCTACCCGAGGACTTTTCAATAACATCAATAAGGCGGCGCAATTCCTCACGATCATCCATTGCCGTACTCCCTGCCCCGCAAGCTTGGGGCCTGCAAAAGATCGCCTCGGTATGACAAGTACTGGCCTACAAAAAACCGCAGTGCAGATTTTTGCGGCTGTAAAACCCATTTCGGACAGATGCTCATACTGCCATTCGGTCAGGCGCGCGCCACACCGCCTCTGCTTGCTTTGCAATGGCACTGTCACATAGGGCTTTGAGGTGGATCAGCTTTGCCGCCCAAGTTATATGCTCCTCAACATTTGACCCATTTAAGCGCGCCGCATAATACCCCAGTTTGTTGGAGCAGATTGTCAGTGTCTCAACACTAGGATCAATGCGGTTGTAGCGCAGCACCCGGATATAGCCCTCACTGCGCCCAAGCCAGCTGCGACAAAACTCAGGGGTATTTGTGACAATGCCGGTTTGGATCAATTCGTCTCGTAGGTGTTCTAGTAGTCTTATGCTCATATACTTCCTCCAATGCGCTGCTTGTACTGGTATTTATCTCTCTTGAGCGAAGATGCGGTGTTTGTGAGCCGTTTGCTGCGCTGTTGTTCATCGCTGCGTAGCC
>Ga0209602_1001379_pt1 | contig 21330 bp, 33 predicted proteins | sample COGITO_mtgs_1205_3_FD_184810 | JGI IMG/M metagenome (GOLD analysis project Ga0209602, IMG submission 184810) | Pelagic marine microbial communities from North Sea - COGITO_mtgs_120524 (SPAdes) (version 2) | ecosystem: Environmental > Aquatic > Marine > Epipelagic ...
AGTTTAAATGAAAGTTTTAATTACAGGTATAGCAGGGTTTATTGGATTTCACACAGCTATACGATTTAGCAATGAAGGTCATACGGTTGTCGGCTTTGACAACTTCAACAGTTATTATGATCCTACTTTAAAATATAAGCGATCTGCAAAACTGGCTGGTGAGCACGACATCGTTGTTGAACACATCGACCTCAAGGATAAAGACGGTGTTGTTGAGTTCGTGAAGCAAGAGAAACCAGATCTTGTTATACACCTTGCAGCAATGGCGGGTGTTCGATACTCGATGGACAATCCTCAAGAGTATATCGATAACAATGTCACAGGCACACTGAATCTTATTATCGCTTGTGAAGAAGCTGGTGTCGAGAACGCCATTTACGCTTCCACTTCTTGTGTGCTGCACGGCAGTCCTTTACCATGGAAAGAGGCTGACTATCTGTTTCAACCTACCAGCCCTTATGGTTATAGTAAGTGTGTCAACGAATCTCAGTTCGCAATCTCTAAGATTCCTAACGCTGTTGGTTTACGCTTCTTTACGGTGTATGGTCCATGGGGTCGACCTGACATGGCGTTGTTCGATTTCACTAAGAACATCATTGCAGGTAATGAAATTACTCTATTCAACTATGGTAACATGAGACGTGACTTCACCTACATCGATGACATCGTACAAGGTGTGTTCTTAGTGTCACAGAATATGACAGAGCGTGACCTGTACCATATTGGGTATGGCAAGCAAGTCGAACTCGAACGATTCGTTACCGCTATTGAGACTTCACTTGATAAGCAAGCAGTCAAAGCATACGGACCAAAACACCCTGCTGATGCGACCGAGACATGGAGCGACACAACTAAATTGCAGAAGTTAGGTTATGATCCTATCACCCCTATAGAGGAAGGTGTTGATAACTTTGTTAAGTGGTATCAGGAACACTATGCATGAACCACAACGCCTATGTCATCACATTATCGGATAACGTAGATTCATTTGCAGCAGCAGACAGGTTGATCGACAGTTCTAACCATTACAAAAACGAATTTACTATCCAGAAATTCAATGCAATCACTCCCGATCGCGTAATCGACTTGATGAATCAACACAAGTTGAAGTGGAACTACCCGATGACTGCTCCCGTTCTTGATATTCAGTCTGGGTTATATAAGACGCCATATGAGACTGCTGTAACCGAGAAGCGCATCGCTTGTTTTCTTTCGCACTATCACTTATGGAAAAAAAGCGCAGAGGGTGAAGAAAGTATATTCATCTTTGAACACGATGCGATATTCACTCGTAAAGTGGACATTGACCGTCTGTGTACGAGTAAATACCAAGTGATAGGTCTAAACGATCCTCGCGGTGCAACAAGACGTTCAGCACAGTATCACACAGCAGTATCACTTAGCACACTGGACATTGTTCCTGTTCCCAAGATTGATGATGATAAGATTCCTCAGGGTCTCGCCGGTAATTCAGCATACTTTCTAAAACCAGATGGTGCGAAGAAGTTGTTGGATCTTACTCATGAGTATGGCGCTTGGCCAAACGATGCTCTCATGTGTAAACAACTGATGCCAAGAACACTAGGCGTTGTTCGGAAATACTGTACGAAAGTCCAAGGGGTTAAATCTACAACCACCCTTTAAATAAAGCCTACATAACATGTGAACACCAAAAAGTCGATATTATGAAATCTTATGTAATAACAATTATGTCAGAACCTAAATCCGTTGAAAGTGCTCAACGATGTATCGACTCGATGCCTGAGTATGACATACAGATGTTCGAAGCGATTACTCCCAAAGACAACCCTATACAAATAGCAAAAGATAAAGGAATTCCTCTAAAGTTATTTGAAGAGGGTTACTCTCGTGTTGAAAATTGTATAGCGGCTTTCCTTTCTCACAGTACTCTGTGGGAGAAGTGTTATCAGGATAAAGAAGAGTATCAGATCTTTGAACATGATGCTGTTGCTGTCAACGACATACCCTCTTTTATTGCTTATCAAGGGTGTATCTCTCTGGGCGCTCCAAGTTATGGTAAATTTGAAACACCTCAAAATATAGGTGTCGGTCCTCTAAGAAGTAAGCAGTACTTTCCTGGTGCTCATGCGTATCGTCTTAAACCTGTTGGCGCTAAAACACTTGTCTCTCGAATGAAGATGGAGGCTCGCCCTACGGACATTTATTTAAACATACATTCTTTCCCGTGGCTTGAGGAGTACTACCCTTGGCCCGTTGTCGTGAAAGAATCATTTACAACTATTCAAAAACTCGAAGGTTGTATAGCAAAGCATGGGTATAAAGGTAAATATGAAATCCTTAAAGTCTAACGAAAAATGATTACAGTATGTTGTGTGTTGTGGGGCGACAAGTTCTCTGAAGAGTATGTTCACAAACTCAAAAGTGCGGTAGAGAGAAACACTACTCGTACACATAAGTTTGTGTGTCTGTCTGATCGTAAGATCGAAGGTGTAGAGACCAAAATCTTGAAACCGGGTATGTCTGGATGGTGGAACAAGATTCAGTTATTTGATGGCGAGATCTCGGGTCGCATTGTTTACCTTGACCTAGATACTATCATTACCTCATCCCTTGATTGGTTGATGGACTATAGTGGTAACTTCATGGCGATCGAAGATCTAGGGGTCGCGAATGCTCACCAACAACACCTTAAGGGTGTGATGCAGTCTGGTGTAATGGCATGGAGAGGTGCTGCAATGGATTGGGTCAATACAGAGTTCTTTTTTGCTGGGCGAGAGGCATTGACCAAATTTAGAGGGGATGGGGAGTGGTTGAACTCTGTTATACGAAAACGTGATCTATTACAACATCTATATCCAAACAAAGTAAAGTCTTATAAGTACGAAGTATATCCGGACAAGTTAGGCGACACTTCGATCATCTGCTTTCACGGTAAACCAAGTGTGATTGAAGCACAGAACGAATCTGTCTCCACACCGATGAAAACATATGAGCCTCAAAGTTGGATTGAAGAATACTGGAGATGATATACAATGGCTAAAATAATTCACATTATAGGCAACGGCGACAAAGCGCATTACTATAATAAAGAAGAAAGAAAAGGTATGAAGTTGCTGTGTAACATGCCGCCTTTTGAGATTCCTGCTAGTGAAATCTATGCGACATGTATGGTCGACTTCAAAATGATGGCGGCGCTCACAGAAGGTTCGGTTAATCTCGACAAATACAACTGGGTCTTGGGTACTCGCCCGCGCCACTGGATGTATGAACGAAGTGCTTTCTATATGAAATACGCTCCCAAAATCAAAGAGTTCTACACTCATGTTCCAAAGTATGCTGGAAATGCGACGAACTTTAATTGTGGTCACATGGCAACGCACTATGCCGCAGCAAAGCAAAAGGGTGACGAAATACATATGTACGGGTTTGATTCGATCCTCGACTTCAATATGCGTAGTGTAACAGATCTGATCTTGTCAAGTGATCGAGGCGATACGAACAACTATAGACTCCTGAATAATTGGAGACCAGTTTGGCGTGATATCTTTCGGGAGTTTCCGAAAACCAAGTTCGTTCTTCACCACAACCACGACAATCTTAAAATTCCTAAGCTTGACAATGTTGAAGTAATGGTGTATAATGATAAAATATCATCAACGCAGACTCGGAAAGATACGAGTGACATCAGTGACGGTCGTGGCATGGAAGTCCCGATCAGCACTGCACCGTTGAACCGTAAACAACGCCGAGCACGGGCGGCTCAAGAGAGAAAAAAGTAGTATGAATCTCAATCACAAATCACCTAATGTGTCTTCTGGCAATCTTTTTGATTTTCTAGGTGAAGATGATGATGTTGTTATGTCCGAGTTTATTCAAGAGGAAGAGTGCTCTCCGAAAACAGTATTGAATCGCACAGATGCGTTATACGCAGCAAACGCCTTCGAGGAGTTCTTCGGTAGTATAGAACGTATCGACGAATATATGCGTAAAGTGAAGATGGAACGCATGATGGATTTTCCTCTTTCGTTGCCAGGCATGGGTCCCGAAGAAGATCTCTTCAGCAACTTTGATATACACCCGTCAGAGATGGAGTTTACTATTGTTGACACTGCATCATACAAGTTTATGAGTTATATGGAGATCGTCACCTCTGCACCCGTAGAGAAGTCGATCCCAGGCAAGTCCATGAAGTGGGTAATCAAAGAGAAGAACACTAACATGGTTGTGGGTATGATCCGCCTCGGTTCTCCTACCATTAATAGCAAACCACGTAACGACTGGTTGGGTAGTCCCCTTGACAGTCTAAACCCTGCGATTATGGCCAGGTTCAATGCTTCTGCAATCATGGGGTTCAATATCGTACCTACCCAACCATTTGGATATAACTATCTGGGTGGCAAGTTATTAGCTGCAATCTGTTGCAGTCACTTTACGCGTGATGCACTCAATAAGAAGTATGATTCTAACTTCTGTATGTTTGAGACTACATCACTTTACGGTTCAACGAAGTCTGCTTCGCAGTATGATGGTATGAAACCATTCCTGCGATTCAATGGTTTGACAGACTCAAACTTCTTGCCACTAATCAATGACAACACTTTCCGCAGACTGAGTGCTTGGTTCACTGATAAGAACGGTGGTGAACCCTTGGTCCCTGTGGATGCCTCCTCTCGCAAACTCAAGACACAGACCAAGATGGCATCGATCATCAAAGTCTCTCTCAAAATCCATGATGATGGTGCCTATAAGAAGTTCTGTCAAACCTACGATAATGCAAAGGGTCTGACTGAACGAAAACGTTCTTTCGTATCCACGTATGGTTATGATAATGTACCTCAGTACTTGAACCTAGAGACGGATACCTTGATCGAGAAAGAAAACTACGACAGGTTCTCTCTTGAGAATGTTATTGCATGGTGGAGAAAGAATGCCACTAAACGTTATGATAAACTCAAGAGTGAAGGTCGTCTGAGACGTACCGTGGAAACATGGAATGTGAATGCCGATGATATCGATATTATTCGATAAAACGCTTGACATTTGTTTTGAAATGAAGTATAATGAAGTATAAATTATAGAGAGAGATTATATTATGGCTATGCGAGTTAATCGTTTTCGGAAGATGAACTATTCAGATTTTTCCGTACCACACACTAAGTACCACTCAGTTGTCGCACCCTTTCAAAAGGCAGACCTTGCGTTCCAAGCGAACAAGTTTTCTCGTTGGGATGAGTGTCAGAAAGGTGCCTACATGACCGCATTGATTTGTGGTAAAGCACCTTCTAAGTTTATCTTTGCGGATGTTGATGCCTGTCTAGAAGCGGCAATAGAGAATGGAGTCAAGGAAGACATAAAGTACTTTCAATACTGGAAAGACAAAGGTGTCAAGTATTTGAATATCGATTCAAACAACCGTAACAATGTTATCGTTTCTTTCATGGAAGGTAACGTGACCATTCGTCATGGTGAGTTCGATATAGACGGCGCAAAGGTTATTGTTGATTCTGAGTGTGATACGTATGATACCCTACCCCAAGTTTTAAGAGATGCCTTCAATGAAGCAATGGTGTCCATCTCAGTGTACACCGATGCGACACGTGAGGAACTCTCAGATTTATTCATCTGTGTTAACGAAGGTAAACCACTAACCAAGATGGAGAAACTAAATTCTTACATCACGACTGTTGCGAATACAGTACGTGAACTAACAGAGAAACACCAAGACTATTTTGCGAAACAAGGTAAGTGGTTCAGTGACACGGCACTCAATCGAAGACACGTTGATGAGATGATTGCAGAATGTGCATATGTGTATGCATATGGTATAAAGAAAGGTATTCACATCGAAGATCTATACCGTGACGGTTCGGACGGTGAAAGTACTATGTCATCTTTCCGTAAGACATTTAACGCCTTCATGAAAGATGTTATGTCCGAGGATGCATTTGCAATCGCTAACAGAAACTCTGTATTTGATCTGTTTGTTATTTACATGGAGTTGCGTAATAAGAAGATGAAGATCAAGAACAACGGAGAGTTCTTAAAGTCTTACATCAAAGTTATCTCTAACCTCATCCTTGATGAAGAGTACTATGAAGTGCCTGGCGGAAAAGAAATGAAACAGTTCTCTAAGATGGTAGGCGGCCGTCAATGTGGTAACAATCAGAAACGTAATGAATTAATCATGAAGTCTTTTGATGTAGAATCACTGACAACTAAACTAGACTCAAAACGTACCTACAATGCAACCGAGAAAATGGTTTTATCTGCGTTAGGTGATTTCAAGACTCCCGAAGGTCATGATGTTGATTTGTCGAAACTACACACGAATGCCTATCACGGTGGTCACATAGAACCACACGCTGATGGTCACCAGACAACTATAGAAAATGGTGTCATCCAAACAGCAGAAGATAATCTAAAATTAGGAAAGAAAAGTTTAGAAAACGCTTGACATTAATATGGGTTATGTGTTATAATATACCCATATTATGCGGAATTAGTATAATGGTATTACAATGGGTTACCAACTCATAGACGGAGGTTCGATACCTCCATTCCGCTCCAATCTCTCTCTTACCCCTCTTCGGAGGGGTTTATCCGTTAAGTTAGGTGAACAAAATGTTTGAACATGTTGGTGTAAATCTCGGGTACGATGATCTAAAAGCAAATACCGGTGCTTCTGGTCGTCTCTATGAGACGCCTGAGGGTGTAAAGTATCCATCAATCACAACTGTTCTTTCTATCCTAAGTCAAGCAGGTATACAAGCATGGCGAAAGAGAGTCGGTGAAGAAGAAGCGAATCGTATCTCACACCGAGCATCCACACGTGGTACCGCTGTACATGCTATCGTAGAAGATTACCTCAACAATGTTGAAAACTACAAAGATAAATATGCTCTGAATATTATCGATAACTTCTTGCCTCTCAAAGGTCTTCTGGATACTCGAATAGGCAAGATCTATGCTCAAGAGGTCGCCTTGTTCTCACACCATTTGGGTGTCGCTGGTCGAGTCGACTGTGTTGCCGAGTTTGATGGTAAGATTTCGATAATCGATTTTAAAACATCCCAAAAGATTAAACCCAGAAAGTATGTTGAAAACTATTTTATGCAGGAAGCGGCTTATGCTGTGATGTTTGAAGAACGGACAGGAACCCCAATTACACAATTGGTTACCTTGATAGCAGTTGATAATGAACAACCTCAGGTTTTTGTTGAGCATCGTGATGATTGGACCAAGCCTTTACTTGATACGATCAAAAAATACCAAGCAAAACAGATAAGAAACTAAAGAGTTAATACGCTCGTAGTTCAATGGGCAGAACAACTGTTTTTCTCTAAACAGTAGGCGCTGGTTCAAATCCAGTCGGGCGTACCAATCAACAAAGGAGTGCTTATGAAGATTACATCTAAAAGAGTATATCGTTTTAGCAATCAGTGGACAGATGAAAAGACTGTTTACTTACTCCCTTCTGTTTCAGTATCTCTAGAAGAGTATTGTTTAGATATTTCATTTCTGTGTTTTAAGTTCTACACCTTTATTGAATACAGAGTGTATGAAAGTGTATGAACATTAGAGAAGAAACTAAAGAGTTACACGATCTTGTAGAGGAAACAACCTTTGCTCTTCGTCTTCTCAACGGTGAGACGACCGACATGGACTACGTTCGATATCTTAATGCCCAGTACGTCATCTTTGAAGCGATAGAGTCTTTTTGGGAAGGTTACAATATCCCACATTCATCTCTGACAAGATGTGGTTCGATAGTCAAAGATCTTGAGAGTCTTGGCAAAACCCCGTCGACACTCGACACTCCTAAGTCAGCAATCCGATACTCAGACTATATCCTAGGCGAAGATGATGTAGAGTCATCTAATTCCCACATTTATCTTAACTATCTAGGTATGGTGTTTGGCGGAAGCATTATCGCAAAGAACATTCCCACTCCGGGTCACATGTATAAATTTGAGAATCGTCAAGACTGTATCAGCGCGGTTCGTAATCTGACTCTGAACACCGAAAAGGTGAAACAGGGTTTTAGGTATCATATAGATATTATGGAAGAGTTAGAGGAAATGCGAACAAATGCAAGCGTGGAATGAGTTCATCGATTTCAGTGAGTATCTGAAAACCACAATGAGTGGATACTGTGGGTCGCCTAGCGTTGAGGTCGTCGATCAACATACTAACTACTACTACGTTTCCGAGAAGACTGATCTGGCACACATATCCATCATTGATATGAGAGAAAGTAAGAAGATGTGGATGATGCATGTGGCGTGTTACTCTAAGAGTGAATATCCGATGCCTATCTATGGTTTTGATGTAATATGCGGCGCTCGCAAAGTGACTGGATGTTTTCATGACATGTCACCCACAACCCCAGATTATTATTCTAAGGCGAGTGAAGACTTCAAAGCCAATGTCGCACCGTTCATCCCGAAGCGCACCAGAGATCTACCGCCATGGGCAAAGGAAATATTCTCTGATCATATGGTTGTTGCAGGAGCAACAGATGATGTGACCGAGATTAAAAATCTTGTACATATGGGCAAAGAAAATCTTCATGCATGGTTCAAAGAACTGGAAGACAAGACGCCACTCCAATCAGAACATGCGCGAATTGTAGATTATAGTCACAATCGTGCTAAGTACTGTAAGAATCAATTAGAAAATACCAACTCAAAAAACGTTATGGTTTCACTAGGTCTAGAAGAAGAATATGTCACACAATTCAAAAAGCGCCAGTTCCCGTATTAAAAAAGCGTTGTGGTATTCGACTGGGATGATCTCGCTCGGTCTCGCTTACATCGGGTTCGTCACTCCTGGCATACCGTTCTCTATTTTCCTAGTGTTCTCTGCGTATTGTTTCTCTAAATCTTCTCAGCGTATGCACGACTACCTGTACAATCACAAACACTTCGGTCCATTTCTGACGAACTGGATTGAGAAGAGAATCTTCCCTCAACGAATGAAGTACGCCATGATAGTGGTTATGTCATCCTCGCTCGCTTTTCTGTGGTTCACCACTTATAATCTCGTTGCTGTTCTATGGTCAGGCGGTTTCATGGTTGCTGTGGCTGTCTGGGCATGGAGATATCCAGGCTCCGAAGAAGAATATCAAAAAAGGAAGAAAAACGTTTCATAAAATATACAATGTAAATTATGAGAAACAAAAAATGATTACTGATTTTTGTGTCATATGTGGTACCAAAGATAAATTACAAATTCATCACATAGTACCCAAATCTGCTCCACACAATATAAAACCAATAGGACATATGGATGATCCTACTAATTTATTAACTTTGTGTACCGATCATCATGGTTGGATTCATGGATGTAGACCTAACCAATGGAATAATGCTAAGACTCTACAAGCAGAAGGAGTTCGTAAAGCGAAACTGGCAGGTAAATACAAAGGACGAAAACCTACTGCCAGAGCTTTGGGTACTGAAATTGCCAAATTACACACCGAAGGAAAAAAACCCTCTGTGATCGCAAAGGAACTCAATATCGGTGTGGCTTCGGTTTATCGTTACAGGCACACGGCAGGTAAATGAGAGAATTGATGAAAGCATCCGTGTATCGATTATTATGAGAAACAAAAAATGATTACCGATTTTTGTGTCATATGTGGCACCAAAGATAACCTCCACGATCACCACATTGTTTGTAAGAAGAGTATACTGAAACCAATATCTGGTGACTATGAACATCCTACAAATCTAATAACTCTTTGTGGAGAGCACCATGGATGGGTACATGGTATGAAACCTAATAGGTACAACAATTGGTCAAATTTAAAAAAGGAAGGGATAAAAAAAGCACAAAGGATGGGTGTGAAATTTGGTGCTAAACCCAAACTTACAGATGATGAAGTAATTGAGATGCGCCAGAAGCGAGAGAGCGGAGTGTTGATTAGAGAATTGATGAAAGAATATGGTCTTTCGAAAGCATCCGTGTATCGATTATTATGAGAAACAAAGAGGCTTTCGTTTACCTATGGTTTGATATCAAAAACCGTATGTTCTATCTGGGATCCCACAAAGGAACACCAGATGATTCATACACTCACTCGTCTAGTGTAATGGAAAAATTCACCAAAACCTCTATTCCATCCTATATGCGTAGAAGAATACTCGCAACGGGTACTCATGAAGAGATGATTGAATTAGAAAACAAATTGCTTGACAATCGTAAGGAAAAGTGCTGGGACAAATACCATAATGCCACAGTGGCATTTCCACCACCACCCATGTATGGTGAAGATAATTCCAATTGGAAAGGAGGGATAACCAAAGACATGCGTGAATATCAACGTGAATATGAACTTAAATATCGCAAAAAGAATCCTGAAAAACAACGTAAAAAACAACGTAAATATCGCGAAAAGAATGCTGAAAAGGTACGTGAACGTCAACGTGAATATTATGCTAAGAATGCTGAAAAGTTACGTGAATCTAATCGTGAATATCGTGCTAAGAATGCTGAAAAGGAACGTCAACGTCAACGTGAATATTATGCTAAGAACCGTGAAAGGGCCCGTGAATATCAACGTGAACGTTATGCTAAAAATGCTGAAAAGGTACTTGAACAACAACGTGAATATCGAGCAAAGAAGAAAGCAGAGAATAACATGCACGTTATTCCCATTTAACATGAAAATATATCATGTAAAAAAATGAAAAAACTTCCTTTTTTACCCTCGCAAGTCATTGATTTATCGGGGGTTTTTTTCTTTATATTTCTTCTTATAAATCAGTAACTTAGCGCTTGTGTTTTCACATCATCTACTGTATAATTACTATGTAATCAACGAGAAGAGAGAGACCTAAAGATGGAAAAAATGACAAAGACTGCTGCATCTTATGAGACTTATGCCGAGTACGTTGCTGCTCGTCGCGCAACACGTCACCACGTCTTGCCTGAGACCTTGTGGACTGCATTGAGAGAAGACGAGACCTTGTGTAACCCTCGAATGGCAGAAGGTTTTGCCGAGTTTGAGGCTGCATGGGAAGTGTTGGATAGCACTTTGAGATTAGACCCTAGTAAACCCGCTTACATTGTGAGGACTGTATAATGATTAACTATAAAGCATTTGATGTTGCTGTTGTTGGTGAGACGATTGGTTGGAAATCTGCTGCTGGTTATCTTGAAGGTGAGATTACCCGAATCGACACTCGCAAGAACACGGCGTGTAAAAAGACTATGAGTGACTGGGTGTTGGTTGAGTTAGACCCTTACTTTGTTCGATTCGAAGGTGAGAAGGCGTATCTCAACGCAAACTTTCTGATGGGTGGTGGTAAGTCTCGCAGAATTCGTGCTGGTGGATACAGCCCTTATGCCGAGTATGTTGCGAAGAGACGATCATTCGGTGATGCTGTCATGTCAGAAAGAGAGTTTGATCGGTTAGTATCTCGTTAAGAGGGGTTTTACGATGAGTTCACGCTTGCGAAAATTGCTAATTATTGCTACGTGGCGTGACTCATCGATTTTTTTATTGATAATGAAGGAGATATAAAATGGTGTATGATGATTACTTTTTATCCTACTCAGACGCAAGATCAAATCTCGCGGTCGCCAACTCTGTACTCAAGACGTTGATTTCAGCAGCCGAAGGAAATAGTGAAACGGTGCTTGAAATTGCGTTAAAGTTAGCGAAAGAGAATGTGAGTGAATTGGATGAATACTTGAAGAAGGTTTGATTATGGAAAATGAAAAACGTTATGGTAACCCGAGAGAGGTGTTTGTTGCCCTTGCTGTTGGAGTGCTTATGTACCTTGGCTTGGTCTTGGTGCTTGTTGATGCTCTTAATCGGCCAGAAGTTCTTATAAGTACTTCATCCGGTAAGTGTGTTGACGTGATTAACTTTATCGAAGAGAATAATTATACCTGTGATAATAAACCACCTAAGTATAGTGTTACTTGGGTACAATAAAAGGCGTGAAAATGAGCAAAGTGTCATTGGTAGGATTGACAAAACCGTCAGCATCAACTGGATGTAATACCGCAAACGATTTGATTGCGTATTCTGCAAGGGTGAGTAACCCAGGCAATCAAAACAATGCGGTTACTTCGTCGAAACTTCTGAAGTATCTTATTCGAGAGAATCATTGGTCTCCATTTGAAATGGTATCAATGACCTTAGAGATTCAAACAACCCGTGATATCTCACGACAGATCATAAGACATCGGTCGTTCTCGTTCCAAGAATTTAGTCAGCGTTATGCTGTGAGTGAAGATTTTGTTCCAAGAGAGGCAAGATTACAAGACCCTAAGAACAGGCAGAACTCAATCGAGATCGCGAATGATGATGATCGGTTAGTTGAAAACTGGAGCATGAAACAACGTGAAGTTATCAACAAGAGCAAAGAGGTATATAAGTGGGCACTTGAAAATGGTATTGCGAAAGAACAAGCCCGAGCAGTGTTGCCCGAAGGAAACACTCAGACTACTCTGTACATGTCTGGCACACTTCGATCTTGGTTGCATTACTGTGATCTTCGAAGAAGTAATGGGACACAGAAAGAACATATGGAAGTAGCAGAACAATGTTGGGAGATTATCAAACAGCATTTCCCTGATATCACCAAAGCAATTGATGGAGAAGTTAAATGAATAAAAATGATATTGTGTCGATCGTGACACTGACCGGTGAGTTTGTAGGCAAGTATGTTGAAGAAACATCTGAACAATACGTGATTGCTGATCCTCGACTTCTGACTCAAACTGAAAGCGGCGTTGCGTTTATCCCTGCTGTATGCATGACTGGGATACAGGAACCCGACGAAGTCAGATTCAATAAGGGGACAGTTGCGTTTGTAATTAAGACCGCAACCGAAGTTGAACGTGAATATCGAAAGTCTACGAGTGGTATTATCATATGAACGCAAAGAAAGCAAAAATGATGCGCAAAATAAAAAAGCTTGCACGTAAAGATAAAAAGTTGTATAATAGTCTTTCACATCATGAGAAGGCTATTCTTGGTGAGGTGTACAAGATTGCTATAAAAAATATGGGATAAAAAATGAATATATTTTATCTAAACAAAGACCCTTTCCTTTGCGCAAAAGATCACTGTGATGCTCATGTGTGTAAGATGACGGTCGAATATGCCCAGCTTCTGTCCACTACTCATCGAGTAATAGATGGTGATTTTTGGTACGGTCGATCAACAAGTGGTCGAAAAGTCCAGAGGTATTTTCATCCAGATAGTGTTATGAATCACACCTTGTACAAAGCGTGTCATGTAAATCATCCATCTACAATCTGGGTAAGAGAATCTGCTGATAATTACAATTGGTTACATTCTCTTTGGTTCGAGTTGGCGCATGAGTATGAACATCGTTATGGTCGTGTACATGAATCGTATCGAAAGTTAGAGTATTTTCTACTACTCCCTCCTTCGAAATTAGAAAGCAAAGGGTTCACAGAACCAACACCAGCAATGTCACAATATCCTCAATGTATTGTCGAAGGTGATTCAATGACTTCATACAGACAGTTCTATTGGGAAGACAAGCGATCATTCGCTAAGTGGACTAAACGAGAGGCTCCAGAATGGTGGAAAGAGTATGAACGGAAAGGGAAGCAAACCGAGACCAATTTCAGTGGACCCGAAGACGTTTGATAGTAACTGGAATAAGATCTTCAACAAAGACAAAAAGGTTGTGAAAAAGAAAACGGGAGATAAAGATGGCGCCCAGAGTTAAAAAGTTTACACCTAAAGAAAAAAAGACTATAACTCCAGCCCCAGATTGGAAGAAACTCCAAGCGGCAGAGACAGAAGAAGATCGTCTTAAAGCGTGGCGAGATTGTGAGTATTTTGTTCATATGGAAGTGAGTAACAAAGAATACCTACACTCAGCAAAGAAGTGGGTACGTGATTATAGTGGTTGGGATTTGTACAGTGAAATGATCCGTGTACCAGACGTGTATCTTTCAACAATTTGTAAACACGGGTGGAAAGCATATAGACTTGGTTACATGCCCGAAAAGATAAAAGGTCAGTTTAAGACCCAACTGTTGTCGATGATAAATCGTGTTGAGAAACTTCGTGAGACAATGACGTATGACCCACCAATTCATTCGAGTTTAGATGACTTAGATGACGATCATCCTCTCCATGTCACAAAAGTTAAGGAGTGGCTTGAACATTGGAAAAAGTATGTTGCGTCTTTTAAGAAAAATGAAACGCCCACAAAAGAGGAGATAATCGCTCGAACATATGTTTACAACATTCAGATGTATTTAAAGTCTGGTGTATGGCTCGATTCACACTATGGTGAACTTCGAGAGAATAAAGTCAACTATTTGTGTATCGCACCAGCATTCGATAAAGATGGTTTAATTAAACGAACCGTTGGTGTATTTTATAAGGACGTAGGACAAATCTGGTCTAAGGAGTTAGAATGACTATTAGTGGTATGATGATGAACAAGAACAAGTTTTCGAAAAGCATCGAGGAGATTGTTCGTTATAAAAATCTTAGTTACATTGATGCTGTGTTGTACTTCTGTGAGAAAAACAAACTTGATGAAGAAGATGTGAAGAAATACATTTCAGGACCAATTAGGAGTAAGATCGAAGCAGAGGCAATGAAATTGAATTTCATTCCTCGGGGTAACGAATTGTCTTTCGAATAAATAACGATTGACTTTTCATTTTTTTTATAGTATAATGCTATTCTTATATAATGTATAACGTGGATAATCTGTAATACAAAACATACAAAACATACAAGGAAATATATATGTCGTTTTCAAACCTCAAGCGTAATCGCAACTCTATCTCTGATCTCGTCTCTGCCGCAAGTGCAGGTGACGCACCCACTGATAAGAAGTCCTATGTTGACGAGCGACAGTGGAAACCCACTGTTGATAAAGCAGGTAATGGGTACGCTGTTCTGCGTTTTCTACCTGCTCCCGAAGGTAATGAACTCCCATGGGTTCGATACTGGGATCACGGATTCAAAGGTCCAACTGGTCAGTGGTATATCGAAAAGTCTCTGACTTCGATTGGTCAACAAGATCCTGTTGGTGAATACAACTCTCGTCTCTGGAACTCTGGTGTAGAATCAGACAAAGAGACTGCTCGTACTCAGAAGCGTCGACTTCACTATGTGTCAAATGTTCTGGTCGAATCTGACCCGGCTAACCCACAGAACGAAGGCAAAGTCTTCCTGTACACCTTTGGTAAGAAAATCTTTGATAAGATGATGGATGTGATGCAACCACAGTTTGCTGATGAGACCCCTGTAAATCCCTTTGATTTTTGGGAAGGTGCTTCATTCAAACTGAAGATTCGAAATGTTGAGGGTTATCGTAACTATGATAAGTCAGAGTTTGCTTCGCCAGCACCGTTGTTGAATGGTGATGATTCGGAACTAGAACAGATCTATGAAGGGTTATATGATCTGAATGAGTTTACGGATCCAGCGAACTACAAGACTCGTGAGGAACTCGCTGATCGTCTTGCTCTTGTTCTGGGTCAGTCGATCACGACTCGTCAAGAGATTTCGATGGATACATCGAGCGCACCAGAACCAATGAAAACTAGTAGTCCTGTGCAACCACGAGAATCTAGTGAGTCAATGAGCGCAGATGGTGAAGAGGATACTCTTTCATACTTTGCGAAACTTGCCGCTGAAGATTAACTCTTAGTATAAACCTTAAAGGTTATGGGGGGACGAAAGTCCCCTTTTTTTATGCTCCGGCATATGCGTCTGATCTTGTCCCGTTAGACATTGTCGCAGAAGGTATAGTATTACCACCATTAGACACACTAGTTTGATTGCTCACACTTGTAGGTGCGTTAGTGTTGTTGTTAACCACAGTCACGTTATTGCTAGCGACACTTTCAACTGAAGACATCGTTCCTCTCTCCACTGCCTGTCCTATGGGTATATCTGCCGCTTTGGCCATAACACTACTGATCTCAGATATGGGTGAGTTCTTTAATCCCTTCCCGAAATCAACCTGACTGTATCCATCAAAATATCCTTCTCCGAGAAGTCCGCCGTTCCACATCCTATCAAAAATAGGAATAGCGAACGCTATCGACTTACCAAGGTTCTCGATATTCCTTTTAAAATCGTCCATGTTCGCATTAGCGATTTTGTCAATCCCGTCTCCGAGTTGAAATAAAGATTTAGACAACGCGTCGAACCCAGCGAGATTTGAAATGTCCAGACTTGATAAAATTTCTAAGTCCTTTCCAATTCTCTCGAACACACTAGGTTCATTAGAATCTGTAAAGATCTTTGAAACAAAATTACCAAGACCTGCGACAAGTCCCGTTGCTGTTAACGCTGCTATACCCAACGCCACAGAACTGGCCGCTGGACCGAATGCGATCAATTTAAGCATATCAATGTCGTCGTTTGATAAGGCCGCCAGACCTGTACCGAGATTGACCATAATGTCTCGCATACCAGATCCATCAGCACCAAGAACGCTCGCGAGTTCACCAATTACGGCGATTCCCCCAAAGAACGCGCCGATACCAACACCAAGAAGTCCAAGGCCAGTTGCGGCTGGTCCTGCCATGCCTGTCGCACCCAACAATCCGCCTGTCGCCAATAAAGCACCAAGTACAGCTAGGTCCTTTCCAGCGAACGCTCCTAGTCCTTCTGCTAGATTGACCATAATATTCTTTATCGCAACACCGTCCGCGTTGAGATAACTTGCGGCCGAGTCGCCTGCAGCAAGTCCCGCGAAAAACCCTCCGATACCAGCACCTAACATAAACATTCCGAAACCAGCTTTCATAGACTTGCCTGGACCAAGCAATGCCCCCATTGCACCACCCGCAGCTAATAAACCACCAACTTTAAGCAATCCGTCCGTGTTCATTTCAGCGAAACCATCAGTCAACGTTTTCATCACGCCAGTGAGTTTCGTGAGATCGGTATTCATCCATGTAAGTGCTTTGTCGCCTGCGGCAAGTCCAGCAAAGAATCCGCCGATGCCGAGACCCAGAGCCGCCATACCAACACCAATACCAGCACCAGCACCAGCTACCTTTTTGAAAGTGCTTTCAGAACCACCCTGACCAATACTTTCGTCTCCAGCAGACTCTCTAGATTCGCGGAGAGTCTCTTCATTTTTCAATCTTTCTCGTCTAAGACTTATGAAAAATTGTTTAAAACGATCGTCCAAGTTGCCCATACTATTAGCAGTATCGATCTGTTCTTTGTATTGATCTTTTTGTAATTCGTTAATGTTCTGAAGATACTCAGCATTGAGTATATTTGATTCAACGATGTCATCCAGAGTTGCCATACGATTCTCTTAATTGTTTTTCTTCTTCCATCGCCTGTAGGAGCAAGATTAGATGTACCTCCTTTTCCCATGGCATCATCATTTCAAGTTCCGTCAATGAATATTTATGGTGCCTCGCCAACAAAAAACTCGTTTTATAATGATTCGCCAGAGTTTCATGCGAGAGGCACACTAAAAAAAATCTTGAATACCTCTCAGTTCAATATGGGTATGTTCGTTACATTTAACGCAATCAAAATCAATATCACACGCAACCTTGGGTATATCAAACAGGAAACTAGTGACCTTTTTAAATTGTTCGCGAGTCATTGACTCCAAAAACCTTTTAATACTTTCTTGTGTTTCGTCTTCGATGTTAATTTTTTCATCATTTAAAAACACTGCTTCAAGACTACTAGAGAGGATATTAAATCCCATTTCTTCCTCGTCCCCAACGTCTTTTAAATCCACGTAACTAGGATATCTCATTTGCACCGAAACCTTATCGTCCAGTTCGATTATATTATTACGCGGTTTCGACTCACAAACAATATCGTCAAGGTCTAATTCATATGAATTTTCGTGTTCACACGATTTGCATTTAATGTTTAAACTGGCCTTTTCACCGACAGATTTTGCTCGCAACTTAATAAAAAGATATTCGAGATCAAAGGTAGTTAGTTTAGAAACGTTGACATCGCTAGTGACGCAAGCACTAACCGTATCAATTACTGTGTTCATAATTTGGTTGGCGTCTTTTGTTTCTGCCGCCATCATCAAAACTTTTTCTTCTTTCACCAAATACGGTCGGAATTTAATCTTCTTACCCGTTGATGGTAATGTTAACTCATATTTCGGTAATTCATTCAGCGTCGGTAACGACATATTTTATCTCCATTAATTAAATATTGCTTGCAATGCTACCTAGTAGCCCACTCACCGCATTTCTATTTTTGTTTTTAGGTGTTAATTTTTCACTTTCCCAATAGTGGTAGGAAAACTCTACTGTAATTGTACTTATCTCATTTGATGAGGCGTCCGAGAAGGTCTCGTTTGTTATGCTTACAGGAAAGGCTCTGTCAAGAGTCCATTTATAATTCTTATCAAACGAACTTCCTATATCAATATCAAAATTAATATTGATTGGGCCCAGTTCAATTTGCTTGTCGTAGATCGGATAACTCACACCTTTCTCTAACTGAAATATTTCTACTTTCTTACAGTACTGATCTGGGTAGGATGATTCGTATCTACCTTCGATGTCATCATATTTTTCCAGAGCAAGTCGTTGCCATTCTTCAAAGTATTCACGAACAGACTGATCATTCAACACTCGAAAGGTCATAGAAACATTCGGGTTGACAAAACCATAAACGACATCTTGTTTCACAATTCCCAACTCACGTTGAACAGTTGTCAACTGTCGTGCGGGCAAAGTAACGTTTGTACAAAGGACTCCGAGTTCATATGAACTATGGTGCTCTAACGAAGGCAGATACACATAGTAAAGATTTGTTCGAGCAAGACCGCGGCCTTTTGAGACGATCGATTTTAATTCTTCTATTGTTCCCGACTTAAGCATTCATTATTCTCCGAGAATCTTTATAAACCTGACCCATTTTCCCTTTCTGCCATTGAGCGGCTGGAAGAAATGTTGCAATCTCCCATTCAGGAGGGGCAATGTACGCAAGTTTTCCTTCTATCTGACTTGTTAAGTAATGTTTAAAGCAAGGCTTAAAATACTTAAACTTTGCCGCCCGATTTAGAAATTGATATGACACTTCAAACCTTGTTGACTCGTTGTACTTTTTATTGTTGGTGATGTCCATCAGGTTGTCAAGAAACTTAGCACGAAGAGGTATCGGTAGATAGTGTAGATTCATACCATAAAACCCCTTTGCCGCCGGTCCAATCGCAATCACCAAGGGAAACGAATCCCAATACGGGAGCGTGTCTCTGTTCTTCGCATCGTAGAAGAACATGAACATAGATCCAGAAGCATGTTTCGACCTTTTCTCAACAGGATCTTCATTCATCAACGCTCTACGATTAAGGTTGCGCATGTTCTGCACTTTCTTTCGAAACCAGTCACGGGACTCTTTGGTGCGTGGCGTGATACCCGCTCGAAACGCTTCTAACTCTACTGTCTGAAAAAGATTTGACACTATAAGACCCTTGGTTCATGCATGAGTGAAATTTGTTCTTCGTTCCTATCTAAACTAAGCCCGCCAACAAAACATCTAAACACCGGAAGTTTAATCGCATATTTTCTCATCGGGAAAACAGCATCAGGAAACGCTTGAACCCATCCCTGTTCACTTGGTTGTAATATCTCTTTTCGAAACAGTTCAAATACTCTTTCAGACGAGAAATCGTTTCTTTTATGAAAAATCAACATGTCGTTTAATCTGGCGTATTGGTATTTTCCCGTAGTTTCTATAATTGAATCCCATCTTTTTAATCCCTTTGAATTTTCAGCTGACTCCGAACTAAATCCGAATATGGTATTTCTGTTGTATGATTTTTTTACAAAATGGTCCCAATCTATTTTTTCGTTCAGTTCCGAATCGTATCGACACCGAACTATCATGTCATATTCTCTAGGGACATCAAAAAGCAATTGTAACGAATGTCCTATAATCTGTTTGTATCCCCAGGCTAATACCTTTGCGTTATATTTTCTGCCAATTTTTTTATCGTTGCATAGAGCATTTAAATGGTCGGATTTTGGTTCTTCGTAGATCGTGTAATTTTCGCCCTCTATTTCATACCCCCGCCAAGTACTAAAAAAGAAATCATAATCAGGAAAAATTCTTCGGAATCTCGTTATATTTTCTTTGTAATTGCCTCGAGGCAGACCAGAAAAACACATAGCAACCTTCATATCCCTTTTCCCCGAAACGACCCTAACTTTATTAACACCATTTTCATACTTTCTATTTAGTCTTTTTTGTACTCGTTTTCTTCCTCGTGAAAGGTTTTAATGGTTTAGTGGACTTGGGCATTATTCCCATTGCGTTAAGTTGTTTTTCTGTCCAGATCTGAAACTCCCACCCTTGATCTTTCGCATACTCGCTTGCCGCTTTCCATTTGTTTTGATTCTTTATATACGTCAATCCTTCATTGATATAACGCTTAGTGCGACGATCACCCTTAGGAGGTGACAGTTCTTTTTCAGGCTTTATTTCTATGAGAACGGTTTTTCCTGACTTGTAAACAATTTTCAAATCCATAAAATACCTGTGGTACTTTCTATCAACTTCATATAGATATGGTATGACAGTTTCTTCGCTTGACCAATATTTTATTTCTGAGTTTTGGTCACACCATTTGAACGCATGTTTCTCCCATAAAGATCTGTAGACGACATTTGAATAATCGCCTTTATACTTCTCGGGATTTTTAACTCGATACCTGCCTTTATATGTCATAAAAACTCTATAAATAAACTAAGATAAACATATTTATTAGGTCTTATATGGACACTATACAAAATCGAAGTGAACGCCGCCAGTACTGGAGCGAAGAACCGAACACGGCAACCGAAGAAGTTGTGATCGCCGAAGAAAAATCTACTGAGGACGTTAATCGAGAAGCCACAGATCCTTCAGAAGAATCGCAGGAAGAGTCTCGGGATTTTAAATATCCCCTCACACTATCAAAGTCTTTTCCTGCCACTATTAAATTTACAGCAGTCAAAACTGAAGGTGTTGATATATCAGAAAAGATGATGAAGGCGTTTGATTACGTGATGGGAATGAAAGAAAATATGTTTGGCGCTGCTGAAGACGGGATGACCGAGGAAGGAACTATCGGTAATACTGTCATTCGCTTGCAGAACGGCGAGTCTCTCACAGACATACTTTTTAAAGCCGAAGAAGGTAAAGCACAACAAGCGTCTTACTTTCAGACATATGAGAATAAAGGCGGTGGTGAACGCGTTGGTAGCGTTAAATTGCCTCTTCAACGTGATCTGCGATACAGTGATCTGGCACAATATGAAACTGCCAACTTAGGACTAGTCGGCGGAGCGCTTGAAGGCGCGATGCAAGGACAAAATCCATTTGCTGGAGCCTCGTCT
>Ga0209602_1001385_pt1 | contig 21299 bp, 28 predicted proteins | sample COGITO_mtgs_1205_3_FD_184810 | JGI IMG/M metagenome (GOLD analysis project Ga0209602, IMG submission 184810) | Pelagic marine microbial communities from North Sea - COGITO_mtgs_120524 (SPAdes) (version 2) | ecosystem: Environmental > Aquatic > Marine > Epipelagic ...
GTTTATAGAATTTCAGTATGGATCAAACCTTAACGCTAATAACAGAGTACATAAGTCTATATTAAAGCTACTTAACGATAATGATTTAAATTGGGATGGTGATATTTCTGAACCAACTCAATTATCCGTAAAAGAATCTAAAGAACAAGCTAAACCTAAAAGTATAAAAGAAGTAGTTGATTACTTTATACTAAAAGGAAGTAATAAAAAAGATGGCGAAAAGTTTTATTATTTCTACGAGTCCAATGGATGGAAGGTAGGTAAGAATAAAATGAAGAATTGGAAGATGGCAGCTTCAGGATGGGTTTCTAGAGACAAGCAAACTAAACCTGATTCAGATTATTTAGGTGGTCAACTTCAAGCGATGAAATCATAATGGCTCTTTATAGAATGACCTCTCGTGAGGAGGTAGTAAGCTATTGTAAGGAGATATACTCCAAAGGGTACACTAAAGGTAAATCTACGGGTATAAACCCTCTTAATCCTCACTATACGTTTCGTAAAGGTGAACTTACAATAATGACTGGTTTTGCTAACATTGGTAAAACAACTACACAATTATTTCTTATGATAATGGCATCTAAGCTATATGGTTATAGGTGGTTAATGTATTGTCCTGAGAACGAACCTGTGGGTGATTTGATGATAGACATCGCTGAGATGTATTGTGGTAAAACAGCAGATAAAGACTTTTCGGATAGGATGAATCAAGACGATTATTTGATGTCTATTGATTGGGCATACAAGCACTTTACCGTACTTACATTTGATGAGACACCTACCGTAGAGGATGTGCTGCAATCGTTTAGCGATATGATGCAAGTAGAGCATTACGATGGTGTATCTCTTGATCCTTTGAATGATTTAAAAGCCGCAGAGAAGCAATCTAAGTATGAGTATTATTATGATGCTTTGAGTAATATTAGGCGGTTTATTAAAAAGTTTAATGTTATGTTTTACCTTGTGGTTCATCCAGGTACTGCTGCGAATAGGAGAAGAAACGATGATGGTACTAGACCTGCTCCAAATATGAGCGATGTAGAGTTTGGTGCTATGTTTGGCAATAGGGCGGATAACTTCCTTGTGTTTCATAGAAATCCACAGAGTGATAATTGGAACGTAACTGAAATTCACGTACAAAAGATTAAGTTTCAGAAACTTGTCGGAGTGCCTACACCTGAGTTAGACCCTATCAACTTGTTTTATTCGTATAAAAAACGTAGATTCGAATATCTTAATGAAAATGGTAGTCTAATAGACCCATTAAATAAAGCAAGAAGAACTAACCAAACATTCTAAAGCTATGAAATTAAAAGTAGGAACAGATTTTAGTGGAATCGGCTCACCTGAGACTGCACTAAAAAGATTAAACATCCCACACGAAAATGTCTTTGCTTGTGATATTGATAAATACGCAAAAGCATCATATTTAGAGCTGCACGATCCAGGAAAGTTTTATGACAATATTACTACTCGTGACCACACGAAGGTAGAGCGACTTGATTTGTATGTAGCAGGTTTTCCTTGCCAAGCGTTTAGTTATGCAGGTAAAAGGGAAGGGTTCGCTGATGAAACAAGAGGTACTTTGTTTTTTGATGTAGCTGAATTTATACGAACCAATAAACCTACTTGCTTTATACTTGAAAATGTAAGGGGTTTAGTATCTCACGATAAGGGTAGAACATTCCAAACTATTACAGATATACTTTCTAATGGAGGAGGTAGTTTAAATGGCCAAGTAGGATTAGATACAATAGACAATGGTCTAGGTTATCACGTTTACTACAAGATTCTAAATAGTAAAGATTTTGGTGTTCCTCAGAACAGAGAAAGGATATTTCTTGTTGGGTTTAGGAACTGGAGAGAGTTTAGTTTCCCTAAGGAGATGCCTTTAGATAAAAGCCTAAAAGATGTGCTTGAAGACAATGTTGATGAAAAGTTTTACTTGAGTCAAAAAATGATTGATGGTTTTTATAAGCACAAAGAAAGACACGAAAAAAAAGGTACAGGTTTTAAATTTGAACCAAAAGATGGTAGTGGTGTAGCTAATTGTCTTAGAGCAAATGCAGCTCTATGTCCTACAGATAATACAATTATTGAAACTGACAACCAAAGAGTAAATAGTAATTACAAAAAACATAAAGATGAATTAGAAGATGGTGATTTTATGGATAGTTATAATCAAACCATTCATAAAGACATAACTCCTACTATTACAACAAGGGTAACTGCTAGTAATTCTAATCATATATTTGAAAAAGAAACTAAAGTAATCACACATAGTCTTTATGGTAGAACAAGTAAAAAAGGGAATGGTGGATCGGGACATTTGACTAGAGAAGATGGCCTGGCTTATTGCGTTGACACAGGTAACTTTCAAGCAGTAGAGATTAAAGATAATGTTGTACAATTAAATCCGAGCAAAGAGTCGGGAGGTGTTCAACCATATCAGCAGAACAGAGTTTATGATATTGATGGAGTTTCACCTGCTCTTATGGCTAATTTAGGTGGTGATAGAAGTCACAATATAAACACCCCAAGGATAAGAAGATTAACACCTTTAGAATGTTGGAGGTTGCAAGGGTTTAGTGACGAAGATTTGCGTAAAGCTCAGAAGGTTTGCTCTAATAGCCAGTTGTACAAACAAGCAGGTAACTCTATAACCGTTGATGTTATGATGGAGATATTTAAGAAAATTTATTTAAAATAGAGCTATGGCAGACGAAATAACAATGAAAGCAATAAATTTATTAAGGGAAGCCGATCCTAGTATGGATGAGTTAGATAGCCTTGATAAGTTTATAGCACATCAAGCAGAGGTGGTAGAAATGTATAAGCAATTTAAGGACCATCCTATGGCAAATAAACTAAAGCCTAGGTTGACTGTCTTTGAGGAAAGTGCTTTTGCTTTTACCTATATATATACTATGATGAAAACGTATAAGAGAGAAAAGATGTTAGCTAGTGCTAGGGAATTTGAGATGGCGAACGCTGTTATTGAGTTGAAGCAAGAGCTAGATATATTAACTAAATTAGATAAAGGTGACTAAAAAAGAACTAAACTTGTTAGACCGATTTGCTAGTAAGTATAAAATTGATTGTGTCCCTTGCGAGGGAAAGTATGATTTTTGGGATTTTACTTACAAGTGGGATGACAGGAAGTTCTATTGCGAAATGAAGCAAAGAAACTTTACTTTAGATTTTGCTAGGGATAAGTATAGCGAGGGCATACTACTGGAGATGCACAAATATGAGAGAATACTAAGACGTACTAAGAACGAAAAAGCATCACAAGGTCTGTATCTAAACTTCTTTGATGATGATAGTGTACTTGTCTACAATCTAAATAAGGTTACTATAGATAAATGGTTTTGGAAAACTATGCCCGAAACAACTGATTTTCGTAGAAGAAATTTTATTTATAAATATATTACGTTTTTAGACTACGATAAAGGAAAAGTTTTGTATATTTGAGTCGTTGTGATTTAGTAGTTCATAACTTGGTTTTCATTGTTTGGTTAATTGGAAAAGGAGGAGTCAGTTTTGATTCTTCCTTTTTTTTATTTACATTTGAAAAAACTAAAACATTATGACAAACAAGAAACTCATACCAAAGTACAATGAAGATAAATCTATTAGAGATAAAATAGATGTTTTATTGGAACAGAACGCATCAAACGTAGCCAATTCGGGTACAGGTAGTATGCTAGATATAGGCGATGATAGTAAGGTCAAAGAAGCCTGGGGGATAATACAAATCAGGATCAAAGATATTGACCCTGTGTTTTACGATATAATTAAAGAAAGATGAGTCAGATAGAAGAAGAAGTGTGCTTTAAGATTTTAAAGCGTTCTGAGATAGGTAAAAAGAAATACGGTGTTACGATGGAGCGACAAGACCTGAGTCGTTTAGAGTGGCTTAAACACGCTCAAGAGGAGGCTATGGATTTAGCTGTGTACCTGGAGAAGCTAATTAACGAGGAGGAAAGTAAGCCGTTTAAGTACGAATGGAATGTAACTAATAAAGGGGACAAATAGTCCCCCTTTTTTTTTAACTACCACAAGCTTCGCAATCTTCATCATCTATATCGCAAGCATCAGGTTGATCCTTATCTTCTAAGTCTTGAATCCAGTTACCAAATACTTGTTCGGCTACTTCTTCAGCTGTTTTACTCTGCTTTCCTTTATCCATTCTATTGGTATTTGTTTATCTGCCCATTTGATGTTGTGTTTCTCACACCATTCAGAATAGGTCGTTTTACTTCCTTTAAATAATTTATTTGTGTGCCTTTGAAATACCATCCGTATATCTAAATCGGAGTGTTGATTTATAACAAGTAGCATTTTCTTTCTGTCTGTTGCTGTAAACCTTCCCTTTAATTCTAAGATAATACCATTAGGCAATATTACATCGGGCGTGTATTTTCTTTGCTCCGATACTTCATAATAAAGATTCTTAGTCTCGTATTCAAAACGAACCCCAAGGTCATCAAGCCTAGCACAAACATCCTTCTCATATCCACTTCTATATCTATTAACTTTACCAAATCCTGCCATTGTTGTTCTCTTTATTTTCTTCATAAGTCTTTCTGTTGTGACAAGAGTGGCAAAGTGATTGTAAATTACCTAAACTAAGTTTACTTCCACCCTGTTTGATTGGAACAATATGATCCACTACATCAACTACAACTGTTCTTCCTTCACTTTCACATTCTACACAAATAGGATTACTATTTACCCACCAAGCTCTTAGTTTTCTCCACTTAGATGTATTATAAAAAGATGTATCACCTCCCCAAGATTTATTCTTGTCAGCAGGCTTAACTCTCCCTCGTCCTTTTGGTAGTGTAGGCAAAATTTATTTAGGCTATAGTTAATTCAAATCCGTTTCCTTCACAGGTTTCGAGTAATTCATCGAGAGTCCTTCTAGATGCTGCAATATCCAATAGGGAGTCTGCGTTGATTTGTGCAAACCTATTGCCAAGCAGAATACACCCTCTTGTGTCGGTATTAAAGTTTCCTGAATGAATAAGTATGTATTTTCTATCTCGAACATCCTCTAATATAAAGTGATTTTTGTATTTAGGCGATTTTCTAGGAATAACTTTATAAACACCTTTAGGAATACAACTAACATTTCTCATATTAGCCAACCAAGGTAATTCTAAAGTAACACAATCAAAAACTTTCTCTAAACCATCATACAAAGTAAGATAGCCTAGAGTCTGTTCTTCTGTTTCGCTTACTCGATTTAAATAAGCTTTTTTCATTTCTTGTTAAATATCTTTTGTAGTTTACTCTTATCGCATTTACAGGACTTTGGATCTCCCATAAAGCAAAGTGGTAATACAGCAATTAAAGCTAAACAAAGTGTTTGCCAAGTTATGCCTAATGTATCTATTTGACTTACTGAAGCTACAGCTAGTACACCCGATACAGTTCGCTTCGATGACCATTTACCTTTATGGTCCTTAAACATCTCAGGTACTATTGCGAAAATACCTTTTATAGCTATCTTAGAAAAGACACCCATTACTTGTTAGGTTTCTTCTCATTGTTCTTAATAAAAAAACCTATAAGCTCGTCTATATATCCAAATATTTTATCATCCTTAACCGAAGGTGTAAGTCTAACTATAATTTTAGTAGTTGCTAGAATGGCAATTAATAATTCAGCACCATTATCTAATAAGTAATTTAATAAATCTTGCATAACTTTTTTTTTTGTTATAAGTAAAGGGAGAGGAAGAAACAGGGGAAAAGGTAGCGGTAAAACCTATTTCCTCCCTCCTTTACTATTGTTTCTAATTTTAATAATTTCTGCTACCCATTTGTATATTCCAAATGTAACTGCTAACACAAGAGAAGTTATTTGTAAAGATTCCTCCACATCAGAAAAACTTAATCCTAATGCTGTAATTTGTGCTATTGCTACCTCTGTTGTATTGCGATCCATAATAATTAATTTTTAAATTTCCTCTAGTGTTAATCTAGCACCATATATTCTGTTATAAGAACCTGAAGGGTTTACGCTTAATGTTATGTAATTACCCTCTGTTGAATTTACTGGAGTTAATAAAGTTAACTCCGTATTAATTGTTCCACTTCCGAAACTCCCTCCGAATATAGAACTCCAACTAGAAGACTGAACAGTAAAAGAGTTCGCAACATTACCTTTTATAAATACTTTAACAAGTTTATACCCTACTGGAATTTGTAATGAAACCATATAAAAAGCACTTGCACTAGGCATCATCATATAATTACCTGCACTAGTTAATACACCTGAACCTGAGGTTGCACCTAAAAAGTCGTATGGAGTCAAATACCAATACTTTGCAGAGCCTGTAGCATATATACCTGTACCAATGTTATCACCTTTTAGTTTACCTTTTATATCACCATAAGAACCACTAAAATTTGAGTCTATGTTTGCACAAGAAAGTGTGTTACTAGTAGTGCTATACGTGAAAGTAGACTCTCCTCCAAAACCACCTAAACTATCGTTAAACTGAACAGAGTAGTTTGGGCCTCCTGGAGTAACGGCAGCGTCGGTAATTTCTTGTTGAACAAAACTACACGTTGCTACTTTAGAACTAGAATCATTAAGTGGCTGCGGTGTTGCAGTTACACCATCATTAAGAAGGGAAATTGCTGTAAGATTACCTTCAAGAAGGGTACCCTTAACTTTATTAGCTACAGTAAGAGAGTAGGTAGTATTATTGTAAGCCATTCCAAAGTCAGCACCAAAACTTCCGTTGTTGTTATATTGTACAAAAGTATTTGAACCTGCTGGTGTAGCACTTCCTGAGTTTGCTTGTACAAATGCAGTCGTAGCTACTTTCGTGGTGTCATCTCCTACTGATTGAGTCGTTGCAGTTACACCGTTATCAAGTGAACTAGTTGATGATAAGTTACCTTCAAAACCACCACCTCCAGTTATCAAACCCGAAGCCGTTATTTGAGCTACGGAAACTGTTGAAGTACTATCAACTAAATCTCCTGTAATATTTCCTGTTACGTCTAAATTACCGTTTATAGTTTTATTCCCTGATGTTAAAGCTGTAGCTGTGTCTGCATTACCTGTTAAGTCTCCTGTAACATCCCCTGTAATAGTACCTGATATAGTAGCGTTAGGAGCTTCTATTGTATCTGTGCTTGTATTATATATAAAGTCGGAATCAGCACCTAATTGACCCTCTGAATTAAATTGAACCTCTTGATTTCCACCTGCTGCAAAATTAGTATCATTACTTGCATAATTTACAGCAGATATTAAAGAGCCTATTGGGTAAGTTACTGATGGATAAATTAATTGCTCCCAGGTATCAGTACCATCTACGTAAACAGGTATTGTAGAAACAGTAGTTTCTAAATCTTCTTTTTTATTAAGTATTATTAATGGATTAGAACCATCAGGAAAACTAAGTATAAATCTTTCTTCTTTAGGTATTTTACCTTTTAAGTTTGCTGAAAGAGATATATTATAAATTATTGACCCTACTGCTAATTCGGTATCAAGAGAACCATAACTAACCTCAGTAATATTTTCTGATATTTGTCTTTCTAAAATATTTAAGCGAGCGTTTATAGCTTTTATATCTCTAGTTTTCTTATCCATAATAATATTTTAACCTTTTTTTAATCTAAACCATTCACCACTCATAATTTCACTTTGAGCTTTAAAAGTACCACCTAAAAACATAAAGTATTCGTAATTACCATCATTGTTTATTGAATATTTTATTATTTTAAGTGGAGATATATCATTACTTTGTATGTCCCCTTGTAGTATTTTTAGAGGTGTAACTTGCATATCTAAATACTCATCAACCAATAACTGATTTAAGGCAGCCGAACTACTATCATCTAAACCTCTTTGAAAAAAAGAAGCTATAGGAATATTGTAAAAATCTCTAACAGAAAAAGCAGGATTAGATGATGTTTGACCTACTTTAACACCTCCTAAATCTTTATTTTCAACGGCTGAATTTGTTGTTTGAGTTGAAGTATATTTAGATGTAACAACTTGAGTAGAACTATAAACGTAAGGTATTGTAGTTAATTCGTTTACAGTAGTTGTAACATTAGTTCTTGTATTAGCTGTTAAAGGAAATATAGTAGTTTGTGCGTAAGTTTGCATTGGAAAAGTGTGTGTACCCCTTTGATTTAATTTAATTGGATCAACATCTATTTTTACAAAAACAGTTCCATTAAAATCAATTTCAGGTATATCAGAACTAAAGTTAAAGTCAACCCTAAAGTTTTTAACTCCAGGGGTATAACCCTGCCCACCTATCCAATCTTCTTCAATATAACAAGGTCCATTAGTGTTATCATTACTAGCGTAACTACCAACAGAATTACTATTATTCCAAGTCTCTGAATAATAAGTGTAACTTGAATCAGGATAACCATAACCCCTATGTAGTGTTATAGGTCTTTGTAAATCAGTCCATATTAGCCTTGGGTATCTGTAAAAAGTCCCATAATCCGTAAAACCTATAGTAGAGTCTACAGCTAAATATTTAGTGTTAGTACCATCGGTAACTTTTATTTCTAAATCCATTGTACAAGAAAATGTACTATGTGCTACCTTCATACCGCTAGATTGACCTAGCCAACCTGCGTTATTTGAAGTGCTAACATTATCTAAATCTATATCTTCAGAGCGAGTTAGGTTGAAATTTAAATTATAAGTCGTATTAGCTAGTAGCTGACCCGACATATATTCAACATTGTTGTCTAATTCAGTTTGAGGAGACATCTCAAAAGGCTTTGTTTGAGAATCAAATGTAACAGAAGCCGATTTTAATGGAGGTTCATACACAAAAGCAGACCCATTTACTATTGCGTGACTAGATTGGTCTATAGTAAGTAGGCTTGATACATTAGACCCTGTTGTTGGGGTTGGGCTAGGATTAACAAAATATTCAGCCGATGCTACGTCATAGTATTCATATAGTTTACTTGTAGCAGTTGTATTGTTTAAGTATATGTTAGGTTGTAAAAAGTAATAAGAACCTTCTGCTAAGAAACCAGTAGAGTTCATAACTCTAGAGACATCTTTTATAACATCAAATTCATTGTATTCCAAGGGGAAGTCTTTATTATCAGCGTAAGCTCCTTTGCAAAAGTAATACCTATTAGCAGGATCAAAAGTTAAATTTTTTTGAGCTTGTGTAGTCCAATTAATTCCTGTAGTTATTAATGGCACATTATCAGGGCAAGGTCCATCTGATGTAGATGTGCTAAATAACTCCATATTCTTTATGAAATCTAAAAATATTTTAGAAATTGAATGGTTTGAGTTTTTAGCAACCTCTACAGTATAATTTGCCCCTCCTTGAAATAGCGTAAATGGTTGTGTTTTATAGTAACCATAAGAGTCTGTAGAGTTTATTTGTGAAACGTATGGATAAGGTAGGTTTTCTACAACGTCAAAAGATGGTTGAATATATCCATACCACCAAATATTTGAGTTTACACTAGAGCTTCCTTTAAATATTCTAATAAAATATTTTTTAAAACCACTATCTAATATGTTATATAAAAATAATTCTTCATCATCATTTCTAACAAACATATTTAAAGAACATTCAGAACCTATAAATGTTCTATCCCTTGTAGATCCTTCTCCATTCCAAGTAATATGAAAACCCTCTCCTGAAAGTAGTAAATCTTGAGTGTTATATTCTGTTTCACTTACACTTACTGATTCTACAGTAAAAGATGATAAAACGCTATTTACGTTATTAATTATATATAAACCATCAGTAGAATTGTTACCTGCTGTAATTTGAAGTTTATGAGTACCATCACCTGTCAAGGTAACATAATCTGATGAACTTACACTATTTAGCCTTACTTTAAATGAATTACCGCTAGTACCACTTACTTTTATGGTAACATAGTACGCAGTACCATCTACGCAACTAAGGCTTTGTTGTTGTAAATATGAAAAAGAACCTGCTTGAGAACCCACCTTTACTCCACCTAAAGGATTTAGTGAGGTGTTTAAACTCGTCCAACCCGATAACCCATTAATAAATGAGTTATTAGTTATAAAGTCTACGTAATCTTTTTTATGAACTTCAACATACCAACTAGTACCCTTCTCACCTTCTATAATTGATTCCTTATACTTTCCGTATGATGCCATATCCGCTTACCTTCTATTTTTTCTACGTTCTGCTCTATCAAATACAATTAATAAATCGTTACCCGATATTTTTACATCAGGTATTGGAGCTGACCCACCGCCTAAAGCGTGATTAGGTACTATTGTTCCTTTTGAGTTAGGTACAAATAATTCAGGACCTCGTTCACCTACTAAACTCATTTTACCTACAGGTGGCTGCCCTCCATCTGCGAAAGCACCACCCATTAGAGTGCCTAATATATCTTTAAAGCCTGTAACTTGTGTAGCACCTAAACCTCCCATACCTGGAATCATTGCAAAAATAGCTGCTAATATTAAGGCTTTAATAATCATTTTACCTATTTGCTTTAATAAATCAACAAATATATTTGTTAAACCTTCTTTAAGATTTTCACCACTAACAACTACCTCAGCAAATGAGTCGGCAAAAGACATTGAAATCTGTTTACCTAACTCTATTGTAGCATTTTGAAATCTTCGTGTAGCTGCTTCAGCCATTGCTACATCTGCTAAGTATTGTTGATATTCAGCTTGATAGTCAAATTCTGAAGCTACAAATTCTTTTTTATCAGCCTTAGATTCTGAGTTATCTGCACCCATATCAAATGTAAAAGCATCTTTTACACCCTTAACTATGTTAGATTTAAATTTAGAATATTTTTTATTAAACTTTTCAAAAGAATCTGTGATAGAAGTTATTTTTGTTAATTCATCATCAGGTATTATTTCAAATTCTTTAGAAGGTTGAAAGTCTTTAAAAATCTTTATACCAAATTTTGCCGCAGTATTTTGTAAAAATTTTACAGTATTATTAAATATTTTTATAAAAAAGTTACCTATTGATGCTGCTGTATTTTTAAATCTTTCTGTTATTGCTTTTCGATTCTCATCAGCGTAAGTTGCTAATGCACCAAACCCTTTTATAAGTAAGTCAATTACAAACAAAATTGCAGCTATTTTAATAGCCATAACACCTAAAGCTACTGCGAATGGTCCTAATACAGCTAATCCTGCTACAAAAGCACCCCCTAAACCACCTACAATTAAAATAATTGGACCTAAAGATGCTGCTATAGCTCCTGCTATAAGTATCATCTTCTTTGTTTTAACATCTAGGTTTCCAAACGCTTGTGCTAATTCTGTTATTTTACGTATCATTGGTAATAAGGCTTCAGCCATCAAACTACCCATTTCGATTTGCATTGCATTCATCGCACTTTCCATCAATGCTATTTTGTGATCCGCAGTTAATTTTGCTAAATCACCCATTGTTTTCATTGCGGTAGTATTTCCCTTATACTCTGCTGTAAGTCGTTTTACTTCATCTCTATTATTAGATAATATAATTAATTGCTTACTAAACCGTTTACCTGCAATAGCAGTAGCTCTTTCTAAACCTAATTCTCCTTGAGAAACTAAATCTAAAGTATCAGATAAACTAATACCTTTTTCTTTTAAGGTTATAAATAAAGAGTTAAGCGATGTACCTGCTCTAGATGCTTTAATACCGTTATCAATTAAGACCCCCATCATAGCGGTCAACTCCTCAATATCTACATTTGCCGCACTAGCTGAAGCACCTGCATTGGCAAACGCAGTAGTAAATGTGTTAAGTTGAAGTGTGGAATTAACAGTAGCTTGTGCTAAAGTATTTGCTACCCTAGCTCCTTCTGATGCATCTAAATTAAAAGCGTTTAACGTAGATGCTACTGAGTTCGCTGCAATGTTTAAATCTTCTCCTGCTGCAATAGACAAATTCAATATAGCCTCTGTCATATCGACTATCGCATCAGTTTTAAAACCTTTACGACCTAAAATCTCTTGTAGTTTTGCTACATCTGTTGCCGTAAATCTAGTAGTTGCACCAAGTCTTTTGGCTTCAGAAGTAAGTAATTTAATCTCATCTTTACTAGCTTGAGTTACCATAGCAACTCTATTCATTCCTGACTCGAAGTCTCGGAACGCTTTAAAGGCTGAAGTACCTAAAGCAGTAAGAGGTGCTGTAATACCAAATGAAAGAGTAGAACCTATACGAGCTGCGTTTGCTGCAAAACCTGCTATAGATTTATTTGCTTTACCTAAACCTGCTTCTAGCCCTTTTATATTGGCAGCTACAATTATCGATATAGTCTTAATTCCACCCATTATTCTTTATTTAATTTTAGTAATACCTGTTTATGTCTAGCGACATCTTTAGCTATTTGCTCGTTAGAGGCTATTATTTTTCTACCTCTTGACTTGTTATCCCAAGGGAAAGGAAGGATCTCTTTTGGTTTAAGTGTTTTCTTTGAGTGTGGTGCAATGCAAGAATGTACTATCATCCTTGTTTGCTCCCATCTATCACGCATCAGTTGCTCTTGATACTGATTAAATCCCATTAACTGATTGTTAAAGGTTCGTGGGGTTAAGCTATAAAGTTCATCACAACCTAACCCCATTCTACCTAATCCTATCTGTTCGAGTTTGTCCCAGTTAATTTCTCCCGATTCATCATCGACCTCCTCTCCCTTAACTACTTTCCCTCGTTCTGAGGTTGGTCAAGTTGGAAAGCCTCAAATATTTCGTTTATCTTATTAAACTCCTCGTTATCTAACCATTCTTCAATATCAGCTACTTTGTACTTAAAAGGCTCGCCAATTTTTTTAGCTCCTGCTTTTAATCCAAAGAATGTGATGATACCAATGTGGTCTATCTCCGATCCTAACTGATTCATTTCACTTAACTTTAATCCACACTTATTACAAATGTCTTTTAAAGCTAAATAACTAAATCTTATTGGTCTTTCTTGACCGCCTAATTCTACCTTTTTCATTATAAATAAATTTAATTATTACTTTTAAGCCTTAGTTAGAGTGCTAGTACCTGTAATAGAAACAGAGAAGGTTGCATTTTCTTCTACACCTGCATCTGTAGATACATTAGTTAAGAATCCACTACCAGTATAAGTCTGTGTGTCTACTGTAAATACTACAGCTACAGATACACCTGCAATTAAAGCATCAAAACAATCTCCAAGAGGAGCATCTGTTTCTGCTATATCGACAAAAGCATCTCCGTTCATTTCCCAAGACTTTAGACCTGCCAAAGACTCAGACCATCCTGCACTTGATTTTGTTGTAGAGTCTCTTAAGTCTCTAGTTATACTTAGGCTACAAGAAGTAGAGTGTCCCATTACCTCGCCTGCGATACTTAAAGTAACACTTGTTGCGTTTAAAATTGCCATTTTATTTTAGTTTTTAATTATTAAACAGTTGAAAGTTAAGTTTTTGTAGAATTTTTCGGGTTGCTTATAATACTCGTCATCTAGGTTTATAAACCTAAATTTAGCCGTATAGGATTGTCCATCCTCAGTATAAGTAACTTTGTACAAGTCTAAAGCCTCTACAACTGCTTTAGCTTGGTTATATGTAGTTGCGTACCCATCAGCAAAACAAGATATGTTTATTGATACATCGCAAGAATTTAATGAACCACCTTTAGACATAAAGTTAGATACGTTTGCTATCTCGTAAGTTGTCGCAGGGTATTCTGTTCCTTGTGGTATAATTACAGGTGTTACTTTACAAGAGGTAGCAACTTCTTTTACACTAATCTTACTTAAATAAGATTGGCTGATATTATTTGAGTTTGCAAAAAGTTGAAGAAATCTGTAGCCAGTTGAATTTGATGTAAAAGGTAAAGACACCTTAAAGTTACCTTCAGGTATTACACCACTTTGATAAACACTATTTGATCCTGGTGAGCCTCCAATAGACCAAGTGGTTGTAAACGGAGAAAACCCTTCTGCTTCAATTATGTATTTCTTATTATTTTCTATATTTATACTTGCAAAAATACCTGCATCTGCATTAGCATCTGTAGAGTAAAAAAATATTTTATTGTTTGAAGCATAATAATACCTTGGGGGTGTATTATACACAAACCAATATTGCGTAGTAGCTAAATGAGTGTTTTGTATTAATTCACCACCAATAGTCTCTCCGTTAGCAACTCTAAAGGGAAGATTATCACATAATTTTTGAAATATTTTTTGTCCTATTACTGCAAACATCTAAAATCCTGCTTTTCTTATCATTTTATCTATCAACTTGCCTAAGTCTTTCTGAGCCTTTGCTGATACTTGACTTCCCATTGATTTTGCCGTTATCTCAAATACATTAGGAAATTTAACTATACTTCCTGACCTATCCTTATACCCTTCTATTTGCATTGCAGCAAGATTCTTACTTGTCTTACCTTTAAAATAGTGTGGGTTTACTTTTCTTAATCTTGGTCCAACAAACAACCCAGGTTGCTTTGACTTTCTTGCTGTAATCACTCCAATCGTATCTGCCGTTCTCATCCCTTGCTTATAGCTTTTGGATGTTGGATCGTATCTTCGACCAGGGTTCTTACTTTTAAATTGGTTCTTATAAGCCTTACGAATACCTCTTGAAAGCATATTTGCAGATGGTCTAAGAGCCTTATTTATTTCAGTTCGAGATTGTTTAGCGGTTAATCCTAGCTTTTTAAGTCCTCTTTTAACTCTTTCAACTCCTTCTACCTTTATTGTAAAGTTTTGATTCTTTTTTGGTTTAGCCATTTTAAAAAGGAGATTCCGTTGGTAAATCTTGTTTAACAAATATTTCAATAAACTCTTTACGAGGGTCTATAACAAAACCTAAAATCTCATAGCGTTCACTTGTTTCGTGGTCTTCAATAACCCAATTAGCTTTAATATTTTTAGTCGTATCTGAATATCTTATAGTGTAAACAAACCTACCATAAGATTGTAATTCTTCTCCTTCAAATTTTTCCTCAATATCTCTGAGAGTTTTTACATTTTTATTTGCCCAAACAAGATGGAAAGTACTACGGAATTCGGTTACACCACCAAACGCATCTTTATTATTCCCTACTGTAAATAACCTTATCTTTTGGTTAAAATCTCCTGCTTTTATTTTGCTAATAAATGTCATATCCTAGTGGTAACATTTATAAGGTTGTAGTAATATCTCAGAAGCCATAGGGAAGCTACGCTTTCTATCTTCTCTAAAATAATACATATCGCTTACGATTAACTTAATCGCTTGTTTAACTGCTTGTGGTACATCACTTGCTGCATCGCCAAAACCTGTTTTAAAATGAAACCAAAACAAAGCTCCTTCATAACCATCAGGTGCGTAACCTAAATCACTAAAATCACTTCCTAGTTTTACTATAGAAGGATTTGATTTACCATCTAAATAGGCTTTATCAGAAAAAAAATCCGATGCAAAACCAGGAATACTCCATTTAACAGGGTAATGGTCATTTCCTCCGTTCTGTGTAAATAAAGTACAATCAGGAAAGATTAATGAAGCCTCTCTAACAATTTTATTAAAATACAATTTGTATTCGTGTGTAATAAAATGTCTACCACAATAATTCTCTGCCATCTCAGTAGCAGAATCTATATATAAACCTAACAAAGTATCTTCATAATTTGTATCTATACGAAGGTGGTCTTTAATTTCAGATACAGAAACTACTTGTGTTGTAGGATCGTTTGATAGAACTAAATCGCCTTGTATGTTTGTGTTTGGGTCTAAGTACATAGAATTAATATTGTAAGTAAAGGGAAGTCCCGAAGGACTCCCTTTTTAATTTAAACTATAAGCTATTATTAAGCTGCTGCAACACATTTTACTGCTGCTTCTTTTCCACTTGATTGTGAAATCAAACCATCTACAAGAGTGCTTAATACTAATCGAGTACCACCGTTCAAAGACTGGCTGTATGGGTCTACTAATAGATCCAAACCACCAAAGAAACCTAGGTGTACTTTGTCCATATCCAACATTAAAGCTCTTGCTCTTGTATCGTTAGCACCATTACCTACGTTTTTAGAGATAGCGTAAGGTACATTAAGAACAGTCTTATCAGCTAAGTTTGCATTACCAGCGTTAAATGCTGATCCTGACTGACCACTAATTTGAGTTACCAAGTCAGCGTAAGCATCTCCGTTAAGTAAAAGCTTAATAGAGTCTTTGTTTACATCATTTGACTGAGCTATCATTTTGTTGTACATCTCTTGTACACGAGCCAATGCTAATGCATCTGTCCAAGTTGCAGTAGCAAGTGTACCTTCAGTAAAAATAGAAGCAGGTCCGTTAGTTGCACTTACAGCACCTAGCAAGTTATTCTCAAACTGAGCCATAATTGCAGTTGCGAAGTTTTTTCTGAATGCAGCCTCTACAGAAGCGTTCTGAGTAACAGTAGCGTTAGAGATGTTAGTAGCAGCAATAACTTGCTTTGGGTCTAACTGACCTCCACCGATTGTACCTGCAGGAGTTGCTGCAGTAGAACCATTTTCAGGAATAAAAGATGCAGTAATACCTTCAATGATTGGCACTTTCTGAGAAGCAGACAATCCTGTATATACATTAGCACCATTACCTACTAATACAGATGCTGCAAACATATCGTCAGTAAATGACTTTGTTTGTACAGGGAATGAGTTTGCTGTTAGAGCTGTATTGTTTGCACGAATTTCTAGTGCAGAGTAAGGGATAGCTACTCCTTTGAAGTTTTGAGAAGGGTTCTCGTTACGAGCTTCTTGATCCATCTCTTTAACTAATCCTTCTACACGACCTGATTTTGCAGCGTTAAAAGCGTCTACAAAAGAAAAGTTTCTCAATTCTTTTGACTCAGATACGTTTTGAGTTGAGTGAGATACAGGAGTTGCAACAACTTCTGCGTTTAGTTTTTCTTGACGTTCCACCAAGTCGATGTCTTTTTTAAGGTTGTCAATAGATACCAATTTAGCATCGTAAGATACTTTTTCATCTTCGCTGAAGTTACGAGCTTCAGTTTTACAAGTTTCGAGTAGAGTGTTTGCATCAGCAATCAATCCTGCTCTTTCTTGACGTAATTCTACAGAGTTTTTCATCTTTTTAGAGTTTACTTTTTAGTGTTAATTCATTTTGTAACATTTCGATTTTATTAAGTGTTTCTTCACTATCGCATTCAACTTGCTCCACTATTACTTCTTCTACTTTCTCGGAAATATCTTCCTTGATTTGTTCCAAAGCTCGTAGTGCAACATCGGTATTAGCATAAGCACCAACACCTACTATAGAAACATCAAATAACCTGCCGATTTTATTAATGCTTCTTTTATGGACATCACCATCTTGAGTCCACTCATCATCTTCAACTGTAAAAGCAAAAGACGATTCGTACAATAAACCTCTACGCATAAGTTCAGCGACATCGTTACCTGTAGAAGTATTTGGTAAAGTTCCATCATATTTTAATCCTCTCTCATCTACTGAGAGTTTAAGTGTACCACCTTGATTCCTGTCTAATATAGCGTTAGAATCGTGATTGAAAGTTAAGATAACATTGTCATCTAGCCTTCCCTCGAAAGCACCTTTAGAAATAGACTCTCTAAAGCCTAAATCTCTACTTTCGTGTTCAAATAAAGCAGCATATCCGCTAACTGTAACTTCGTCAGAGTTTTCACTCATACGAACTTCACAATCAGAAGAATATACTCTTATTTCTTTGTTATTTTTCATATCTATAAGTTTATTCTGATATTTTCTGTCTAGATGTGTCTTCACCTAATCGGTCAAGAGGCATCATATTAGATTGCATATAAACCTTTTCACTTTCTTCACCCATAGGGTTCATATCTTCAAGCGACCTAACCTCATCAGGTGACATTACACCGATGTTTACCAATGTTCGGTAGTAATCAGCTCTACTCTTAGAATCTCCTCTAAGAATCGCTGTAAGGTTAAACTTAAAGTATTCAGTTCCTCTTTTTTTACTAGGAATAAGTTTAGCGTTAAGTTCGCTTTCAATTCTTTTTATCCAAGGAGTGATAGTATGTACCACAAAATCAATTTGCTGTGCCTCTATATTGCTATAGGTAGCTCTAGATAAATCGTTTACAAGGTGATTAGGTACTCTAAAGATTCTACAAATATCACTTACTTGGTACTCTCTAGACTCAATAAATTGAGCTTGATTATTTGGAACAGTTCTAGCAGTCCAATCCATCCCTTCTTCAAGGATTGCAGTTTTACCTGCGTTAAGAGTTCCTGAATAGTTAGAGTTCCAAGATTCTTTTAAGCGTTTAGCAGTCTCGGCTTTAAGGGTGCCTGGATGTTTTAGTATTCCTCCCAACTGTGAGCCGTTCCTAAACCAAGATCCTGCGTGTTTATCTAATGATATTGAAATTCCTAATGTTTCTGCTGCTGATTCGATAGGTGATTTACCTACTATACCATCAAATGACATACCTTTTACGTGAATCATATTGATAGATTGAACTTTACCTGTTATTGGGTATGGAGTATCAGGGTTTTGTATAACTTCATAATAAACTCCCCTCCCATCAGGTGTAACATATACTTCTACATCATCAAATTGAATAGGGTGTAGTCCGATTGGTAAACCACCTGCATTTCGCTCTATATAAGCACAGAAGTTACCATCAAAACTTAAATCAACCAAAGCTCTTTCAAAAAACATAAAAGAGGTGTATAACGGAGATGGTTGTTCACCCACTAAATTATTTAATGGATCTGATTTTAATTTAATCTTCTTATTATCTTCATCTTTAGAATAAAGGCAGATAGGAAGGGAGGCTATTGTTTCGGATAGAACTCTAGCACACGACCAGACTGTCGATATGCGAATTGCTTGTTCTTTTGATACTCCCTGTCCTGAAGCATTGCCGAAAATGCCGTTAAGCACAGTTTGACCAAACGCAGAACGAGTTTCCTTGTCCGTGTTGGTTTTTTTGTTTGTAAAGAAATCGAATAGACCCAAAGCTGCTTGAATAGTTATACATTAATAAATAGTAAAAACACCTAAATACTGAACCAATATCACAAAGTTTTTTTCAAATATTTTAAGGTTCTTGATAATACTCTATATACATATCGCTCTGAAACACCTTTTATAGCTGATATTTGCGATATTTTAAGTCCGTATTCAAATCTGAAATAAATTATGTCCTTACTCATACTATCCTCTATAGATAATGCCTTTTTCCATAAATCATCGGCAGTACCATCGTATTCAAAATATGCAGGAGCATTCATAAGACCCTTATCACGATAAGTCTTGTGAAATGGTGATGTGTTTGATAAAACTTGATTTGTTGTTACTCTAGCTATGAAATACTTTAGTTGATTAGTCTCGTAGAGTGATTGGATGGTTTCTTCTATCTGTGTAAGGAGGATAACATTGATTTCTTGAATCAAATCATCCACAAGGTGATAGTCTTGGTTTCTACCTGCAACTGATTCGCAGATTTGTCTTATAGAGTCTTGCTCTTGAGCTATTATCTCATCTTTAGATAAAGAATATCTCCCTGTCATCGTATGCTGATCCACCATTATTTTTGTTTTGCATAGCCTCTGACAGTCCCATCAGACAAGCTACAATTCCATCAATCTTATCATTTGATTTTGCTTTGTTTGGTTTTACGTTTCCTGCAGGGTCTAAAGCTAAAACTACGTTAGACATCATCCATCTAAGCACAGGGTTTCCTCCGTGACGGATACTTCCTGCTAATATTAATGTTTCAAACTCCTTAGTAGCAGGAGACATTGTTCTGTAACCTTGACCTACAGGAATCATTGGGCAACCTTCTTCCGTAAGGTCAATTACAATCTGTGATGCGTTCCACCTATCATAAGCTATCATTTGTACATCAAATTTCTCTGATATGTCTCTTATTTTTTGCTTAATGTAGTTGTAATCACACACATCTCCTGGAGTAAGGTCCACATAACCCTCTCTGTGCCATTTAAGGTAGTCTACTTTATCTCTCTCTGAGCGTTTATGAGCGTTGTCAGAAGGTATAAAAGAGTGCATAATTATGTCGTAACTACCCTCTTTATCAGGAAAAAGTAGTGCTAAACAAGTAATATCTCGTGTAGAAGCTAAATCTAAGCCAACATAACAGGGTTTACCTAGTAACCTAGACTCTGTAACACCTTCGTCACAATCCATCCACTTCTCATCGCTAATCCATTTAGTTTCATTAGCAACCCACTGATTAAGATGTAGCCTTCTAAAAGTATTCTCATAAGATGGCTCATTCTTAGCCTTTACTGATTGTTGTTTCATATACTCCTCAGTTATGATAGTACCATAACCAGGATTTGCTTTCTTCCAAACTTCTTCGTCAAAAATATCGTCTTTTGGGTCAGCTTCGTAAACTACACCTAAAAAAGAATCATCTTCAATTACACCATCTATAAGTTTCTTAGAATAATCATACAGCTCTTTACAAATGTGATCCTTTTGGTGACCTGCTCCTGCCGTAGTAATTCCTAGCATAAGAGGTTCTTTTCTAGCACCCATAGATGTGAGTAGTACATCGTACAAGTCTCTATTCTTGTGAGAATGTATCTCATCTAGTAGACAGCAAGATAAGTTTAGTCCGTGCTTAGTGTCTGCATCGGCTGATATAACTTTGTAGTACGATCCAACTTTATCGTAAGTTATAGAATCTCTATAAGCGTTAGAGCGTTTAAGAAGTTGTGGCTCCTGAAGTACCATTTGTTTTGCAATAGAAAAAGATAATCTAGCTTGTTCCTTATCGGCTGCGGCAGATACAATCTCAGCACCCTTCTCTCCATCTGAAAAAAGCATATAGAGTGCGATACCTACCATTAAGTTTGTCTTACCGTTCTTCCTAGGAATAAATACAAAACATTGTCTAAATTTACGTAAGTCAGTTTTCTTAGACTTCCATCCAAATAGTGGTTCGATAATGTCATCCTTTTGCCATTTCTCAAGAATAAACCTTTGACCTGCTAAGTCTCCTTTAACGTGCTGACAGAAAGTTTGAATAAAATCTACAGCTCTCTTAGCTGCTTTGTCATCAAAGTAGTATTTATCTTTATCTATGTGATGAAGATTATTCATCGCTGTTAAAGAAATTTTCTATTTTAATGTCAGGTGTATTTGCCTGATTCTCTATAGCATTCACTTTAGCTCTACTCGATGGTGTTAAACCAAATTCTTTGAGTAGTTGGAAAACTCTTACGAAAGCTTGATTGGCTATAATGACTTCAGGTCTTTGTATCGATTTAGTATGACCTTCTCTTGACGTTACGTCTTGTGTTGGTCCTAATGTGTTTATAATTTCC
>Ga0209602_1001393_pt1 | contig 21267 bp, 23 predicted proteins | sample COGITO_mtgs_1205_3_FD_184810 | JGI IMG/M metagenome (GOLD analysis project Ga0209602, IMG submission 184810) | Pelagic marine microbial communities from North Sea - COGITO_mtgs_120524 (SPAdes) (version 2) | ecosystem: Environmental > Aquatic > Marine > Epipelagic ...
CCAGCGCCTGAAGGCTCTCAAAAAACTGTCAACATCAGGTGTGGTAGGGTGGTTATTTCTGTACCGGTGAGTTAAGAAAGCTTCTGCACATTCCTCGAGTGACCAATGAGGCTCTCTAAAAGGGTACATATCCCACTCAGGCTCCCACTCAAAGTGCCGAGTGGTATCCTCCAGCATGCTGTTAAAGACTTTGTGGTCATCCCAGCCTTTTGACAGGTGGGCGATACTTTTTGACTTAGCGTGGCGCCTACCGAAGAATGCCTCATCAAGTGAAATATTTCCCTCTTGCTTTACGTAGTACTTAAAAAGGTTGCTAATTACTAGAAGTATCTCTGGTGGTGGGTAGTCGCCGCTATCGATATCGTTGATAAGTCGGAAAATTAAATGCGACCCAAGGTCATCTCTTGGGCGTTCACCTTGATCTGAGGCTAGGGATTGCCATGCGTTTTCTAGCCTGTTTAACTGATGAAAAGCATCAAAATTTGAGGCCGATCTAAGAATGTCGCGCCACATAGCAAGATGTTGTTCCGTTGCAAATTTCGATTTATTACCACTGCTGTCCTCAATGTGTAGCCTACTGAGAGCTTCACTTATTTGTTCTGAAGTCATCATGTGATTATCTCACTTCTTATAATTACCAATGTGGTTCGGGAGGGCAGAATTAGTGAGTGTAATTGTGCGTGTGTGCTTGTCAATGGTGTACCAAAAAGTGTACCAAAGAGCATATTTTCAGTGTGAAAATAAAAAAACCCCTGTAAATACAGAGGTTTAGTTATTATATATGGCGGTGGGATAGACCGACATACTATATTCCTATCTTGTCCTATATTTTCCAAAATTTCCCGCTATATCAACTGCTATAGCTGAGTATAACATAGTTTCTTTCTCATGCTGTCTTGTACTATACTGCCAGATATTGGTTTAAAACTGTAACTCTAACTGTAACTCTACGTCGATATAAGCCTTTTCGTCCGAGGTTGGGGCAATCAGCTTAAAGGCTGGATAAGGCCGCTTAGAATGCGATTTAGAGGGGTTAAATAGGGGTATAAAGTCTGATGGTGAAGAGAACCTCAAAGCTAGAACTAGATGCGATAATTAAGGGCAAAGTACCAAAGCGTTATCCTTTGGGAGATGGTCTGTATTTTACGATTAAGAAATCTGGAGCTATGAGTTTTGGTATCAGATATCAGATTAATGGCGAGCCTGATTACAAAGGTTTGGGAGCCTATGACAAAGTTAACAACAATCTTGGAATAGCTCGGGCAAAGTGTGAGGCTTATCGAGTCCAGATTAAGCAAGGAATTAACCCTAAGATTGAAGAACAGAAAGAGGCAGACCTAAAACGATCCGCTAAAGCCTTGGCAGACCAACTTAAAGACAGTACGTTTGCTAAGTATGCTTACAAGCACATCAAGAACCTTGAACCTTCTTGGACGAACCTCAAGACTGCGGCACAGTGGCAAAGTTCTCTGGAGCAGTATGCTTTTCCAGTGATCGGCGATACTCCAGTATCTGATGTTAGTAGGACTCAAGTGTTAACAATCTTGGAACCCATCTGGTTTAAAAAGACTGAAACTGCTGATCGCGTTAGAAGAAGAATTGCCGCTATTTTGGATGCCGCTATTTCTGATGATCTTAGAACCGAGAGGAACCCTGCAATTTGGCGGGGTAGTCTTCAAGGAAAGTTACCCAGTGTTGAAAGTGTCAAGAACGCCAAAGCTCCCCCAGAGGAGCGCGCCCATCCTTCTCTTCAATATTCTGATCTTCCTCTGTTTATGGAGGCGCTAAGTAAGCAAGATGGAGCAGGTGCAAGAGCGTTGGAGTTCTGTATTCTCAATGGGAATAGAACAGCCGAGGTGCTTGATGCTACCTGGGATGAATTTGATGTGGAAGCGGGCGTTTGGTCGATCCCAGAACGTAGAATGAAGGGTCGAAAAAGACATACGATTCCTCTAAGCAAGCAATCCATTGCCCTAATACAGGAACAGCAACAACTGAAAATAAGTGAGTTTGTTTTCCCTAATCGGTCGAATGGCAAAAGCCTGTCACAAGCAGGAATGTCTTCAGTGCTAAAGCGAATGCATAAAATCAAAGAATGGAAAGACCCACACGGGAAGCTGATTACTGTTCATGGCTTCCGAGGATGCTTTAAAACATGGACTACAGAGAAGACTGACACTGATTGGTTAACAGGTGAGATGGCACTGGCTCATAAGATTAAAGACAAATCATCTGCGACGTATCAAAAAGGTCAGCTTATGGATAAAAGGCGTCGATTAATGCAAAAGTACAGTGACTACGCCTGTTCAACACCTCAATCAAAGGTAGTTTCGATCTCAGGATAGTTCAATAATCATAAGCAATTGATTTATATAGATATTTTATTTTACTGTTAGCCCTTGCTTATAAACTCAAGAACCGCCGTAAACCCATACCTCGATCCAGCACTGATTTGACTGGATGGGGTATTCAGTTATGATTAAGCTCAATTCGGTAGGAGTAGAGTGTGAACAATAAATCTATAGTCTTAGTCTCGTCATTCCTAGTCTTTCTGTACGGTTGTTCGTCGGCAACTCCGATCCAAGAAGTCACTAATTCTACTTCAGCCTTTGACGGTGCATTTTTTGATGGAGAAATCACCGAGGTTTCCAGAAACGATGCATCTTTAGTTGAGTACAGAACCTTCCAGCACGCATCCGATGGATTTGAAGGTGGCAGTCCAGTTAGGCTTAAAGCTGAATCAAGAGCGAACATCTTTTGTAACCAGCGAAATATGGCGGCAAGAACTATCCGTGAGCAGGCCGCAGTACCTCCTTATATTTTTGGTAATTTCCCCAAGATCGAACTGATTTTTGTTTGCGAACCCTCAACACTAAACATTAAAGCCGTGACTTCAGAAACCACTAAATGGGCTGAGCTAGAAGCCTTGGCCAATCTCTTAGACAGAGGCGTTATCACTGCTGAGGAGTTTAAAGTGGAAAAAGCCAAGATTATGGCCACAGAATAGAGATATTAGATATGTATCGAATAATTATTCTTAGTCACTTAATTTCGTTGACTGTACTAGCGTCTGATAATGAACTCTTTTCAGTCGACAAATGGGAGGGTGCTGGCGGCGACACGATGTTTTACTACGTTCATCTAGATATTAAGCAACCAAGGGTTGAGGTATCTTGTAGACTCTACAAACAAAACGGAGATTTAATAGATGGATCAAAGAGTAGATTTTACGAAAGTGGCTGGGAAAAGATTGTCATGGGAACGGGTCAAAGAACTAACGCTACTGAAATTAAGTGCAAGGGGAAAAAGTTCTAACTTATGAAACAATTACTTCTACTCACAGCTTTACTTAATTCTGCTTCTGTCCATGCAGGAATAATCGACGATGATATTAATCTCGTGTGCGATTATTACCTCATAGCGGTGACTACAACCTTTGCGCAAGACCTTGAAAACAGATTAAGCGACAGGAATCAGCATGAAGCTGGCATCACTCACGACGTAGTTAAGCTAGTCGAAGGCCAGCTTGCTCCGAGGCTGAATCCTCAAGACATAGGTTGGATTACAGATACCGAAATAACCTTATCTCAGGGATTGTATGGAGACACGATTCGGATAAATAGACAGTCTGGTGTGGCCGTCGTCTCAGAATTTGTGGCCTTTGACAAACCATCAAAGTTTATTTCCCGCCACAGCTGTACCTCACACTCTAGACAAGTATTAGACAACATCATTACACGACACAATAGAGCGATAAAAGAGTCTACATCCGATAGGAAGTTTTAAATGAATAACCTAACGAAGTATCTAATCAGCTTTGCCCTGCTATGCCTGAGCAATGTAGCCATCAGTGAAACTATCGAGTTCTCGATCAACTGCAAGATTCTCGATCAGGTTGTTCTTGAAGTTGTTGATGGGGAGTCAAAAAGGTATTCGGGTTATAATGACGTTAAAGTTGGGGATAAAACATCTATTACCTTTAAGTTTGAGAGCTTAGGCGACTCTGGCTACGTTATTGATGTCGGTAATGGTCAATTCCCCACTGTCAGAGTTAGGCACTCCCTATATAAAAGTAACTTAAAACAAATTTACAATAATGACGTGATCATATGGACGTTAATTGACCCAGCTCATTCTACTTCTTTAGGTGAAAATTTTATAAATCTAGAAGGCCCTCAAGACTCATCAATTGCAGGCAAGAGGTACTTTAAAAGCGATTGGGGATTTGTTATTAAGAGCGGATTTTTAATAAATAATCTCCTTCAGACGTTGAACTGCATGAGCGTCCCAGCCGACTACAATCGTATGCTTAAAAAGATCCGTGATTACCACAAGGCTTACCCTGTAAAAGCTAAATAGGTTAACATTTACACACTAACTTATTTTGGTTTATGGAGCAGTACGCGCGCGATTAGCGAATGACAGGTACCAATTATGAAACGAGTAATTTTACTTACAGCAATATTTTTGAGTGGTTGTGTCAGCACTGGTATGGGCTGGAATGTGTCTCCTCAACAAGTTATGGCCGAGACGTCACCCAGAGCAACATATCAGTTCGATGGTGATGTGGCATCTTTAGAAAACTGCATTAAATTGAAGCTATATGAGATACCTACACAACCTAGCACACTTGACTTTGAAGGAGATCGCTTAGTAATGGTAATGGGTGGTGGTGGCTTATATCAGCCCCGCGTGGTCAGTAGCATTTATCGCATCTCCAAAGACAAATCGCTTGATCTTTTTGTCACTGGAGAGTACTTCTTCAAAACGTTTTTCTTCTCTATTGCAGAGGAATGCGCTGAAAAATCCTAAGTTAGCGATGCTTTGGTAGTCAGGTTACCGCCCTAGAGTCGACAACAATCTGCATCGGTGGAATTTCTCTCAATGGCTCAGGCTGACCTTCGATATCTGACCTTCTATTCAGTATAATGATGGGAGAGAAACACTTCCTGCGAGTCGAAAGAAATCATAAAATTATCACAGGTTATTTTTCTCATATCGTCCAATAAATTCTGCGGCACATCACTTTCGTCCAAGAACAAATCATTAGAGAGAACCTTTATTTTTCTAGGATATTCGTAAGAGCAATTTTCCTTTACAAATAATGTTCCTATATTACGGTTAGTTGCAAAAAACTGAATGTTATCAATCTTGCCCGCAAACAGATCCGCCTCAATCCGATCATAAATATCGGCTGGAATTCGAGCTAGCAAAAGTGGCAATCCCTCAGCTAACCCATAGCTGTCAAATATAAATCCGTATTCAGGATCGTTATCATCATGCAAACGAACTAAGCGAACAGCTATGCTGTCAGAGATCGCGTCGCTACCAAATTCTGAAAACACTAGGGCAGAATCATTTAAGCGGCTAGTCGCAACGCCCTGGAGAATGTCTCTTAAACCAGTAGGTTCACTAATTGACGATCCCAAAACAATGTCGCTTGTATGATCATAAGTTGTGCTCTTTTTTAATTTCTGTATAGAGAAACGCAACCTACCAAAACCCTCCAGCTCCAGCCCCTCACCAGATTTATAGGCTACATATCGAGAGTCCTTGAGTTCATTATTTCTTAGATCGTACTCCTGTAGGTACGTTTTCTCACCTTCGGACACGACTGCAACTCTCAACGGATACTCTGGGTTAAAGTCTTTAGTATCTGTCATTTCAAGGTTCCTCTATTCTGTATTGACCTGCCATCCACAACAATCTGCATAGGTGGTATCTCCCTCAAAGGCTCAGGCTGATTCTCGCCCCAGTTTTCCCTATCCCTAACCTTTAGGTAGTAAATCATAGCCGTAACATTACCCTGAGTAGCCTTTTCAAAGAGTGCATTAGAGACCTTGTGTAACCCCTCGGCGCGTCCCTTTTTTATGGCGTCCAAAAACTCTTTATACTCGTTCTGTTTGCCGTATAAGGTTGATTCAGATATACCTAAGCAATCGGCTATTTGAGCCACTGTAAGGCCGTTAGAAGCCATTTCACGAGCTTCCTGACATGCGGTGTCAGTAGGTATCCATGCGGGTCTACCAGTCATAAAGCTATCCTTTGTAAATATATCTTCATAACCTATCTGGCTATTAAAAGATTAATCTAATTAATTATTGTCGTTAAAGTATTTTTTTATGAGAGAGTCAGTAAGAGAATCGCTGAACACTTCGGTTGTACCAATAGTGCTATTACGTAATGCCTTAACTAAATGTTCATCATCTAGGAGTAAGATTGGATCGAGCAAGCTGGCTAATAGTTCTTGTTCTGCCTCAAAAGCGTCAAACAGTGTTGTCTCCCGAATTGCGATCGGCGTTATATTAAAACCCGATTTAGAAGCACTTCCAAATCGATGTTTTATTGAATTTTTAGTGATACCTATCTTATAAAACGAATGGTTATCATGATCAATCTTTATGTAATAAAAGATAGCTGGCACCAATCTCTTCTCAGGGAATCTTTCAAAAAATCTATTAGAATAAAGCCCATGCAGGTTTCCATCAGCACACTTTCTGCATTCGCCGTTTAAATGATTGGAAGGTGTCTGCCAGAACTTATCGTGAATAGGGCAGATAATCTCAATTTTATCGTTAGATGAAATAAAGTTCACCAATGAATAGTCATATTTATCATCATGGAACTCTATTGCTCTTTTAAGCCAATCTTTAAATCTTTTATCTGTACTATTTTTATAGTATCGACGAGCCTGAGACTTTCTATATTCCTCAGATTTTTGTCGCTCACATACACCACAAGCGTAATCTTTAGTATAGGTATTGGCCATTTTTACGGTAAAGTCCTTTCGAGAGCAGTCGTGACATTTAATAGTCAGCTCAGCATCTCCGCCAAACCCCTTAATTTGCAATATCTCAAAATTACCAGTCTTCTCCTTAAATCTATCTAAAATATCCTCTTTGGTTAATTCCAGAGGAACCCTGTTTTCATTGCATTCTTGGCATGGATAACCTCTTGTCAGTACGTTAACAGTATAATCTCTGAATTCACCATGCTCACTGCAAACAAAGTCTGATTCGGAATGCCAAGTGACAAATGAGTCCTCAATTAATACTACATTTCCATCAGATCGCTCATAAAGTCTCTCTTTCGTCTTTTTAAGCCTCCAGTCTCTTGATGCGGCTAAGGTTTTATTTTTACTGCAATCAGGACAACCCTTGGCTCTATTTATATGGCTATCAGGACATTGTGAGAAAACTTTTTTATGAATGTTACAAATGATGGACATGTTTGCTTTAGCCCCATCATATGTTTCCTCAATGTAGTCATATTTCTCACCATGAACTGCTCTAGCATCTTCAAGAAATTTAGCGAATGGTTTCTGCTTTATTTTGCTGTCGTGAATGAGGAAGCACGCTCGACAACCCGACGGGTTTCTATGCTTATTTCTAGTAACATGATTACATGGATGTAATCTAGTAGTTTCGTTTTCATTGTGCCGATAATCATTACAAATTATTGTCACCCAACCATTTCTTCGATCAAATTCTTGAGGATTTTCATATTCATAGCGATATTTATCACCCCAAATCTCTTTCGCTTCAACTAAAAAATCATCCAAAGAATGAATATTACGTTCAATACGTAAACACTCCTCGCAACCTGAAGACTTTGCATTTTTACGAATATGACTACTTGCGAGCCTATCAGTCTGAAATCCTGGGTCATGACGATCATCGTTACAAATTATTCGCACCCAACTATCTTTTTTAGAAAATTCTTTAGGGTTTTTACACTCATAACGATATTTATCATTCCAAAGTTCTTTTGCTTGTAATAAAAATTTACCCCATGCAATCAAGTTTTTTTCAAAACGCGAGCATTCTTTACATCCAGTTGGGGAGCAATGCTTGTCATTTCTTAGATGACTAGGTGGATATAGTAGTGTTGAATAGTTGGGTCTATGGCTACTATGACTACAAATTATCTTTAGAGTGCTTTTTTTGTATTTGAACTCACCAGATGGCTCGTAACTATACTTATACCTGTCGCCCCAAATTTCTTTGGCGCGGCGCAAATATCCATCCCAACTTATTACTGCCATTTCACTGAGCCCGCATATGAATCATATTTTGATTAGTTGGATAATAGAAGTACCCCCCAACCACTCATCATTCCCCTTATTTCTACGAGGTTATTGGCTATTTGAGCCACTGTGAGGCCGTTAGAGGCCATTTCACGATCTTCCTGCCATACTTAGTCAGTTGGTATCCATGCGGGCCTGACAGTTACATCTAAAAGTCCGAGTCAGGCCAAGATGATGCATCAGCAACACACTCTGAAGCCGAATCTTTCAGATATCCTGCATGCCAAGACACATTTGCTGACACGAATAAAGAAAGGGTGTTTCCCGCGCCATTGACTGGCTTTTTAAATAAGAATGTCCAATTCGCCCAGCCAAAATTATCCTTCCAAAAGAGATGGCCCCGTAGACCATCGTCTGTAATTTCACGCCTTAGGCCAATAGGATTCTTCGAGCCAACCCATCGTGCCAGACAATCAAAAGTTTCTATCATCTCGTATTCAGTTATATATTCGCCTGCCACTTTTTTAGTCATTAAATCCTGTGGTGATCAACTTCCTCCAACTACGCTTGCACAACCCTGGCAAAACACTTGATATTATAATTAGTGAAACAATTATCGTTCTCATGGCGACACCTCAATTATTCGATAATGGATTGTCTCATACAAGTTAGATTTTTGCCTAAAACAGCTCATCACATTCAGCTAGCCATTGTTCATTAGTATCTTCATATGGGGTATTAGCAGTGAGAATAGGTATCCGTGTATTCTTGTTACCTTGTTTACTTATAACGTGGTTATTCTCACACGTAGTTAATATCTCCTCAAAGTCACGTTTTGCCTGCATTTCAATACCTTTCTTATCGGGAAATATTATCGGGGCTTTATCGGAGACTTGTCGGATGTTTGTCGGAGCCTTATCGGGTCTCATTGACTCTATAGTTTTTGTTACCAGCCTTTTTCCATCATCAGTCTTTGCCTGAAATGTGAGTGATTTTAGCTTTCCCATGCAATCATGAAACGAACTCAAGCCTTTAGAGGGTGCTGGAAGCCCGCAAGTTTGATGCCAGAAAGTATAGAATAAGAATCGCTTCGTAATCCAAAATCGTTTCTTGGGTAAGTTCGCGCCTTTATTGGGGCCACGTTGTCTGGTTAGATTCACATTGAAAATTGTGTAGTACTGCATTCCAGTACTCTCCGACATGAAATGCAATGTAAGCCCACCAGCTTTTGAGTTCCCATAAAAGCCTGTGTCATAAGACTCATATTTAAGGTCCGTAATAAACATCTTAAAAGAATCACACTCTTACACGTGAACGGCTATTTTTTGACCTTGCAGGGGTTTTCCCCGTTGATACGGTCGAAATCTATGCAATGGGCAGGAGCAGGAAGAGCAAGACGAAATAGACTCCTTAAAGCCCCTTTCTAGGTGATTTGGAGTGCAACCAACGCACTCCGCACATTTAGCCTTAATCGCAAAAGCTCGTGATGACGAGTTGATATAGAACTGCTGAAGGGGATTATTGCGCCTCATTTAAATTACCCCCGCGGCTCTCAACATATCGCCCGTCTAGATATTCGTAGATTTCATGCTCCCACCACCCAGCTCCCCGTCCACCTGCTACTAGTTTTACTGGTGCTGGGAAACGCTCATTAGCAATTAGGTTGTAGATATGAGAGCGAGACAGTGGGATTATTTTCTGTACGTCTTTGAAGCGCAGGATGCGCTTGGGATCATTGATAGTCATAAACATTCCTCTGAGTAATTAGTTAGTTCAGAGAAATACTGTCATGTGGCTTAAAGAACCACACGGACACAAGTTCGGATGTTTTGTCCGCTAACTATTTTTTACGTTTCCACCTCCGATAATTCCTTAAATAGCTATCTTGATCTATTTCATACGATATATTCGACAAGAACAACTCAGCCGCGTCATCCAAAGACTTAAATTGGCCGCTGTAGACGAATCTGTCAAATTCAGCATATTTAAGAGAGGACTGCTGTTTGAAGCTAACGCTTTTGTATTTGGAGTGAGTAATGCCAAGAAACGCTTGGTCTAAAGAGATATCACCCTTGGATTCGAGATATGTGTTAAACCCCAACATAACATCGATCATTATTTCAGGAGGAGGGTATTTGCCCATTTCAACGTAATAAGTAAATGCACTGATGGGGTTATCTGCAACGGATACTTGTCGATTAAAGGGTTTAAAGTCAGACTCTATTTTTGCCCAAAGTAACTCAAGTTTTTCTAATGATTCATGTTTAGTAGTTGGAAGTTCTTTACCCATGTAAACCTCATTCTATAGTGTCCTTTGAAGTCTACTGCGGTTCTCGTGAAGTGCAAAGTGATCTGCTTATTGTGAGGCGGGCATATAGATATTAGGAGCGGCGGTTTTCGGGGGAGAGATATGTATTAGAGGACATTTTTTATTACAACTGTAACTCTAGCTGTAACTCTGGCCAGATTTTACACCCCAGAAACGAAAAAACCCCAGCATTTACTGAGGTTTCAACGATTCTATATGGCGGTGGGATAGGGATTCGAACCCTAGATACGCTATTAACGTATGCCAGTTTTCAAGACTGGTGCATTCAACCGCTCTGCCATCCCACCTGATACTGTTTGGTCGGGATCGATCCTGCTGAGACCCTGACAATAAAGGCGCTGATTATACAGCGCCTTTTTGCACTGACAAGTAACAATTACTCCTTTGGCGGGTTTTCAGCAGATTCCTTTGCTGCAGGAGCTTCTGGACTGGCTTTAGGCTGTAATTTCTCCACAATTCTTTTCTTGCGGGGATCATTTGAGGCTCTTGGTGCGGCCGCTTTTGCCGCAGATTTTGCCGCAGCTTTTGGTGCTGGCGCAGCTGTTTCAGCTTGGCTGGTTGTGGCCGCGACAGGGCGCTCGGTGCTGATCTCTACTTTGCTGACCGGCTTGGGCTTATGTCTGGGGTCGTTGCTGGCTCGAACAGCTGGTTCTGCCTCTGACGGTTCCTCAGCCGCTGGCCTGGCCTTGGGTTTTGCTTTGACTTTTGGTTTAGCTTTGGCCTTTGCTTTAGCTTTTGGCTCGGCCATTGCCTTGTCGACTTGGGGTGCGTCAGCGGAGGCAGCTGCTTCTGCGCTTGCTTTTTCAGCCGGAACTGCACTGACTGCAGAGGTTGAATCATTCTCTGGTGTAGGTGCATCCTTCTTTGCCGCCTTTGGCTTTGCCGCTGCTTTGCGCTTTGGTTTTGCTGCTGACTTTTCAGCAGCTTCCTCTGCAGCTGGGCTGGCTATCGGAGCTTCGGCTACTGGTGCTGCGGTATCAACGCTATCTGCTGGGCCTGCAGTGTTGTTAAGCATTTCCTGAGGCACATCCTGACGCTGACGGCGGCGGCGGGGACCTCTGCGCTTATCGTCTGGACGACGTTTTAGTTGATCGCCCTGAGCGGTTTTGGCCTCTGCATTGTTCTCAACTGGTTTGGCATCCTGAGTGGCGTTGTCGACCTTTTTGTTTTGATCGCGACGGTTGTTGCGGCGAGAATCATTATTGCGAGACTCATTGTTGCGAGAGTCATTATTTTTGTTTCGGTTGCTGTTGCCGTTATTGTTATTTCGACCTTCGGCCTGCTTGCCGCTAGACTGATCGTTCTTCCGATTATCGCTGTTGCGATTGTCGTTGCCACGATTGTCATTGTTAGAGCGGCGGTTATTGCGGCCGCGATTATTTTGTCCGCCACGATTGCGATTGTTGCGGCTTCTCGCTTTGGGTTTTTCTTCTTCCTCTTTGGCCGGGGTTTCACCAAACATGCTGTCCCACAGGCGTTTTACCAGACCAGGTGTCTTGGGGGTTTCCTCGACGGCCGGGGTAATGGTGGGCGCTGGAGTAGAGGGAACAATAGTTTTTACCGCTGGCTCAGCAAGTGCTTTTACACTGTCTCCAGACTCAGCCACCACTTCAATTTCCGGTTTGCTCAGTTCATGGGCCATCTTGTAGCTAAAGTCAGAGCTGTCTTCATCCTGGGTGCGGATGCGCACCACTTCAAAGTGCGGTGTTTCCATTTCTGTGTTGGGCAACACTGTGACCTGGATTTTGTTGCGCGCTTCAATATCCGAGATTTCCTTGCGTTTTTCATTGAGCAGAAAGGTTGCCACGGGCACAGGCACAATGGCACGAATTTCACGGCTGAATTCTTTCTGTGCTTCTTCCTCTACCAGACGCAAAATAGACAGCGCCAGTGATCTGGTACCGCGAATCGTGCCCTGACCTTTACAGCGCGGACATATTTTGGACATGGTTTCTTCAAGGGAAGGGCGCAGGCGCTGTCGAGACATTTCCAGCAGGCCAAAGCGTGAAATACGCCCAACCTGAACTCTGGCGCGGTCAACTACTAGGGCATCGCGCATTTTGTTCTCAACTTCTTTTTGGTGCTTGCTGTTAAGCATATCGATAAAGTCGATAACAATCAGACCACCGACATCGCGCAGGCGCAGCTGTCGTGCAATTTCCTCTGCCGCCTCTTTGTTGGTATTAAATGCGGTCTCTTCAATATCGCCGCCTTTGGTTGCCCGGGCGGAGTTGATATCAATGGAGACCATTGCCTCGGTGACATCAATAACAATTGAGCCGCCAGAAGGCAGTGATACTTCCCGGCAGAATGCCGTCTCGATCTGGTTTTCAATCTGGTAGCGATTAAATAATGGTATTTCGTCCTGATAAAACTTCACCTTGCTGGTGAAGTCAGGCATTACCGTACCAATAAAGGCCGCGGCCAGCGCATAGGCTTCTTCGCTATCGACGATAACTTCACCAACATCCTGGCGCAGGTAGTCGCGAATGGCGCGAACAATAACATTGCTCTCCTGGAACAGAAAGTGAGGTGCTTTGGAACCGTTTGCTTCATCTGTGATCGTGGTCCACAGCTGCAGAAGGTAGTCCAGATCCCATTGCAGTTCTTCTGTGGCACGACCTATGCCCGCGGTTCTGACAATGGCACCCATGCCTTCAGGGATGGTTAAGCCGCGCATAGCTTCACGCAGATCAGCGCGCTCATCTCCTTCAATTCGACGGGAGATTCCCCCGGCGCGAGGGTTGTTGGGCATAAGTACCAGATAGCGACCAGCCAGGCTCATAAAGGTTGTCAGTGCAGCACCTTTGGAGCCACGCTCTTCTTTTTCCACCTGTACCAGAACTTCCTGGCCTTCTTTGATGGCATCTTGAATGCGCACCCGACCACCGTCGGATGAGTTCTTTTTAAAGTACTCTCGGGAAATTTCTTTTAATGGCAGAAAGCCATGGCGCTCAGCTCCGTAGTCGACAAATGCGGCTTCCAGGCTGGGTTCTACTCTGGTGATTTTACCTTTGTAGATATTGGATTTTTTTTGTTCTCTGGTTCTGTTTTCAATGTCCAGATCGTACAGCCGTTGGCCGTCGACCATTGCAACTCGCATTTCTTCTGTGTGCGAGGCGTTAATTAACATGCGTTTCATAGTTCACCTTTACTCGTAATTTAGAGTGAGCAGTAGTGAAATAAGGCAAGGTAAGGAGGTCTTAAAACGAAGGGAATTACATCTTTCTGTGGCTACCAAAAATATATATAAATGCGACTCAAACTCCTCAGGGCCCGTAATTGCTGGGGTTTGAGGAATGTTGGCTACATCGGCAGCGATGTAATTAAATACTGTTTAGGGGTGTTGGTTATCTCTATTTAACCCAGCAATGCTGGTAGTGGACAAACCTTGTAACATTAATAAACAGTATTAATAAAATCTTTCGTTTTGCTATTGGGCGATCACTGATTTCTGACCAGCTTAAAGGACTGTTTAACAAAATGTTGCAGTCGATCCTGGTGCAGTGATGGCTCTAGAAACCTGTTTCTAAACCTGTCTTTCACTGGCTGAGCTCACTCAGCTGTTGTCGGTTAACCGCTTCTTTTATGGAGCAGCTAACCATCTATTCTTATCCCGGATTCAATCTTGGGAGCAGTTCAACCTTGGGTGCAACTTTTTTGTTGTTGGCCAAACCAAGGGACTTCGCGGGTCGCAATATAACAACAAATGCCATTGGCTACAATTGAAAGCGATAAATAAGTTGGGTGAATCTAGCTGTGGTGGTTACAATGGCGCCGTTTTCACTAGCCAACAGTTGTCCTATCTTGTCTGATTCAGAGTCAAAACCAAATTTTAGTAAAGTTACCTTCGTTGAAATTGGGCCGGAGCACGATGGCCAGCGCCTAGACAACTTTCTTATCCGTCATCTTAAAGGTGTACCGAAGTCGCGGATTTATAATCTGCTGCGCAAAGGCGAGGTACGTATTAATAAGGGTCGAGTGAAGCCAGATACCAGAGTGAAAGACGGCGACATGTTGCGTATTGCGCCCATTCGCACGGCGCAGAAGGGTGCAGTGCCAGAGCCTGGTCAGCAGTTAAAGCGCTATCTGGCAGAGAATATCCTGTTTGAAGACGATGGACTGCTGGTGATAAATAAACCTAGTGGCCTGGCTGTCCATGGCGGCAGTGGTATTAGCCTGGGGGCTATTGAGGCGCTGCGAACAGAGCGGCCTGAGCAGCGTTTCCTGGAGCTTGTGCATCGCCTTGATCGAGAGACCAGTGGTTGTCTGATGCTGGCTAAGAAGCGCTCGGTGCTGCTGGCACTACAGCAAGCCATGCAGCGCAATCAAGTAGAAAAACGCTATAAAGCTCTGGTTAAAGGTCAGTGGCCCAAGGGCAAGGCAACTATTAATGCGCCACTGCGCAAAAATACATTGTCTGGTGGTGAGCGGGTTGTCAGGGTGGATGCTGAAGGCAAGCCCTCAGTGACCCATTTTAAGATTGCCCAGCGGTTTAAACAGGCAACCCTGCTGGATATTAAGCTGGAGACAGGGCGTACCCACCAGATCAGGGTGCACTGTCAGTTTTCTGGTCAACCCATAGCTGGTGACCCCAAGTATGGTGAGGGTCCGTTTAATGAGAGCCTTAAAGACTCTGGTTTAAAGCGTCTGTTTCTGCACGCCAGCAATTTGCGGTTTAGACATCCGCTTTCAGGTGACTGGGTAGAGATCGAGGCGCCATTGCCAAAGGATCTGGATTCAGTGCTGGGCAAGTTGTTGTAATGGAATGACGGACAAAGGCTCTACAGTGGCTAAAGGCTCTACCAAACTAATTGTTTTTGACTGGGACGGCACTCTGTCTGATTCTGTGTCGCGGATTGTCAGCTGTATTCAGCTAGCAGCGGCAGATCATCAAATGCTAGCACCGACATTTGATCAGGCCAAGGATATTATTGGTCTTGGGCTGCGGGAAGCGATTGGGCAGTTATTTCCCGATGCTGAGGAGGCTTTGGTTGAGGAATTTTCCCTCAGCTACTCAGCCCATTATCGCAGCCAGGACAGCAACCCCTGTGATTTCTTTCCCAATGTACTGGATACCTTGCAGCAGCTGAGGGATCAGGACTATCTGCTGGCGGTAGCCACTGGTAAGAGCCGGGCCGGTTTGGATAGGGTACTGGGAGCTACCGGGTTGGCTGAACTGTTTCATGGTTCACGCTGCGCGGATGAGACTGCTTCCAAACCTCAACCCTTGATGCTGGAGCAGCTATTACAGGAGTTTAATTTGCAGCCACAGCAAGCCCTGATGGTTGGCGATACCGAGTTTGATATGGAAATGGCGGTCAATGCTGCCATGCCAAGGCTCGGGGTGTCCTATGGTGCCCATCATGCCAACCGATTACAGCGCTATCAGCCAATCGCCTGTATCGACCATTTTGCAGAGATAATTAACCTGCTGTAATCCACAGCTCAGGGTATCTTGATATCCCATTCGCCGAGTATAGAACAGAGATCAATCAGTGGCAGACCTACCAGAGAACTGGGGTCATTGCTATTGACGGCGGCAAACAGGCTGATCCCCAGAGCTTCTGCTTTAAAGCTGCCCGCGCAGTCGTACGGCTGGTCTGCAATAAGGTAATCTTCTATTTGCTGTGCACTCAGAGTTCGAAAGCAGACCTCTGTGCTGTTGACCCTGGATTGCTGAGTCAGTTTTCCCTGATTGATTTGGGCAACACTGATACCACAGTGAAATAAAACAGTGCGGCCAGACTGGGCGCTGAGCTGAGCCACAGCTCTTTGATGATTGCCGGGCTTACCCAGGATTGCTCCATCGAGTTCCTCGACCTGATCTGCTCCAATCACAATCGCCTGAGGATAGTCCCAGGCAATTCGTTGTGCCTTTTCTTCCGCCAGCCGCTGGGCCATGGCGATTGCAGTTTCTCCCGGTAATGGGCTTTCATCGATATCCGGCGCTGCGCAGGTGAATTCTATGCCCAGGCGCTGCAGAAGCATTTTTTTATAGGGAGAGGAAGAGGCGAGTATTATTGGCTGCATAGGACTGATTATACGTTAACTTGGGGTTGGTTTTAGCGCTTCTGTGGTGCTGTCCGGTTGGATAATTATTTCAGGGCCGACAATAGCCTAGTCTGGCTGGTGTAATAAGGCCTCAAGCCCTGTATTTTACGCAATTTTCTTTGACAGATCATGGTCTTGACCCTATGATGCGCGCCTAACTGGGTACCACCGTAATTATGCCACTGCCAACTCATATAGATCCGCGCAAACTGGCACTTCAGGGCAATGTCCTTGAAGGCACCGTAAATGTTGGAGATCTGCCAAGGTTGGAATCTTCAGTGAATTCGGTTTGCGGTCCGTTAGAAGCTAAGGTGCAGTTTGGGCTCGATGAGTCCAGAGCCAAGATTGTTAACGGCGACGCCAGGGTATCTGTAGAGACAATTTGTCAGCGCTGTCTGGATCCACTGGTGGTGGAGTTAACGGCGGAGTTTACGGTTCAGGTGATCTGGTCGGAGGACCATATTAACCGTGTCGCGGCAAACTATGAGCCCTGGCTTGTGCTGGACAAAATGGCAAACCTCAATGAGTTGCTTGAGGACGAGATTTTATTGGCTTTGCCGCTAGTCAATTACCACGTTGTTGGTGAATGTACTGGCGATACCTTTTTAGAAGAGGTCGAAGCTGTTGGTGATGAGATTGTCCCCGACAATCCATTTAACGTTTTGCTGCAGTTGAAGAAGTAATACAACTGCTGAATATTTTTACATAGGAGTAATCTATGGCTGTTCAAAAGAGTCGTAAAACCCGATCTAAACGTGGCATGCGCCGTTCACATGATGCACTGACCGCAGCAACTGTTTCTGTTGATGCTGTTAGCGGCGAGAAGCACCTGCGTCACAATGTGACTGCGGATGGCTTTTACCGTGGCCGCAAAGTCATTGAGACCAACGCCGACTAACTGAAAGATTTTCTTGGCAAATTCTATCAGAATTGCCGTTGACGCTATGGGTGGGGATTCAGGTCCCCGCACCGTAGTGGCCGCGCTAGTCAAATCGCTTCACAAACACCCCACAGTCTCTGCGCTGTTGTTTGGTGACCAGCAATGCCTGCAGGATGAACTCAGTCTCTGCAATGATCAGTCCCTTTTATCCAGAATTGATGTCTGCCATTCCCCGAATTTTGTAGCCGGCACCGACCAGCCCTCAGTGGCGCTGCGGCGCAGACGTGATACCTCTATGGGTATGGCCCTCAGAGCTGTGGCTGATGACCGTGCCAGCGCCTGTATTAGCAGTGGCAATACTGGCATATTGATGGCTCTGGGAATGCTTGAGCTAAAAACCCTGCCAGGTATTGCTAGGCCGGCTATTTGTGCAACATTGCCCACCAGTCAGGGGCATTCATATATTCTTGATCTAGGTGCCAATCTTGACTGCTCGGCGCAACAGTTAGTGGAATTCGCACTGCTTGGGTCATTGACTGCACAGGCACTGGATGGGCTGGCGTCACCCCAGGTGCGGTTGCTCAATGTTGGCGAGGAAGTCAGCAAGGGCAGCGAGGTGATCAAGACAACCGCAGAGCTGCTCAGCCATGAACCGCTGATTAACTATGCCGGGTTTGTTGAGGGTGACGGTATCTTTAAGGGGCTTGCGGATGTTGTGGTCTGTGATGGATTCACTGGCAATGTGGCTCTTAAATCCAGTGAAGGGGTGGCCAGAATGATAGGCGACATGATCCGCGAGTCAATGGGCAGCAGTTGGCTGAGTCGGTTGCTGTCATTGTTTATGGCGGGCACCTTTAGAGATCTGCGGTGCAGGCTGGATCCTGCGGTTTACAACGGCGCTTATTTGCTGGGTTTAACGCGAGTCGTGGTGAAAAGTCATGGTGGCGCTGACGAGCAGGCCTTTGGCTATGCCCTGGATGTGGCTATAGAAGCAGCTAAACGCAATCTTCCTGAGGTTTTGTCACCTATACTTCAGGCTAAATATCAGCAACATTAATATAGAGGACCTATGGAAAAGAGTAACCTGGCATTTGTATTTCCCGGACAGGGATCCCAGAGGATTGGCATGTTGTCAGAATTGGCGGCGGCCAACCCCCTTGTCGAATCAACTTTCGGTGAGGCGTCTGAGGCACTGGGCTATGATCTGTGGACCATGATTCAGCAGGGTGAGCAAGAGGATATCAACCTCACCGAGCGCACCCAGCCAATGTTACTCACCAGCAGTGTTGCCATCTGGCGTCTGTGGAATGATAAAGCCGGGCCAATGCCAGCCCAGATGGCTGGGCACAGCCTTGGAGAATGGTCGGCTCTGGTTTGCGCCGGTGTGGTTGATTTTGTCGATGCAGTAAAAATTGTCCGGGCGCGGGGCGCCTATATGCAAGAGGCGGTGCCTGTCGGAGTAGGCGCTATGGCGGCTATTCTGGGTCTGGATGATCAAATTATTATTGATGCCTGTGAGTCGGCTCGAGAGGATGAGGTGGTAGATGCTGTTAACTACAATGCGCCCGGGCAGGTAGTTATTGCTGGGTCCGCTGCTGCGGTGGATCGCGCCATTGATATCTGCAAGCAAGCCGGTGCCAAGCGCGCTATGGCGCTGCCTGTTAGTGCACCATTCCATACCTCTTTAATGAAGCCGGCGGCAGATCGGCTCGCTGAGCTGGTTGAGGGTACCCAGTTTAATTCTCCGCAGATTCCGGTGATACACAATGTTAACGGGATGACGGAGACTGACCCAGCGTCTATTCAGGCATTGATGTTGGAGCAGATTTACAAGCCAGTGATGTGGGTTGACTGCATTACCGGGCTAAAGCAGCGCGGTGCAAACCTGTTGGTTGAATGTGGCCCTGGCAGGGTACTCAATGGTCTGACCAAGCGCATTGATAGAGATTTAACCTCATTGTCCACCGATGACGTGGCCAGTCTGGACAACGCATTAACCTCAGTTTAAAAATAATTTAAGGAGTACAGAATGACTGCAGAACAAAAGGTAGCTTTGGTAACTGGCGCAAGCCGCGGTATAGGCGCAGCCATTGCCGACAACCTGGGTGCTGAGGGGATTGTTGTGGTAGGTACAGCGACGACAGAAGCCGGTGCTGAGAAAATCAGCCAGGTCTTTGCCGACAACAATATTGTTGGGCGGGGCATGGTTCTGAATGTGACTGATGCCGACTCTATCAATGATGTGCTGACAGCCATAGGTGAAGAGTTTGGTGCGCCGACCATATTGGTCAATAACGCCGGTATCACTAAAGATAATATTTTAATGCGCATGAAGGAAGATGAATGGATGGATGTAGTGGATACCAACCTCACCGCAGTCTTTCGACTGGCTAAAGCCTGTGTGCGGCCAATGACCAAGGCGCGCTGGGGCCGCATTATCAATATTAGCTCGGTGGTGGGCTCTATGGGCAATGGTGGGCAGAGCAACTACTCAGCGACCAAGGCTGGTGTGGAGGGCTTTTCCAGGGCTCTGGCCAAGGAATTGGGATCAAGAAGTATTACGGTTAATGCAGTGGCCCCCGGTTTTATTGCCACAGATATGACTAAAGATCTTCCCGAGGCTAATAAAGAGGCTATGCTTAGTCAGATTCCCTTGGCTCGTTTGGGTAACCCGGATGAGATCGCTGCAGTGGTCAATTTTCTGGTTTCTGAGGCCGCTGGCTACATAACCGGGGAAACAATCCATGTAAATGGCGGTATGTATATGTCCTAAGTAATTGATTTTTATGGCATAACAGGGTTTTTTTCATAGGGCACTAGCATTTTAGTATTTGTAAGGTAAAATGCCCGCCACGAAAACACAGATTAAGGTTATTTGAGCTCGCAGAGCTTGGTAACAAGACAGACATCAGATCCCCAATAGGAGCGGAAGCACGATGAGCAATATTCAAGAGCGCGTTATCAAAATGGTTGCAGAGCAGCTTGGTGTAAAAGAAGACGAGGTACAGGTAACTTCTTCTTTTGTAGAAGACCTGGGTGCTGACTCACTGGATACAGTTGAGTTGATTATGGCTCTGGAAGAGGAATTCGATGCAGAGATTCCTGATGAAGAAGCCGAAAAAATTGCTACTGTTCAGGATGCAATTACCTATATTTCTGCCAACGGTTAAGTCTAGCTGGCAGGTCAAAACCGCTCCTTTTGGGGCGGTTTTTTTATGGGCGGTACTTTTGTGGCAAAGGTTTGACATAATGCAGCCTTTAACCGGGCGACGACGAACAGACGGCCTCTATGCAGCAGACAAAATTTTATTACAGTATCAATGGTGAGATCAGCGCTGGCGAACAGGCGGAGAGTCTGCCTCAGGATCGCGGGCTGAACTATGGCCATGGCCTGTTTGAGTCTATGGCGCTGCACTCTGCCCAGGTGCCGCTTTTGCAGCAACATCTACAGCGGCTCTATCAAGATGCCCCCAAGCTTGGCATTAGTCTGGAAGCTGGCTCAGTGGAAGCCTGTCTCGAACCCTTTATAGCAGCACTGCTAAATGGTGGACTCGAGACCGCAGTGATCAAGATAATGGTCACTGCGGGCACAGGAGGGCGGGGCTACCAGAGCCCGGTGCCCGTTAAACCCAGGATAATCTGTCTCTGCATGCCTATGCCTGAGGATATAAAAACACAGCAGAGCGAGGGCGTTAGGCTGTGGCGCTGTGACTACAGGCTGCCAATTAACCAGGCTCTCGCCGGGATCAAGCATTTAAACCGACTGGATCAAGTGCTGGCGCGCAATGAGTGGCAGTCTTCAGAGTTTGCCGATGGTCTGATGTTTACCGCGGACAATCATCTTATAGAAGCCGTCTCGGCCAATATTTTTATCAATACAGCCACTGGTTGGGCGACCCCATCCCTAGAAGATGCCGGGGTTAATGGGGTGATGCGCAAGCTGCTGCTGGAGCAGATTTTTGCCGAGCTTGAAATCCC
>Ga0209602_1001396_pt1 | contig 21200 bp, 7 predicted proteins | sample COGITO_mtgs_1205_3_FD_184810 | JGI IMG/M metagenome (GOLD analysis project Ga0209602, IMG submission 184810) | Pelagic marine microbial communities from North Sea - COGITO_mtgs_120524 (SPAdes) (version 2) | ecosystem: Environmental > Aquatic > Marine > Epipelagic ...
TTTAGAACCTATAGAAATAGAGGAAATATTTCATTTGATATAAGCTCCTATCCGATGAGCAGGAATAAAATTATTAAAAATCCTATTCTTTTTGAAGGAGATGTCATTAACATTAACCGAATTGAAAATACTGTAAAGATATTCAATGAAGCAACTCAAATGAGTAAATATAAACTAGCTGAGGAAGGAGAATTCCAAAATATTATTTACCAAGGGAGAAAATCTTCAAAGTGGTATATTAATAATTTTTCTGGCGGATTTTTAAAAAATGCTGACAGAAAAAGTATGACTGTCACCTTACCAAATAATCTGACTAAAGGCACAAAAAGATTTTTGGGGATTAATATATATCCTAAGGTACTTCCGGGCTCAACGATTCGCTTGAATATGGACACTGAAAAGCAACGGAAACTTCTAGAACCTAAAGAAAAAGTAGATTTGGAGACAACTTTGTCAAAATCACTAGCAACCTTAACGTCAATCCTTTCAGTAATATTATTAGTAGAAAGATTATAACATCATTAACCAGAGGTGTCTAAATTTGTAAATAAAAAGTGAAATGGAAGGACAGATAAATAATAATACTTCACTGGACGATGAAATCGATCTTGTTGAACTGCTGAAACAAATATGGAGTGGAAGAAAGATAATTTTGTATTCTGCCATTGTAGGTGGTCTTATGGGGTTAATTATAGCGCTTTTATCACCTAATTCGTATTCCGCCTCTGTTTCAATTGTTCCTCAACTATCTGGTGAAACTATAGCCGGAGGAAATTTATCAGGAATAGCTGCTTTAGCAGGAATTAATCTTGGTTCTGTAGGGGCCTCTGATGAGCTCTCACCGTATGTGTATCCGCTCCTAGTTGAATCAGTCCCATTTCAGCTAGAACTTATGCAAAGCAGGTTCAATTTTGAAGGTATTAAAGAGCCTATATCCTTCTTCAAATATCATACGGAAATAAAAAAGTCAAGTTTATTTCAAATCACAAAAAAATATACGATTGGCCTTCCTTTTTTAATTTTAGATGTACTTAAAGGTAAAGAAGATAACATGGGTTTTAATCTATCACAGTCCAGCACTATTTTCAACTTCACAGAAAAAGAAGCAGTGGTTAGTGAGATTTTAGAGAAAAACATATCCATTGAGATTAATGAAAAAGACAATTTTATTTTAATTAAATCTACTTCACCTGAGCCTTTATTATCAGCTCAACTAGCCGAAAGAGTAACAGGGTTACTACAAAAATACATTACCAAAATTAAGATCGCCAAAGCTCAGGAAAACTTGGAGTTCTTAAAAGAAAGAATCAAGGAAAAAGAGATGAGTTTTAAGAGGGTTCAAAAAGAATTAGCTAAGTTTTCAGATAGAAACAACAATGTAGTTTCAGTGATATCCTCAATGAAGCAGCAAAACCTTCAAAGTGAATACTCTCTTGCTTTTGGAGTTTATTCGGAATTGGCTAAACAAATAGAACAGGCTGAAATTCAAGTAAAAAAAGACACCCCTATCTTAACCGTTGTTCAACCGGCTCAAGTTCCGGATAAAAAGTCAGGACCTAAGCGTTCATTGATATTATTAATTTCGATTTTCTTAGGGGGAGTTCTTAGTTGTGGATGGATTTTGGTTGAAAAGCACATAAAAATAATTTGGGATAAGGTTAAAAGTTAATCTCAGTATTTAACTCCTTATTACTTCAAGTTTTTTTTAAATATCTCCTTTCATTTTTTTAAAATCATGTTTTTAAAAATGTTACAATGGAAAAAATTTCTTCTGCGGCTTGATTCTATACTGCATTTTCACTTCAATCAATTCTCTTTTGACTAGAGAAACAAAAAAAAAAAACGAATAACTTATATTTGTATGTTAAGCATTTTCAATGTCGATATTATTATAAATTCAAAATAAACTTCATATCTAAGATGTTATTAAATTCCAACAAAACGTTTTTATTATTTATAATTTTACTTTTTTCAAGATTTGTTCGAGGTCAGGCCACTCCTACATTTTCGAATTGGTTAAATTTTAATGGTTCGGAAGAGATCAAAAAGTTTGACAAACGCCATTTTATGCATTTAACTAATTTCAAATTTACAAGACAATTAATATCTTTTTTTAGGCATCAATCTTTCTTGCTTTTTAGTTTATTGTTTGTTGTTTCAAGCGGCACTTTATTTTCTCAAGGTAGTGTGGTCACCTGGGGGTATAGCAGTTATGGAGGAGATAGTTCTTCAGTATCGGGAATAGACTCAGGAGTAATAAACATTTTTTCCAATGAGGCTGCTTTTGCTGCTCTTAAGAGTGATGGTAGTGTGGTCGCTTGGGGGGAAAGCAATTATGGAGGAAATAGTTCTTCAGGATCGGGAGCAATTGGTTGGGGGGGAATAGGCTCAGGAGTAATAAACATTTTTTCCACAAGTTGGGCTTTTGCAGCTCTTAAGAGTGATGGTAGAGTGGTCACCTGGGGTAATAAAGCAAGGGGAGGGGATAGTTCTTCAGAAGGCGGTTACTATTATGGAAGCGGGACCACTAGTTTAAACTCAGGAGCAGGAGTAACAGAAATTTTTTCCAATGAGGCTGCTTTTGCTGCCCTTAAGAGTGATGGTACTGTGGTCACTTGGGGGTTTGACAATAGCAATTATGGAGCAGATAGTTCTTCAGCCACTGGTTTAAACACAGGAGCAGGAGTAACAGAAATTTTTTCCACAGATACTGCTTTTGCTGCTCTTAAGAGTGATGGTAGAGTGGTCACTTGGGGGGATAGCAATTATGGAGGAGATAGTTCTTCAGCCACTGGTTTAAACACAGGAGCAGGAGTAACAGAAATTTTTTCCACACAAAGAGCTTTTGCAGCTCTTAAGAGTGATGGTAGTGTGGTCACTTGGGGGGATAGCAATTATGGAGGAGATACTTCTTCAGTATCGGGAATAAACTCAGGGGTAACGGAAATTTTCTCAGTACATAGGGCTTTTGCAGCTCTTAAGAGTGATGGTAGTGTGGTCGCCTGGGGTGAAGATTCAACTGGAGGGGATAGTTCTTCAGTATCGGGAATAGACTCAGGGGTAACAGAAATTTTTCACACTAAATACGCTTTTGCTGCTCTAAAAAGTGATGGTAGTGTGGTCACTTGGGGTGGTGATTCAAATGGAGGGGATAGTTCTTCAGTATCGGGATTAGACTCAGGGGTAACAGAAATTTTTTCCAATGATTTCACTTTTGCTGCTCTTAAGAGTGATGGTAGTGTGGTCACTTGGGGTACTGGTTCATATGGAGGAGATAGTTCTTCAGTATCGGGAATAGACTCAGGGGTAACGGAAATTTTTTCCACACAAAAAGCTTTTGCAGCTCTTAAGAGTGATGGTAGTGTGGTCACTTGGGGGGATAGCCGTTATGGAGGAGATACTTCTTCAGTATCGGGAATAGAATCAGGGGTAACAGAAATTTTTTCCACTAAATACGCTTTTGCTGCACTGAAGGGATCGAGACCAGTAACACAAACCATCACCTCTAATGATTCAGATAATATAATTACCTCTGGGATAGTCACCCTAACTGCTACATTCTCAGAAAATATGGCGGCTACTCCGCTTATCTCTATTGCAGGATTAGTAACCGATACAGCTATGACACAAGGGTCTTCTGCAGCTGAGTGGACCTACTATTGGCAAGTACCTTCTTCAGTAACTACTGGGACCTATGCAGTAACGGTAGCAGCTACAGACACCAATTCAAGACCTTACGCAGGTAGTGAATCATTAGACTTAAGCATAGACCCAATGTTCTATTTGGGTACAAACGGCGTTACAATTAAATGTAAAGGCTGTAGTGCTGGAGACACTGGATACTTAGGAAACGTTTTATACACAGTACATGATAATACTTCTATTGCAGCAAAAGATATAAATGATCCCGATTGGGATCGTGTTGTAACCACATTAGTTACAAGCTTATATCGTGTATTTTATGATGATAGAACATTCAACCAAGACATTGGTTCATGGGACACATCAAATATAACCAATATGGCAGATGCTTTTTGGTTAGCGATGGCATTTGATCAAGATATTAGTAGCTGGGACACCTCGAGTGTGACCAACATGAGCGGAATGTTTTATGCTGCATATGCATTCAATCAAGACATCAGTAATTGGGACGTCGCTAATGTTACTAGTATGAGTAGAATGTTTTATGATGCATTAGCTTTCAATCAACCTATTGGAGGTTGGGATGTTTCAAATGTAACGAACATGTCTCAAATGTTCCATAAAGCAGTCTTTAATCAGAATATTGGTAATTGGAATACCTCTAAAGTGACAAATATGTCGGGTTTATTCCAAGAGAATTATTACTTCAACAATGGAGATGCTTCTGGAGTCACCTCTAATACAATGAATTGGGATGTCTCGAACGTTACGAACATGTCCAATATGTTCGAATGGGCAGATAAATTTAATCAAGATATTGGCAGTTGGACTACCTCGAGTGTGACCAATATGAGTCACATGTTTCATAAAACAGAAAGATTTAATCAAGATATAGGATCATGGGATGTTGCTAGTGTTCAAAACATGAGTTATATGTTTTACGAATTAAATTACAACCAGAATATTAGCTCCTGGGATGTCTCCAGTGTTACTAGTATGCAAGGTATGTTTATGAGGAACACAACTTTTAACCAAGATATAGGATCATGGGATGTTTCAAGTGTTACAAATATGGATTCGATGTTTCGAAACGCTGATGACTTTAATCAAGATTTAACTTTTTGGTGTCCAATCAATTTTACTTCTAAGCCACATGACTTCGACGAGGATGCAAGATCTTGGTTGAGCATAAATGAACCTATATGGGGTAGCTGTAATTCTCAGGCAACTTTAACTTTGACAAGTAGTGATTCAGATAATATTATTACCTCTGGAGTAGTCACCCTAACCGCTACTTTCTCAGAAAATATGGCGGCTACTCCGCTGATCTCCATCGCAGGATTAGTAACCAATACGGCCATGACACAAGGGTCAACTTCAACTACCTGGACCTATTACTGGCAAGTGCCTTCTTCTGTGACTACAGGAACCTATGCGGTAACAGTAGCAGCAACAGACACCAATTCAAGACCTTATGCAGGAAGTGAATCATTAAATTTAAGTATTGATCCAATGTTCTATCTGCACGCAAATGGGGTCACAATAAAATGTAAGGGCTGTAGTGCTGGAGATACAGGATATATAGGAAACGTTTTATACACCGCACATGATAATACTTCTATTGCTGATAAATCCGCAAGTGATACCGATTGGGACAGAGTAGTAACTACTTTAGTTACGGACATGAGTGGGTTATTTCAAGATAACTCTAGTTTCAATCAAGACATAAGCAGTTGGGATACCTCGAGTGTAAGCAATATGCAAGGTCTCTTTCAGAGAGCCGAATCTTTTAATCAAAACATTGGTGATTGGGATACCAGCAATGTTACCGATATGAGATACATGTTTAAGGAAGCGCGAGAATTCAATAACGGAGATGCTTCTGGAGTTTCCTCTAATACAATGAATTGGGATGTTTCAAATGTAATTTTTATGAATTATATGTTCCAATCTGCTCTAAAATTCAATCAAGATATAAGTCCCTGGGATGTTTCTTCTGTGAGAAGTATGTCATTTATGTTAAGTATTGCTAGTAGTTTTAATCAAGACATATCAGGTTGGTGTGTTCCTCTGATAAGTCGCCCCGTTGATAGCTTTGTCACGTCATCATCCCCACTTTATGCTGTTATAGATAAGTTACCAAATTGGGGTAGCTGTAATTCTCAAGCAACATTAAACCTTACAAGTAGTGATTCAGACAATATAATCACTTCAGGAGTAGTAACGGTAACTGCTACTTTCTCAGAAAATATGGCCGCTACTCCGCTTATATCCATTGCAGGATTAGTAACCGATACAGCTATGACACAAGGATCAACTTCAGCTACCTGGACCTATTACTGGCAAGTGCCTTCTTCTGTGACCACAGGAACCTATGCGGTAACAGTAGCAGCTACTGATACCAATTCAAGACCTTATGCAGGAAGTGAATCATTAAACTTAAGTATTGATACAATGTTCTATCTGGACGCAAATGGGGTCACAATAAAATGTAAGGGCTGTAGTGCTGGAGACACTGGATACATAGGAAACGTATTATACACAGCACATGACAATACTTCTATTGCAGCAAAATCTAGAAGTGATTCTGATTGGGATAGAGTGGTAACTACTTTAGTTACAGATATGTCTGAATTATTCATGGCAGAAGTTATAAACGGTCAAGTTAATCCAATTCCTGATGGTATATCAAGTTGGGACACTTCTAACGTTACAAGCTTTGAAGATATGTTCCGGAATTATAATAGTAGTAATTATTCAGGTTTTAATCAAGATATTAGTAAATGGAACACCTCCTCTGCTACAACTATGCAAGGGATGTTTACACATCAAGATTCATTCGATAGTGATATATCAAGTTGGGATACTTCTAACGTTACTGACATGAGTGATATGTTCGCATATGCGCATGAATTTAATCAAAACATTGGTAATTGGGATGTTTCATCAGTGACAAACATGTCAACGATGTTTTTTGACGCAGATGAATTCAATAACGGAGAAGATGTACCAGTTGGTGCTAAAGATGCAAGTGATAATAATAATCCCCTGAATTGGGATGTTTCAAATGTTACTACAATGTATAGGATGTTCAGTGCTGCTGAAAACTTCAATCAAGATATAAGTTTTTGGGATGTTACTAAAGTTGAGACTGTGGAATTGATGTTTGAGGGAGCATACCAATTTAATTGTGACATTAGCGGTTGGGATGTTTCTAATATTAGAAACTTTAGAAGAATGTTAAGTGGTCCTACCTTTTTATATCTTGATTTGAGTGGTTGGTGTACTATTAACTCTATGATTACAGGACCCTCTGCAAATAATTGGTTTGGATATTATAGGTCTGATAGGAGTTTGATGGCGGTTTTTGGAACCTGCCCCTCACCAACCTCAAATGCTACACTAACGCTTTCATCAAATGATTCAGACAACATAATAACTTCAGGAGTCGTCACCTTAACCGCTACTTTCTCAGAAAATATGGCGGCTACTCCACTGATCTCCATCGCAGGATTAGTGACCAATACGGCCATGACACAAGGATCAACTTCAACTACCTGGACCTACTACTGGCAAGTACCTTCTTCGGTAACAACAGGGACATATGCTGTTACAGTAGCGGCTACAGACACCAATTCACTTGCTTATGATGGTAGTGCAAGTTTGAATTTAAGTATTGACCCAATGTTCTATCTGGACGCAAATGGGGTCACAATAAAATGTAAGGGCTGTAGTGCTGGAGACACTGGATACATAGGAAACGTATTATACACAGCACATGACAATACTTCGATTGCAGCAAAATCAAAAGGAGATAACGATTGGGATAGAGTGGTAACTACTTTAGTTACGGATATGTCTGAATTATTTTATGGCAATGGTAGTTCTGGGATGGATTTTTATAGAAATTTCTTTAATACCAATGACATTACTTCATGGGACACATCAAATGTGACCAATTTCCATGGTATGTTTGAAATGGAGAATGGCCGAGGTGCGTTGTTTAATCAAAACATAAGTTATTGGGATACCTCTAGTGCTCAAGATATGAGCTACATGTTTTATCGTCAAGTTAATTTCAATCAAAACATAGGTAATTGGGATACTTCGAGTGTGACCGATATGAATCGCATGTTTTTTAAAGCGGGAGAATTTAATAATGGTGCTGCTCCCGGGGTAAGTACCAATACAATGAATTGGGATACTTCGAATGTGACTGATATGAATCGTGTGTTTCATGAAAGTTATGCATTCAATGTAGATATTGATTCTTGGGACGTTTCTTCTGTTATCGATTTGACAGGAATGTTTTCTTCTGCAACAACATTTAATCAAGACTTAAATACTTGGGACGTATCAAGTGTTACAACGATGACGTATATGTTCGTTCTCGCACGAGCATTTAACGGGGATATATCCTCATGGGATACCTCAAATGTGACTGATATGCATCGTATGTTTGATAGCGCATGGGACTTTAATCAGGATATTGGCAACTGGAACACATCTAGTGTAACCACCATGGAAGCTATGTTTACAGACGCCAGAGCATTTAATCAAAATATAGGATCATGGGATGTGTCGAGTGTAACTACTTTTTATCGTTTATTTCAAGCCGCACAAAACTTTAATAACGGAGATGCAGCAGGAGTAACCTCAAATACACTCAATTGGGATGTATCAAATAATAGAAATTTCGGTCAAATGTTTTATGGTACCAAATTTAATCAAGACCTAAGCGGCTGGTGTGTTCCTTTAATAAGTTCTGAGCATAGTGGTTTTTCAGCTAATTCTCCACTATCAAATGAAAATAAACCCATTTGGGGTACATGTAATTCATCGGCCACTGTAACATTAACCAGCAGTGATTCTGATAATGTAATTAATTCATCATATGTAGAATTTACCGCTGTATTTTCTGAAAATATGTTGGCCACTCCAACAATATCAATTTCTGGTGTTGTGACTAATACTGCCATGTCGCTTAACTCCTCAGCAACCATCTGGACATACGATTGGAATATTCCCCAAAATACCCCTAATGGGAGTTACATTGTTTCAGTAGCAGCAACGGACACCAACAATAAGTTATACGATGGAAGCAGCAGTTTGACCATTCAATACAACTTTTCCCTGCCAGACTATTTACCAACCAATGGATTAGCGGGATGGTATCCTTTCAATGACAATGCGAATGATGAGAGTGGAAATGGTAATCATGGAGTAGTAAATGGCCCCGTCTTATCCAGTGACGCTAATGCAACACAAAACTCAAATTCTTACAATTTTGATGGTCAAGACGATTTCATAAGCATCGGTAATTCATCTTCTATAAACCCCTCTGGAGCACTAACCTTTTCATCCTGGTTTAATCTTGATGACCTCAATAATAATAACAACGTAATTATTGGAAGGAATAATAATAATTCAGGAGCTGACGGATATGGTTATAATTTTGGAGTCTTGAATGACTCTAATGGAGCAAGTTCAAAACTAAGACTGGGCATTGGACAACAATCCGATGGATCTATTATTGACATAGACCATAATACATCGATATCAGCCAATAACTGGAACCATTATGCTGTTACATATGATGAGGTAAATGTTCGAATTTATTTAAATGGAGTAAAAGTTCATTCCGCCCCTCTCACAAGATCTGGAGGAAATCATCAAAACAACCACGAAACCTTTATTGGAAAGTATAGACCTCAGAGTTCAGGTAGTCAACAAGCAAATCAACTTTTTAGAGGTAAACTTGACAATATAGGTGTTTGGGACAGAGCTTTGAATGATGCTGAGATTGCACAATTATTTACATTAGAGATAGATACTACTCCACCTACTGTTTCATTAGAGAAAAATTTCATTTCGAACTCAGTAGAAAATGGAGACACTGTTGTGGTTACTGCTACTTTTTCAGAGCCAATGACAAGTTCACCAACAATAAACATCAGCAACGAATCCATTGCTATACCAATGAGTATGGGCTCTACCGAGGCGGTATGGTCTTACAGCTGGACAGTTTCAGTAACTACTTCTACGACTCTTTCTTTAACAGTCTCTGGAAATGATTTGGCAGGAAATGCATATGCTGGTAATGAGTCCCTGTCTTTTGATGTGCTTACACCCTTTTACCTACATTCTAATGGAGTAACAATAAAGTGTTCAGGCTGTAGTGCAGGAGATACAGGATACATAGGCGGTGTTTTGTACACGGCACACGATAATACCTCCTTAGCCGAAAAATCTAAAAGTGATAGCGATTGGGACCGGGTTGTAACTACACCCGTTACCAATATGTATCAGTTATTTAAGGATGAAACTTTATTCAACCAAAATATTGGATCTTGGGACACCTCTAATGTTACCCGAATGGATAATATGTTCTGGGGAGCAGATGCATTTAATCAAGATATTGGGTCTTGGGATACCTCCAGTGTGACAGAAATGGATTCTATGTTCAGATCTGCACTAGCATTTAATCAGGATCTTTCTCGATGGGATGTTTCTTCGGTTACCCAAATGGAAAATATGTTTAGGACTGCTAGAGTATTCAATCAAAACATTGATAATTGGGTCACATCATCAGTGGTTAACATGACAAGCATGTTTCACGACGCGAAATTGTTTAATCGAGATATCAGTAATTGGGATGTTTCTTCTGTGACCAATATGTCATCTATGTTTGATAGTGCTGATGCATTTAATCAAGATATTGGACAATGGAATACCTCGAATGTCAACAATATGGTTAGAATGTTTAGATTCAATGATATTTTCAATCAAGACATTGGATCATGGGACACCTCTAGCGTTACTAACATGAGTTACATGTTTAATTCAGCATTAAGCTTTAACCAAGACATTGGGTCTTGGAACACCTCAAATGTTAGATCAGAAGGGATGATTGATATGTTCCGAAACGCTAGCGCATTCAATCAAAACATTTCAAATTGGTGTGTTTCAAATATTTCTAGAACTCCAGACAGCTTTAGCATTCAATCTGCACTGAGCAGTTCAAATCAACCAATATGGGGAAGCTGTAGGACTACCTTTGCAACAATCACATTCAATGATGAAAATAAAGTCTTCGGTGATGCTGATTTTGTTCTTTCTCCAACATCAAACAGTTCGGGAACGTTTACTTATTCCATCGCCGATTCTTCAATAGCCACAGTAAACGGGTCATCTATTTCTATTGTGGGAGCTGGGACAACTATTATTACTGTTCTTCAAGCAGCAGATACATCTTATCTTTCAACAGCAGCAAGCATGACCCTAACGGTAGACAAGTCAAATCCTACCATTAGTTTTGCTGATCTAACCAAAAACTTGGATGATTCTGACTTTAGTCTGTCTGTAATATCCAGCAGTACAGGTACCTTTACCTATTCGATAGCAAACGCCTCAGTCGCAGTAGTTAGCGGAACTACTGTTTCTATTGTTGGAGCAGGATCAACTCTGGTCGAAGCAACACAAGCATCCGATTCAAATTATAATTCAGGTTCAGCAACCATGACCCTTACGGTAAACAAGATTGCACCCACATTAACATTTTCAGATGTAACAAAATCTTATGGAGATCCAGACTTTGAACTTGTACCGAGCTCAAACAGTTCGGGAACGTTCACTTATTCCATCGCCGATTCTTCAATAGCCACAGTAAACGGGTCATCTATTTCTATTGTGGGAGCTGGGACAACTATTATTACTGTTCTTCAAGCAGCAGATACATCTTATCTTTCAACAGCAGCAAGCATGACCCTAACGGTAGACAAGTCAAATCCTACCATTACATTTAACGACATAAACAAAAGAATTGGAGATGCTGATTTCAATTTATCAGCAACATCCAATAGCACGGGAGCGTTTTCATACCTGTTAGCAAATTCTTCTGTAGCAACTTTAAGCGGAACTACAGTATCAATATTTGCAACAGGAACAACCCGAGTAAGAGTAAGCCAAGGAGCTGACACCAACTTCAATGCAGGCACAGCCTCTATGACATTGACTATCCTTGATGTCAATCCAGACACGGATGGAGATGGTACAGATGACGAATTTGATGACTTCCCTACTGATCCAAATGAATCCATAGATACAGATCAAGACGGATTGGGTAATAATGCTGATACAGACGACGATAACGATGGTGTTTCAGATAATCTAGAAGCTGAGAATGGTACTGATCCTCTGAACCCAGATTCTGACAATGACGGTTTAAGCGATGGAGAAGAACAAAACATAGGAACAAACCCACTAAGTCCAGATTCTGATGGAGATGGTATCAATGACGGTAAAGACTTATTCCCACTTGATCCAAATGAAAATGGTGATATTGACAAAGATGGAATAGGGGACAATTCCGATTCGGATAACGACAATGACGGGTTAGATGATTTTTATGAAAACAGTCTTGGGACAGATCCACTCAATTCAGATAGTGATGGTGATGGAAGTTCCGATGGACAAGAACTTACAAATGGAACAGACCCTCTAAATCCTGACACCGATGGAGATGGAATTGTCGATGGTGATGATGGAGCACCTCTGAATCCAAATCAAGAAATTGATACCGATGGAGATGGAATTACTGATATCTATGACACCGATGATGACGGAGACAACCTCTCTGATGAGGAAGAAATAGTTCGAGGAACAGACCCCCTCAACCCAGATACAGACGGAGATGGATTAAACGACAAAGAAGAGGAACAACGCAACACCAATCCCCTTTTACCCGATACCGATGGAGATGGACTAATCGATAAAGACGATGCTTTACCAACCGACCAATTTGAACAGTTTGATTCCGATAACGATGGTTTAGGAGATAATATGGACACCGATGATGATAATGACGGTGTAAGTGATTTAGATGAGTTTACCAATGGAACAAATCCGCTAGATGATGATTCTGATGATGATGGTCTAAAAGATGAGGAAGAAATCAAGTTGGGGACAAACCCAACACTTCCAGACACGGATGGAGACGGATCAACAGACTCGGAAGAAATAGCAAACGGTACGGATCCATTAAACATCGATACCGATGGTGATGGAACGAAAGATTCTGAGGATAACTTCCCATTAGATCCAAACGAAACAGAAGATACTGATGCTGACGGTGTAGGAAATAACCTAGACACAGACGATGACAATGATGGGCTCTCAGACAATGAAGAGATAAGCCTAGGGACAGACCCCAAAAACCCAGATACCGATCAAGATGGATCACTCGACGGAGAAGAAATAGAAGTAGGAACCAATCCATTAGATTCTGACTCCGATGATGATGGAATAAACGACGGTAACGATGACTTCCCCTTAGATCAAACCCTGTCTGATGACAACGATAAAGACGGTATCTCGGATGATGAAGATGAAGATGATGATAACGATGGTTTAACAGACGTAGAAGAGCTATTACTAGGGTCAAATCCACTAGAAAGCGACTCGGATAACGACGGATTGCTGGACAATATCGAAAGCGATTTGGGTACAAATCCTAACGATCCTGATTCTGACAACGACGGTCTTAGCGATTTGGAAGAAACAAACCTTGGGACAGACCCAATGAATAGTGACACCGATAACGACGGAATTTTTGATGGGGTCGAAATTTTGCAAGAAACAAATCCTAATGATTCCGATACCGATGGAGACGGAGTAACAGATGCATTAGATCGTTTCCCATCAGATCCCTCAGAGCAAACGGACTCAGATAATGACTCTATTGGAGACAATGAAGATGTAGATGACGACAATGATGGTCTTACAGATGCAGAAGAACAAAGTCTAGGTACAGATCCAAAAGCAATTGATTCTGATCAAGACGGACTAACAGACAGTAAAGAAAAAGAAAAAGGAACGGATCCCCTAAATTCAGATACCGATGGAGACAACATACCAGACGGTGAAGATGACTTTCCTTTGGATGAAAATTTAAGTATTGACAGCGACCAAGACGGACTTGAAGATAGTATCGATACCGACGATGACAATGATGGAATTACCGACGTTGAGGAACAGAATAATGGAACAGACCCTCTCAATCCCGATACCGATGGCGATGGATTATCCGATTCAGAGGAGTCAAACCTCGGAACAAACCCATTGCTAATAGATACCGATAGCGATGGAACTCCCGATGGCTTTGATCAATTCCCACTGGATGCAGATCGAGCAAATGATAGTGATGGAGATGGGCTTTCAAATGAAGAGGAATTGACCTTTAATTCGGATTCGAATAATCCGGATACCGATGGAGATGGCCTGAATGATAAAGAAGAAAAAGAAGCTGGAACAGATCAGTTATCAAGCGATACGGATGGCGATGGAATTAAAGACGGGGATGATGCATTCCCATTAGATCCTACTGAAAATCAAGACAGTGACAACGATGGACTAGGAGATCGAATTGACACTGATGATGATAACGATGGTTTGTCAGATGAAGAAGAAGAAATTCAAGGAACAAATCCCAACAACCCCGACTCTGACGGTGATGGGATGGGAGATAAAGAAGAGGTTAATAATAATACAGACCCACTTAATCCAGATTCAGATAATGATGGTCTAAACGACGGCGAAGAACATGCACTTGGTACAGATCCGTTAAAAACAGATACAGATGGCGATGGAGTTCTAGATGGACAAGACGATCTTCCATTAGATTCAATTGGAAGCCTTGACTCAGACCGCGACGGAATCCCTGATGATGTTGATAACGATGATGACAACGACGGAATTTTAGACACAAAAGAAGAGGAGATAGGTACTGATCCAAAAAATATTGATACGGATAATGACGGAAGTTCAGATTCAGAAGAATTGTTAAATGATACCAATCCACTTAATCCAGACACCGATGGGGATGGGCTGAATGATAATGAGGAAAATGAAGTTGGAACAAATCCATCACTAAAAGATTCTGATGGAGATGGAGTACAAGACAATAATGATGCTTTTCCTATAGATACCGAAGAGCAATTGGATACAGATGGTGACGGTATAGGAGACAACAAAGACAATGATGACGATAACGATGGATTGTCAGATGGACAAGAGGACATCTACCAATGTGATCCATCAAATTCAGACTCTGATGGAGATGGATTGAGCGATGGAGAAGAAATAGTAAAAGGTTATGATCCAAAAAATCAAGACACAGATGGTGATGGAGTGTTAGACGGTTTAGATGCATTTCCTGACGATCCTCAAGAAAGTAAGGATACTGATTTTGATGGGATAGGAAATAATATCGATTCAGATGATGATAATGATGGCGTTTTAGATCAATTCGATGTTTTTTCTGAAAATGCAGCGGAGAGTAGAGACATTGATAACGACGGAATAGGAAACAATGAAGATATTGATGATGATAATGATGGAGTTATTGATTGGAGAGAATACCAATTCATAACCATTTACGATCACTACAAAATCAGTACAGAGAACTCTCAATCCAAAATAAAAACGCCAATAATACCGTTAAGCAATAAAGGAGTTGGAAAATGGAAAATCCGTAAAAAAGTATCTGGAGGTGCCGATGGTGGCAAATTCACTATCCGTTCGGGTGAGCCAGCCAAACAAGCTCAAAAAGGAACGCGAAAATCAAACCTTGGTGAGGGATATTTATCATTTATAGTTCCACCAAAACCTGGTATAATTGATGATGCAAATCGCGATGGTATTTACGAAGTTTTAGTAGGGTATGTTAATACAACCTATGGAGATAATGAAGTACCTGTTCCAACTCAAGTCAGTACAATAAACATTTCTTCGGGACAATCTGATGTTTTTGAATTATTAACCGAAAAAGTGCCCTTAGCAGAGGTGGATAGTCGACTCATAACCTCGGATACCGATGCTGATGGATTAATTAATTCAATTGATCCCGATGATGACGGAGATCATATTTTCAGTCGTTATGAAATTCAAGGAGAAAATAAGTCTTGGCAATCATCTGATGATTTCGATGGAGATTTATTAAGTAATTATCTAGATCCAGATGACGATAACGATGGAATATTTACTGAATTTGAAAACCCTGATCCTAATCAAGATTTTAATCCAAACGACGCTCAAGACTCAGATAAAGATGGAATCCCAGATTACTTTGACACGGATGATGACGGAGATAGTATTCAAACTTCTAACGAACAATCTGATCCAAATTTTGATGGTAATCCCATAGATGCTCTTGATAGTGATCAAGATGGAATCCCAGATTACTTAGATGCAGATGATGATAACGATGGAGTTCCGACTATTGAAGAGCTTCCTCAAGGAGTGTACACGGATTCAGATAGCGATGGAATCCCAGATTATTTAGATACTGATGACGATAATGATGGTTTACTGACTCAAGATGAAATAATTCAGGGTGCATCAGAATATCTTGATTCTGATGGGGATGGTACTCCAAATTACTTAGATACAGATGACGATAATGATGGAATATATACAGCTGATGAAGATGCAAATACAAATGGATCCCCAGCAGACGATGATGCCGATAAAGATGGTGTAATTGACGCCTTTGAGTCTCTAATAGCAGATTGTGATAACGATGGTGTGAATGACCAATACGACGCACAAAACTGTAATCCAAATAACGATACTGATGGCGATGGGTTCTCCAATTTGGATGAGGTCAATGCAGGGACTGATCCAAATGATTCTAGCAATAAGCCAACAAACTTTAAAGAATTGGGTCTTGAAATCTCCAATTTCTTATCCCCTAATGGTGATGGAATAAACGACACATGGTACGAACCATCTGTTGAACGCTATCCCAGCAATAAGGTGTTTATTTATGCCCGATCAGGAAAATTAATATATGAACGTAAAAATTATCTAAACGATTGGAATGGAACTTCAGATGGACAAGAATTACCCGAGGGAGCATATTATTACCTCATTGATTTTGAACAAAATGGTACAATAGATTATGAAGGCTGGCTGTATTTAACACGTTAAACAAATGAAAAAATATTTAATTTCCATATTGCTTATTTCTTCTTGGGTTTCGGCTCAGCAAGATGCTTATTTCTCTCTAATGGAATACCAGATGACATTAGTCAATCCAGCTTATTCAGGTGCAGAAGGAAATCAGATTTTTACGACTCATTCAAGAAATCAATGGTCCAATACTGAGGATAACCCTAAGACCGTTTCAATGGCTTACTCTGTTGCCAGTAAAAAGAATGTTGGCTTGGGAATATCTGTAATATCAGATCAGATTTTTGTGGAAAAGCAAACATTTGTTGCAGTAGACTTTTCATATAAGTTAAAATTAAATGAAGACGCCTCTATGTATTTAGGTCTGAAAGGTGGTATAAATTCATTTCGATTGGACACCTCTAAGTTGATTTCATATTCTCCACAAACAGATCCTGCAAAAAAAATGTTGAGTCGCTTGCTTCCAAACCTTGGAGTTGGTTTTTTATATCAACACAAGACACATTGGATTTCGGCAGCAATCCCTAGGTTATTTAATCCTAAAGAGGATGAGGAGGTAGTCCTAAATCCAAGAGAAAAGATGCATTTTTATTTTGGAGCTGGGACTAAACTATCAGTAACTTCTGATATAGCACTTGAGCCAGCAATAAGCATGAGAAGCACAAAAGGCGTTGGTGTAATTACTGAGGGAGTTTTATGGGGTAATTATCAAAATAAATTTCGATTTGGAGTTGGTATAAGAACAGCATCGGTATTGTCTTTAAAAGCAAATCTATTATTGAATGACATATTTTCTCTCAGCTATGCTTATGATTCTTATGGAGAAAGTAATTTATCAGCGATTCGACTAAATGCACATGAAATTGGACTTCAAATACGACTTTCTTCAAAAAAATCAACCATTGATTCTGCAATGGAAGAAACAGTCAGTGGAGAGTAATTTTTTTTAATTCTTACCACTTATTAAACACCGGGGTTTTAGATGATCCAAGATATGGTTGTAGAAATTCAATTCCATCGATGTTAAATTGCAATACACTTTTCTGACTGTTTTTAACAACTTGAAAATTCTATTGAAATTTTCTTGTGAATTAAAGCCAGACTTTTCCGCAAGTGCTTCAATAGAATAGTTTTATAAGTATTAGTCATTAATTAATTTAATTGCATACTCTACCCTATGTGAATTAATAAACATCGGAAAGGTTAACATTGATTCGCTGAGGTCTGCTTCTGGGACTGATTCCTTGCATGATCCGAATGGGTATCGATCGATCAAAGCAATCGAAGGATTTTTGCATAATCCAGAACATGGTCAAATCGCTCGGATCAGTCACATCTTTTAAGACTAAAAAAGCACTTTCGATCCCCCCTAGCGACCCCACAAAAAAAACAAAACCCCGTAAAAATTGAGCTTACGGGGTTAAATAGTGGAGTCGGAGGGAATCGGACTTTTTGGGGACATCTTGTCATATATAGGGAAATCGTTCATTCATGGGGACAATATAATACTATTTCCTTACATTTACCCAATATAAACAACCCAGCACACAACCCAGATGAGATTTCTATTGGCAACACCAAAATCAAGAGGAGCTAGTTCTTTTTCCGGTAGAAATGCTAGAGCTAACAACTATAGCATAAATAATAGCGTAAATTTTAATGAATTTAACGATACTCCAAGGACATTGCTGTAAGATGGTTCTTTTGCAGGTGCTTACTTTCTGCGAAACAATCAGGGTAAAGTGGTTATTACGAAAAAGTATTACCACTATAGAAACTTTGATGGATCAGTTGAATTTACCTTGTACAATAGATAATGAAAAATTAAATATTATGAAAAACTCAAAATATAGTTATTCTAAGAGAACAAAGATAATTGTAATTTGTATGTTATTATTTTTAATACTTTATATTGGAAGGTTATTTACAGACATTATTGATGAGAATCCTTTATATGAAGGTGGTTTTTGGATTACCATTTTGGCTTGGATGACCTCAATGTATTTTGACGGAAAAGCTAAATGATTGTAAATAAAAAATAGATTTCCAAAGCATTTCGATCCATACAGAAACAAGATCAGCCAGCTCACAGAGAAAGATCTCGGAGTCTTGTTTGGCGATGATCACAAAGTACTCCAGGAGGAAGCTGAGAGACTAGGGATCCCAGCAAAAGATGTCAAACACTACTGGCATAAATCAAAACACATTTCAATGTTTGTCAAAAACCATGGCAAAACATATCAGCAAATCTTTGAGGAGCTAAAGGATGAGATGATCCAGGCTGCTCCAGTATATCCAAAACTTAAAAGAGAGCAATCAAAAGATTCACATCTCCTGGTCATTGATCCAGCAGATATTCACATCGGAAAACTTGCAACAGCATTTGAGACTGGTGATGCATACGATGTCAAAATCGCATCTGAGAGAGTTCATGAGGGAGTCCAGGGAATCCTGGATAAAACATCCTCTTTTAATATTGATCAAATCTTGTTCATCGGTGGGAATGATATTTTGCACACTGACAATGCCAGGAGAACAACCACATCAGGAACTCCCCAGGACACCGATGGCATGTGGTATGAAAATTATTTGACAGCAAAGGATGTGATTGTTGAGGTTTTGGAGAAACTGATCACAGTTGCAAATGTGCATTACATTCATTGCCCATCAAATCATGACTATGTCTCAGGATTCTTTTTGTCGGATGTGATCAAAACCTGGTTTCATAAAAATGAGAATATCACTTTTGATTGTTCCATTGCCCATCGAAAATATTTCCTTTATGGGACAAACCTCATCGGAGCAACTCATGGAGATGGAGCAAAACAGAATGATCTCCCTTTATTAATGGCAGAGGAGGCACCCGAGGACTGGTCAAAGACAAAGCATCGACACATATATACTCACCACGTTCATCACAAAACATCGAAAGACATCGGAAAGGTGAACATTGAGTCACTGAGATCGCCATCTGGAACAGATTCCTGGCATGATCGAAATGGATATCGATCGATAAAAGCAATCGAGGGATTTTTGCATCATCCAGAGCATGGTCAAATCGCTCGAATCAGTCACATATTTTAGAGCTAAAAAAGACCGAACAACCCAGCACACAACCCAGCAAAAAAACAAAACCCCGAAAACATTGAGCTTTCGGGGTGTAATAGTGGAGTCGGAGGGAATCGAACCCTCGTCCATACAAGCAATAGAAAAGCCTTCTACATGTTTAGTCTTCATTTAGTTTTCGAAAATGCACTGACTGAAAACCGCCCATACACTCCTTAGTTCCTTTATTGAAAAATCTGACCGGAACCTTCAGACTTCGATGTTGACCTTTATGGTGCCTCTGGTTTGAACGCCGCCAACAAGGGCTTTCAAGAGACATCCGGCTTCTCAACCTAGTTGAGACATGGCTAGTGACTTACTGTAATTCAGTCGCTTATGCAGCTAGAGCGTAGTTATTCTCGCCTGTTAAAGGTTGAATCCAAGTTTTACGAGATGTGATTCATTGCTCGACATGCTAACTGTTCGATTGATCTCGCTGTCAAAACCAGTCGACCCCATTATTTCAAAGAATCTGCTTTGCTTAAAAGCAGGGTGTAAAAGTATGCTATTTATTTAAAACTGATTGATGGTTTTTCGAATCTCTGTCAGTCTACCCAACATTCCCTCTAATAAATCAAGTGAAAGCACATTAGCACCATCACTTTTTGCCTTTGAAGGATTTGGATGTGTTTCGATAAATAAACCATCCATATGGTTTACGATTCCAGCACGAGCGATTGTTTCGATCAGCTCTGGACGTCCACCTGTAACTCCCGATGCTTGATTGGGTTGTTGTAAGGAATGTGTAACATCCAATACTGTTGGAGCAATAGAACGCATTGCTGGAATACCTCTAAAGTCTACAATAAGGTCTGTATAGCCAAATTGGGTTCCTCGATCGGTAATCCAAGCAGCATCGTTTCCACTATCTTTTACTTTTTGAACTGCAAATTGCATGCTCTCTGGACTCATAAACTGTCCTTTCTTAAGGTTGACTACTTTTCCTGTTTTTGCTGCGGCAACTACTAAATCGGTTTGTCTAACCAAGAACGCAGGAATTTGAAGTACATCAACATAGGCAGCAGCTTTGGCCGCATCCGATGCCTCGTGAATATCTGTTACGGTCGGGATATTAAATTTCTGTCCAATTTTTTGTAATATTTCAAGTGCAACTTCATCTCCAATTCCTGTAAAACTATCAATTCGGCTTCGATTTGCTTTTTTAAAACTTCCTTTAAAAATAAATGGAATGTTCAATTTGTCTGTAATTGTGAGTACTTTTTCAGTAATTTCAAACGCCATTGCTTCACTCTCAATAGCGCAAGGCCCTGCCAACAGAAAGAATTGATTACTGTTTGGATGATTGATATTTGGGAGTTCAGAGAAGTCCATTAAATGTTTTTTACAAAATTAAGTTTTTAGTTGAATCTGTGTAGGATTCGAAACCTTAAACTTTTAGCCGAAAGTTGGATATATAAGGCTATATTTGCGCGATTAAAAAAACACAGACTTATGTCCAAAATTAAGAATATTGCAATTATTGC
>Ga0209602_1001416_pt1 | contig 21041 bp, 15 predicted proteins | sample COGITO_mtgs_1205_3_FD_184810 | JGI IMG/M metagenome (GOLD analysis project Ga0209602, IMG submission 184810) | Pelagic marine microbial communities from North Sea - COGITO_mtgs_120524 (SPAdes) (version 2) | ecosystem: Environmental > Aquatic > Marine > Epipelagic ...
CGCGGGCAATATACTCTGGTCAACACCTAATACCCATAGCCTGTTAGCCGGTTATGGTGCTGATCAGCAGTGGATTTCAACTACCTTGCCTATTTATATAGCGCCATGGCTTGAAGCTGGGGCTATCGAGCCGCTGTTAATCGAGGACCTATCAGAGCCGCTTTTAGTCAAAACTATGGATAAGGAACTAGCAGAAGAGCGTTTATTGGTGATAGAGCCCGCTAATAAGCCCAAAGAAGAAGACCTGTTGCGCGAGAAATTTGAGCTAACACCCAGAGAATCTGAGGTACTTACTTGGATATCCCGGGGTAAAACCAATCAAGAAATCGCCATGATTCTTGATTTCAGTCCACGCACAGTGAATAAGCATCTAGAGCAAATATTCCGCAAATTGGGGGTTGAGAACAGAACCACGGCAGCGGCGGTCTCCCTAAAATACCTTAATCAATTTAGCTAAAGCTCAGTGATTACAGGGGTTTGAGACTACGTTATTTGACGTAATTGAGCATAGTTCATTCGCTTGTAATATCAAATTCGTTGAATTATGATGCGAACACGCTAATTTCTTTGGAATGACGCGTCGCATTGATTTGCTTGCCTACTAGGGGCTAGTTAAGTCATAAAACAAAAAATTTAACTTTGAGGTTAAACATACTATGAAAACTTTTAATAAAACTTTAATTGCTGCTGCAACTTTAACTACTTTCGGTCTAGCTGCTGCTCCTGCTGCTGTTGCTTTAGACGCTTCTGCATCTTTAGCTACTTCATACCTATGGCGTGGTACTGAGCTAGGTAATGGCGATGCTGCTCTAGCTGTTGATCTAAGTGGAAGCACTGGTGCTATCTCTTACGGTCTTTGGGTTTCTTCTGGTGATTCATCAAGCACTGAGTATGATATCTATGCTAGCTATGGTGGTTCTGTAGGTGAAATCGGTTACAGCGTTGGTTATGCATCATATAACTACCCATCAACTGGAACTGCTTTTGATGATAATGCTGAGTACATCTATGGTCTAAGCTATGGTCCTGCTAGCGTAACTGTATATGACGAAAAAGGCGGCGACTACGAGTACACAGTTGTAGGTTATGAAGCTGGTGCATACTCATTTGCTTATGGCGACAACGAAACTACTACTCACTTCGACGTTAGCTATGCGGTAAATGATTCATTAACTCTTACAGTTAGTGAGCCAGAAGACGCTGATACTATCGTAGTAGCTTCTTACGCACTACCGTTTTAAGTTATAGGAGTGTCTAAAGGGTCCAGTCCTCTCCCAAGAGCTGGAATTAGGCAAGCTCCCTAAAAGCATGGAAGTTTAAGTGTAATGTATGTTTTCAAGAAGTAAGATCTGGCCCCTCTGCGGTTAAACGCTCAGGGGCCTTTTTTTGTCTGGTGAATTTGTACCAATAGTTTTTTTCACCGTTCTGTTCTAAAGGCGGTTATATCCCCATCATTGTGAAATATCAAACTAAACCTTTTCTATAAACTCGGCGTAAACAACCCATAAGCATAAACAGGGATAGCTATGACTTTATTGGTTAATTTTATTGGGTTTCAAGTGGGTTGGTTTGCCTGTGTATTGGGGGCGGCCAACGATAAAGAGCTATTGGGTATGATTATTGCCCTAGGTGTCATTATTTACCATGTAGTTACCCAAGGCGATTCGCGCAAGGAGCTCAAGCTTGTATTGGCAGCGACAGCTATCGGCTTGTTTTGGGAAACCTGGGTGCTTAACTTAGATATCCTCCATTATCCAAGCCATCCTGAGGTTTCTTTTTGGCCTCCCCATTGGTTGATCATGATGTGGGCGCTGTTTGCCACTACCATTAATTTGTCCATGGGATGGCTAAAGGGCCGCTGGGTTTTGGCGCTGTTTATGGGAGCAATTTTTGGGCCGTTGGCCTTTATTGGTGGAGAGAAATTAGGTGCGGTTGTATTTTTGGATTCGACCCTATCTATGATTACCCTAGCCATTGGATGGGGACTGCTGATGCCACTATTACTGTGGATAGCAGAACGTATTAACCATAATTTTAATTCGCAGGAGAATGCCAGATGAGTGGGTTATTTACCTTGAACACCGATTTTTTGATTCTGAGCTTTCAGGCATTGATGTTACTGGCTGTGGTGACCTGGGTGTTTAGTACCTGGCTACAGGATGTCAGTATTGTCGACTATATCTGGTCATTATTAACCCTGTTAGCGGTGGCGACCTACAGTTACTTATCCAACTTATCTGGCGCATTAGGCCCGGTGGGCATGGGTATGCTACTTATGGTGGTTATTTGGGGGCTACGCCTAGCCTACTTTTTAATGGTGCGCGGACATAATAAGCCTGAAGATAGGCGCTATCAGGTGATTCGCAAAAGAAATTCTCCTAACTTTACCTTTAAAAGCCTGTACCTAATTTTTATCTTCCAAGCCACTGTGGCATGGGTCATGAGTGTGAGTTTTGTCCCGCTGTTTGATATGAGCATGGATCAGCAAAATAATTGGACATTCTGGCATAGCCTAGGTGTTGCTCTGTGGTTATTTGGCTTTATCTATGAGTCTGTTGCTGACCATCAGTTACATAGCTTTAATCGCAAGCTGGTTACTCCGGGTTCGACTCTTAATACCGGTCTTTGGCGTTATTCACGTCACCCTAACTACTTCGGTGAGCTCTGTGTTTGGTGGGGCTGGTGCCTGTATGCAGTGCCCACAGACTCACTGTGGATTCTGGTGGCGCCATTGGTGATGACCTATCTGCTGATTAAATTTTCTGGTGTGGGCAATATGGAGCAGGGTATTACAGATCGCAGACCTGATTATCAGGCCTATATTAAAACCACAAATACGCTAATCCCCGGTAAACCTCTAAGAAAAGTGATCGATTTTTAGTTCCAGTTATGAATCGATTTTATTGGCAGTCCTTTGGTTTTTAATTTAAATTAGAGCTGAAGCCTTGAATATACATGACTTGGAGTTAAATTATGTGGCCAAGAAACCTGCTTGCAGTTATTGCATTCTGTTTGCTCAGTGGCTGTCAAAGTCAAAAGCCCTTAGAAACCGTTGATTATGTCGATTTACAGCGATTTATGGGTGATTGGTACGTGATTGCCAATATTCCTACCTTTTTAGAGAAAAACGCTTACAACCCCATAGAATCTTATGCCCTCGATACCGACGGCAGTATTGCCACCACCTTTAGTTTTAATGCAGATAGTCTAGAGGGAGAAAAAAAGGTCTATTACCCGAGAGGTTTCGTTAAAAATACCAACACCAATGCTGAATGGGGTATGCAGTTTTTGTGGCCTATAAAAGCAGATTATCGAATTGTGTATCTTGATAGCAATTATCAATTTACGGTGATTGGCCGAAATAAAAGAGACTATGTGTGGATAATGGCTAGAAACCCAACAATTTCTGCAAAAATGTTATCTGAATTAACCCAATTTGTAGGTTCCATAGGATATGATATTGATCAATTGGAACTTGCTTCACATAAGTCATCATTGAACCACTAAATATAAGAAACACTATGAAGATAGCCATTATTGGAACCGGTATTTCCGGTAACGTTGCCGCTTACCACCTAAACAAAAACCACGATATTACTGTTTTCGAAGCCAATGACTATTTGGGTGGGCATACTCACACCCATAGTATCGAGCTTGAAGGTAAGCATTATTCGGTAGACACTGGGTTTATTGTTTTTAATTATAAAACCTACCCAAACTTTACCGGTCTTTTAAAAGAGCTGGGTGTTAAAGAGCAGCTATCGGCAATGAGTTTTGGGATTAAGTGTGAAAAGACTGGCCTTGAATATATGGGCTCAACCATCAATAGCTTATTTGCCCAGCGACGCAATATTTTCCGCCCTTCTTTTTGGCGTATGATCTTGGATATTCTTAGGTTTAACCGTCAGGCAACCGATCTTCTTGAGGACGAATCTGATGATATTAGTCTGGGTGAATACTTAAAACGAGAAAAATTCAGTCAGACATTTATCGATTATTATTTAGTGCCCATGGCGGCCGCGGTTTGGTCTGCGGACTTAAATCTGATGTACCAATTTCCCGCGCGTTATCTGATTCAATTTTTCCATAATCATGGGTTACTGAGCGTCACTAACCGCCCTGACTGGTATGTTATCAAGGGCGGCTCAAAGACCTATGTCACTGCGCTAACAGCATCTTTTAAAGACAAAATTAGACTTTCTACACCAGTTACTGGGGTCAAGCGTGAAAAAGAAGCAGTGGTTGTGTCCAGTGCCCAGGGTGAAGAAAGATACGATGCGGTATTTTTTGCCTGCCATAGTGATCAGGCCTTACGCCTTTTAGAGCAGCCCACAGCTTCTGAACAGCAGGTGTTAGGAGCGATTAAATACCAAGAAAATGAAGTGCTATTACATACCGATGCCTCTATTTTGCCAAAAAGAAAAACCGCATGGGCGGCATGGAATTATCATTTATTAGAGAACGATCAGGGGCAGGTGCCAGTTACTTATAATATGAATATTTTGCAGGGCTTAGACTCAGACCAAACTTTCTGTGTCACCCTGAATAATTCTAATGCGATTGATCAAACTAAGGTCTTAAAGCGCCTGCAGTATCATCATCCTATTTATACCCAAGAATCAGTGGCCGCTCAGGCAAGACAGTCTGAAATTAATACCGATAGGCTGTATTTTTGTGGTGCCTATTGGCGTTATGGCTTTCATGAGGACGGCGTAGTCAGTGCATTGAATGCCATTGAAAAATTTAAGCGAGACCTCTAATGAAAAGCCGGCTTTACAGTGGAGATCTGGGTCACTGTAGGCACTCGCCGGCTGTTAATCAATTTTCTTACAAAGTGTTTATGCTGTATTTAGATTTGGATGAAATAGATAGGGTATTTAATCAATTTTGGCTGTGGTCTACTGGCAAGGCAAATTTTGCTTGTTTTAAGCGTGAAGATCATTTGGGTGATAAATCCCAACCCTTAGCTGAATCGGTTAGAAATTTGGTTTATGAGCGCACCGGAAAAAGACCCGAGGGCCCTATTAGACTGTTAACCAATCTTCGCTATTTCTTTTATAAATCCAATCCAGTGAGTTTTTATTATTGCTATCAGCTCGATGGGCAAACCATTGAAGCGATTGTAGCTGAGGTTACCAATACGCCTTGGGGTGAAATGTACTGTTATGTGCTAGCTGATAATGAAAGAATACTATCTGCTTCAGATATGCAAAATCACTTATATTTTAAGACGTCAAAAGCGTTTACTGTATCGCCTTTTATGCCATTGGATATGGAATATAAGTTTGAATTTTCACCGCCTGATGAGGGCTGTATAGTGAAAATGGAAAATCATCGGCAGGGCAATAAAGTTTTTGATGTGTCACTGAGTTTAAAAGCCCAACCGATCAACAGTAAAACTTTAGCTGTGCAGTTAATTAAGATACCTCTAATGTCAGTGAAGGTCACCGCAGGGATTTACTGGCAAGCGCTAAAAATATGGATTAAAGGTGTTCCATTTATTGGACACGCACATGAGAATAAAACAAATTTGGATAACAAAAGTGAGTAAAAAAATGTCTGTACAGGTTCCAAATTCCTCAACTCGCGCAATTGATCGTTGGTGCCGAAGCCTGTTGATAGCAAAACTTGAAAAGCTAGAAGTGGGTGAGATTCAACTAATTGATTCTAATGGAAGCCATAGCTTTGGCTGTCCTGATAAGACTAACCCGTTGACTGTTACCCTTAATGTAACCGATCAAAGGTTTTATTCGGATATTGCTTTTGGTGGCACTGTGGCTGCCGGTGAGGCCTATATGCAGGGCTATTGGAGCTGCAGCAACTTGACAGATTTAATACGTATTATGATTGGTAATAGGCATATTCTTGATCAAATGGAAGCTAATCTTTCGCTATTCAAAAATGCTTTTCTGCGCGTTGCCCATTGGTTAAATCGCAATAGTCAGGCGGGTAGTCGCCGCAATATTGAGGCGCATTATGATTTAGGCAATGAGATGTTCGAGCTTTTCCTTGACCCTACTATGATGTATTCCTGCGCCTATTATCCCGATGAGAAAACGAGTTTAGAACAGGCATCTCTGGCTAAATTACAGCGTATCTGTGACAAATTACAGCTCAATGAATCCGATCATGTGATTGAAATTGGCACCGGTTGGGGTGGTTTTGCGCTCTATGCCGCGCAAAATTATGGCTGTAAGGTCACCACTACGACTATTTCTCAACAACAGCACGATTGGGCACAGCAGCGCATTATTGAAGCCGGTTTAGAAGATAAAATTACTCTTTTGATGGAAGATTACCGAGACCTGCAGGGCACCTATGACAAGCTGGTTTCCATCGAAATGATTGAAGCCGTGGGACATCAGTATCTTGATACCTACTTTGCTAAATGTAGCTCTCTTCTCAAGCCAGAAGGGATTATGCTAATTCAATCAATTACGATTGCTGATCAACAGTATGATCAAGCGATTAAGTCGGTAGATTTTATTCAGCGATTTATCTTTCCTGGCGGGTTTATTCCATCCGTTAGTGCAATTACCAGCTCAGTTAAGTCTTCAACAGATATGCGACTGTTTCAGTTGGAAGATATTGGTCCGCACTATGCGACTACACTGTGCGATTGGCGTCAGCGTTTTTTTGAAAATATCGAGCCTATTAATGCGTTAGGATACTCTCAGCAGTTTATTGCTATGTGGGATTTTTATCTCTGCTATTGCGAGGCGGGATTTTTGGAGCGAGTGTTGGGTAATGCCCACTTAGTGTTTATTAAGCCCAAGAATAGAATTGATTGGGATCGTGGCATAGCAAAGTAAAATAGCTAAATATTTAATCAAAAACGCCAAAGAATAGAGAGTCTATCCTTTGGCGTTTTTTTATTCTTGAGTTTATTTAATAGAGCTATTAAACAGACCTATTAAACAGACCAAATCTCTCCTGTAAGCTAACAAACCACTGGGGGACTGAAGGGCCGTCACCGGCGCGTTTTAGCTTGGGATGTTTTTTGAGTATTTTTGATAATATGCTTTCGTTTTCTGATTCTATATCCACAAAGAAAATATGCTTTCCTCGCTTAAGTGCCTTTTCAAAGCGCGCAAATCGATTGTTTTTACGTTGAATGCCAATAAAACCAAACTCCCAGGTAAAGAAGCCCATCATAGCAATGGCTAAAAAGACAAATGGTACCCAGGTAGCCTTATCGGCCCAACCCATTAGCGAGACAATGTAGATCATCGAGGTTGCAGCAACAACACCGACTACTGCACCTACTTTGGTACTGTGGACCACGTCGGTTCGCAGAACAGCTTCGACTTCGTTAAGACTAGGGTGCGCGGCAACTTCTGCATCATCAAGACTTAATACATGTGAATGAGCGGCAGAAATTCCTTCTTGTTCTAACTCTAATTCAATTTGTTCCAAATCATTTAAATCGTTACTAATATAGAAATGTCTATTCATAGTGTTACCCTCAAACCCTTTAATTATTATGATATTTTTTTTGCTTAGGTACTTGATAAAAAGCAAATGGCTTAATTTCGTTACGACGGTATGAAAAAAAGGGATTCATATAAGGTTTTTGAAAGCATCCATGTCTATAAAAGTCCTTTTTTATTAGCCTTTAATTTAAGTTTAGTCTGCTTTTAGTGGGAAATTATGGCGAAAGTGGGTTGTGCGGGCGAAGCCGTCCAAACCTGAATTCGATTTAGAGATTAGAGTGAGGTGCGCGGAGTTCTCTAGTTTTGCATCACCAGCTTTGGAGATCTATCGGCTTTATATATGCCCCAATGTTTCTCTGGCTCAAGGGGATCGTTTGAGCCTTTCCAGTTTTCATCGAAGGCCTCAAAGAAATAGACTAATACCTGTTGCTGCTCAGCCCAGTCCATGAGTTGATGAAAATACTGATGCTGAAATTCTTCATTAACATTATGGCTTTCAATACCACGGCCATTAGAGTTGGTCGCCCAGCCGGCTTCAGTAATAATAATCTGTTTATCGGGGTAGGCACTTTTAACTGCTTCGTAGTTGGCAATGGTATAGGCAAGACCTTCATCAATACTTTTAAATTCCCAGACTGGGTAGGTGTGGATTGATATAACATCCAATTGCTCTGCAAGAGGACCTAGGTGTTCGAGCCAGGGCACATAGTTTTCACAAAACGTAACTGGCTGTGCTACCTGTGACTTGGCTTGCTTGGCGTATTCAACAAGATTTTCCGTGGGCACTAAATGATCAGTCCAACTGACAGCAGCTTCATTGCCAATAGAAATTGAGCTAATAATTTGAGGATACTGGTTAGCCAGTTGAATAAGTTGCTCTATTTGCTGACGATTATGCTGTTTGTTAGTGGCTAATTCTTCCTCAGAATAATGACCTCCCCAGGGGCAATGATCATTGCTAACTTCGGCCGTAATATAGGCACCCAGCATAACATCAAAGGGTAGACATTCTTTTTCAATGACATCTAAAATAGTCATAGAATGTTGATCGCTGCCATAGAGTCGCAGTGATCTCCACTCATCTTTTAGAATCAATAGATCTTGCTTAACCTGATGATAGGAGGGAAATCCACCGCCATCTGGATCCTGTCCGTCGCGATACCCTGAGTAGCAAATAGCCTTTGCATAAGGTAGTTTATTATTATTCATATTAAATTATTCTATTTTGAGTATTTTAATTTTTCGTTTTTATCCCATAAACCCCAGTAGGCGCCAACATCACCCTCGGCACCAATTTTCCATGATTCATCAAAGGATGAAAAATAGAACATTTCAATATCTTCTGATTCGCACCATTGCTGACTGTTTAAAAAGTAGCGAATGGCATTTTCTTCTGAAGGCACTGCACCATGGAAACTTTGTCCGCGGTTGGGCCAGCCTGTTTCAGTAATGATCACTTTTTTACCGCCGGCAGCCTTTATGGTTCTATTGTACATGTCTTTCATATACAGCAAGGAATATTCAATAGGACAGCCTTCCCAGAATGGATAGCAATTGGCAAGAATAACATCACAGATTGCAGTTACTGCTGGACGATCTTCAAACTCATAGTATGCATCAACATAGCCTACTGGCAAATTGGGAACAGCTTCCTTTACTCTGGCAATATATTCAAGTAACTGCTCTTCAGATAGATCATCGCGATAGAGAACCTCATTGCCTACTGCGCAGACATCAACGTAACCCTTTTTGGCTAAATTAATAAGCCCTTCAATCTCAAGTTCGTTTTTTTCAAGGTTATCGCCGAGCCATGCACCAACGAGGGTTTTAAGTCCCATCTGTTTTGCAACCATAGGAATAAGCTCATTGCCCAAGCAGCAGGAGAATGAACGTACCCAGCCAGTATGGGGCTTGAGGATTGTCATGCGTTCTTGAATTTGCTCAATGTCTAGCTGATCACCCGGCTCTTGGCCCTCTCTAAAGGCACTAAACCCAATGCCATGAATGCCAGAGTCAAGGCACTTTTTAAAGTGGTCTTGCAGCTGTACTTGGCTTAGCTGAGAAATATCTGTACCTGTTAGGGATAAAATTTTTCCTTCTCGTTTAGACATTGATGACTTCTACCTTGTGATTTTGTTCGATTTATTTACATGAGCGTTCAAATAATGGTGCTACTATTTAACGTTAATAACCTGACATATCAATTTGCGAATCGTACTGGACTCCTCAAAAAGTTACAACCTTGATAATTCTAAACTACTCTTACAATTATTCGAAGATACCCAATTTTTAGTCGCTAAAAAGCCAGATTTAGTGAATTTTCGATAAAAGAGGCGATTTTATCGACCGATAAACTAGCGAAATTCGAACAGTGCCCTTAGAATAGCCGACTTTTAAGATTAACCTCAGCTGCAGATAAGCAGTTAAAAGTAATAATGAGACAAACGGAATTGCTAGAGAGGACCCCTTAAGAGGGAATCCAATACTTTTTAATAAGACAATAGTTAGGTTACAAATGACTCAGAAGCGCATTCATGTAGGTGAGCAACTTCGACAAATGGGTAATGTTGAAGTTAAGGGCGAGTACGTTAATCTAGAAGGTGAAACTTTCTATAAGATTGAAAATTACAACCAGATGAAGGATTTCTTCATCAGTGTGGTCAGTGATTCAGACCACTGGATGTTTATCTCTACTCGAGGCGGCCTTACAGCAGGTCGAGTCAATTCCGAAAGTGCACTCTTTCCTTATTACACTGATGACAAAATTAGTGATGGTTCACCCTATACCGGTAGCAGAACCGTTGCGCTGGCAACCCGAGGTGATAAAACCTCATTATGGGAACCATTCTCTGAGCAATATAATGGTATCTATAACATCACGCGCAATCTCTACAAAAACGTTTTTGGTGACAAGTTAGTTTTTGAAGAAATTAACCATGATCTGTCACTGACCTTCCGTTACGCATGGCGCACCTCTGATAAGTTTGGTTTTGTTAAGACATCTACCTTAGTTAATAATGGTGATTCATCCGCTCAGGTAGAGATTGTTGATGGTATCGAGAATTTGATTCCTTACGGTGTTGAACCTGATGTTCAGGGTTCGCTAAGCTGTTTGGTGGATGCCTATAAAAAGAATGAGCTTGAAGCAGATTCTGGGCTTGGCCTTTATAGTATGAGTTCTATTCTGGTGGATCGTGCCGAGCCTAGTGAGGCGCTATCAACTACCACTGTATGGTCTGTTGGCTTACCTAATTCGAAAAAACTGGTTTCATCATTGCAGCTAGATAACTTCCGTCACGGTGAATCTATCGAGCAAGAGCTCGATGTGAGAGGCCGTCGCGGTGCTTATTTTGTCAGCGATACTATTAAGCTAGCTGCATCTGCAGAATCAAGCTGGAGTATCGTAGCTGAAATCAATCAAGGCCCTGCAAAAGTTAAAGATTTAATTGCAGACTTACATTCCAATCAAAATATCAAACAAGAGATTGAAGCCGATATTGCCTTAGGTTCAGAAAACCTGGCGCGTATTGTAGGTATTTCTGATGGTTTACAGGTCACTGAAGATGAACTGAGTGCCAATCATCATTTTGCCAACGTGCTGTTTAATGTTATGCGTGGTGGACTCTTTGTTGATAACTACTCGGTTCCTAAAGCTGACTTTATTGGGTTTGTTAAAGGCTTTAATCGCGATGTATACAGTAACTTCCAAAGCTTTTTTGATGGCTTAGAGGATAGCTTCCACTACAGCGATCTTATTAAGGCTGCTTCAAAACAAAATGATGCTGGCGTTCAGCGTATTTGTTTTGAATATCTACCATTAAGCTTTAGTCGTCGTCATGGTGATCCTTCGCGACCCTGGAATAAGTTTAATATTAAAGTGAAGCAAGATGATGGTTCACAGCTGCTTAATTTTGAGGGCAACTGGCGAGATATCTTCCAGAACTGGGAAGCGTTGAGTTTCTCTATTCCAAACTACATCGAAAGTATGATTTGTAAGTTTGTTAATGCTTCTACGGCGGATGGTTACAACCCTTATAGAATTACCAAAGCAGGTATCGATTGGGAAAAGCCAGAACCAACTGATCCTTGGGCGAATATCGGTTATTGGGGCGATCACCAAATTATTTATTTGCTTAAATTCTTAGAATTTTCAAATGATCACCACCCAGGCACGCTTCGCGACTTCCTGACCCGTGATTTATTTTGTTATGCCAATGTGCCTTACAAAATCAAACCTTATCAGGATCTTTTGGATGATCCGCATAATACGATTGATTTTGATGAGGCTACTGACGAGCTTATCGAGCAGCGCGTATCACAGGTAGGTGCTGATGGTCGTCTTATATGGGACAAAAACGGCTCAGTTTACTATGTAAACCTGACTGAGAAGTTGCTTGCGACCATGCTATCTAAATTATCAAACTTTATTCCTGAAGGCGGAATCTGGATGAATACCCAGCGCCCTGAATGGAATGATGCGAATAACGCATTGGTTGGCTACGGCGTATCGATGGTAACGCTGTATTACACCCGTCGTTATCAGCAGTATCTTTTGGATTTATTTGCTAACACTGAACTTGAAGAAGTGGCTATTTCAGAAGAAATTGATGCGCTACTAAGATCAATCAACAGTACTTTCGAAGATAACAAGCAACTATTGGCAGGAAAAATTAACGATGCTGATAGAAAGCTTGTGGTTGACGCCCTAGGTGAAGCAGGCAGTCAGTTTAGAAGTGATGTGTATGCCAATGACTTTAGTGGTAATCGCGTTATGCTTAAAACAGCAGACCTGATTGCATTCCTAAATCTATCCCTTGAGTATATTGACCATACAATTGAGGCTAACCGTCGTGAAGATGGTCTTTATCACGCCTATAATCTTATGACTGCTAAAGACGACTCTGTCGAAGTAAATTATTTGTATGAGATGCTAGAGGGTCAGGTTGCGGTATTGAGTTCAGGCTATTTAAGCCCTGAGCAGGCTCTTGAGGTACTAACATCTCTGAGACAGTCTGCTGTATATACTGCCCGTCAGCACTCTTATCTGTTATATCCAGATCGTGAGCTTACGCGCTATGTGGATAAGAATATTATCCCTGCAGACCAATTGAAGCGTTCAGAATTGCTCCAAACCTTAGTATCTTCTGGTGACACCTCACTTGTTGAAAAAGATTTGCAGGGTGGCTATCACTTTAGCGGTGCTTTTAACAATGTTGATAGTGCTAAGACCGTGTTGGAGACCCTTAAGTCAAATGGTTATGATGCATTAGTGCAAAAAGAGCAGCCGTTAATTGAAGAGATATTTGAATCTGTCTTCAACCATCGTCAGTTTACAGGCCGTTCAGGCGGGATGTATGCCTATGAAGGGTTGGGTTCAATCTACTGGCATATGGTGTCTAAGCTATTGCTAGCTGCGCTAGAAAACTTCCGTAAAGCACTTGAGCAGGATTCTGATCCGGTTGTTGTAGGAAAGCTAGCAGACTGTTACTTCGATATTCGTGCAGGTATTGGCTTTAATAAAACACCAGAAAATTATGGTGCCTTCCCTACGGATCCATATTCACATACACCAGGTTTTGCCGGCGCTAAACAACCGGGTATGACCGGTCAGGTGAAAGAAGAAGTGATTACACGTCTTATGGAACTGGGTGTTTCGGTTTCTAAGGGTACTATCTGCTTCAGACCTTTCATTCTTAGAAGGTCAGAGTTCCTATCTTCATCTGCTAATCTCAGCTACTTTGATATTTCTGGTGAACAGCAAAGCGTTGAGCTTGCAGCTGGACAGCTTGGTTTTACTTACTGTCAGGTTCCAGTGGTTTATAGTTTAGCCAAGCAGACCTCTATTGTGGTGAGCTATGCTGATGGCAGTGAAAAAGCCATTACGGGTGATGCTATTGATGCTGAGACTTCACTGTCAATCTTTGATAAGACCGGCGATGTGGTCTCAATCAAGGTTGCATTGGAGCCAGGATTAGAATAATCCGTAGCTTATAGAACAAACAAAAAAGCCGTCTATTAAGACGGCTTTTTTGTTTCTGCAGATAATTAACTCGACATTATCGAGCTTCTAGCTGAGTGCGAATTTCTTGAGAGCGCTCTTCGTCCAAATCATAGTTACGCATGGCAAAGATCGCAATCAAGGTTCCAACGCAAGGAATAATAATATAACTCATTCGAAGGAGAGTGAGTGTTTCGTCACTCTGTAATGCCACCGACTGATCAAAGCCGATTACGCTTAAAATTAAGCCACTTGCAGCACCTGCAAAGGCACCACCGAACTTAACCATCCACCAGTAGATAGCGCCAAAGGTGCCTTCTCTTCGCTGATTAGTTTCTAGCTCATCTAGGTCACAGATATCAGCCGTCATTGACATCATGATGGTAAAGAGGCCGCCAATACCAAACGCAAACAGCGGTAATGGAATAAACATCATCCATGGGTTTTCTGGAGAGAATCCCCACCAGAAAAGAATATAGCCCGCCAAAGATATAGCTTGTGAGTACAGGAATGTTGTCTTTTTACCGTATTTTTGCGCCATGTAATTGACGATCGGTATCACCATAAAAGTGGTGAATAATGCACCAATAGAACCAAATAATGTTGGCCATACACCGGCAGCCGCTGGGTCGCCTTCATTCATGTAGTACACAACAATAAACCAAGAGAATGCAGCAACTACTTGGAAAGCATTGAAGATAAAGAAGGTGGCGATACAGATTTTCTGGAAAGGCTTATTGCGCAAAGTGACAACAATGCCACGCCAAAAGTCATGCATAGTTTCCTTTAATGATTTCCCGTCATCTTCATACTGTTTAGCTGAGGCAGGCGTTGTATGAGTACAAAAAATAGCGGGTACTAATGCCATTATCATACAGCCACCGCCAACCCATAGTGAAAGGGTTCTAGCGCCTTCAGTAGCTGATGCATACCAGTCAGGGTCATACAGAATAATCCAAAACCAGGGTGCAATTACCCAGGCCCACTGACCAATCCATTGGGCGACTGCCATAATGCGTGTGCGCTCATGGAAGTCGGAGCTCATCTCATAGCCCATGGCCACGTAGGGAACCCCAAAAATAGTCATGCCAATCCAGAATACACAGGCCCAAAAGAGAAAATAGTAAAAGTTATACATCTCGGTATTAGTGGCATACAGCTGCCACATCATCATAAATGACAGTCCAGAGATAATGGCGCCGACAAACACATAGGGCCGGCGTTTGCCCCAGCGCGAATTAGTATGATCGGAGATATAACCCATTAACGGGTCAGTTACCGCATCAATTAATTTGGGGATAAAGAAAATCAGTGCCCATAGAACCGGACTCATACCTAAGCCCTGAACCAGAATGACCATAAAGATACCCAGTGCTGCAGGGAACATCTGATTGGCTAACATGCCAATACCAAAGGCGACTTTTTGACTAAAGGGGACCAAATTACTATTTGAGGATTGCAACGAATTATCTTGAGACATAGTCCAGTTCTTCTAAAGTTATTATTAGTTATAAGTGATTTTCACTCGCTACAGTTGTAATAAAGCGGTTAAACCGCCAGTTACAACAGGTTTTAACTCATTTTTTTATTGAGTCTACCATCATATAGACCTATACCAAATGAGTATAGGTTAGGCTTTAGAGGGAGTCCCTGCTGATTCGACTAAAATAGGCATATTTGCGGTAGCCGTCCCACCATGCAAGTCATCTATATAAACAAATAGACGATATTCGCCTTTGCCAGGGACTACAAATGTTACCTGTTTCAGGCTAGATGATTCGGATTGCTGCCATACAATCGCTGGCGTAGGCTCAAAATCGCCACCATCACTTTCCATATTACGATCAACTTCTTCCATAATTTCCCATCGATAGCTGAGGTTTTTATCTGTGCTTTCTATATCGATGGTTGCGCTGTAGGTTTGGTTGGCTTGTAAATGAACGCTCTCCTCAGCAAGCATGCTATTAACCCTAAGCTTACCTATTTGTGGAATTCTATGAGTGGGCCATTGCCCCGTCCAAAGGTACTGCATGACTTGAGCTGCCTCGGTACTATTATTATCTTCTAAAAATAAGCCATACCAGGTGGGAGTTCGCTCTTGCTTTTGTCCCCATAGAAAAACAAAGGAGCCAATGCACCGGGCTTTATCTGCGGCAATAACATTTGAAAAACGCGAATGATAGTCAGCGGCCTTCTCGGTGCTATTGGATTCAATGGGTCGCTTCCAATCCGTTTGGGTACATTCCCAATGGCCTGTGGCACCCCATTCAGTAATCATATAAGCGCCCTTATAACGACTTTTCTGCAAAAAGCTAGGTAGCTTATCTATTTCGCCATATATCTGAAAAGACAGCAGATCCAGATCGGGGCAGCGCGCCGCAACCAACTTGATTTCATCGGGTTCAGCGCCGGCAAGCATAGTGGTGGTAGGATGGTTAGGGTCTATTTGATGGATCATTTTGGAAAGATCATTCACCGCATCCCACACTTTTGGGTTTTTATGGCGAAGATTAAGCTCGTTACCAATGCCCCACATTAAGAGTGCCGGATGGTCTTTTAGATCGAGAATATCTTTTTTAATTTCGGCCATTTGCTTGGCAACTGCGACCTCGTCATCGTAATCAAAACCGTGACGCTCGCGTTCGACCTCGAGGCCCATACATACCATAAGCCCATGTTGATGGGCTTCATCAAGAATTTCACGTCCAGTTTTTTCGCCATTATTGACGCGCCAGGTGCGAAAAGCGTTACCGCCAAAGTCGGCGAGGCTTTTAATACTGCCGAAATCAACACCAGCCCCATTGATATAAAAAGGTTGGTCATTCACTCTAAGTTGAAATGTGTTATTGATCTGATGCAATTGGACGTTAGCGGGGGCCATGTAAGAAAACTCTTAGATTTTTATGTGGGACGTATTCTATTTCTGGGTGTCATACAAAACAAGGCTTATTGTAACTAGGCAAAATTGCTCAATGAGTAATATAATTGCCGCCTAATTTACCTATAACAATAAAAGGTTTCTACTAGTGAAAATATTCTCTGTCTCTATTCTCCTTTCGCTTATGATTTTAGTGGTTTCTGGTTGTGACAATGCCTCCCAATCTAATCAGTCTACTAGTCCTTCAGCTGCGGAGATTCTAGGTAATCCAAATTATCCTGCAATTTCCTATGGTGGCTATCGCGAAAAAACCCGTGAGCAGGGCCCAACAGTTGCAGACCTCAAAGAAGATATGCAAATTCTGTATGCCATGGGGGTGAGAGTGCTTCGCACCTATAATGCTTCACAGTTCCCCCAAGCGGAACGAATTCTTGAGGCGATTAGTGAGTTAAAACAGGCAGATCCAAGCTTTGAGATGTATGTGATGCTAGGTGCTTGGATTGATTGTAAAAATGCTTGGACAGATCTTGAGCCGGACCATCATCAAGAAAGTGAAGAAAATAATCGCACAGAAATAGACAAAGCAGCTGCCTTAGCCAACCAATATCCAGATATTGTTAAGGTCATCGCGGTTGGTAACGAGGCCATGGTGCAATGGGCGGTTAAATATTTCGTTTACCCTAAGACTATTCTTCGCTGGGTGAATTATTTGCAGAATCTTAAGCAGTCAGGCGACTTACCCGCTGACCTGTGGGTTACCAGTTCTGATAATTTCGAATCCTGGGGTGGGGGTGACAAGGGCTATCACACAGATGACCTAGTGAAATTAATTAATGCCGTTGATTTTCTTTCAGTGCATACCTACCCATTTCATGACTCCCACTATAATTCAGATTTTTGGGGGGTGTTAAAGCACGAAGAGCAGCTTTCAGATCAACAGATGATTGAGGCCGCCATGTTGCGCGCCAAACAGTACGCTATTTCGCAGTATCAAGGTGTAGCGGACTATCTTGAAAGTTTGGATATTGATAAGCCCATTCATATAGGTGAAACAGGCTGGTCTTCAGTTGCGGCTACTGCTTATGGAGCTTCTGGGTCAAAAGCTGCAGATGAATTTAAACAGGCACTATTTTATCAACATATGCGCGACTGGGAAAAATCAGCGGGTATGTCGGTGTTCTACTTTGAGGCCTTTGATGAGCAATGGAAAGACGCCTATGACGTCAATGGTTCGGAAAACCACTTTGGTTTAGTCGCTTTGGATAACACTGCTAAATATGCGTTGTGGGATTTATTTGATAAGGGCGCATTTGATGGCCTAGTAAGGGGCGGCAAGCCATTAACCAAGAGTTATCAGGGAGATCCAGCGGCGCTAATGCAGGATGTGCTTTTACCCCCTTTTAAAAGCCAAATGGGAATTCGCAAGTTAACCACGGTTAACCCTAATGCTGTGGCTGGTGAGCCGGTTGAGGAGCAGACCTATGTAGTGGTTAATCCTGCCATGATTCCCTCTGCTGAAAATACTATGACTTACCCAAGTAATGAGATAAAGCTTAATCCTTGGGAAGGCACCATGAATATTCAGATGACTGAAGACAGTATTATTGAGGTGACTACCCGCACAGGCGACTGGTGGGGTGGAGGCTTAGAGCTGCAGGGCGATCATGGTGAGAATCTATCTAATTTCGCATCAGGCTATTTGAATTTTGATATACGCGGCGATGCATCATTGGCTTTTAATATTGGTTTTCAAACCGGTATCTTTTTAGCGGGCACACAGGTTAATAATTTTCAGTCATTTGGCCCACAAGCGGATAGCCAGCTAACTGAAGATTGGGTTAGCTATAAACTGCCACTAGCAAAAATCGATAAGGGTGCAGACCTCACCGATGTGACTGGCATTTTATATCTTTGGAGTAGTTTTTCAGCTGACAACAAGCGCCTTGATGTCAGAAATATCTATTATTCAAAAAACTAATAGTAGTTTCATTAAAAAAAGGGGCTTTCGAAGCCCCTTTTTTTTAGCGTTAATTAATTGTATGACTAGCCACGATCTAGAATGGTCTCCATCTGATCCATAATCTTATTCATGCGTTCCACTAGTGCTCGATAGGGTGCTGGGGTTGCCATATCAATGCCAGCATTTCGCATCAACTCATAGGGGTAATCAGAACCACCCGCCTTAAGTAGCGTAATAAAGTCTTGCTGAGCCTGTTGATTTCCTGTGCTGATTTGCTTGGCTAGGCCACTGGCAGCGGCAATCGATGTGGCATATTGGAAAACATAAAAATCATAATAAAAATGCGGAATATAGGCCCATTCTATGCTGTATAAATCATCGATGGTCATCACGCCCTGATCATGGCCGTGATAGCGTTTTAGTAACTCTAAATACATTGAGCTCAGCTTAGAGCCGGTGAGAACATTGCCAGACTCTACTTCCTGATTAATTTTTAGTTCGAATTCTGCAAACATGGTTTGTCGGTAAAAAGTACCGCGTAGTGCCTCAAGTCCAATACCCAAATAGAAGAGTTTTTCATCATCAGTTTTGGCTTCTTCTATTACCATATCCTGAAGAAGCATCTCGTTCATGATAGACGCCGTTTCAGCGATAAAGGTTGAGTAGCCAGCAGTCTCCCATGGCTGCTGTGCATTGGCTAAAACTGAATGGACTGCATGGCCATATTCATGGGCAAAAGTTGAAGCGCTTTCAAAATCATCATTATGATTAAGCAACACATAAGGGTGAACATCATAGGCTCCACCCGACATATAGGCACCTGATCGCTTGCCTTCTGATGGGTAAACATGCATCCAGCGACTTTTAACGCCAAGATCATAAGCCGCCATATATTCTGCACCCAAAGGTTTCAGTGCACGTCTTGTAACTTCAATAGAATCTTCAATGCTAAATTGTTTATTTAGGTTAACCAAAGGCGGATAAATATCGTAATAACGCATCTCATCTTCTATGCCGAGCATGCGTTTGCGCAATTTAAAGTATCGGTGAAGAGTGGGGAGTGATTGATTCACCTCTGCAACAAGAGTCTCATAGACGTCAGGCGGCATGTTGTCATCAAACAGAGCTCGCCCAAGGGAGCTTTTATAGTTTCGGGTATCAGTTTTAAAGGCTAACCCTTGGATTTGCGAATTCATGATCGCGCCCAGAGTGGCTTCGTAGTCTTGCCATACTGACCAGAAAGTATCAAAAACCATTTTTCGATCTTCTCTTGATGTTGCTTGCCTGCCAGCAGAATAGCCGGCCTGACTTAGTCTTATCTCTTTACCATTAGACAAAGTCACCGTTGGCCAAGGCATATTGGCGTTGGCGAAAACCGAGTAGATAGAATTGGCGCCGTTGGTTAATTTGCTTGTTTTCGCCAGTAGGGTCTCAATCTCACTAACAAGAGTATGAGGTGCGCGACGCAGTGCATCATTTATACCAAAACCATGTTTGGCCAATGCTGGCTCTTGAGTAAGAAATTGGGCAATTTTCTTTTCGCCTAATGCTAATAGTTCTGGGTTATACCAGCTAATGGCTGCACTGAGATCGCTAAAAAGATTGCGTGCTAATTGACTACGCTCTTGGTTTTCAGCGATACGAGTATCAACATCAGCATTCAGGTTGGCATGCACATAGATGCGCACAACATCTTTGTAGACGGCTGATATTTGATCGGAGGCAAATAGCAGTTTTTCAGCACTGTCACCCAATGTACCCTGAAGTTTTGATAGTTTTTTTATTTGCTGAGCGGCTTTTTCTTTAGCGACTTGCCAGGCGCTGAGGTCAGGGTATAGGTCGGTTAGATCCCAAACATATTGTTCGCTGGTTACCGTATTGGAGGTGGTTACTACTTCTTGCACTATAGGCTCATCACTACACCCAAATAAAAAACATAATATAAGAGTTAGGGGGAAATAATATTTGTTCGTAATCATTGGATGCCTGCTAATGTGTTGAGTAAAAGAACGCATGGCCTTATGCGTCCATTGTTTTGAGTTTTAAACTAACATGCCTAGGGTTTCTGTCAATAGATCCCATAACTTATGGTTTTAATAATTTATAGAAAATTTATTTTATATTACACTCAACCATACATATTGTTCATAGGTAATCATAAATGATTCGAACAGTTATTTTTTTATTGGTGACATTTTTTTACTCCACACCCGTTTTAGCTTGGTGGGAAAAGGAGCATCAAGTTGTCGCAATTATTGCAGAAAAAAATTTAACAGAAGCTGCAAGAAAACAGGTTGATCTATTGCTTGATGGCGAGTCTTTGTCTGCTATTTCTTCATGGGCTGATAGCATTAAATCAGATCCACAATGGGCTCACTCCAAACGTTGGCACTATATAAATGCTGGCCCTAATCAAAATTTTGATAAGCACAGGCCGGTGCCTGCTGGGGATATTTTATGGGCCTTGGATTACTTTTATCAAGTATTACAAAAGCCAGATAATTCGAAGCAAGTAAGGCGCGAAGCGTTGATGTTTTTTGTACATTTTGTGGGTGATATTCATCAGCCATTACATGTGGGTAAATATGACGATGCAGGCGGTAATCGGGTGGCAGTTAATTGGTATAATTCTCCACGAAAACATAACCTTCATAGAGTTTGGGATGGCTTACTCACTCATTCAAAGCTCAGTGCCAAAGAATATGCGAAAACCTTTGAAAAACCATCAAAGACTCAGCAAGCAGAGTGGCAGCATTCAACTTTTGCTGATTG
>Ga0209602_1001423_pt1 | contig 20989 bp, 8 predicted proteins | sample COGITO_mtgs_1205_3_FD_184810 | JGI IMG/M metagenome (GOLD analysis project Ga0209602, IMG submission 184810) | Pelagic marine microbial communities from North Sea - COGITO_mtgs_120524 (SPAdes) (version 2) | ecosystem: Environmental > Aquatic > Marine > Epipelagic ...
GCGGCTCACACTTGGTCTGCACCGGTGGCCGTTTGGTGGGAGGAAGGCATGGACCCACAATTCATTGTAGACATTGGAGGTTGGACTGCCTGGAAGGACATTGACGGCTGATTCACGAACAGCATCGTTGTCCCGATTGAGTAAAGCTGCACCGTTTGATGGTACGCGCAGGCTGTTGATGAGGTCGTGGAGGTTACGCACGAGTTCGTCGTGTTCGTAAACGGTAAGATGCTGACGCAGCATCCAATAGGAAATGGTCTGCATGAGTTTGGCGGCTTGTTCACTGTCAAGACCGGCGACAACAGATGGAGTCATCAATTGCTTCAGGTGTGCGACTAGGACGCCTTCAGGGGTTTCACGGCGAACTTCGATTTCGTCCAAGCCAAGGCCGAGTTGTTGGCCAAGTTGCTGTGCGTCTCGCTTGAGCGTGCGTGCATCTTCTTGAAGGGTGGAAGCACGTTGATGTTCTGGGGTTTGAACTGCTGGGACATATACGGAAAGGGCGCCTTCTTCACTGCGAGTATAGGCTTCGCGCCGCTCGATCATTTGTCGTGCACGATGGCTGTATTTTCCTCGTCCTGCGTAAATTTCTGTTCCTTTCTTATCGTATAATGTGGCCATTTTTTGTCACCGGGAGAGTGTATGTCTCTCCACAGTATATAAAGAACTCAAGAAAGTAGTTTCTAATTCATTAGAATGCGTAAACTGATAGTGCAGAGGGCTCAATGAGTACGTTCCCGATCCCCTCTTCTGGTTTACGTTACTCCCTGTAGTTTTCTTCCTTGCACGAAAATCCTAAAAAATCATGAGTAAAATTTAACAAAACCTTAGCACAAAGCGTAGAAAGTTCTGCTCAGAGTTTGGAAAAAACATCAGATAGGTGTCTTATGTTTTCCTGTGTTGCCTGCTTAGCTGATTTACGTAGAGGTGGACTTCTGCTTGATTTCAGGGGTAACGGTATACTAAAGAATATCTTGAAAGGAGGAATTGTTGAGTATTTCATCAATTCTTCAGCGAGCATGAGTTCAAAATCCCATATATCATCTCCAGTGACAGAAATCTGCTTGTGGGCAAAGAGAAAATAAAAATTTTCAGGATTTTCAAGTGCACACTCCCATTCGACCAGAGTTGCTGCACCGAAGTAACTCTTTTTACTCGAAGTAAACTTTAGTTCAATGAAATATTCTTGTCCATCACGCGATGCTTTAAAATCGACTGGAGAGTTTATTTTATGAACATTATAGAATCCTTGTTCTGTAAGCCAGTTCTTTGTTGGTTCGATAGCCTCTGTATCTGTTGCCATATTTCTCAACTCATTCCTCGGAAAAATGCTTTTTTTCAATAAACCAACTTGAACCTTTGATTGATAATGGAATACCAGTTCGGATGGTCAGTAATTTTGTGACAAATTTGTTGTTGAAGCACAAGGCTCTCGTAGAACTGCCTTTTGAGCCATGAGGTGCAATGTGTATGAATTTTTGACCCTTCTGAGAAACAGTTCTCGTGTTAACTTTTTCTTGGATGTCTGCAAAGTCTTCATTGAATTGAGCAGTCACCTCGTCAGGCATTTCATCAAGATCATAAGTGAACATGCTGAGTAATTTCTTTTGAAGGTTTTCTTCAACAGTATTGTATGTACCTCCTTGGTGTTCGAAAACGAGTAAAATTCCCTTTCTCAATTTTGAATAATAATGATTCTCGTGTAAAGAATCAGTATCCATGAGCTTTTCAAATGTGGAATAATCACTGGTGTCTCCACAGTTGGTAATTGTGAGTCTTTCCTTAGCGTTATAACCATCTCTTGTAATCTTAAAATGTGTTGCTTTGATATCAGCACCCCAGTTCAAGTCAGGAGTTGGATCGCTGTTTGGCAACTGACCAAAGATATAGAACTCAGCCATTTTACCCATAGAACCTTTGTCGCGGGCTTTGAGCTGCTTAAACCGGTCAAGGTTCTCTTCGCAGAATCGACTCAAGTCAGGACATAGTGCGTGCGCAACTTCTATAATTTCGGTAAATTTCTTGTTTCGAGGAAGTTCATTCAAAAACTGAGAGCATATTTGCTGATTCTCTTGAATCTCGCTGAGTGTATACCGCGCAGAGACTTCGTCAGGATGCATAAACATCAAAATTTCATTTACCTGAACTCTACCATCACCTTTGGAATTCATTGTTCTTTTAATGGGGATTGTACGGAAAATAGGCCGTGGTATTCCGGCGTTTTCAGCAGCTTCGACATAGATTCTTCGTATAACTGGGTGATCGTTGTTGGAAGCAATGACTCTCGCTCCGATTTTGACAGCATAAGCAGCACATTCAGCTAATTGTTTCTGGTCTTCAAGACCAAATCCTTCTGAATTATAGGATGTGAATACATAATCATCAAGGTTCAACGGAATATACGGAGGATCAAGATAAACTAAATCCCCTTTTTCCACCTTTTCAAAAGCGCTCTTGAAATCCAAGTGTTGAATTACTGCATTTTGAAGTAATTCTTGACAATTTTTGAGTATATCAGGTTGATAAATGTTTAATGGATTCTTGTATCGTCCTTCAGGAACATTGAGATTACCATTGGCGGAAACCCTCCACAACCCATTGAAACAGGTTTTGTTGAGGAATATCATGGTTGAAGCAAGTTCATGCCGCTTCGATTTGGGTAACTGAGAATTGCTTTTCAGTTCTTGAATTAATTCGTTCATTCGTTTTCGCTTAACATAGAAGTATCTCTTCTCGCGATCTGTTTTCGATAATCCTTCAGGATACCCTTTAGAAAGAATTTCCTCCATGTATTCTCTTCTGAAATGTTCAAGAGTAGTCATTAATTCTGGCAATCGAATCGACTGAACCTCAAGCATGGTATATACCAATATGTGATTTAAGTCAGATAGGAAGGCGTGAGAATCCTCACGAATCATTTCTGATTTTTTGAATCCAAAAAAAGCACTGGCACTACCCATGAAGGGCTCATGATATCGTTCATTTGGTTCGGTTCGCCATCTTTGACCCATATTTTCGAGCGAAGAGATCTCGTCATGGAATTGAGGGATAAGTTTCCTTTTCCCACCTGCCCATTTCAGGAAGGAGGTTGGTCTATTCGAACTCATTTCATCCCTCATAAAGCGCCTTGGTTTGCCTTCACTACGAAGTCTTCTGTCAACAGTATTTCAACACATTGCTCGTAATCAATAAATTCTTTCAATGCTCCACTGAGATACCATTTTCGTAGAGTCCATCCACCTTGAGCCTCGCCAGGTTTTGAGTCAACACCTCCCAGAACAAGATATGCTTTGCTGAATCCGTATGTTTTACATGCATGAATCAAATTAATCAATTCAAAGGGTACTTTCTGCTCAGCAGTGCCACTTGATTGTTGCCATTTCAGAGAGATAAGTATATTGCCCTGCTGTCCATTAACCATTACATCGACTTTGTGTTTTCTACCATTCACTTTTTTTCCAACATCTGCTTGTTCAATGAAACTGTATCCGCCGCGTATTAGAGACGGTATCACCATCTCTTCGAGAACTCTTCCAGTGGTAGTGTTACGAGGCATATTCACCCGTTACCGGTGAGACTATTTATTCATTGGTTCACTCAGCAACGAATATATACTGTGATTGATTGTTTAGAATGTGTCTAATGTACCTTTTAAATTAGATACTCAAAATGAGTCGGAAATTTTACTACAGATGCATCTTCTTGAAGAATCTCGTATTGCAGGACCAGGTTCTTCCAAGAAAGATTTCGTGGATGTGCTATGGACAATTGACGATTTGAATCCTCTTTTACCTCCTGAAGTTTCTCCCGTTGGCGTGAAAGCATTACTTGAAAAAATGAAGGCGGTAAATCAAATTCTTGAAATTCAAGGGTCTGATGGCATCCAACCGAGATACATTACACGAACTGCAGAGACCATTCGTTTACTCGGTCACACCTATGAGTATTGGCACCAGGGTCGACCAGGAATTGATGCACTGAGATGGATTCCTGAGAGGAAAATGATTCCTTCACGAAATATTAGTTACTTAGACTTCATCTCCCGAATTCTGAATGGCGTTTCTGTAGATTCAGGCCGCAGGGAAGATTTTGTCGATGCCGTTGTCCAAGTTTTGAATGGCATGTCGGAACTTCTTGGAAAGGGAGATAAATCAAAGGCAGGATATTCTGAGTTCCAATACCGTGCGACTGAATCAGCGCTTAAATCATATTTTGAATCGAATTCGAATGCTTCTGAAGTCCTTACCGCCGGAGTAGGTTCAGGAAAAACAATCGGTTTTATTCTACCCATACTCATTCTCTCTCGTTTCGATGAACTTCAAGGAAATTCTGCAGTTCGACTTATTCTTTATCCACGTACTGCGCTTGCAAATGATCAATTCGATACCATTCAGCAATACGCTGAAGCTGCAAATCTTCAACCATCAGCAGCTCATTCAGAAATGAAATATAAGGATGCTCACCCATCAGTTGCAGTAGGTGTTCGAACAGTTCACTCTACTCCACCTCGTCCACGAATTGTGGTCTCTACGATGGAAACGCTCAAACGTCGACTCCAAAATCCTGATTTTGTCAAAAACGTGATGCCTATTCTCAGACATGTCGTCATTGATGAAGTGCATCTCATCAGTGGTTCACAAGGATCCCATGTGGCGCACCTGATGAGGAGATTGCAAGCATTGAGCTCGAGTGAAATACATTGGGCAGCATCCTCGGCAACAATAGCGAATCCAGAAGATCATGTAAGTCGAATTTTTAACATCGACAGTAAAATTGTCAATACCATTTCTCCAGAGGTTTCCGAACTCGGATTTGACGGTATTCAGAATCACGTTTTCCTAAGACCGAGTGGATTGATTAGCAATTTGGGTGCGTTGGTGAATATCACAAGTCTTGTGATGCATTCACGACGAGACGATCTCTCAATTCGAGCAAATACCGATCGACAGATTGAAAACACAGCTAAAACAATCGGCTTTGCCGATAATCTTGATATTCTCGGCAGGTGGAATTCTGATTTAATGGAAAACGAAAGAACGGAAAATCGTACTGGAAATGAGGGCATGGATCGCTCGCACCCAAGTACATCTGAACCAATCGAGTCTGAATGGTCTCGAACGCAAAGAGAAATTCCTTATGCTGCACGATTTCAAAAACCGCTACAACGCAGGATGTGTTCATCAGGTGGTGTTTTACCTGAAACCAAGCAAATTGCTCTGCTTCCTATACTGCAAGATTATTCGGAAATCGCTCCTGAAATCTGTAATAAATGTAAATCAGGTGAACGAATCAGCCTTGGGCCTGCAGATGAGTACACCATGTTAGAGTTAGCAAAGCACGTACACAGAATTGAACATGATACAAATGATGCGTTCAAACCCTTTATGATTGACCATGAGATTTTCAAGTCAGCACAATCTGAAATAGGAACTCTCGACTTATGCCCATTCTTGAGAGCGGGTGCGTGCACTTGGTTTTCTCAAAGTGAACCGAATTTAGTCAGCATGATTGACGGAACTGACCACGATAAAAAATACGAATTCGCTGCAGTTGGACGAAGTACAATTCATTCAAGTAAGTCTGAAAAATCTGAAGAAAGTTCAGAGTCACTGGCTGCTGAAGTATTTCGAGACAAAGTAAGTAATGTGTACCAATTGCAATATGATAATAACAAAAAAGTGAGCGTGAATATCGTTCTTGCCTCGCCGAGTTTGGAGGTTGGAATCGATATTCCTAATCTGACAGAATCTGTAATGGTTAAATCAGTACGAAACATTGCGTCTTATCGCCAAAAAGCGGGACGTGTTGGACGCGGTACATTCATGGATGCATTAAATGCCACACTCATCACTGATTCACCTGTTGATTTGCATTATTATCGCCAACCAAGAAAACTAGTGAGTGAAGGTCGCTTGGAACCAATCCCTCTGAAAGAGAGAAATATCGCAGTCATGCAATGTGCGATGTATCAGTCGGTTTGGGATTGGCTTGCTATGTATTCGTCTTTACCTGAGGTTGTTCTCAAGACATGGAAAGAACATGGAGTAAGCCATTTTCGAGTAAGTTTGGAGAAGTGTAAAAAGGATTTGATTGGGAAACAAGATTTATTGATTCCTCATATTGTCTCATCTACAGGTAATGCGATTAAGCCTAATGATTCTTTGATCAATCAGGTTATAGCCCAAGTACAGAATGAAATCAATGTATTTCTCATTCCAGCCAGCGGGACGTGGTCTTATTCACCTCCAATTTCCGGTGATTATGTACTTGCAGACGTTCTTATTCGGAGACTTTCAAGTTCCGATTTACCCCAATTAAATCCAGATGTGAAAGATGATGTGATAGCCCTTTTAGGCCCCGAGGGTGACTGGAAAAACCTCAAAGGAAAGCGAAGTCGATTGACAAGACTCGAAACCCGAAATGTCCTTACCCCGGAGTTCATGAGACGTTTAGACGAATTTCTTGGTTTTGCAGCACCTGATTTGTTGAAGATGAATCAAATGATTGATATTTTTGATGAACTGAAATCAACTCTTGAAGGAAGTAATCTTCGCAGAGTTACTGAATTCTCGAATTCCCTTTCTGATGTTCGTAATTTACTGGAAGACTTGATTGAAGATGGTTGGAATCCATTGTGCTATTCATTACAACAGGAATATGCGAAAATAACTGATTGGAGGAGAATGTATTTTTCCACCATCCGAAGTTCTTTGGGAAGCATAAAGCATTTTAGAGAAAATCCTTGGTTTGTTGATCCCAAAACATTGTTTACAAATCCGTATGATTCGGAAGTAGAATTGGTACATTCGACACTGCAGGAAAGTCAACAGAAAATTTCTGTCACAGAAGCCTTGCACAGTTTTATTCCAGGAAACTGGACATATAGACTTCCACAATCTGCTTACAAAGTTATGTCTGGTCTTCTTGATTACGATGCCTCGAGCTCGATAGCCAACCTCGATCTTACCCAAGCAACATCAATGAGTTCTGAATATCGAAAAATAACCGATAACTTACCAGGCCCCCCTGGGATGCCGGAAGGTACTCACCTTTCGATATACACTCCCGTCAAACTACAATTGCGGAAAGTAAAGAAGAAATATATCGACTTAAATCCTGAAGCTGGGCTTTTGGCAGATAATGACGAGTTACCTTTTTCCCAATCAGGCCATCGCTCTAAAAAACGAAAAATCCCTCGCTCGTTCAACAATCGTTGGACTCATTTCACTGATTCTGGTGGTGTTCCGATTCATCTTTCAGACCCTTCAGTTCAAGGCCTTGGTTCAATGAAAGTGACGCTTAAGAAGAACGGTTCTGAAACCGAATTGACCGGTTCTGAAGCAGCGAAAGAGGTTGTACATCCACTGTTTGGACATCACTTAAATGAAGTCCGTTGGCATGATGAATTTGAAGTTACAGAGTTTGTTTATTCTAGTACTCGTTCATACTCTACCGATGCAGGTTACGGAAAAGAAATCCGATTCTACGATGGACATGGGCATTTCGCTTTAGGCCAAACCTTCAAAACAGAAGGGCTTTCTTTTGACTTGAAGCGTGAAACCTTTACTCGAACCGTCGAACAAATTGTTTCTGAAATGAAATCAAGTTCTCCATGGTGGACGCCGACCCTCGTCTCTATATTCAGTTCCTTCCTTGAACAAATACCAATCAACCCTCCATCCTCTCGAACCCTCGGGCATTTTGAAGTTCAAGACTTAATGTCAATTTTAATCAGTTTGGCTGATGACGGTGATCGAGCACTAAATCCCAAAATGTTTTTTGAAATATTGGAAGGAGACTTAGATGATGAAGAGGTACGTCGTTTGGCTACGCGCCTGATAAAAGCCAAACATGGTATGGATCTTGAATCCGCACCTGAAGGTGGACTAAATGAAGAAGAGATTGATGAGGCAATCGCAAGACTCATTCAAAATGTATGCACATTACAAGGAATCGTAGAGAACAAAAATGAAGAATTTGAAAATGACTACCTTCCTCTTTGGATTCACCGTTCGATTTTGATGAGTATGGGTGTCACAACAGTTTCAGCTCTGCAACAAATCTCTGGGTCACAAACCTCTGACATTGGATACACGATTGACCCACAGTCCTGGGGGGGTGAAGCATTTTCAATTCATGTCTATGACCGATGCCATCATGGTAACGGCAGCAGTCGAGTTGGAAAGGAATTCCTTCACATCCCGAATATTCTTCGTCACCGTCTTAATCAAAAATCTAAATTACTTCCTTCCACAGACTTGTTAAGCCAAATTGAAGAAGGATTACTGCAATGTATGCAACACCATTCAGACATGGCTGCACTTTCCCTTCATGAATCAGGTGGTGAACCTACGCCACTTTCTATGGCTCTGAATGATATCGCCGCTCATGCTGAAGAAACGCTCAGCGTAGCGGGTGAACATTGGGACTTTTTGGGAATTGATAGCCCCGCAGATGCATGGCAACTTGCACAAAAATTCAAGATTCGAAAAGAAATTGCTGCAAATTCTGAAATCGCACTTGACGATATCACTCGCGCTACTCGTTTCTGTTGGAACGGATGTCCTGAGTGTATTGATCGTCTAGATATTGTGCTTGGCGGAAATTATGGTATGCCTTATCTTGACAAGGCAGTCTTAGATGTATGGTATCGTAATGGACGGAATGCATCCCGAGATTATCGTGACGTTCAACTGGAAGATTTAGCTGACGGTACAGCAAGTCTTCAATTCGGCATCACCCACAACGTCACTCTTGATATCTACGATAGAAGACTGCGCTCTTCTCTTTTACCTTGGACGATTGGACTTGATATCCAACGTTCGAACACAGCTGCAGGAATTGGTGTTCTTATCCGTGAATCAGATATTCTGAAACACCGCTCTGTCGAAATGAATTCGGGTCAAGACCCGATCGGTGTCCCTTCAGTTGGTGTAAAACGCCTCTTGTGGTTTGATTTGATGATGACTGCTTACCTTGATGCAGCTGGACGCTTGGAATCAATACCTCGTACTGTTGATTTGGTGTACTATGATATTCGTGATATTGAATTTGATGATGTTGGTCTTTCACCTCGAATGCTTGATTCAGTCCAGCATCTCGGCAAGGAAGTCGGGTTTAGTCGGTTTGAACGACTGTCTGATATTTTGGCTTGGCTGGTTCATCGTGGTTTTACCGTACGCCTTTGCGTTGACTCTCAACAATCACAGCAAGTCGGTGTTGATTCGTTCCTGAAAACACTCTCGAGACGTTCAGAAGGGGGGTCGGGAACCCTTGATATTCGCACGAAGAACATTGGTTATGCTTCGATGCACAAAAAAATCCTCCTCACACCTATCGGAGGACTCATGGGTTCTGCCAATCTTACTGATTCCGGAACGGCACGAAGTGAAGAAATTAATTCTCACATCCCACGGGCGAGCCCGAATTTCCAACAACTGAAAACCAGTTGCGATGATTCATTCCACCATACTCAAACTTGGAGGTCAATTTCATGAAAAGAGGCCATATTACCGATGAGCATAAAATTAAGATTACAACATCTATCAACTACATTAATCAAATTATGGAAAAAATCAAATCTGGAGATGATGCAGATGTCGAGAACAGTGGTCGGCGACCAATTCGAGAATTACTTCAGAATTCAGACGATGCAGAATCAAGTTTTCTCGTATTAAGGTTCGATAAAGATAGATTATGGTTATATAACGACGGCTTTTCAATGCAAGAGAAATATCTCTCTGCTCTATCAATATTGGGTGGTGCATCCAAGAAAGAAGATCCAAATACCTCTGGTACATTTGGAACTGGTTTTAGAGCTACTCACATGTTTACTGACACACCCGAAGTAGAATGGAGTCAGTGGATTGATGATGATATTGGCATTATGGAAGACTACAGGTTTCTTACTTTCAAAACTGATGATTGGGCGCAAATTGTTGACAGAACGAAATTACCTACATCGAGTTTCATGCAACATTCTGCTAAAATTGATACAGAGAAATTGGGGGTGTTCTTCTCGTTTCCTTGGAGAACTGAAAACAAAACCGTGCTATCTGATTTCGATGAATATCTCTGGGACACAAAAAGAATTGAAGAACTCGCAATTGAGATAAAGCAACAGGCTGCAAGCATGTTGATGGGATGCAGACACATTGAAAAGATTCGAGTTATCTTAACTTGTGCTGAGTCTGAAAAGGATAATTTTATCTTCGAAGTTTCGAGTGACACTTCGTTGTCACAAATTCATAATTCCAAATCTCAAAGTGGAACGGTTAAACTCATCGATGAACATTTTGGATTAAGCCCTAAATTGGCTGATTTGAATCACAATGGAGCATGGAAAAGAGATTGCCACTTGTGGTACTTAGATGATAAGAAAATCACTTCTCCAAATTCAAAAAACCAATCCCTTTACTACTGGAGCAAGAAAGCAGTGTATCGGAATTCGGCTCTTTTAGATGACTATGGAAATATTGATGTAAATTCGAAACGATATTGGAATTTAGTCGTGATGTTTTTCCCAATTTCTACAGTTCATAGGAAATTACCAATCTATACTCCAATTCCACTTGGTGGTGTTTCAAATGAATTTTTCGGAATTGTAGCTTTTTGCCCACCGGATGAAAATCGCTTGAAGATAGCTGAAAATAGCAATAAAGTGAAAAAGTTTATCGTTAATATTACGCAAACAGCTATTGAGTTGTATTCTGAGCAAATTTATTCTGTGGTGGAATTGATTCTCAAAGATAAATCACTCTCCTCTCGAGAAAAAGAGCAGATTATCGTCCGATTATTTCCTCGTGGTTCTGCTTCAACTTGGCTATCCAATGGAGTAAGTCAAAGAATTCAAGAGGCTCAGAATAATCCTTCAACTAAACCTGAAGGTACGACTGGAAATCTTTGGGATGCTCTTGAAAAAATAACCAAAAGATTGCCAATTGCTTGTATAGATGGAGAAATGAAGCTCCTTAAAGATACGATACACACAATACCGAAAACAGGAGATGTACTTGATTCTAGACTATCCCAGATTTTGCAATCCACAAAGCGGAGCGTACTTAGTGAGACTTGGTCAGAATACTACTCAGAGGTAAAAGAATCTAACAATCCACAATTCCGAAAGTATGTGTGGGAAAATTATTTCGAATGTGATGTCGATTTCGAATTTTTTGGTAGTCGAGCTGTTGAGAACTTAGAACGATTTGTGGAAGTTGTTGGTGAATGTTTAGATGATTTAACTACTAATGATTTAGCCACGAACCGACTGCAAAAAGACATGCTTGATTTAACCGAGAATCCCCCCGATGGATGGAATAACTCGTTACAGTATTTATCAAAATTATTTATTCTTCGAGATGCTGAAGGCAAGTTGCATTCAGTTGACGATGCTATCGAAGATGAGCGAATCATCATTCCGAATGCTGGCCAAGCGCTTTTAGAACCCTATGTCAAAATGCTTATTGGAGAGAAATATTTGCTTCATTCCACGTTAAAATCAGAATCGATTAAAGCATTGGAACAACTCGAAAAATTTGACCAATTGAAACTGAACGCGACAAGAATGATTTGGGTGATTGACAAATCCACCATACTCTTTCCCGAACAACACGACAATCTAGCTAAATATCCTCAATTTCATGAAGCGGCATCTAAATTACTCTCGAATGCAGTTTCAAACGGTCTTAGCCGCTCATCTGTTCGAGGTCGAAGATTTGTTCCAGTGTTGAGAAATAAAAGAATTCAAACTCTTGAAGAAAATACATTAGAGGGAGGCAATCTTATCTGGGATTTAGACCCTCAAGTCAATCATAAAGTTACATCTCAAACCTATCATCGAGAGTTCATATTCGCACCTTTGAATAATGAAGAAACCTTATTGCTTCCAGAGATTTTACAGATTAAATTAAGATTTTTAAAGTTGCATCAATCCATTTCATCGGATGATGAAAAGAAAATTATTGGACATTTTTCGATTTTAAAGGCGGTTAATTCTGGGAAACCTTTGAATCTTGTTCGTGTTCTGTTGATCGAGAAATTTCATGGTAAACAGAAACTCAAAACAGATTCGTTATTCAAAATCGATGAGTTCTCGAATTGGTGGATGCAATCACCTCTGCATCAGAGTACGAAAAGTGAAGCGTCAATACCGTCAAAAATTCCTACACCCAAAAATCTAACAAAATTAAAACTTGAATTCCTTCTTTATCTTCTCGAGCCATATAAAACAAATTTACCAGAAAAGGAGTTTATATTCTCGGTAATTAAAGAAGTCCCGTATCTTCTTTCTGTTGATGGTGAATGGATTACTCCCAAAGATGCCTCGACATGCTCGGATAAGAAACTCCTCAAATCTATTGGAAACACGGCAAAAGGTCTTCATCCCGATATTGTCTCAGGTTTAGGAGAGAAGATTCTCACTCATATGGGCGTCTCTGGCTCGATAAAAATCTCACAAGCAAGGAAACTCATGGAGGAAATTGACAATGATATGGACCTTTCAAATTCTTTACTCCATCACTTTTTGCAATTTTTAGATTTTGAAGATGATGAAGAAATTGCAGCATACAATAATTACGCAGAAGCATTTTCCAGTGACGATAGCCAGTTACTCTGGGCACCGCAAGGATTTGACTCGAACTCTTACTGTACTGCTGCTCCTGAAACCATACTCTGGCCTGATGAAAAATATGGATTTTTGAGATACAAGTTCATCGATAACAGAGCAATTCCTGACGAACTCGACGAAGAAAGGAAAGATGCAGCCATCAAGTTCTTTGGCTTCCAAAAAGAAGTTTCATATCATCACATTGTAGAATTATTGATGAACCAGGGTTCAGGACCTGCGCGAAATAGTCGTGATTTGTTTTTGAATGGCTACGGGACTTCCGAAGATCTCGATGATTTCCAAAGATATGTTTCTAAGAACAGTATAGGGAAACCTGATTTGAACTTTTTCCAAGAATTGAAGGATGAAGAATACTCGTTCACTTTGCAGAAAACAGACGGAAAGCCCATTGAAATTGAATTTGGCGTCATACTAACAACTCTTAGTAAGAAAGAAAAATGGAGCCCATTTTTCAGAAAAAATAAGTTCATTCAAATTTTGAGTCATGACGAAGTTGTTGGTGGTAGGGGTTTCTGTCAGAAATTAATCGATTGCGGTATTGCAATTGATGAACCAGAACCCCAAGATTTGGTTTTTGAATTACAGTCTCCAAATATTGAGCCCCATATCTGCAAACAGATATGGAAGCAACTTGAAAACAGGAGTGATGATGATTATCTTACTCAGGTCATTTATGAATTGAAGCCTTCGGAGTTATATTTTGAACATAAAAACAGTGTGTACGATTTATTCACTCAAATTGCTATAAACAATGATTCGACCAATCCTCTCCTCGGCCTAAGTCGAGAAATCATAGAAGTCAAAAAACTTGGAGCATTCAAGGAAAAGTTGTTTACAGAATTAGAGGTTCTTGACCTTCGCAACATTACATACCGAGAAATTCTTAATGAAGCAATTGAAAATGGTCATATAAATTATCATAATGAAGAAAAAGCTCATTTAGAATATTTAATATCGAACACGGAACAGCAATTATTTGCTCTTCTCAAGCACGGTTTCAACTCTTATGAATTGATAAATTCAGAACGTATCAATCAATCAATTATGTTAGAAAAGAGTGAATATGAACGCTTTGAACAATTACTCCTAGGTGAAGAGATACCTGTTCTTTGTAAAATCAACAACACTTACAATTCGAGATTAGAAAAACGAGCGACTTTGTTTTCGAGGTGTAAACCAGATAAGAAATTGGAATTGAACAATGTCAATGCAACGCCAAACTCGGCTATGAGCGAGGCACTCGTGAAGATTTTACTGGATACTGAAGAATCCGGGCTAGAGATTTCTCCTGAACTGGTATCGAATATCAAAAATCTTGAAGTTAAAATGATTCAAAACCCCGTGCCACAATATCTTAAATTCACATACAATGGTAGTTCGAAAACAATTCGACTTGCCGGTCAAGACAATGCATTTCAAACAGAATCAGGCATTCTCGAGTTCTACCTCAGCCAAGACCGAGCAAGATGTAATTCTCGGCATGTATCAAATTTGGTTGTGGATTCTCTTTTCGAGCTTGAAATCATCAAAGATGCCGATGCGAGAAGTAAACTCATTACTTACATCAACACTTTACTTCAAGAGGAAAGTGATTCATTGTTTGAATCCAATAATGCGAGAGACACTTCACGGCATCTTCTCGAGGCATACATGGGATGCCAAGTCGAGAGTTGTGGTAGATATACGCCAATTTCTGAACACAGTAAGGAAACTGCTGAACGGAGAAAATCGTTCCTGGGTGCGAAATCAACATTTTACTCATGGAAACAATCAGTTGATTCAAACTATCCCATTGGTCAGAATGTTTGGTTATGTCCTCGACATCACACACTGTGGGAAAGAGGGTTAATCCGATTCAATGGTTTGGAAGTCAAACTATCTGATACCAAAGCAAAAGAGATTCTACCGCCACTCCAAAGCATGGCATCTGATTTTGATGAGAGTACTCTTGACATTAAAATTTATGATGGAGGTGGAAGATCATTCGACGCGAAGTGGAACAATGAAAAGTTGTTAACTCGAGATATTGAAGGGAAAAATCATGGCAAATCGATACTTGAAGAGTTAACCAAATGGGTTCAAGACCGCACGCGATCTTAAGATTGACGTTGAATTGATTGTTCAAACACGATGTCAATTTCTACCGGAGGTGGTTGGCTTTTGTCTTCAAAAAAGAGAATTTTCTCTTCAATCCATCTGATTTTTTCGGTAAGGTCTTCATCAGTTTGCTTTTCTTCAAGATTCCTTTTCCATGCCCACAGTCTTCGGATTTGAGCCTGTCGAATTCTTTCAAATTCGGTTCTATCAAGTTCGATGAATTCTTTAACAGAGGCGCATGAATGAACATGTTCCATCGCATTCACACTGCCTTCAAGTTGTATGAATCCCTCAGATTCTTGGAGTTTCTTTATCCAGTCATCAGGTAATATTTCTTTTTGGTTTGAAATCAGAACGCGTTTGGAGATGGAACAACCTTGAATTCGAGCAATTGTGAGGTGATGAGATGACGAGGTTTCGTAACGAATGGATTCTTTTTTGGGTTCATTCTCCAAGTTTTCAAGCTGCATACATGTTGCAACAACCCATTTTGAAAGGCGATGGAGGGGAGAAACCATCGCATTTTCACCGGATAGATAAATCTCAAGGATTCCGGTTTTTTCTGCTTTATCGAGGCTTGAGGCCAATTTTCTCTCGTCCTTAATCTGCCCGAGTAAAATACTTCGATCAATGAAAGTGACAATTTCTGAACTTACTTTTGCACTGAAGCAATATGAAGCGCTGTTCCATGCACAGTCCTTGCATCCAATCGATTCAAATGCTCTTTTCCAGAGAAGGTACTGATAATTCTGTAACACGTCGTTTTTCTGACGCTGTTCACGTATAGAATCATCAAATACTCGGTCAACTAAATTGAACATCATTTCATTACTCGAGAGATTCTGATTGTCAACCATGCTCATTACTTTACCAAAATCACTTGGGAGAGTTGCATCAATCAATCCATTTTCATCTCGTTGGATGACATCTTCCATTCCTCCAATCAATCCAGTGAATATTTTGGTTCGCTCAACCAATCGTTCGACTATTTGTTCATCGACACTACCTCTTACTGCCAAATTATGTACGTGTATTGAATCAGCTTTTTGGATGATTCGATCCACTCGACCAATACGTTGTTGTAAATCTTGAGGACTGTAAGGTAAATCATAGTTAATGACGCAATTTGCAGAATCAAGATTTATTGATTCATTGAGGCGATCTGTCGCAAGAAGAATACACGTTTGTGAATCCATCTTCATATCTTCATTTAATCGATCTAATGATTCGTCACTGTCAAATTGTGCTGCTCGAAAAATTCTGGTATTATCCATGTTTTTTAACCAGTTTGTTAGCTTGTATTCTAAATGCTTCCAAGTTGGCCAGAAGTGTGTGAAGATTACGATATCATTAATTTCATCATCTGAAATTGCTTCAAGTAATATCGATTTAAGTTTGCTAAACTTTGCATCGGTATTGTTTCCTAATCGAACCATACTTCGCTCAATATTCTGACACTTTTCTTTTGTCTCCAATGAAAGTGTTTGGTCTTCATTGTTTGCATTTGTGCCATTAAATCCCAGAATTCCTTCAGAAGCTTTGGCGATCAAGTCATGGAATGCAGGTCGGCATGATGCAAGCATTTGGAGATGAATATGGTAAAAGTCAGATTTCAAAATCTCTTGAATCTCTGAGAAATTTTGCAGCTCTTTATCATAGAATTCAATCCAGTGAGTATCATGAATAATTCGTTCATTGTATTTGTTTATCTCTGGATCTCTACCTCTTGCCCGAGTCATATGCTTCGAGAAGAGAGTGATTTTTCTCAATACTTCAACAGTCTCCCAAATTTCTGATTGAGTCATAGGTAATTTTCCTTCAAGCAGCTTTGTCGCTTGAAGGAGTTCAGCCTGAGCGCCAGACACCTTACGTTCCAATTCTCCAAGTTGAGACAAAATATTGTCTTCTTTTTTGTGAATTAAACCCAAGCAGATTTGGTTGACAATGCGTAATTTCTGACTCTCTTTTTCGAAGTCAATATTTGATACACTTTCTGGAGCAACTAATTCTAGAATGCGCAGCAGATCGTTTTCATTATTACGAATCGGAGTGGCAGTGAGCCCAACGAATCCCCGAGAGAGTTGAGAGAGTTGATTCATCATCGGCCTTCGGACAGTTGAAGTCCAGCCAATGTGATTGTGGATTTCATCTACAATCATTAAATCCGGTCCGTGTTCAAGCTCGTTCCACCACTCCCCACTTTGTCGACCGATGTCATGTGTAGTGATAAGAAGGTATGAGTCATTTTTGTTCAATTTCTGAACCAATTTCCGCACACTCGTTACCTCCTCAAAACTCATCCCAAAGAAGGACTTCATCTCCCGCTTCCATTTTGGAATTGCGCGTTTCTTCACCATCAATAGTATCCGCTTCGAGCGACCAGAGGCATATTCTTCAGTCAAGATGTATCCCGATTCAATGGTTTTTCCTAAACCAGTTTCATCACAAATGAGAAGTCGTCCATTTGCCTCACCTTGGAACTTCATTAATGGCCTGTATTGGAATGCTTCAAACTGTGTAGTACAGGACAAAGCCAGGCCTTTAGAACCATGTTCGTTCGCTCTCGTACAAGCAGCGACAAATCGAAGCAAGGACCCATTCGAATGTTCGGAGATTGAATGAAACAACCTCACGTCTGAGTCATACTTGACTGATTCAACTCCTTTTGAAATGGATTGTAATGTCAATTTACGCCCGTTGAAATCTCTTCCAGTGGACGTGATGAGGTGAAGACGTCCAGAGTTGTCAGCTACTATATTTCCCACGTCCATCTTGCAGCCTCTTAGGGTTGAGGTGATTACACTTTTACAATAACCTACCCGTCTCTTGACGATTCTTAATAGCCCGCCGTTCTTAGGGAGAATTATGCCCGTCCGAGTCGTAGAGTTATTCGCTGGAGTTGGCGGATTTCGATTGGGCTTTGAGGCACCATCACTGAAAGGTAGATACAAGGTAATTTGGAGTAACCAATGGGAGCCGACGACTAAAAAGCAACACGCAACTGAAGTTTATACTGCTCGTTGGGCCATGTCGCCCACTCCTGATGATTCCGATGTTTATACGGCAGACAACGATGACGAGGATCTGCATGTCAACAAAGACATCAATACAATTGTAGCTAAGGACATTCCAGACTTTGATTTATTGTGCGGAGGATTTCCATGTCAGGATTATTCCGTTGCTAAAACTGCCAATAAAGCAGTAGGGATTCAGGGTAAAAAAGGCGTCCTTTGGTGGGACATTCGTCGTATTGTGGAATCAAAACGTCCAAAGATAGTCGTTCTCGAGAATGTCGATCGTTTGTTGAAATCTCCGACTTCTCAAAGAGGTCGTGATTTTGCAGTTATGCTTGCCAGTCTCGATGAACTTGGATATGTTGTTGAGTGGCGGTCTATCAATGCAGCAGAATATGGGATGCCTCAACGCAGGAGAAGAGTGTTTATTCTTGCTTATTCTAAAGAATCGGAATTTTATTCTAAGGTGATGAAAGACACTCCTCTGGACTATCTTTCCAAAGTTGGAAATTTGGCAAAGGCGTTCCCCATACAACGTCCAATGGTCCTTTCGTGTCCCAATTTTTCATTACGTAAGAATAAAGAATCCGATCTAGCAGAAGTGAGTTTGGAATTTAACAAAGGTGCCAAAAAGACTTCCAAATCCCCTTTCAAAAAGTGTGGGCTTGTGCGCGATGGAATCGTCTATACCTTTGATTGCATTCCTCATTATAATGGAGAAAAAACCACTCTAAGAGATGTACTTCTTAAACCAGCTAAGATTCCTACAGAATACTATATTTCTCCAGAAGATGTTCTCAAGCCCAAAGGTTGGAAATATCTCAAAGGGGCGAAGAAAGAACAACGTGAAGGTACTGATGGTTTCACATATTCATACAACGAGGGTGCAATGAAATTCCCTGACCCATTGGACAATGCATCGAGAACAATCATTACAGGTGAAGGTGGAAGCACGCCCTCTCGATTCAAACACGCTGTAGTTTTCCGACCTCCGAAATCTAAAGTTGAATCTTCGAAACTCAACAGTAAGAAGCATGAGAAAGTTCGTAAGGAATTGAACCTCAAGAAAAACGAATGGATTCGTCGTCTTACACCTATTGAGCTTGAGCGACTCAATATGTTTCCAGACAACCACACCATCGGTCCAACAGATGGGAAAAGGGCATTCTTCATGGGAAATGCACTTGTTGTAGGAATTATTGAACGGCTTGCCGAAGTGTTGGCATCGGATGAGTGATTTGCATGGCGGATTGCATGGAATGTGATGATGACATTGATTGGGATGTTGATGTTTGTCCGCATTGCGGCCTTGATGCGCCTGTTGCTCGAAAATGGTATGTCGATTGCTATGAGGAAAAAGTGAATGCAGCGAAGAAAGGCAATGATCTGAAAACGCTTGCTCGATTGTATTGGCAAGCATACTTCGAATCAGGAATGTTTCCTGATCCATATGTCTTCGGAGATATGGCTCGCGCTCTTGAAGAGGTTTACATCAAACTCAATTTCCATGAAGCCTTGATTTATCTCTATGTCGAAGATGTGACGCACCCAGAATATTTTGGTTGTATAGAGGATTCAGCTCGTAAAGCCTACTTACATGCTGTTGAATGTGGCAGGGAAGATTTGGAACTCTTTGTGATGGATTCTATTGACGGTGTACGCGAAAAGTATGCCGGAAAAGGGACACCTGAGGATTTAGTTGAACGAAAGACGGAATTATTAGTTAAGGATGCTAATGATGAGATTACAATGTTTGAATACCCAATGATAAGTGCAGAAATGTGGGATGAATTTCCCATTTTTGCAAGTAGTTAAATCGGGAATCCAATCTTCTAAGTCGATCCTAACCGAATTCAATCACATGTTCCGCCGATACTGCCCACCGACGTTGAACAGCGCATCGGTAATCTGACCGAGACTGGCGACCTTCACCGTTTCCATCAATTCTTCAAACACGTTTCCACTTTGTCGTGCAACCTCTTGCAGTTGCATCAGTGCAGCCTGCGTAGCATCGCTATCGGCGGTCTGACGGTCGGTCACACGCTCCAAGCAAGCTTCCTTCTCTTCGGGAGTCGCCCGAGCAAGTTCCATCTCAAAGTCGTCTGCTGCTGATTCGTCGAACACCTGAGCGTTCGGGTTCTGGAAGGTATTCACGCCAACAATCGGCAGCGTGCCGTCGTGCTTGAGGTGCTCGTAGTACATCGATTCGTCCTGAATCTTACCGCGCTGGTACATCGTCTCCATCGCACCAAGAACGCCACCACGGCGAGAGATGGCTTCGAATTCTTGAAGCACCGCTTCCTCAACCATATCGGTCAATTCGTCCACGATGAACGAGCCCTGAAGTGGATTCTCGGTCTTGGTCCAGCCGCTTTCTTTGTTGACGATGAGCTGAATCGCTAGGGCGCGTCGCACACTCTCTTCAGTCGGCGTGGTAATGGCTTCATCGTAGGCATTGGTGTGCAGTGAATTGGCGTTGTCTTGGATGGCGAGGAGCGCTTGGAGGGTGGTTCGTATATCGTTGAAGTCAATTTCTTGGGCGTGAAGGCTGCGTCCACTGGTTTGAATGTGGTACTTCAGTTTCTGACTTCGCTCGTCTGCTCCGTACATGTCTCGCATGGTAATCGCCCAAATGCGGCGTGCGACTCGTCCAATGACCGTGTATTCAGGGTCAAGTCCGTTGGAGAAGAAGAACGAGAGGTTCGGTGCAAACTTGTTGATGTCCATGCCTCGGCTTCGGTAGTATTCCACGTAGGTGAATCCGTTGGCCAGTGTAAGCGCAAGTTGAGTAATGGGGTTGGCGCCAGCCTCTGCAATGTGGTAGCCTGAAATGGAGACGGAGTAGTGGTTTCGCACGCCGTGGTCGATGTAGTACTGCTGAACGTCGCCCATGAGTTTGAGGGCAAATGGTGTTGAAAAGATGCAGGTATTCTGCGCTTGGTCTTCCTTGAGAATGTCGGCCTGGACGGTTCCACGAACGGTTTGCAAGGTTCGTGCCTTGATCTCCTCGTAGGTCTTGGCGTCCACCAACTCGTCGCCTCGTCGTCCAACCGTAGCAAGTCCGAAGCTGTTGTGCCCTTCGGGTAAATCGCCACGATAAGCAGACTCCAGCAACTTCACCGGCTTGCCTTGCTGGGTCAAATACGCCTCAATTTGTTGGTCAATAGCAGCGTTGAGGAAGAAAGCGAGAATGATGGGAGCAGGTCCGTTAATGGTCATGCTCACCGAGGTATTGGCGTTGCACAAATCA
>Ga0209602_1001443_pt1 | contig 20813 bp, 38 predicted proteins | sample COGITO_mtgs_1205_3_FD_184810 | JGI IMG/M metagenome (GOLD analysis project Ga0209602, IMG submission 184810) | Pelagic marine microbial communities from North Sea - COGITO_mtgs_120524 (SPAdes) (version 2) | ecosystem: Environmental > Aquatic > Marine > Epipelagic ...
GTGCGGGTTTAGTAGGTAAGGATACGGGAACTGATGGTAACATTTCAACTTGGTTAGGCAGATTTAATGGAACAATTACAAGTCCTACGGCAGTATATCAAGATTTAGTTATCAGTAATTCGGGTAATGTGGGTATTGGTGTTTCACCATCAGAAAAATTACACGTTCAAGGAAATACTAGATTACAAAAAACGGGTATTGCGGGTTCAGTAGATTTGCAGTTTTATCAAGGAAATAATGCCTCAATAAATAATAGTGTTAATTATGCAAATATTCAATCCAATGTAACTAGTGGAAATACGGGTTTTGAAAGTGGGCAACTAGTATTTCAAACAAGAAATTCGGGAACAACTGCAACAAGACTCCGCATCACCTCGGGGGGTTCGGTGGGCATTGGAGATACATCAACAATTTCCGAGTTACTATATGTTAGTTCAATAAGTGGAGACTCAAGAATAGGCTTAAATGCTCCTACAAATAGTGATGCTGAAATTAAATTTTCCGAGAATAATGTTGTAAAATATTCAATAGGACACGATGCTTTTACGGGAAATTTTGTTATTGGAACTGCTAATGTTGACACACCAAAACTTAGCCTCTCATCGGTGGGTAATGTAACAATTGGAACTGCTGCTGCTCAAGATTTTTATTTAGCATTAAGAGGTGGTGTTGGTGGTTTTTTTGGATGGGATGATTCAGCAAATAAAACGATAGTACAAGCACCAAACACTCGTTCGCTAAGTTTTCAAGTAAATAGTGATACGTTTGGAAGCGGTACTGAAGCACTCACCATCACATCGGGGGGTAATGTAGGAATAAATTATACAGGATCATTTAATCAAATATCGGGAACAGAAACTGCTTTAGCCGTTTCAAATGGTAATGTAGCCGCTTTGTATTTAAATAATACTCACGCCAATGGACATAATCATATATTAACAAGTGGAGTTGATGGTGCTTTAGGTTTTTATGATAAAACAGCAGCAGCAACAAGAATGCGCATCTCATCGTCGGGTTTTACTAAAGCAAAAAATGTTGGTTCGTATTTTAATGGTAGTTATCACGAATTTTCTAATAACAATAATGTTAGTGGCGATAGATGCTTAGTAATTGGAAATACTGCAGGCAGTAATACAAACAATACATCAAGTGTTTTTCTTACTGTTGCGGATAATGTAGCTGACAGACTCGTTATTTATGGAAACGGTGATGTACAAAATGTAAACAATGCTTATGGGCAATATTCAGATTTAAAATTAAAAGAGAACATCTCAGATGGTACGCCTAAATTAAATGATTTATTAAAAGTAAAAGTAAAGAATTTTAATTTTATAGGCTCAGACATAAAACAAATAGGAGTAATTGCTCAAGAATTAGAAGAAATATTTCCTTCAATGATTAGTGAATCTCCCGATACAGAAGATAGAGAAGTAACAGATGAAGAAGGAAACGTAACTACTGAAATAGTAGATTTAGGTACGGTAACAAAATCAGTTAAATACTCTGTATTTACCCCAATGCTTATAAAAGCAATACAAGAACAACAAACCATTATAGAAGATTTAAAAAGTAGAATTGAAACACTAGAAGGGTAAGAGTTACCTACATTGTTAAAACAAGTGTAAAGAAAATTAAAATATCTTTACACGTTTAAAGCCTTATGTATAAAAAAAGTAAATTATGAAACAAATAGAACCAATACAAATATGGCAGAATGGAACAACCAAAACTGCCACACAGTTACAAGTACAAGGTACTAGTGTAACTTTAGGACAAAGTGCATCTTTTTATTGGCAATTGCTGACAGAAGAAGGACATCAAGTAGCAAATGGTAATATAGGAATTAGTGGTGATCCCGATTATACAAATTGGGGTTCAAACGATGATTATATTTATGAATATGTAGCAACTAATTTAAGCCTTGTTATTGTAGAACCATCTGAGGAGGTAGAGGAATCTAGTGAAGTTTCTGAAGATTAATTATCTTTGAAGAAAAAAAACTATGAAAATTACAGATCAAGAATTAGAAACGTTAACTAAGCAAGAAAATCAAAAAAATTCTATCGCTCACGATTTGGGTGTTTTAGAGTCTAGGAAGCACAAGTTGTTGCATTTATTAGATGATGTTTTAGATCATCAAGAAATTACTTTTGAATCAATAGAAGAAAATTATGGCAAAATCAACATCGATCTCAAAACAGGAGAGTACGAAGAAATCAAAGAAGATAACAAAGATTAGTGAAAATCTAAGTTATAAAGAGGCTACTCATTCTAACACTGCTAAAAGGTTAGGAATCAAGAATGATCCAACCGAAGATCATTTAATTAATATGATGCTTATTGCTGATAAGATTTTTCAACCTCTTAGGGAGTGGTGTGAGCATCCTATTAAGGTTAATAGTATGTACAGAAGTGAGGCTTTGAATACTGCAATAGGAGGATCAAAAACATCGCAGCATAGATTTGGACAGGCTTTGGATTTAGATACATTAGGAAGTAAATCAAACGCTGATTTGTTTAACTATATTTCCGAAAACTTAAACTACGATCAATTGATTTGGGAAGCAGGAAATGATGATAATCCCGATTGGATTCACGTTTCTTATGTTAATGCTGAGAAAAACAGAAACCAAAGGTTAAAGATGAAGAGGAAAGGCACTAGAAGTAGGTATTATAGTTTCTAAGCAATTTTTACCTAAATCAATATGATTATACGATATTTAAAAGATAATTCCTTAGAAGCCATTTAAAATGCATTTGAGACTATTTTTAATTGTTCTATTAATAAAGTTTATATTAATTATGCCCATACCAAAGCCTAACCCTAAAGAGAAGCAAAAAGATTTTATGATCAGATGCGTTCCTCAAATGATGAAAGAATATAAAAAAGATCAAGCAATAGCTATTTGTATAAAAGAATATAGTAAATGACAAAATTTAATGTAGATTTAGATGGTGATAATAAACCCGATTTTCAAATTGATTTTAAAACCTTGATACTAGGAGGGGGAATGATTTTTTCAATAGCATCTTCTTATTTTATGTTGCAAAGTGAGATAGAGATTGCTAAGACACTTCCTAAACAAATAGTATCACAGGATGACACGAGGGTGGTAAATCAGAAGTTGGATTTCTTGATTAAGGAATTTGAAAAGTTTGAGGTTCAAACAGATAAAAGAATTGAAGATTTAGAAAAAAGAGTTTTTAAAAAATAAAAGTTATGTTAAAGATATTTTTAAATTTAGTAGAGACAACAGTACCAATTGCAGGAGAGTTGGTTGAGAACATAAAATCAAAAGATGGTGGAGCAGGTAGATTTTTTAAACCTAGATTCATCAAGCAAATGATTCGTTTACTTGTTACTATTGCAGCAGTATACGCATTTGTGACAGGAAAGATTGAGTTAGAACAAGTTCAAGAGGTAATTAAATAATTTTTTATTATATTTGCCTTGTCGTAAAGACTAAACTTGCAACACCTAATAAAGATGGAAGTTGCTTGGATCAGATACTTGTTCTTTTTTGAACAAACTTTTTTCTTCTATATATTAGCTAATTAATAACCCCCCTAAAGGGGGGTATTTTTATATAGCTATATTATACTCATATGTGGTGCACTTACAAATAAAATGGTAAAAAGGAGTAAAACAGTAAAGAAATTAGATAATATCTTTTCTATATATATTAGAAGAAGATACGCTAAAGATGATGTAGCTGAGTGCTTCACTTGTGGTAAACTAGATCATTGGAAGAACCTTCAATGCGGACACTTTCAAAGTCGCAGACATTATTCTACAAGATGGGATAAACTTAACTGCCAAGTTCAATGTGCTAAATGCAATATATTCAATCAAGGAGAGCAATATACCTTTGGACAAAGATTAGATCAAACTTATGGAGAAGGAACATCAAATGAATTAATGATGAAAGCAAAACACCTAGTCAAATTATCCACAAATGAACTTGAAGAGAAAATTAATGTATATAAAGATTTGGTAAATGAAATGTAATCAGTATATTTGAGTGTGTAAATAAACTGTGGTAGTATATTTCTAGCGAGTAGAGCTAAAATCGAAAGATTCCATACTCGTAATATCTGTTCTAAAGGGGAAAATTAATTTTTTCCTCTTTTTTTTTGTAAATAGTTTGTTATTAAATAAAAGTTTTATATATTTACATTATTATTAATCAAACAAAAACAAAATGAAAAATTTAAAAGTAGGACAAAGAATAAGGTTTCAAATTGAAGGAACAAATGATGTATATACTAGAAAAATATATAGCATTTATATACCAAAATTTAATAAATCAATTATTAAATACAATACAAAAGGAATAGATGGAGGTTATGCATCTGAAGGATTTTCAGTTGAACCAAATGAAATAATTAAAGCATACTAATTCAATGGGGGGTAAAACCCCCTTAACTTAAACAAAATGGAAAATTCATTAGACTTTATTTTTGGAGATATAAAAAAAGATCTTGAAGACATTTATACTAATGTACAAGATCAAGTTGAAGAGACTTTACTTGCTAATTATCCTAACTTAACGAGGAGAGATATAGAAGAGATGCCCGAAGATGAAAAGAGAGCATTAATGGGTTGGGACTAAAACTTGAATCAACCTATTTTAAAGAAACTAATTTTATATGCAACAAAAAATACCAACACCATTGAATGTCATTTACGAGAAATCTGATGACCCACAGAGAGATAGATTCTCCTTTGCTTTTTCAACAGATATAAAGGATTGGATTTGTTCAAAAAGAAGAAGATACGACAAGAAGGCATACGAGATGAAAATTAAGAAAAAAGAATGATTTTCATTTTTAAAATAAAATGTTTATATTTGTCCTATGGAGGAATCTATACAAGAAATTAAATTCCAACATAAGTTGGAGATTCAAGAGTTTCAATTGATAATACATCAGTTGGAAAATAAGATTGAGATTCTTAAAGCGATTCTCGAATCTAGGGAAAATCCCGAAGAGGTTAAGTTTTAATTTTAAACAATGACAGAAATATCGATTAACCACAAATTAGCACAAATCCAAACGAAATTCAAATCGAAGAAGAGTAGATTTAATTCATTTGGTAAGTACAACTTCCGATCAGCGGAGGATATACTTGAAGCAATAAAACCTTATTTATTGGAATATGATGTAAGCGTTAAGATCAATGAAAAGTATCTTGGTGACTACATCTTAGAATCAACTGCGATTATATCTGATGGTATCCAAAGGATAAAAGCAACTGCGATAGTTGGAGTTGATACAGATCAAAAGGGTATGCAAATGCCACAGAGATTTGGTAGTGCATCTTCATACGGAAAGAAATATGCTTTAGGCAATCTTTTTCTAATTGATGATACACAAGACGCTGATGCAACGAATAACCATAGTGGAACTGAAAAGGTTAAACTCTTAAAGAACACACCTAGGTATGAAAAGGTTGTTAAAGCAATGAAGAATGGGTATAGTCTAAACGATGTCAAGGCTAAATTCATATTAGATAACGACGTCGAACAAACTTTAAAACAAAACGTAAAATGAGTAGTTTAGGTAATATCAATTTGCGAGTAGACAAACTACCGCAGGAAAATTTCTATAAAGGAAAGAATGGTGCAGTTTACTGTATGATAAATATTTCTATCAATGATGATTCGAAGTTCGGTAATAATGTTGCTGCTTTGATTCCTCAGTCTGAAGAAGAAAGAGCAGCCAAGAAAACGAAGGAGTATCTTGGTAATGGTAAAATCTATTGGACTGATGGCAGTATTAAAACTGCAGAAAAAGATGATGTTCAAGAACAAGAGTCTGACAATTTACCATTTTAATTAGTTTGATTATATTACAGGGGGATTTGTTTCCCCCTTTTTTTTTTAACCACAGTATATGAAAAAACTTTCAACAGAACAGAGAAAGGCATTGCTAAAAAAATGCCAAATAAACCCCCTAGAATCCGTAACATATCCACCAATAGCATTATCTCTAGGTAATACGGTTTTAAAAACAAGCAAAGGTAATGAGGTTGTTAAAGTGCCAATAGGTACATACGGTAATTTTAGTTTTGTACAAGCACCTCCCAAAAGCAAAAAGACATTCTTTATCAGTTTATTATCTGCTGCTTATTTAGGAGAGAATCACTTCAGCGGAGATATTAAGGGGAATAGACAGGATCGTAGTTTAGTTCATTTTGATACAGAACAAAGTGACTTTCACTCATCTAGGGTATTCCGCAGGGCAGTAGATATGTCTTCTATTACTGAAAAATACTATACCTTCGCATTAAGGGAACTAAATTATTTTGAAAGAATACAAGTTATAGAGCAATCATTAGAGCAAATCAAAGATGTTGGTTTGGTTATTATCGATGGTATTGCTGATCTTGTTTCGGATGTAAATGACTTAGAACAAAGCAATCAATGCGTTCAGTATTTAATGAAGTGGACTGCAAAATACAAATGCCACATCATTACTGTAATACATTCTAACTTTGGTACATCTAAGCCAACAGGGCATCTAGGATCGTTTCTTGAGAAAAAGTGTGAAACTCAAATTGAACTAGAGTTGAATACTGTTCATAAGGATAGGGTTAATGTATCTTGTAAACGTAGCAGAGGTTTTCCATTTGAAAAATTCTCGTTCAAAGTAAATAAAATAGGACTTCCCGAAGTGATTGGAGATGACTATGATTTACTTAAAAATTTTAAAGCAGATAGCAAACAAACATAATGATTGGGTTAACATCGTTAGATCGTTTGGATGCAATAATGAAACTGCAGAAGATATTGTACAGGAGATGTACATAAAGGTTCAATTAAAACTAGAGGAAGGTTTAGACATTAGATATGGAGATGATGATTTCAATTACTCATACGTATTTCGAATACTTAGAAATTTGTTTATAGATTTGAAGCGTAAGGAAAGTAAGGTTCACATTGTTGATATTGATAAGGTTAAAGAAGATTTTAGCGTTGATGAGAATACTGATTACGATAAGGCTTTGGAGAAAATCCAAAATCAGATGGATCAGTTGTTTTGGTATGATAAAAAGGTTTATCAGATTATTGATGATGGCAGTTCGATTGCTGATTTATCAAGGAAGACTCACATACCTTACTATTCGTTGTACAATACCTTCAAAAAGGTTAGACAAAAACTAAAAAAACTACTATGAAATTAGGAGACTTAATTCATTACTTCACCAAGTATACAGGCATAAAAGCCTTAGTTGATTGGTACAGTGAATATACTGATACTGATTGCGGATGCGATGACAGAAGAAAAAAATTAAACAACATAAAAGGAATAAGGAGATGGTAAGGAAAGATAAAAAAGATTGGAAGAAATTTAGAGAGGGTAAAGGTTCAAGCATTACTCACGAAGAGTATCTTTTTATTTGCAATCTTCACGCTAAATGCTTTGACCATAAGCTAGAGTTACCTTGTAAGTGTAGTCCTAAAAGGCTGAACCATATGATAGCTGAACTGAATCAACTATATGATAAGTAGGATTAAGAAGTTAGAAAAAGAAAAAGTAGATTACCTAAATAATCTTGGATGGAATCTTGAGCCTTCCCTTGATGATTATGATGTTTACGATGCTTTTGGTGAGACTCCTGCAGGATCAAAGTGTTGGATTGAAATGAAGTTCCGAAATGATTATTGGGATAGCAAAATGCTTGAGAAGAAGAAGTATGATTCATTGATGGAATTAGAGGGTATTAAATTCTATTACGTTAATGACAACAAGGCTGAGTATTACTTTAACTTAAGCGACATTAAAATGCCACCTGTTGTCCAAAGGTATTGCCCTTCCACCACTTTATGGGACAAAAGAAAGGAACGTAAAGAAGTCTACTTACTAGAAGAATCTTTAGCCTTGAAAATAATTTCTCATTAATTGTTTGCAGTATAAAATTTTTTGTTTATATTTGTTAAGAATTAAAAAAAACAGATATGAAAAGTTACACTATTACAGAAGAAGTATTAAATACCATTATTCGTTACTCTTTTAACTCGGGAGTTTCCGCTGAATTTTCATCTAATAATAATTTGAGTATTCAAAACGTAGATGAGGTTAAGGAGTTTTGTGTAGGTTTAGTTGCAAAACACGACAAGGAAGTCAGAGAATTTTCTGAGAGTTTAGACAAGTATAATTTATTTGTATGAGCAACTCAAAACTTTTAAGAGAACGAAAAAAAATTCATAATGCACTATACGTTATTGAGTGTCCAACTTGTGGAAACTATGCTTCATCATCTAATGATATGCAATCACTTCCCGATTGGACAGTCTGTAAGGAGTGCTATCCTACTAAACTATTAAATGATGTCATACGAATGGATTACCGCAAGCGATTTTCCCGATTGGGAATTAAGGATAGCTTATGAAAAATATATAAAAGCTAGGAAGTCATCAGAGTTTAATTGGCTTTATTATTGGCTTGATTATTTACAACTTAAAAACAGATATAATGAAAAACAAAAAATTTGAACCAAAGATAAAAGAAGGAAAAGTTAACCCTGCAAAAGAGGCTACTTTAAAAAATGACTATCAAGATGTAGTTGATTTTTTCATTAACACAACCCCTTATCAGCATATGTTCTTTGTGGAACTTATTAAGGAGAGATTAACATTTTTTAATACTGAGACAAAAGAGTGTTTCGATATAGATGAGGAATATCAAATGAACTTTAATGGACCTTTTTTACAAATCCCTATAAAGTGATTTTATTAGTAGATGCTGATAGTTTGATTTTTGCAAGTTGCTACTCTCCTAAAAACGTAGAGGGTATGTTCTTTGATAAAATTAAAGATGTCATTTATAAGTTTGATGAGGTATTCCAAAGCATTATTAACGACTTAACAGATCAGTATAATGTAACTCAAGTTCTTGTATTTAATGATGGCAGAGCAAACTTTAGAAAGCTAATAACAAAGAAATATAAAGCAAACAGGATTAATCAAACAAAACCACCTCTACTCCAAGAGATTCATAATTACGTTAGAGATACTTATGATTCGCATTGTGCGGTAGGAATGGAGACAGATGATTTGGTTGCTATCTATTGGAATAAGCTGAGTGAGGTGTGGGGCAGGGATCAAGTAATGATTGTAAGTATAGATAAAGACTATCTGCAGTTTCCTGCTTTGGTTTATAGGTATCATACTAAGGAGTTATGCGATCTAAATACTAAAGACGCAAGGTATAATTTCTATGAGCAAATGATAGTTGGAGACCAAGCAGATAATGTCAATTACTTTTTTGGTAAAGGGAAGAAGTTTGCTGAAAAGTATTTTAAGGATTGCTTTACTGAATATCAATACAGAAAGAAACTTTACTTACTTTTTAAAGAAAGATATAAAAGCAAAGCAAAGGAGAAATATAGTGAGTGTTACAACCTTTTAAAATTAAGAACTGAATGAATTTAAACGCAGAACTTAACTCTAAAATAAAGATTAGAGATGAACGTAGAAAAGCAATACTTGATCCTAATATAGATCAAATCACAATAGTTGGGATGACTAAAGGATTGAAGAGATTGGAAAAGGAAATAAATGAATTAATTAAACGGATAGAAAATGAAAGATAGTATAGTAAAGAGTGTTTTAAGCAAGTTTAAACAACGCTCAAAGGAAGGAATAAAGAAATATGGTGTAACTCTAGATCGTAAAGATTTGAGTGGCTTAGAATGGCTTAATCATCTTCAAGAAGAATTGATGGATGCTACACTTTATATTGAAAGATACAAAAGGGATTTGGAATTTATACAGACAAGACCCGAGATATTTGAATTGTATAAAGCTATTGTGAACGATATTAAAGAAAAAGAAAATGACAGATAGAGAAAAAAACGCAAGTGACCAAGCACAGAAACTAATCAGTAGATATATTAGCGAATGTGGTGTTGATGAAGACTCTGCAAAGAAGGGGGTTTTGATTTTAGTTGATGAGATATTTAAGTGGGGTTTACCTTATAAATATCAGATAGAATTTTGGACAGAAGTAAAACGATATTTGAAATGACTGCACAGGAGATAAGCGATAAGATAATAAATAAGACAGGAATAAACGTCTTTGATAATAGCAGGAAAAGGGAAGTAATTCACCATAGGTCATTACTAATCTACTTGTTGAGAGAAAAAATGAATCTAAGGTGGACAAATATTTCTTTGTTTTTTAAGGCAAATGAGAAAGACATTACTCACGCAACCATTATTCATAGCCATCATTATTACAAGGTGTACAAGGATGAGAATCCTAAGTTAGAAGAATTAGAAAAACAATTTAACTTTGCTCCTGTTGATCTTGATACGCTTGACAAGATTCATATGTTAGAGAATAAAGTTGAAAATTTAAAACGTAAATTAAATAAGTATGAAAAAATTAATTAATGGATTTGCTGACAGTATAAGAAATCTTTTTACTGAAGAGGATAGTGAAGTTCTTTGGGTTCAAATCCCTAAAACATTCAAAACCAAAAAGGATCAAAACTATATGATTCGAAAGACTAAAAATCTCATAATAGAAAAAACAAAAATAGTATGAAAAAGCAAGTCGATATAGGTTTAATCTTAAGCAATCCTAACAACCCTAGAATAATAAAGGATCATAAATTCGATAAGCTAGTAAAAAGCATTAAAGAATTCCCACAAATGTTAGAGAAGAGACCCGTTGTGGTTGATGAGGCAATGATGGTTCTTGGTGGTAATATGAGACTGAAAGCCTGTAAGGAAGCAGGTATTAAAAAAGTTTGGGTTGATGTTGCTGAAGGTTGGAGCGACAGGCAAAAAGATGAGTTTATTATCAAAGACAATGTGAATTTTGGTCAATGGGATTGGGAAATACTAGCAAATAAATGGGATTCTACTTATTTAGAAGATTGGGGTATTGTGCCTTACGATTTTAATGAAGGCTCTGTTAATGAAGTAAATGCTTCAGATGAGAATGAGGAGTGGATTGGAATGCCTGAGTTTGAGAAGACTGATAGGGCAATAAAATTAATCGTAGGTTTTGAAACTGAAGAAGATAGAGAAGAATATATAGAAAAGCATCAAGTTCAAGTGTCATCAAAAAATGGTCTTACTTGGAGTACAAATTATCCTTTTAAAGAAAAACTAGACTTACTGACTCACAAGTATGAGTAAGTATCCTGTTTATATTGTCTCTAAAGGTAGGTGGGAAAACCCAATAACTGCTAACTCATTTAAAGAGGATGGTGTAAAATTTAAAGTATTGGTTGAGCCTCAAGAATACAATAACTATTGCGACTCGTTAGGTTCTGAATGTGTTATTAAACTTCCTTTCTCTGATTTAGGTTTAGGTAGTTATCCTGCAAGGAATTTCGGATGGGAAGATTCTATAAAGAATGGCTTTGATAGACATTGGATATTTGATGACAATATTTATAGAGCAAGAAGGTATGTTAAAGGCAAGAAAATACCTTGTAACTTTAATATAGCAATAGATATTCTTGAGGAATTTACTGATAGATATTTAAACGTAGGTATCTCGGGATTTAATTACACCACATTTTTAATAAAAGGAAGTAGTGATAATAAACCTTTTAGGACTAACTGTCACGTTTATAGTGCAATGTTAATGAATAACAATATGCCATTTAGGTGGAGGTTAAAATATAATGAGGATGTAGATTTATGCTTACAAGTACTACATAATAAGATGTGTACTATATTGTTTAATGCGTTTACAGTCGACAAGGTTAGTACTTCCGCTAAAATGAAAGGAGGCAACCAAACTGAATTGTATAAAGACAACGCTTACGAAATGAAACTATTAAAAGCAAGATCAATAGAAGAGATTTGGTTTAATTACTGTGATACAAAAATAATATTTAATAGACCTCACCACAAGATAGATTGGAAAAGGCATTTTAAACACGGTTTAATTAGAAGTCCTTTTTACGATTGGGATAATCTAAGTAAAGTGAATAATTATGGAATGAAAAAAATAAAAACCAAATGAACAAAACCGAACAACATAAAAAAGCAATAATAGATGCTTTAGAAAAATCATTAGGTGTAGTAACAACTGCCTGTAAGAATGTAGGGATAGGAAGAACTACTTTTTATGAGTGGATGAAAGATGATCAAGAGTTTGAACAAGAAGTAAATGAAATACAAAACATTGCTTTAGACTTTGCTGAATCACAACTGCACAAACAAATAGGAGATGGATCAACTGCAGCTACTATTTTTTATCTTAAAACCAAAGGAAAGAAAAGAGGCTACATTGAACGACAAGAAATAACAGGAGCAGATGGAATGCCTAACAATTTTAAAGTAGAAATAATTGACAGGATCGAAGACTCTGAAGACTAATATTGTATTCAAGCATTTAGTTGAGAGTAACAAAAAGATAGTAGTTGAGCAGGGAGGAACTAGAAGTGGTAAAACTTACAACATTTTACTTTGGATCATATTTGAGTATTGTTCAAACAATAATAAAAAAATTGTAACTATATGTCGTAAGACATTCCCTAGTTTAAGAGCAACGGTTTTAAGGGATTTCTTAGATATACTTAGAGCCAATCAAATATACAGTGAAGAGTATCATAATAAGTCAAATTCAGAGTATAACCTTTTTGGAAATCTAGTTGAATTTACTAGTTTAGACCAAAGCCAAAAAATTAGAGGTAGGAAAAGAGACTTGCTTTTTATTAACGAAGGTAATGAGTTGTATTGGGAGGATTGGCAGCAATTAATTTTTAGAACACAAGAACGAATAATAGTTGATTTTAACCCTAGTGAAGAATACCATTGGCTTTATGATAAAGTTATTACTCGTAATGATTGTGATTTCTTTAAAACTACTTATCTCAATAATCCTTTTCTTGAAGTTAGTATTAGAAAAGAAATTGAAAGGCTTAAAGAAACTGATGAGCAGTATTGGCAAATCTATGGATTAGGAGAAAGAGCATCAAGCAGATCAACTATCTTTAGGTATGTTGAGGTAGAACAGATTCCGACAACTGCAGAACTAATTTCGTATGGTATGGATTTTGGCTACTCAAACGATCCAACTACTTTAGTAAGCGTTTATATAGAAAATTTTAATTTGTACGTTAGAGAGCATTTATATAGGACTCAGATGACTACTAATGATATCCATAAGTTCTTACTAGATCAACAACTAGAAGGCAAACCTATATACGCTGATTCAGCAGAGCCTAGGCTTATAGAAGAACTAAGAAGGATGGGACATAAAATATTCCCATCTTTAAAAGGTAAGGATTCGGTTAATGCAGGAATTGATTTACTAAAAAGGTATAAGATAAACATACTAAGCAAGTCCACAAACGCAATTCAAGAATTTAGGAATTACAAGTGGCAAGAAGATAGAACAGGCAAATTGATAAATACACCTATCGATAAAGATAATCATCTTATCGACCCCTGCAGGTATGCTACCTATTCTATCCTTTCCAAACCTAACTTTGGAAAATACGTTATTAATTAGACCCTAGCATAACCCTAGCTAGACCCTAGTTAGACCCTAGTTAGACCCTAAATTCAACAATACTAAAATATTTATTATAAAAATTTTGTTTTATAACTTTATTGTATTATTTTTGAATTATAATCAAACAAACAAAAAAAAATGATCAAATTAAACAAATACAAGCAAAACCTAACAATCCATAATAATGAGGTTTGGAGTTACTCAACTCACGTTGCTACAATAGTAGATGCTACATTAGTTCAACACGGGTATTGGAGTGTTACTACTCAGAAGCATATTAACTATGTAGCGGATCAATATGATTTAGATTTAGTTAAGGATTACCAAAATTATTGATTAACTTAATAGTAAAAAAAATGAAAGATTTATTTACAGATCAAGAATTAAAAGATATACTTAGTGATTTAAAGCCTATTGAGATTCCTATGGGTGATGATGAAATCCATAGGGAAGAATTATATTGGACTGTTGGTTGCATTGAGATTTTTGCAGATGTAATCTGTGTAAGAAAAACCATTCACGATTCCGAAACTTACGAGGAATACGGTTATATGAGAACCGATGATGGCACTTACGAGTATTTATTTGAAATAGATGAGATGTCTATCTATTGTGACAACGAAGAGTGTTCAACTTATAGGCAAAGAGATAATATTGTTATCCCTATCTTGAATGATTTAATTAGTATTTATTAAGTTTACCTATGGACTCAGTAACAACGGAACAGATAACCGAAATAAGAGATTTAGAATATTGGAATAACGCAACACTTTGTTCTGATATACTAAAAGATTGGAAAAACAAAAGTCCCAAGAATAAGGAAACTTTAACTATGATTAAAGCACTAGGGGAAATGCATTTCTATACCGCAAGGCTTAGAGATGATGTAAACAAAAGAGACAAATACATAACAAAGGTTCAGAATCAAAGACTTGAATGGATGAAGAAATGTTCTGAATTGGAAAGAGATTTAAAAATGGCATTGTTATAAGAATTTTCTTTTTTGTTTTGATTAGATTGGCAGTCAGAAATGGCTGCCTTTTTTTATGCCTTATAAAATCATATAAAAAATACGTTACAATATTATGAAAGCAAGTATAACAGTACCTAATCATTTATCTGAGATAACCTTAAAGCAGTATCAAGATTATATTAAGATTGAAAGTGATGATGAGTATTTTCTTCAATGCAAAATGATTGAGATATTTTGTAACGTTGAATACAAGGATGTATTGAAAATAAAGCTATCAGATGCAGAAGAGATTACAGATATATTAAATAGGATGTTTAATGATAAACCTAAATTAGTTCAGTCATTTAAAATGAATGGTAAGAATTACGGTTTCCATCCCGATCTTCAAGATATGACTTTAGGAGAATATATTGATGTTGATACTTTTATTGGTGATTGGTCAAATATTCATACTGCTATGAATGTCCTTTACAGACCAATAAAACAAAGAACAGGAGGAAAGTATTTAATTGAAGATTATCAACCCGACAATAAAGAATCGATGTTTGATATGCCTTTAGAGGCAGTAATAAGTTCTGTTTTTTTTTTATTTCATTTAGGGATGCGTCTGTCTCTTCTCGTTACGAATCGTTATTTAGTGGAGGAGGAGGAGAAACTACCTCAATCGCAGCAGGGTTCGGACAAAAATGGGGTTGGTATGGGTCAGTATATGAACTCGCTCAAGGAGATATTACAAGATTTGAAAATATCACTAAGCTAAATATTCACGAATGTTTAACGATGTTATCATTCTTAAAAGAAAAACAACAAGCAGAAATGCAGCAAATTAAAAACAAGAAATGAGCAATCAAGGAGTAAGGGGATATTATCAATTAACGGAAACAATAAAAGACAATTTGTTATCTGATATAAATTGTCGAACTGTTACGCAAGGTAATCTTGAAGAGATTAATTTAGAGAAACAGGACATATTCCCTTTAGCTCATTTAATGATTAATCAAGTAAGTCAAGAGGATGGAGTTTTGAGATTTAGTATAAGCATACTAAATATGGATATTGTTGATTTTAATAAGCAAGAAACGACAGATTTATTTAGGGGTAATAACAACCTTCAAGATATATTGAACACTCAACTATCAGTATCTAATAAGCTAATACAAGTACTTAGAGGGGGGACATTGCATCAAGATAAATACCAACTTGATGGTAACCCTACACTTGAGCCTTTTTATGATAGGTTTGAAAATGAATTAGCAGGATGGACTGCTACATTCGATGTTTTGATTTATAACGATATTAGGCATTGTTAATGAAACTAAAAGAGACAAACCAAGTTTTAAATAAGTTTGCTAAATATGTTGTTCAGCAAAGCAAAAGCAACTTAACCAAAGATGGTAAAGGGGGTGGTTCATTATATAAATCTATTGGTTATGATTTAGATAAAGAGCAAAATGCTTTTCTTTTAGATTTCCTAATGGAGAATTATGGTACATTTCAAGATTTAGGTGTAAGAGGTTCAAATCCTAGTTTGGTTGATGGTGTACAAAAAGCACCTAGCAGTCCTTACAGATATAGATCAAAAAAACCTCCTTTGAAACCTTTGATGGAATGGGCAAAAATGAAGAAAATAAGATTTAGAGATAAAGAAGGTAAATTTAAAAGAGGTAATTATAAGACTATAGGTTTTTGGCTACAAAAAAGAATATTTGCACAAGGTTTAAAGCCTAGTTTATTCTTTACAAAACCATTCAATAAAGCATTTTCCCAACTGCCCGATAATCTAGTTAATGCATTTGTTTTAGATGTGGAAAAAAGCATTGTATTAGGAGTAAAAAAATAATTATGGCAAATATTTTATTAAGATCACCAAGATTAGAAACCGTTACCGTTGCAAGTGGAATAAATAGTATTGGGTTAGAATTAAGTATTGATGGAACACTTAGATACAACATTGTAAAAAACGGAACTGTTGGAACTGTATTAACTTTTGAGATATCTGAATTAGTAAGAGATTACTTAAACATATCTTTCAACGGAACGCATACTGCACAGACTGTAGACATAAGTTTTTTGTACAGATCGTATAGTGGGCAAAATGCAACAGGAAGCAGTTCAGCATCAAGTGCAACAACCCACAAAGGATTTGATGGATATGGAACTTTTATGGAAGGAGTAAATCCAACCGTAAGCACTTATGAATGGTTAATAGAGAAAGATGTCATTAAAGATGGTTATTACTTTTATGCTCCTATTGGATTATCGGGTGTTGTTCCTGTTTCAACAAATAGTGTTTTATCTTACACAGGGTTTGATGCAACTAGTCCTCAAACGATTACTTTAGCAACTCCAAGCGGTAATGTTTTAGTTAACATCATTAGAGTTAATTGCAGTAAGTATGGAGATGGAAATAAGGTGACATTCGTAAATAAATACGGAGCGTTACAGGACTTATGGTTCTTTTTGAAAAGTGTAAAAACAACAACTTCCACAAAGGAAACTTATAACGCTAATACAATAACCTTAAATGGAGGTTCTGCAACTTACTCTGTAAACTCACCAACTAAAACAGTCTTTAATAAATCAGCAAACCAAAAAATAGTTTTAAGTAGTGGGTATTATCCCGAAGGTGCTAATCCTTTCTTTGAGGACTTAATGTTAAGTAAGCAAATTTGGCTAACACAACCCGATCCTTATGATCCATCAACAGAACAAGTAGTTCCTGTAATTATCAATACAAGTTCATTTACTTATAAGACTAGCTTGAACGATAAGTTGATTGAATATACGATGGAGTTTGATATGGCTTTTGATTATATAAACAATGTTAGATAATGCAGAAGGTTCAAATTTACGTTGGTTCAACAAGACTTGATTTATTCAAAGATGAAACAATTAAACTCACTCAATCCTTAAAAAATATAAATAAGGTTGATAAGATTTTCACAGAATTTACTCAAACATTCTCAGTCCCTGCATCCTCAACTAATAACATTCTATTTGAGCATTACTACAATTTTAATATATTAGAAGGGTTTGATGCTAGAAGAAAACAACCTGCATCAATTGAGTTAAATTATATTCCATTTAAAACAGGGTTAATGCGTTTAGATGGTGTTGATTTAAAAAACAATAAACCTCACGCATATAGAATTACATTCTTTGGGGAGACTGTAAGCCTTAAAGATTTATTAGGAACTAATCAAATTGACTCATTAGATTTAGACTCTTACAATACAACCTATGAAGCAACCACAGTACTAGCAGCGATGTCTGTTGATCCTGAGACTGAAGATTTAGTTGTGCCTTTAATTAGCCATACAAATCCTATCTTTTATAATAGTGGCTCTGTTGTTTCGGGAACTAATAATATGTATTACGATTCAAATTCGGGTGCAGGTGTTTTTTATTCAGATTTAAAATACGCTTTAAGGGTAGCTAAAATTATAGATGCAATATCAACAGACTACTTAGTCCCTGCAGGTTTAAGTTTTTCTGATGACTTTTTTAATTCAGATAATAAAGCCTATTACGGTTTGTTTCTTTGGTTGCATAGGAAAAGTGGAAGCGTAGGCATAGGGACAGAAGGAGCAAATCAATTGTCTTTACCGATATCAACTTGGACACCTACAAGCGGAACAACAATAAGCAACAACGGAACAACGATTCAAATTCTTAGTCAATACTCATCTCCTCCTAATAACGTAATAACAAAGTTTAATGTTTACATTGTGCCAACTGACTTAAACAAAGAGTGGACATTAACAATAAACAGATCGGGTTCTCAGTTTTACTCATCGGGAGTTGTTACAGGCTCTTTGTCGCTTACGATTACTGATTTTAATTTCCTTGCTCCTTTGGGTTACACTTTTGTTTTAGGTTCAACAGAACAAGTTGTATTCTCAACTGCAACTTTAGAAATGGGAGGTAATTATTTTGATGGTAATAACCAAGTATATTGGACAGATGACTTTAGTGCTACTGCAAGTGGAAACATTACAATCCCTCTTGCAGTTCCTTTTATTATAAATGAGCAAATACCTGAAATGAAAATCATTGATTTCCTTACAGGGATATTTAAAATGTTCAATTTAGTTGCTTACTATGAGGATTCTAAAATAGTTGTTAAAACCTACGATGATTATTTTACAAGTTTAGACACAGGATTATGGAATTTACAAACATCAGAATGGCAAGATGAATTAAGGGATTGGAATGAGATAGGAGGCACTACATCAAATGAATACTCTATTGATGAGTTTTTAGATACTCGTTCTAGTAAAGTAGATGTTGCCTTACCTTATAAACAAATTAATTTCCTATACGAAGGAACAGGAACTTTGTTAGCTAAAAAATACAATCAGTTAAATAATGTTGGATGGGGTGAAATCCGTTACACTTTAGATGGACAAATATACGATGCTCCATCAGATGTTTATGATGTTAAAATACCTTTTGAGCATATGCAAATGGAAAGGTTAAATGATTTAAACACTAGTGCATCTAATTCTCAAACCAATATAATGTATGGCATTTCTGTAAATGAAAATGTTCAACCTTATATAGGTAAACCTTTACTGTTTTACCCAATAAAACAATCTCAAGCATTTGGATCAGCAACATACGTTTCTGTAAGACCAACACTAAACACAAACCAAACAAAAACTAATGTAATAGTTCCCTCAAATAGTGTTTCACTTAATCCAAATGTTAGTGTTGAAAACATAAACTTTCAAAATGAAATAAATGAATGGACATTAAACAGTGACTTTTCCAATAGTTTATTTGAAGGCTATTACAATACTTTTATTTCTGAATCATTTAACATTAAAAGAAGATTCATTAAAGTGAAGGCATACTTACCTTTAAATATTTTATACAATTTAAAGTTGAATAACGTAATAGAAGCAAACAATGAAAGGTATAAAATAAACTCTATGTCTACTAATTTCCAAACAGGAGAAACGAGTTTCGAATTAATAAATGTGTTATGATAAAGATGATAATTAAAATGCTAGAAGAAGTTGATGGGGATGCAGAGGATATAAGAATAGCACAAGGAAAATACAAGTTACCAACTACCCTAAAGGAAGGGTTTAAAGTTCTTAAAAAAGAAATAAAATGGCTCAAGTAAAACAAATAACAATAAAAGCAAATACCGAAGGGGCAGTTAAGGATGTAAAAAAACTTAACAAAGAGGTAGAGGATACAAGTAAAAAAGGCAAGAAAGCAGGAACAGGATTAAGGAATGCTTTTAAAGGATTTGGTGATGCAGTAACAGGAGCTATTCCGATGCTAGGAAGATTGAAAGCAGCAATGATTAGCACAGGGGTAGGTGCTTTGGTTGTGGCTTTTGGTTCTTTAGTTGCTTTATTTAAGTCAGCAGCAGAATTAGGTGCTAGTTTTCAAAAATCTTTATCGGGTTTAAAAGCAGTATCGGGTGCTACTGCAGAGGAAATAACAATACTATCTAACCAAGCTAAAGAATTAGGTGAGTCAACTGCTTATACTGCAGTTCAAGTTGTAGCCTTGCAAACAGAATTGGCAAAGCTAGGTTTTAGTGTTAGAGATATTGAAAACTCTACTCCTGCTATTTTAGATTTAGCGTCATCTTTAGAAGTTGATCTTTCTAGTGCTGCTATGTTGGCAGGTAGTACTGTAAGAGCATTTGGATTAGATACAACAGATACTCAAAGGGTTGTTGATGTTCTTGCAGTAAGTACTGCTTCTTCTGCTTTAAATTTTGAGTCTTTAACTGAATCTTTAAAATTAGTTGCTCCTACATCAAGAGCGACAGGAGTTAGTATTGAAAAAACAACTGCTTTATTAGGAGTTTTAGCTGATTCGGGATTAAAAGGAAGTATAGCAGGAACAGGATTAAGTAAAACATTTATTGAGTTAAATAAAAAAGGGTTAACTCTAGAAGAAGGATTTGAAAAAGTAAATTCTAGTAGTAATAAGATGAATACTGCTATTGAATTGGTTGGACTTGTAGGGGCAAAATCTTTATTGAATTTAGCTAGTTCGGGAGAAAAGATTGAAGGATTAACTAAAACTTTTACTGATTTAGAAACAACTGCTAGGGATATGGCAGAAATTAGATTAGACAATCTTGCAGGGGATATCACTAAACTAGGTTCTGCTTGGGATGGTTTCTTATTAGGTATAGAAGATGGAGAGGGTCCAATAAATGCAATACAGAGGTTCTTGGTAAAAGGCTTAACTGCTTCAATTAATTTCTTGGGCAAGGCAATTGATGTCACTGCTTTTGGGTTTAAGGATTTCTTTGATTCTTTAAGTCTTGGTATTTCAATGTCTAGAGAAATAATTGCAGGTGGCTTCGGTTATTTTGCGG
>Ga0209602_1001448_pt1 | contig 20792 bp, 16 predicted proteins | sample COGITO_mtgs_1205_3_FD_184810 | JGI IMG/M metagenome (GOLD analysis project Ga0209602, IMG submission 184810) | Pelagic marine microbial communities from North Sea - COGITO_mtgs_120524 (SPAdes) (version 2) | ecosystem: Environmental > Aquatic > Marine > Epipelagic ...
CCACAGGAGATGAAGGTGGGCGCGTGGTGCTTTGGAACGGTGCATCGGTTGAAATCCAGCACGTACTTCAAGCCGATAGCGAGGTCGGCTCGGTGCTGTTCAGCCCCGAGGGAAGCACCGTTTACGCCCTCACGACGAAGGGCTCGATTCATGGATGGAACACCACCTACGGGACCAACTCGATCAATCTGTCCACTGGTTCAACAGACCTTGCCCCCGACCTTATCGATCTGTCCCCCGACGGTCAAATGTTAGCAGCGGCGAACCTTCGCTCATCTGCAATTACGATTTGGCGAACCTCGGATTGGACCGAAATCACCTCCCTCTCCGGTGTTTCATGGCCCCAATCCATTGAATTCTCTCCCGACGGCGGCCTGCTGGCCGTTGGCGAAGGTTCGACCAGCGTCCAAGGTGGCGAAGGTCAAGTGCATGTATGGTCGACAAGCACGTGGTCCAAAGAAACCACCGTGACTGGTTTTGATGCTGAAGCGTATGTTCAATTCTCACCCGATGGATCCATGTTGTGGATTTCAAGTGCAGAGGGCGATTGGTGGGACCAGAGTTACGTTACCAAAGGTTACGACACCTTGGATTGGGCGCTGAATTTGACCCACCCTGGCGTTCAACGCGTGCTCGGGGCTTCTGCTGACGGCGTATACCTGCTGCATGCCGATTGCGGCGGTACACTTGTGAACGCACAAACAGGAACCACCGTGGAACGCTGCATAGGAGGTTCGGTGTTTTCAACCTCCACCTTTGACGCATCAGGCAGCGTCGTGTTTGGTACGGCCTTTCCAGGTGTGTTGCAGCGCATGGGGAGCGATTCGGACGAAGACGGTACGCCAGACACGGTGGATGAGTGCCCGGGGACACTGCCCAACGTCGCCGTTGACGACACGGGCTGTTTGATTTCCGACGCCGACACCGATGGCGATGGTGTGCTTGACGGCGATGATTGGTGTTCACTCACGAGGTCAAACGAAGCTGTGGACATCAACGGCTGTTCATCTCGTCAACGGGATGGAGACAACGACAATGTGAATGACCTTGAGGACGATTGTCCCGGTACTCCCTCCGGAGCCAGTGTTGATGAACAGGGTTGTGAAGTTCAAATGGAAAACGAAACGTCTGTCAACGGCACGGAGAATGGTTCACAAGGGACTGGATCTCACGATGGCCATTCATCTGCTAACGGCACCAACTCATCGGATGCGAGTAACCTTTCGGCTGCTGGCAACGAATCTGGCAACACCTCTGATTCTGAGTTGAACGAAACGGTCGATCCGGAACCGTGTGAACAGAACTGTTCACCCAACTCAACGGGCAAGGAGGACACTGGTGGTGCTTTGCCGTGGCCCGGCATGTGGTTATCCACCGCTTCTCTGGTGTTTGCTGCAAAGTTCTTTTCGTATCAAAAACAGTCTTTTCGACCTTCGATGGAACCTTTTAGCAAGAAATGTTCATCCGATTAAGCCAAAACGTATGACTCGAAGGTCCATGAATCAAAACTCATTGTTGAGGATGGATAACTGGTTGCTGAATTGATGGTTGTTGCATCATCGTTTGAGGCTGAACTAACTGGGTAGGTTGTACTTGAATCATCTCTTTTCCGATGGCCTGCGCTGGAGCGACATCGTGTGATGGAGGTGCAGGGATCCATTCAGAACCGTTCCAAATCCATTTTCCATCAGGGCTCATTGTCGGCAAAAGTGACTCGCTGCATAGAACATGCGGAGTTCCAAATTCGAGATTAAATCGAATAAAAGCCCATTGCATATTTCTATCGGCCAAGCGTCATTCTGCAGATGCAGAACGCAGGGTTTCTCCACCAATAGATATCCGAGTTACACGGTCTGTCGCAATGTGCCTGTACTCATTTTGTTCTAAATCAAAGACGGTTTTGAGGTTGTAGTGTGAAGGGTCATACGACATGGCATCACTCACTCGATACGTGTCCCTTTCTTTCCCAGATGGCCCGATCCAAGACCCAATTCTTGCGGCCATGTTTCGAAGTGTTCCATCTCGCTTCTCAAATTGAACGGTGAAATTCGCACTCGAGTGGTGACGAGTCAATTCCAGTATTCTGGACTCGGGGATGAACGCTCGGCCTGATGTTGAAGGCAGACCTGCTATGTAGGCCCCACGCGGTGGAGGAGGCGGTGGTAGAGACGCTAACTGCTCTTTCGTGAGAATCGAATGCAGTGTCCTTGGAACAGAAGCGGGATTAAAATCAGTACGGCCCAAAAGCAGTATCATGCTCGCCATCATGTCCGTATGCAAAGGACGAGAACGTGGGTGTATTGAACGAACACACGCATTCTGGTTGTTGAGGTTGATCGGAAGATGTTCCGCATTGAATCTTGACTTCATTCCAAAATCCATACGTGCAGCTTCAAGCGGAAAAATTTCTATCGTCTGGCCATGAATCGTTCGACGAAGTGAAATGTTGCCTGCTTGAGAAACGGGTATCCAATCCGTTGATGTGAGGATGGTTTCACACCATTGTAAAGCACGTTGTACGGCATTGAATGTCACATTTTCAACCGGAGTTGAAGTTTTTACAGGTCCGAAAGGCGTTTTGTAAATCATGAGAGAACCAAGAATTCCACACCTAATAAAAGAATTAGGAAAAAGGCGGGCATTGAATTGGAAAAAGGTAAACCTCCAGTTTTCTGTTCGCTTGTTCAATACCAAAGCGCAGCAGGTGGGAAATCCTCTGAACGAAAGGGGCTTCTTGTTTTAAGTTGTGACAAGTACTTTTACCGATGAGGAACAGGAGGACATAATGCGTTTGATGACTTTGTGGGTTACAGTATTGTTATTCGGGGTGACTTTACCAACTGCACACATGCTCGCTGATGACAGTCAGCAGGACATTCAATCGAACCTCTTCAACGATATTCGTCAATCCGATGCACGCTCATCAACCTACACCGTCAGTCCGTCAAACGGTTGGACCAGTGGAGGCGAAGAAATCATGCTGACTGGAAGTGGCTTTTCAGACCTCGCCTTTACCAACATTACTGATGACGGTCTCAACCATCAATGGGTGAAGTCGACCATGGACTATACCGACGAAGCAGGTCGATACAACTCGATTGTCATGGATTCCAACGGCCATCTTCATGCCGTCCATATCAGCGGTGAAAATTACCAGATTAGGCACAGCGTCAATGAGGGTGCTGGATGGAATGCAATGAGCATTAACGACTGTGAGGGTACATACTGTTGGGACGTTCACATGGTCATTGACGACAACGATGAACTCCACGTTGCGTACACGACGGACTCAACCTGGTCTGAAACGCTTGTTTACATGCATTACAACGGAACGGATTGGACCGACGAAACGGTCTCTTCAAACGCAAATTTCGGACCGATTGGTATCGCTGTTGACTCGAACAACCATCCACACCTTTCCTATGCTGCCGAGGGAGAATTTTGCGGCGACGGACTTCGTGTTGCCTCGTATGATGGGTCCAATTGGTCTTACAACAACGTTGACCAGGGGGACAACCGTGGATGTGATTCAGCTCTCGTTATCGATGAAAATGACAACATCTACGTCGCCTACCAAAACCGTGACAACTCGAAATTGAAAATCGCAACGGACAAAAGCGGTTCATGGGATACATACAATGTAGATTTCGGAACTTCTCCGAGCAATTTGTATCCAGGTTACATGACATCGATGGTCATGGATCAACAAGGGCAATTTCATATGGCTCACTTCGATGATAAAGAGGACGATTTACGGTATTCAACGGGAGCTCCCAATCAACAATGGACAACCACCATCGTTGATTCTACAGGGCATACTGGACGAGACCCTTCAATCGCTTTGGACTCCTCCGGAACCCCTCATATCGTGTATAATTCTTGGTCTGGCTGGGATTTGAAATACGCGGTATACAATTCTACAACCACTTCTTGGGATAAGAGTTCCATATCAACAACGGGGGATGTAGGCAAAGGAAACTCCCTATTTATCGACCAAAATGGAGTCATGCACGTTGCCTTCAGCGATGAAACGGACGGGGTCTTGAAGTACGCCACGAAATCAACTGGCTTGAATCAAACCAAAGAAATAACCGTTCAATTTGGCCATTATGGCTCCGTGACTGGAACGGTTGTCAACGACACGACGATTGTTGTGACAACACCAACGGCTGGTCAAACTGCGGATACAGTCGACATCACCCTTTGGGACAAGAACGATGTTAGCCACCCCACAGGTGCTTCATTCACCTTCATCTCTCAAGATGACCTTGACAGCGATGGGGTACTCAATGCGAACGATGACTGTCCCAATGTTGCCGGTACCTCCACTCTGGACCGAACCGGCTGTCCTGATGCTGATGGTGATGGAACCAGCGATTCAGCCGATGCCTTCCCTGCGGATGCCTCTGAATGGGGCGATGCTGATGGTGATGGAACTGGTGACAACGCTGATGCATTCCCAAACGATGCCAATGAAACATTCGACACGGATGGAGACGGCGTTGGTGACAACGGAGATGCGTTCCCGAACAACGCCGGTGAAACGCTCGATTCTGACGGCGATGGTGTAGGGGATAACACAGATGCATTCCCGAGCAATGCTGATGAATCGGTGGATTCAGACGGTGACGGAGTCGGCGACAATGCCGATGCTTTCCCCAACGATGCCAACGAAACATTGGATACCGATGGAGATGGAATAGGTGACAACAGCGACCCGAACCCCACACAACACTACGGTGACGACAGCGATGGCGATTCAATTGCCAATATCGATGATGCCTTCCCGAATGACGCTACGCAATGGTCCGATACCGATGGCGATGGTTTTGGTGACAACGCTACTGGAAACAACCCAGATGCTTTCGTGGACATCTCCACGCAATGGTCGGATACCGATGGAGACGGCTATGGAGATAATTGGGGTAATTCGACTTGGAACTCATCGCGCTTTTTCGTCTGGCCAGGTCAGTTTGTTGACGGAGCCCTCATGGCAGACCATTGTCCCACCGAGTTCGGTAATTCAACAGCCGATGGCTATTTTGGATGTATCGACGTCGATGGAGACGGTGTTGCCGACCTTTACGATGACGAAGTGGGTGATGGGACCAATGAATCCTCCAACGAATCCTCCAATGAAACGCCACCAAGCGATTCTGACGGCGATGGTGTCGATGACCTTTCTGACCTTTGTCCTGGCACGGTCGAAGATGGATACGTCGACATTGACGGATGTCTCTTTGACCAGGACGGCGATGGTGTTGACGACCTCAAGGATACCTGCCCCGAGACATCATCGGGAGTTTCTGTTAACATCAACGGCTGCGCTGTGGAAAACGACGAGGGCTCGAGTTTCTTTGAATCGCTGAGTTCCGGAAACCAAGGCGCAGTGATGCAAACGGTCGGTTTTGGAGCAATCATATTGGCGTTGTTCGGTTTCTTACAGACCAACCTTGTTGCAGCTTTTCTCCCTGAATCCGTTCGATGGCTTCGTGTGTTTCGAAAGGATTCAAAACTCAACAAGGAGGAAATTCGGGAGTTGGAGTACCTCAAATCATTGGTTCAAACTTATTATCAAGATGTAGGAGTTTTGCATGATGAGTTGTATCAACTGAAGTCAGAACTCACTGCCCGATACACGAACAGTGAAGTCAAGAAAATTACCCTTGAGAAAATAAACACCCTCATTTTGGACTTGCTGAGCATGCAAGCACCTGAATTAAGCCACATCGCACACAACGACGCTTACTTTGGCCTTAGTGGATCACTCAATACCAAAGAACGAACAGAATATTTGTCTCAAGATGCGTTGATGCGTTTCGAGGCGAGTGATGAGTCAGATAAGACCAACGATGCTCTCGCTCAAGTTCTCGGCACTCAGCCTTTGGTCGAAATGCAAGGTCAAATCAATGAAACAGACGGAATGGAATACCTTGAATATCCGGCCGGTAGTGGAAGGTGGTTTTACCGGAAGCATTCCGTTGACGACTGGACAAATTGGGCGCAATAACGCTCGATTGTTTGATTGAACGACCTATGGAAAACAAGGGCTTCTCGATTACTGAATGTTTTTTCTTAGGTTTTTGAGAACTCGCAGAGTTGCGCTTTCACCGGCTGAGAGTCCTGATATTCTTCGCATACTTGCGACCTGGTTCCAGGCTTCAAGAAGGCGTCCCTCCATCCATGAATTGAGGAACCACGGGTGAATGTACGACGAACGGCACACTGGACGGGTGTTGCCAAGGTCTGCTGCAACCGTATCAATAACAGCCAACATCGTTTTGTTTCGTTCAAATTGAGTTGTTGGTACGGCCCAATCACCATCTGTCCAAATTTTGTTGATCGATTCGACATCGGGAAATTTCCGAAGCCAATGTTTCATGTCTTTGGCTTTCTGGGGTTGGGCGAGAAATGCCAATCGCTCAGCACAACGGTAGGTTGCTCCCCATGTTCGGAAATTCTTGGCCGTGAAACCTTCACCACTGCTCGCACGGATGTACTGATTGATGTGTTCAGCTTTCAAATCAACTTCATTCCCCGCCTCGGAGATGTACATGAACAAGTCTGCATTCTTTACGCCTAAACGGTTGGTGCGCAAGATAAGGTCCACAAGATGGTCATCTTCAATGGTAATCTCCCAGTTTTTGTCGGATTTTCCAGTGAACGTAAACACTGCATCATGTCGTCCTTCAGCATCGTCACCCCTGATGTGTTTGACATGCATTGATTTGAGTGTCGTCAATCCATAGGAGTTGTTTGCTTTTGCATACTCATCACTCCCCACACGAATGTTATACAAGTCGATAAGACGAACGACAAGGGCAGAAACAGTGTGGAGTTGCATCGAACTTTCCTCAAGGTCACGTTCCACTTGCTTGCGCAGCCGAGGCAATTGTGAGGCGAAATAAACCACATCGTCGTACTTCATTTCTGTTGTGATATCGGTCCATTCAGGGTGGTATCGGTATTGCAAACGCCCTTTTGAGTCGAAGCCAGTCGCTTGGATATGCCCCCTCGCATTTGGACAAATCCATACTTCGCTCCATGCAGGTGGTAGGCCAAGAGCATTCCATCGCAGAATGAGGTCTTCATCCTCGACTTGCATTCCGTCAGGTGTTCGATATTGCCATTCAAATATTCCCTCTTTCAAAGAAATGTTTTCACGCGACACACCGCTGAGCGATGGGTCGCTGCGTACCAAAGTCGCTCTCCTCAAGGCTTCTGCTGAATCGATGGGCACAGTTCCCCGTCTGTGATACATGAAATGAACTTATGGCCCTGTATACAGTGGTTTCACTTTAAGCAAATTGAATCTCTTGTTCGTCAATCCAGTCGTACATGGATTGGATGCTGGGTGCGAGTAACTTTGCATTCGGAGTGAGCGAGTACTTTACCGTGATTGGCACAGTCGAATGGACCGTACGGTCAACGAGGCCGTTTTCCTCGAGTTCTTTCAAACGCCGAGTCACCGTCGTCGAAGATGAGTTGACTCTTTTTTTGATGTCTGTGAAGTGCAGGGGCATGTTCTTGTGGTCAAGAACCATCAATATGTGCAAGAGTTTGGATTTATTGAGTAAGTTGAGTAGTTTGTCTACTTGTGAAAAAACCGGGTCGCATTCAGCCATAGTGTTCATCTCCGATTCAAACTGTTTCAAAACAGTATTTGATTTCACGGTTGATTTGTGCATGAGGCATTCGTCGAAAGATGCACTTTTCGTTAAACAAATGAGATGTTTTGGGAGAAAGCACTTACTGACCAAAGTTCACGGCCATTGGTTCCGTCATCAGCAGAAAAGAACATCGCTCCTGCGAACACATGGAGATCTGAGGGGGTACTTGCGCCTGCAGGATTTATGTCTTGAGCCAACCAGACCGTGTTGTTCGTTGGGCTTGTTGCCCACAGCTCAGCACCATTTCCATCGTCCGCTTTGAAGTACAGTTTACCATCGAACTCCGTGAAACCACTTGGAGCCCCAAAACTGGAACTCGATTGGAAGTTCGTAACCGGCCATGAGGAACCGTTGGTTGATTCATATGCCCACAATTCAAAGTGAGTGCCCGAGGTGGCTTGCAAGTAGACTCGGGTGCCGAAAATCACGAGTTCATTGGGCGAACTACCGGCAGACCCTGTGCGAATATCAGCTGCAAGCCAGGCCGAATTATTGGTCGTCTCATAAGCATACAACTCAGTTCCGTGGGTCGAGCCAGCGTTGGCAGACATGTAGATCGTTGTTCCCATCGCAACAAGATGTTCCGGGCTCGAAGAGAGAGGTCCGGGATTGATATCGTTCACCATGAAGGTGGTATTTGTGTTTGTGTCGTGCTTCCACAATTCGATTCCAGTCACTCCAATCGCTGGTTGAGCTGCGAAATAGAGGTCCGAATTGACGGCAATCAGCGACGAAGGTTGGATGTCTGCTTCGACTTTCCACATGCTGAAATTAAGCGTCTCATAGGCCCAAAGGTCAAACAATCCAGTGCCCGTTGAACCAGCACTGTCTCGAGCACTAAAGAATACAGTCGTGTTGATAAGCGTGAAATCGCCAGGATAACTCGAGCCTCCGGGGAAAATCTCCCCAATTTGCCATGCTGTACCGTTCGATGGCTCAAAGACATACGGTTTGACGTTAAGGCTCGAATCTTGTCCTGCGAACATCAATTGTGGACCAATCGCATGCAACGAGAGAACACTCCCTGAATACACCAATGAAATGTTACCGTTTTCATAGGCCCAAATTCCGTTTGCACTGCCGTTGTTGGCCGTGAAGTACATGGTTGAGTTGATGGCAGCGAAGTTGGATGGATTACTGCTGCTGCCGCTGTTCATGTCTTCGACCATTTGCACATCAAAGAAGGAACAAATGAGTGTACGAAACAACACTTCTCCAGATTCAAGAATTCCGTTTTGAGCGATGCCACCGTTTCGACCGTTGTCCATGCCTTGCTCGAGTAGTTCTCCTGTTCCGTTGCACCCCATGCTCACTGGAGCGGCTGACAGTCGTGCTGCCATCATGGTCCCGGTCGAACTTCCATTTGCTCCGTCCGCTCCATCAGCACCATCTGCTCCGTCTTGACCGTTTTCGCCCTTGCAAACAAAGACAATGGAATCAACCTCGTTGTTCGATAAGGCATTGTCTCTGTTGTCGTCAACACCCGTTTCCACAATCGTTCCTCCATTCGGACAATTCACTCCACTGGGTTCATTACGAGTGACAATGAGGGAGGTGAGGCCGTTGTTTCCAGTCGCACCATCTGCTCCGTTCTCCCCATCTGCTCCGTTTTGCCCATCTGCTCCGTTCTGTCCATTGGCTCCGTCAGCACCATCTGTTCCGTTTACACCGTTGAGGCCGTCTGTCCCGTTGGCACCGTTGAGGCCACCCTGTCCAGTGAGGTCAATGTAGGTCCATGCGTTGTTTTGGCAGACTTGGAATGCCGACTCTGTGGCAATGAAAAAGATTTGATTGTTGATGCCTCCATCGCAAAATGGTAGTGCATCGGAAGTGGATACCAGATGGAAACTCGAACCATCGGTTCCGTTTGTGCCCGCAATGCCACTTTCACCCGATGCTCCTTGTTTACCTTCTGCATTGGATATGGAATAGAGAGAAAACGGCACTAAAACCAGCAGAGTAACCAGCATTATGGCGGAAATTGAGGATTGGGTCAACATCTGTGGAGCGGTTTTCACCGGTGTTTCAAACGGCTCATCCAGCGCCGGAAGTATCTTTTCTGTGTGCGCCGATTCAGTTCGAATCGAATCCGATATAGTTTGGTCTGTTGCTTCGGTTACTGCTTGCGCCGCTTCTTCAGAACGATAGGTTGCAATTTGCTCACTTGTCCATCCCTGTTCGGTGAGTTGTTCATCAGTCCACATAAATTTTAATTTCTTGAATCCTTATATGCTCTTTTTGGTACATCGATTTGACAAAATACGCAACACAAGGACTCAGTCGTTTGAGATGACGGCGAAACAGAAACGGATTTTGGCATAGTTGGAACACTCTTTGTTCATTATTATTCTTCTATTGGGAATTATTATTAGGGGTCGGCCCCTCATTTTTGGCATGGGACAGATCATTTCCTTTAGCGTCGACAGCACTTTTGCAGACGGTCTTGATGACTTGATAGCCAAATCGGGTTACCAGAACCGGAGCAAATTTTTACGTGATGCAGCACTGAAGTTCGGAGAAATTCAACAACGAGGTGAACTCGCCGACATGGAAAAAGATGAGATGGTGGAAGGTCATCTTGTTATTTACTATCAGCACGGTATTGAGCATAAGTTGTTGGAAATCCGCCATTCTCACAGCCTCAACGTTACCTCTTACAGTCACAGCTGCTTACCCCACAGCCATACATGCGTTGATGTCTTGCATGCTATTGGAAATGCGGAGCAGTTCCGTGAAACGATCGAGGAGCTGCAGAATATTTTGAACGTCGACAAAGTTTCTTTTGTATCTGCTCCGGTTCGAGATACTGGATGCTGTTGAACCTCTGTTCGAACTGCTCTTCTTCACGCCTTGCTTTTGTTCGACTGCGATTGTTGGAAAAGTCGACCGGCAACCAAGAAAACTGAAACGAAGATTGAGCCAAGCATCAGTTGTCCAATGAAGTCGTAGTCTGAGTCGACCATTCCACCGTTCAAAATCAACATGTCCAAAGAAAGTATTGTACCAATCAGGAGAAGTGGGAATGAGGCAATAAGTGTGAGTGTGACTTGAGGTGGGGGTTCAATCTCACCACTGGAGTTGGAAGTTTTGTTCATTGGGTCATAGAAGTGAGCAAAGAGAACACCCAGCCCAGCACCCAACATGTCGCTTACCAAATCAGTGGCGGTGTTCACGTATCCGCCTTGGTCGATTGTCTGGAACATGGTCTTGCCAAAGAACTCGTACACTTCATAGGCAACTCCAATCGCTACGCCGAGTGAAAATGCAGTGAACGCCACAACTCGGGGTGACAGTTGCCAACCGTTGTGTTCTGACATTCTTCTCCAACCGAGAGACCACGCAATCGCAATGGCTGTGCTGTTCATACCGTGGACAAGCTTGTCCCACCAAGGGTGAACATGGTACATTCCATTCACACCATCTGCACACAGCCATTCACCGGGCTGCATTCCATCAAAGCAAAACGGTCCTGGACCACTGTCAGCAGCACCTAATGATCCGCCAATAAAGTGCAACATCGTTGCTGAATATGCAATCCATAACGGTAGAGCAGGGATTCTCACCCGGCCACTCCAGAGAATTGCAATGGCGATAAGAGCCATGACAACGCCTCCAAAATTGTATCCTGCCCATAGGTCCAACCCTCTTGCAAGGTTCCAAAAGGTGAGAATTATGCATGAAATGAGCCAAGCCATGAGGGGAGCTCGTTCAGGGATTCGAGCTTGTTGAACATCAGAGTTGTCCCCTTCCATATTCCGCCTGTCATGGACCTCTCTTATCATCATTAACCCGTTAAATGATTCGAGATGCCTAAAGTGTATCACTTCATCTTCACTCGGTTTTTGAAGTGAGTGCTTTTTCTACCGACTGCCATGATCCGCCGTTGTGGGCTTCAATCCCCGCTTTTCGAAGTATTTTGACTGCACGTCCGGAACGCATTCCGCTCATACAGCAGGTGACGATTGGCTTCTTTTGCTTTCTGAGGGTTGAAATTTTGGATTGGATTGAATCCAGAGGGATGTTGGTTGAATCTTTACCGTGAGCGTCCTTGAACTCCTTTGATGAACGAACATCAACAATGTAGGCGCCTTGGCTGAGTAACTCGCCGATTGACGGACCATTCTTTCCGAAGAGGTTTGCTAGGAATTTGAACACATCTCCACCTCAGGGATAAACGACAGGCATACCTGCATCTTTCCAACCGTTGATTCCAGTTTCAAGTTCCAGCAAATTCGTGAACCCCATGTCGAGGAGGGTTTGTGCTGCGTCTTGCGAGCGGTTTCCGCTTCGGCAGTAAAGCAGTATGAGTGCATCTTTGTCACTTGGAAGTTCACTTTCTCGACTTTCAAGTTCAGTGTGTGGAATGAGAGTGGCATTTTCAAGATGCCCGTCTTGTTCCCATTCGGCTTGCGTTCGCACGTCGAGAAGGAATCCATCGGGGTTGCCCTCAAGGGCATCGTCAAATGCACCAACACCGACTCTTTCCCACATCGTGGCATCGGATATACATCCTGAAAGTAAGACAATCATCAACAACGGTAACAGGCGCGACATGTCTCCTGCTCATGTATTGAGGTATTGGAATTTTGGTGTTCGGGACACAACATTTCAACTGCGACTAAACATACATGCAGGCTCAAATCATCGGACGTTTTCTCATTCATAGAATGTCGATTCAGAATCCGCCGGACTCGACAAAATTTCGCTGACTGATGGAGGGTTCTCCAGTTGAATATGCGGGCGTTCATCCAAAAATTTCTTGAAGTTATAAAGCGAGCGATTTAACGATGATTCAAGAGCTTCTTGTGTGATTTTGACATCCTTCGCATCATCTGTTGAGTTGTTGACACAGATGTAATTCGCTTGATTCACGATATCGTGAATATGCGATCCTGTAAACCCGAGAGGCATTCTCTTGATGAGTTTTGGAATGTCGATTCCCTCCTCGCATACATACGGTTTCAATTTCAGTTCTAAAATGCCTCTCAGTAAGGCATGGTCGGGGTAAGGATAATCCAGACGAACATCAAATCTTCCTGGCCGTGCGATAAGGGCCCAATCCATTTGTTCAGGGTGGTTGCTTGTAGCTACGGTAATTACGCCGTTGTTGCTGTTGATTCCATCCATGCAATTCAGGAGTGTTGAGAGACCTGCGCCACTTCCACCGGAGCCGCGTTGAGCAGTGATTCCCAGTGCGTCAATATCCTCTAAGATGAGGACCGTTGGAGCATATCTTCTCGCTGTTTCAAAAATCTCTTCCATGTTTCTGTGAAGCATTTTGTAGTTCGCAAACAGTACAGTACACTCAGATTTTGAGATCAAGGCGTCGATTGTTAATGATTTGCCAACACCGGGTGGGCCAGCAAGCATAATTCCTCGATTCGTCTCTACTCCTCGTTCTATCAGTCGCTCTGAATTGGAAAGAATGGCAAAAATGTTCTCTTCTAAAAGTTGCTTTTTGGAAGTCGATAGAATCATATCTTCAAAAGTCCGTCCTTTGGTATTGAGTTCCTTAATTGTTGCATCAAATTTCGAATTCTTGAGTAAGCCATGTTCCCTTTGATAGGCGTCAAAGTTTGAGAACACTTTTCGGACATAACTCTCTGCATATTCCCTCAAGTGTATATTCTCACTCGATGGCTCGATAGCGCTTCCAGTAGACTTCATTTTATTTCGGAAAAGCTCTAACCCCACATGAATCGAAAGTTTTGGTGCTTCGTACGGAGGAGAGTATGATTGGACCACAATTCTCATTTCTTCCTTAGCAATTGGGCATTGGGGATTGTAAAAATAGATCGATGCGTCTTCACGGAATTTGTGTGATTCTCCTTTCCATTCGAACAATGACAATTCAGGTAACATTCTTTTGTTCCGTGCATAAGTCGTGACTTTTTTGTGGTGGTAGCCTAAGGATTGGATAAAATTTATGATGTCTCTGTATGTCGTTTTATGCATTGATTTATCGATACTCATGGTTTGAGAATGCCGCTCTAGGCCTATCCAATTGTTTGCGTCGAGTTCGAAAAGGCTGTCGTGTTTATCCGCTGCCTCAGTGGGCCACATGCCCAAATCATTGAATGTACGTCGTGGCGAATAAAAATTGGTTGGAACGTGGCTGTTTTGGTCAGAAAGTTTAGGTTTGTAAGGGCCGCTCCCAATTGATAACGATTTGAGCGTGATGGTGTACTGTTTCACGATTTCTAAAGTTGTAAGGATGATGTCATTAATCTCTTCACTTTCCTTTTCTTCCATTGGATACTCGAAATTTGAGAGGATTTTGGAATTTATGGCAAGTTGAACAGCTCCTTCACCAACTGTTGAGAACGATGGTTGTTTGGTAAATATCTTATTGACATCATCAATCTGATTAAGGTTTACCATGTGCGAAAAGAAGTCCTTGAGCTGGCCGTAAATTGAAAGATGTAGGTGAAACAATATTTTCTTCAATAGGAGGTATGGTGCAGGACTGTCTGTTTCTTTGTACGGGTGTTCGGGGGATTCTCCGAGTTGGAGGACATCTGCTGCTTCAAGAAAAATATTTTCTGGATGAATGAGTTCCGACATGTCACTTGCTGCTTCCGCCATTTTTTCGGCAACTTCCTCAATTTGGCGTTCCCATTTTGCGTTTGTAGACTCCCAATTGAAATAATCATCCAAATGCTCGAGTATTGATTGTGACTTTTCGATAAGTTTTGAGGATGCAGCATCGATTTTGCCTGTAAGTTCAGCAACCTCATCGTTACCTTCTGTATCACCGTATTGCCCAACTACGCGTGTTTCCACAGCATGCCGAATCGAGTCAATGTATTGTTTTAGTTCTTGAACCAGTTGAGAATGCTTCTTCTTCGATTCTTGATGGTTTTTTAGCCATTCCATTGCATACAATTTTTCGTCATTTTCTGCTGCTTCTGAGAATTGGAACTGATTTGAATCCGCTTCAGATTTACTTGGATTGGGCTCGTCCAACTTTTCCATGTCGTCCAAGGTTTTTAGCATTGCAGCGAAGGGAGACAAATCAGCGTCATCCTTCTGCTTATCATCGGCCATGCAGGTTAATTTTAACGAGGGTTCAAAGTCACATCGGTAACTTTTTTAGAAACCTTTTAGTCGACCACTGATGTTTATAATGTCTTGAATACTTGTTTCTTTATGGATGCTGAAGAAGAAATCGAACAGAAGAAAAAGGTAAGACGTGGACGCTTTGAACAACATATATTGGACAATTTTGATGGTCAAGAGGTTTGGTTTCAAGAGAAGAGAGTGCAAATGGTCGGCGAAGCGAAAATACTGACGGATGATTGGGGGATTCGTGTGAATTTCGAGTCTACAGACGGGGAGGTGTTCAGCGTATCCGGGCGTTGGGATTACCTTGTTGTCTATGCTGACCGTCTTGGAGCCGCTTACAGTGGCTGGAGTTTGACAACATTCTGCCCATACCCTGAATGGAATGATTGATGAAAGTCGGCCGTGAGCACTCGCCATGGCCACCCTTGATTCGCTCACATGGCTGTCTCGTTTTGTTTCCGAGACGCCGGGAGATTCAGAGATTGGCGGTCGCTCTCGACAGGTTGCCAACGTATGTTGGTCTCGTGTTCTTCCAACACCCTCTATTGATTCACAACTGCATCTCTGGTCATCAGAGATGGCACATGTTCTTGGGATTGAAAAAGGAGAAGCGGAGACACTCGGTGGTGGCACCCCTGTTCAAGGAATGGACCCCTATGCGCAACGCTATGGTGGACACCAATTCGGAAATTGGGCGGGCCAGTTGGGCGATGGTCGAGCGATTACGTTGGGAGAAGTCGAATCGAAGGACGGCGTAGTTGAGTTGCAACTCAAAGGAGCTGGTAAGACACCCTATTCGCGATTTGCAGACGGAAAGGCAGTCTTACGCTCTTCGATCAGAGAATTTCTCTGCAGTGAGGCAATGCACCATTTGGGCGTCCCCACCACGCGTGCTCTCTCTCTTGTGACGACGGGCGAAGATATTCTTCGAGACATCATGTACGACGGCAATCCTGCTCACGAACCGGGTGCAATTGTATGCCGTGTCGCTCCGAGTTTCATTCGCTTTGGTAGTTTTCAAATCCATACGGCGACCGGTGACGTCGAAACCTTGCGCTTGCTGGTTGAACACACCGTGCGAACCCATTTCCCGACCCACTCCGTTGAAGATGATGAAGGTAGAATTGCTTGGCTCTCTTGCATTGCTGAAGATACAGCTTTGATGATTTCTCATTGGATGCGTGTCGGTTTTGTACATGGGGTCATGAATACAGACAACATGTCCATTCACGGGCTGACCATTGATTACGGACCGTACGGTTGGCTCGAGGATTACAATCCCGGTTGGACGCCAAACACCACCGATTCCTCTACCCGCAGATATCGCTACGGTCAACAACCCCAAATTGCAGCTTGGAATCTAGCCCGTCTACTGGAATCGATGGTTCCGCTGATGGAAGAACCTGAATTGCTGCATGATGTCCTCACTGCATACACGGATGCATTTGATGTACATCATAACCGTATGTGGGCTGAAAAACTTGGTTTGGATGTATTCACATCTGGGGATGAATCACTTGTTCGTGACTTGAACGCTTTGCTGCAAGAAGTCGAGACCGACATGACCATCTTTTTCCGATTGCTGTGTTCGATACAATCTCCGGATGTTTCGGAATTGTCTCACGCATTCTACGATGATCAAACGATTCCGATTGAAGGATGGCAGAGTTGGTTGGAGCGATGGTGGGCCCGTGTCGATTCGATGCCAAACCGAAGCATCATGAAGAAAGCAAATCCAAAGTACGTCTTGAGAAACTGGATGGCGCAGTTGGCAATCGATGCTGCACATAGCGGAGATTATTCCGTTTGCGAACGCCTCCACCAACTCTTATTGAATCCCTATGATGAGCAACTCGAGCAGGAAGATGAATGGTTCCAAAAGCGCCCCGAATGGGCACGGTCGAAAGTAGGTTGTTCGATGCTTTCGTGTTCGAGTTGATTTTGTTCGGTGAAAGGGTTCTATACTCCTGTACGATGGCGTTGTATGGTTGGAGACGGGAATTTTTGGGATGAGGTTCCAATCGATGCAGAATCGACAACCGTACAGGAAAAGGTACTCTCTTCAGACGCAAGCGTTTCCATCGAAACACCAGTGCCGTTCTCTGAACAAAACCCTCAGAGTTCTGTGGATGATGTGTCCGGTGGTTTCATCCCTCATGAGCCTCGTGAAATTATAAGTTCAGTTATCGCTCAAACCTGTATTGCCATTTTCGTCGGTGGTATACTCTTCGTCGCTATCGGGTTTGGGTTTGTTGGTGAAGTATTCGAAGTGTTTCCCATGGAATGCGATGGCGAATTGATTGAGACAGAGGATGGTACATACATGTGTCTGGTAACAGATTTCCGATCCAATGCAGAGTATGATTTCTTTGAAAACTCAACCGTATCTGTGACCGAATTGGATGATTATTATTTCAGTGACACATTCAGATGGGAGCATTCTGATAACGTTTCGATGATTGGATATTACGAACTCGATTGGATGAAATGGAGTTCTTGGCAGAGTTGTCAGTGGGAAGGTGGTTCATATGCGGGTGATACTCGATGGTATTGTATCTCTACAGAGGATGGTTACGAAGATTACGGAGAAGCATTTGCATATTGCGAATATTCCAAATCGGAATGGCTTTGCACAGATGAGTACCGAATCTCTGAAAGCAACCGCAATTCCAGTTCGGAAAAAAGTCACATGAACGATTTTACCTATTTGTGTTACAAAGCCATTCTCCTCAGCGATCTGAACAATCAATCTTTTTCTGAACTTGAAGACGGAATGTTGCAACTGTCGTATCCGACATGGTGTTATGATGATGCAGTTCTTTCATCTGAAATCAACTCGAACGATACTCAACTTCCTTTTGAGGGTGAAGCATTTCTCACCTTCTACAACCATATGGGCTTCGATATTAAATCTGCAAACATAATGCAGTATTCCTCTTCAGGAATCACAATGTCCTCTTTTCAATACGGCGTTTATGATTCGAATGGAGAGCAGATTGTCGATGCTTCGCTACAAATGGCGGGAGGTGCCATCATCGCATTCATGGGTGTTTTTTATCTCCTCATCGTGTATGCTGCTTACACCAAAAAAACATACGTCGCCCATTTAGGTTCGGAAAATACAGTCGTCATAAAATCCAGTTGGTTCAACAAACCTGCGAGGGAAAACAGTCGAGTTCACCTCATGCCCACATCTTACGTGCTCGAATCCGTCACCTATTCAACCGATTCAGATGGGAATTCGATGCCCTCAACCCATTATGAAATCTATACCCCCGGTCAATCCTCTCTGAATTTGCCAGGTTGTTTTTCCGAAGAACAGTTGGCTGAAGTAACTGGCCTGGTTGTGAGGTAAACGATCATTGATGCACACGCTTAATAGCCACGGAGCATTACAGGGATTGTTGTTATGTCGTTTCGAGTCTGCATTGCTTGCCATGGGATCCGTGTCTACCCCTATGTTGGTTTCATGACCGGACAACGCTTTCAATGCCAGGATTGTCTTGAATTGATGGTGATTCCACTGGAATTTGAAAATGAAGAGGATTACAGGGATTATCTGCGTATTGTCAAAGGTTCAGAAGAGTGAATTCCTTCGACCTGAGGTGTTCGGAAATCCTCAAAAAACTTACTTGTGGGCATATTTTCTCGGGGAACATTGATAATAGCATCAAACAGCATTCATATCGGATGGGATGCGTATGGTTCAGCGAAAGCAGGATGCTTTGAGCACAAATTTCCTTTTGGGATTGCTCGAAAAAGAAGAAGAAAAAGAAATTCGAGTCGATGTACGGAAAGCTCCTCGTGTCCGGGGAGACCAGTCACTTTCACACCTTGCGAACCGAATTGAAGATGAGATCCGTATCACTACCCCCGAACAACGTGCTCGTCATGTATTGGCGAATGCTGGAATTACAACACCGCAATTACGACCCACACATACGTTAAACAGCCATCTGCAACATGTAGGCCAACGGTCCCGAAAAATACCACTAACGACCAAACCAGAGCGCCGTATTCGGCGTGTAAAGAAGCAACCTGAACCTGTTGTACGAAAGCGTTCACCTCGAGGCCCTCCTCCTGCTACTCGGTCACGGCCTGCAGTGGGTATGGAAGACGAAGTTCGACGTTCAGCGCGAGACAAAACCAACTCCAAAGGAAAACGGCACAAACGCCGCCGCCGATTCTTGAGATAATCATGCACTGTGTCAACAAAGGGTGAAAAAGGGGTGTCACCCCCGCAGACCATGAGCCCTATGGATATTGCAAATCCAAGTGAAGAGCATGCAATGCTTCGTGAAATGGTCAGAGACTGGACAAAAGAGAATGTTGAGCCTCAGGCATTGCAACACGACAGGGAAGAGAAATTCAACCTGGCTTTGCTTCGCTCGATGGGCGAGATGGGTCTACTTGGCATCAGTGCACAAGAAGAATACGGCGGCGCCGGACTTGATGCAACCGCATGTGCTATCGTGCATGAAGAACTTTCAGCGTCTGACCCTGGATTTGCTCTGGCTTACCTCGCGCATTCGATGCTGTTTGTCAACAATCTTGCTTTCAATGGTACTGAGGAGCAAAAAGCCCGCATTTTACCAAAGGTCTGCTCTGGTGAATGGATTGGTGCTATGGCTATGTCGGAACCGGATGCGGGAACGGATGTGCTCGGTCTTTCTTCGACAGCAGTTCTTCAAGACGACGGAACATGGAAACTCAACGGCCGTAAGATGTGGATTACCAACGGATGCATCGATGAGGACGGAACTCCTGCAGATGTCGTTTGGGTTTACGCAAAAACCGGCGTTGATGACCGTGGTCGAGTTCAGATGTCGACCTTTTTGGTTGAGGCTGGAATGCAAGGGTACAGTGTCGGTCAGAAAATCTACGACAAAACCGGAATGCGTGCTTCAAACACTGCAGAATTGGTCTTTGAAGACTGCATCGTTCCAGCATCGAACCTCGTTGGTGAGCCTGGTGAATCCTTACTCCACATGATGGCGAATCTTGAAGTTGAACGTTTGACTCTTGCTGCAATGGCCCTTGGTATTGCTCGCCGCTCTCTGGAAGATATGAACCGATACGCAACTGAACGGACAGCCTTCAAGTCGCAAATTCGTGATTTTGGCCAAATGCAACGCTACATAGGTGAATCATGGGCAAAGTACCGAGCAATGCGTGCCTACATTTACGACACTGCCCAACACATGACTCTTGGAAAGCCAGGCCACCGTCTTGACTCGGATGGTGTGAAGTTGTTCGCAACCACTGCGGCCAAAGAGATTGCAGATGCAGCCATGCAAGTCATGGGCGGATACGGTTACGTTGGAGAATACCACGTGGAACGCCTATGGCGAGACTCCAAATTACTGGAAATTGGTGGTGGTACTCTTGAATCGCATCAAAAGAACATCACACGAGATCTGTTCAAGACGCCGGATTCAATCACTCAATGATTTCAATCGTTTCTCGAATACCAACCAAACTCTTTGTTGTTCTCCAAGCGGTTGCCAACATACTGCTTCCGAGTAAGAGCGCAATAGCCAAAATAGTGCCCCATGTCCAGACACTGGAGACTGTTGTCATCGAATCATCGTTCATCATGAGCCCCATAAGGGTCGTAATTCCGACCGCCAACGAAGCCTGTACTCGGATGAGAAGCGGCATTCGTATTCCGGACTTTCCAAGTCGAAACAAGAGATACATTACCCATGTGAACGAACCAACTGACCAGAGCACAAGGTCTGCAGGATATGCGGGTGAGAGCATGAGTTCTTTTTCTGTTGTGTATTGATCAAGGCCCACGAGTGCAACCAACCAAACCAGTGACGCTCCAAGGATGTGAAGCATTTCACCCATTGCTGCACTCGTTCCAATGACGTTTTGTTTAGGCTTAGGATCTTCGACTTTCAGTACAACTGCGTTTTGACTGGAATCTTCATCAGTATTTTTTGCTAAAGTTCTGTTTCTTCTTTCTAAGGTATCAAGGCGAGAGGATATTCTCTGCATCTCTTCAAGCAACAGAAGTTGATTTTTCTGCTGTTCATTTACAACACCCATTCT
>Ga0209602_1001460_pt1 | contig 20706 bp, 31 predicted proteins | sample COGITO_mtgs_1205_3_FD_184810 | JGI IMG/M metagenome (GOLD analysis project Ga0209602, IMG submission 184810) | Pelagic marine microbial communities from North Sea - COGITO_mtgs_120524 (SPAdes) (version 2) | ecosystem: Environmental > Aquatic > Marine > Epipelagic ...
AAGCTTTTCTTTCTTTTGTATTTCTTGTTTATGTTTATCTACATCAAAATATTTATCAGTCATTATCATAATCCTCTTCATCATTACACCAACAGCAAGGCTCATCACTTGGATATTCCCTACACCAACAACATATCTTATTTAATATTGCTCTCATCTAACTGTCCTTTCTTTAACCCAAAGTCTTTTAAGTTTATTTTGTCTACCACCTTTAGCTCCTGTAGTCTGTCTATTTCTTTGTGCAGTCCACTGATCACCTTCTTTATAAGTACGTATACTAAATACTTCACGCATCCTTTTATTTTCAGCCTTACACACTGATTCATGTGCTAATCTAAGTCTATCTTCTACATCTAACATTATTCATCTCCACTTAATAAGCTAAGTAATCTACGTCTCTTAGTTTTAATTGAATTTAATTCTTGAATTGACTGCTCAATCTCTATTATAGCCTGATCATTAGCATGTACATCTACTTTAGATAGTTCAGCTAACTCTGATAAGTTATTTTGTAGAACTTTTAATTCTTTTAATGTAGTAACTAACTTCTTATTAAGAGAAATAAGCTCTTGATTAGCAGTTATATTAGGTATTTCACCCCATTTAGCCATAGTATTATTCCTTATTTTTTAAAATTAAAAGTAGTATTATTCCTACCAAAGGAGAGGTAGCTACAGAACCTAAAGTCCACCCCCATTTATTACGATTTCTTTTATTAGCCATATCATATATTATTTTTCCTAATACAATCAAGGCTATAGTATACATAAGTAAATATATTTCCATAACATTTCCTTTATTCTTTATTAATAGGCTTAATAAGAAGGACCTCGTGCCCTCCTTAATTCTTATTGTATAGTTTATTAGAGTAATAAGGCTTTACCTTCAGACATAAACCAGGAGGTTATATGTTTATCTGCCTTAAGTTTCTTATCTCTCTGTAAAGCATCTCTGATAGTGAATGCCGCAAACTCCTTGTTAGGTAGTATACTAAGATAGTTAACAAAGTGTCTTGCAGTTGTAGTAGTTACTAACGTAGATAATGCCGCACACAAAGCATACATAACAACATTATCTTCAGGTATATCTTTACATTCACCTGATAGTATTAGTTGTGGATCAGGTATCTTATCAGCTACTCTTAAATAACCTAAGAAATCAGCTTGAGCTGCTTCCCCTACTTGCCCCTTAATAGTTTGATTTCTAAGCTTATAAGGCATATCCATTTTAAGTATAGTGTTAACTCTCATCCATGATCTTGGTGATGGACAGGAATCTATCTTAGGATCAAACATAGATAGGAATGATGGTCTATTCCTTAAGAACCCTACAATATACTCATGTAACTTCTTACTGTTAGCATAACTCATAAAGGCTTCTAGATCAGGCTCTACTTCAAGGAAAGTTACCCTATCTTTAAAGTGAGATGGTAAAGGATTTGTACCTGCCCTATGAGACATAGCATTACCCGCACACACTATCATAACATTATCGTTAAGCTTATGCTCACCTATCTTCCTCTCATTAACTAACATAGCTAACACATTAACATTAGCTGTAGGTGCTTGTGATATCTCATCAAAGAATAATACTACAGGCTTATCTGTTGGTGTATCTAACCAGAATGGCTTAGCCCTATCATACTTCTTATTCTCCTTATCTAACATAGGGAAACCAGCTATCTCAGCTGCATCATAAGAAGCTATAGGTATAGTATATAGATACCAATCTTTCTCTTTAGTTACAGCCTCAACTATACTTGTTTTACCAATCCCAGGTAACGATACTAAGTGAGGTATAATGTTGTCAGCAAAGTCCCCAGTCTTATTACTAGTTAGATTGTACTCAAGTATAGTCTCAAGTATTTCTTTTGTTTCTTTAATATCCATTTTATATCCTTCCGATATATTAAAGTTACTTCACATAGTACTGTAATAACATTGTAATGTACCACAGTAATATCTCTTGTCAGGTTACTCCCGATATACCCTATAAGTTATACTTATATTATAATATATAACCTAAGGGGAGAGGGATGCTCCCTTTTAATAGGGGACTATAGAATAGCCCCATATTATTAACGTATATGATTAAGTCTATAACAGGTTATTATGTTGTTTGTTTTATTCTTAACTATAACAACAACACCATTATACATAAACCTTAATTGACCACCATGCATCTTGGATTTATAACACTTACCTAACGTTACACAAGCGTTAATATCATCCGTAGTTATTTCTCTTTCTTCAGCACGTTTAAAGGCATGATCAGTTAAAAAGTATTTCATGACTTTTCCTTAAAGTGTTTAGAATATACTTTATATATACATACATCTTCCTCTTTGAAAGATAACTGATACGACTGAGATCCAGCGACTTTAACCATCATTGTAGCCCAATGTTCAGCTAACCTACGGTCACCATTAGCGTTATAATAACACCATTGAGCACCAGAATCATCATACAATTCTACTCGGTAGTTCATTTATTATTCCTTTCTTTAAGGGTTAAAGTATAATTAGCAGCAATGAAATTATGCATAAGCATAACACTTTTAGTTACAATTGGATCATCAACTTTTCTAAGCCATTCACTTAAAGATGCTAATGAACTTGGCGTATCCCATGTTTCATTTACCCTTAATTCTATACTCATAATTTATTCCTTTCATCAAGACATTCATCACAGACAGTAATATCACCGTCTGTTTCTTTAATTATCCACAGACAATCATCACAATCTTCTGTAGGGTTATTTATACGAGCTTCCTCAGCTTCACGTTGAGCTGCTTCTTCGAACTCAAATGACATGGGCTTTACATTATTTTCGGCACTTTCGAATAGCTCATAGTTAACTTTTATCTCATTAAGAGATTTTCTTATAGCTATATCTTCACGCTTTTTCTTACGCTCAATTGCACGTTGTTTATAAGCTTTAACCCATTCAATGTTCTTTAAATGATTCTCTTCACTTTCAAGATAGACATCCACGCCTGCCTTCCAATTAACATCCCATACAGCTTTGGCTGAATCACGGTCAGGGTGTACTGAGAGGACATTAAAGTTAGCATCTGTTATGTAATATTTCATCGTTATACCTTTCTTATTACATTTATTTGTTGTGTGTAAAAACATTCGTCTTACACAAGGACAACCAAGGTAAACTCTCAGGTTTCATTCCCTCCAGTTTACCCTAGGTTAGGACCAAAGTGTACCTAAGTTGTACCAAGGTTACACTAAGGTTTTATCGAATGAAAGCGTACGGTACCCTTTCAAGGAGCCTATGATTATCATCGTCATCATAAAGTTCACCGTATGTTTTATCAACACTATACGCCTCAACTTCATAGTGATGATCAAAGACTTCTTTAACTATCACTATTGCTGATACACCAGGTTCCAGTTCTACAAGAACTTTATCCCCTTTGTTATACTTCTGTTTAGCCATTCTCTTTCCTTTCTGTTAGAGTAGACATAAATGCCCTCCCGTTAAGGAGGACACTAGATTTACTCTTAGAAGTCGAAGTCATTTTCATATTGACTGTTATCAGGTACGAAGGTTGCTATTTCGGTTACCCTTATAGCTTCCAGACATACATATGGAGTACCAGTCTTAGGGTGTTGTTTGTGTGACACCTTAACATCACCGATAGAGCCATTACCTATTGTCTTCCGTAATGACATCTCCATGATATCACCATCAGCATTCACCATAGCTGGAGCACCCAAAAATGAAGGGCGCTTCAAAGTGAACGTAGTGACATCCTCAGATATACGTAGGTTAGGCATGATAGACTTCCATGCTTGTGCCTGTTCCGCATCCTGTGTGGCGATCTGTAACTCATACTGAGGTTTCCCACCATTGTATCCAGGTACAGGTGCAATGACCTTAAGCCAATTCAACTGTACATTAGATAGCAATGAAGCAGTACCGTTACGTGTATCACGTGTTTCAACAAAGTTTGTCATAATATATCCTTTCAAAGATATGATTGTCGCCGAGAACCCCGACGTAGGGTGGTATAATTACCATAAGATGGCCCCGCAAGGCCACCCAAGCTAACTATAGTATACACGCATTGCCCACCAGAGTACGGCAAGTAATGTCTCCATGATAGTGTGACTAAACAAAGCAGACATGAACAGGACTCCCCATAGGAAGCCTTTGTTCCACGCTTTGGCTACACGCTTTCTTTCGTTTAATCTAGACATAATACACTCCTTTCAAGAGCTAGTCGAAGTAAAGCACTCCGCCACAACACCCACCCCGAAGGGAGGGAGCTGTAGGAGAAAGCTCTAAGCACGCACAGATTTAAAGAAAGGTAATCTAATCTTTCTTTTCCATGATTGTACAGCCATTTCGTCTTCTAACCATGATTGAGTATGATTCTCAATGGAAGAGAACCAACTAAGAGGTGACCAGTTACCATGGGCATGTAGGTAAACTCTATCTCTTTGTCTCATTGCTAGATTCAATGCTTTCCACATCTTGGCTGCATCGTCCCTATTATAGTGACGTATACAGCATCTAAGCGTATGTAAGTTCTCAATACCTGGTTTCCCTCCATTGTGGAACACTACAACAATGTTTTGTTTCTCTGTTTCATACCTTACATTCAAGATACGCCCCAGTTCTGTTCCAGAGGTTGGTGCAGATAACTCTACGCTATGTTGATGGGCCATTGTAATCTCCTTTCAAGAGATTGTGCGCCGAACCCCGACGCAGGGAGGAAGCCAACACGACCACCACGAGGACGGACCGGAGGGAGAGACCGGACCGCCCACGAAGAGAACGCAGGCAAAAAGAGACCCGCAGAAACCACAACAACAAGGGGAAAGCAGGGGGGCACCCCGCCGAAAAAGGAGAGGTAAACCAAACACACACAACAAACAGACGAACAAACAAGCCTAACCCAGGTATAACAAGAGTACAAACTAAAAAATAACTTATAACCCAGGTATAACAATACCCCCAACCCAGATAAAAACCCAGATCCCCCAGAGCTTTTTCCAATTTAAAACCAAACTACCTTCACCCAAAAAAATTATTTTAATTTTTCATCATTTTATAGTCCCCTATTAAAAGGATTTTTTACATACAAGTTTGTTTGATTACAAATTTAAAATTAGATAATAAGGACAGCACAATGGGTATACTGGGAAATAAGATAAGTAGGTGGACAGAAGTACTACGTAAACGTAGGAACATGAATTCTACTGTAAATGAATTACACAAGTTAACTGATGCGGAATTAAGAGATATTGGAATTAAACGTGGTGATATAGATACTATAGCCAGAGGTGTTATTGATTTTCATCGTACAGTCAGAGATGCAAAGAATGATGAGCCTCTGGATACAATTTACAGGAAGGACTAGATCATGTTTGGATTACCATTAGAATTATTAACCATGTTAGGTTCTACTGTATTAGGTGGAGTAATGTCTATCTGGGGACAGAGTATAAAAGCTAAACAAGAAAATAATAAGATGCTTATGGAAAGAGCTAACTTTAATGCTGAACAAGTTAATATAGCTAGGTCAGCTGGTAAGAATGATAAACATTTTGCGTGGACAAGAAGGTTAATAGCCTTGTCAGCTGTGTTCTCTATTATTGTGTTACCGAAGGCGGTAGCTGTGTTTTATCCAGAAGTATCTGTTATAGTAGGATATTCAGAAATACAAGGTGGATTATGGAATTTTCTTTTCGGGCCTGAAAAAGTAGTAGAGTGGAAAGCAGCCGAGGGGTTAGTTATTACACCTTTAGATACACATATTGTTTCAGCTATTGTTGGACTTTACTTTGGAGCGGGGTTCACCAAATGATAGAAAATGATAATGAATGGCATTTATCTAAGACAGTGCCGGTTACTATGATAATAGCTATACTAATACAAACAGTATCACTTGTTTGGTATGTGTCTTCACTAGATAATTCTGTTAAGAATAATAGTAGAGATCTGTTAAGACAGGAAACCAGAATAGAAACCTTAGAGAAGGTAGTACAAACTCAGGCTTTAACCTTAGCTCGTATTGATGAGAATATTAAGTCTATCAGGATCATGATGGAAGAAATGAGAAAGGAAAATAAATAGCTATGTTAAATAAAGAACAGAATAAAAATATGTCTAAAAAAGCTTACATATGTTTTTTAGTAGGTATAGTTTTGGCATCAACTTTAATATCAGCCTGTAGTTCTATAGTAGTAGAGTACCCTTCCGTTTGCATTAATGAAGATGCTGATTGCCAGAGGAATTTAAATGCAGAGACTCTTTCAAATATTGGGGAACAGGGGGCAGCACTTGAGCTGCTTAAAACTGATCCTGCTATGTCTGATGTTCTTACCGAGCCAGACACTATCGAATGATATAGATGGTGACTTTAGTAATATCTATGAAAACTCAGATGTAAATAGTAATAACGATACAGTTAATCATACAACAAATAATAATGCAACAGGTGCAGGAGAAGCCGCACCCGTTATGTCTGCAATAGCTCCAACTGTTATGGGTGGAGGAGGTAATGATAGTTGTTTATTACCTACAACCTCTGGATTACAAGTAAGTTTATTTGGTTACTCCCAGGGAACTATGAAGCAAGACCCATACTGCAATAGAAGAAAGAATGCTAGGCTGTTAGGTACACCACAACAAATAGGTGGTTTAGGTCTACAAGTATCTGCAATATCAGTTATTTGTAATGACCCTAATGTATTTAAAGCAATGATATTAGCATCTACTCCTTGCCCTATAATGGATGTTGTAACAGGCAAACTATTAATGGGCAAGAAGGCAGTAGACAAGTATAGAGATAATCCTACCGCATTTATAGTAGGATACGAAGATAACAAGGCTTTTTGGGATAGCCTACTAAGGATTGGAGAGGATCTAACAGATGAAATCAATGAAACAAAAGTTGCTACTAACGGCGGGGACACTCGCTCTCTTAGTGAACGGTTCAGGAGTACTCGCAGAATCACTTCCACCACCGGATTACACTCAGACGGGGGATCAGAAGATACAGTCACTGATTAACTCTATCAACGTTATAGATAACAGATTACAACTATCTTTAAACCTGGGCATTGGTGCGGTAGGTTATGCGGAAGTTGGTGGTGTTATTGTTGATGGTGCTTTAGATGGTGCTAAAGTAACTCAAGCGATGCTTGTAGCTTACGAGAATGCTAGAAGTCAAGTTATGAACCATGACTATGCTACAGCAGAAAATGCAAACCAGTTATTTATTCAAGAACATACAGCAGCTATGAACAACTTAACTCTTGCAGTTGATGTGTTAGTTGATGCAACTTCTGTGTTGATGACAGCTACATCGGTTGCTGACACTGCTGAAGAAGCAGATACAAAACCAGAACAAGTAGCTTTACAAGAAATGATTGCTACAGATGAATATAGCTTAGATGCATCTAAAGTAGAAGATTATAACAATGCACTTGATGCAGTAGCTGATTACGCACAACAAGCAGGTGCTTTTATGTCAGCGGCTAACAATACAGAGCTTACAGCAAGTATTGATAACTATGCAAGTGCTAACAATATAATGGTAGGAACATACACTGCAATAACTTATACACAAAATGTAGATGAGTTTGTTATTACTTGGGGTGACTCAGGTTACGGTACAGGTTGGAACGGTTATCTTACAGAAGATATGAAAGATGCTGACGACGTTTATGGTGCTGGTGCATACATATTGCAACATGGTTCTGCTAATTCTAATATGTAGGAAACAATATGATAGAAGATACAGAAGTTAAAGTAGGTGGATTTACATTTAAAGGGTGGTACATAGCTGCTGCCCTGCCAATACTAGGATCTCTTAGTGGCGGTATATATTACGGATATGATACACTACAAAGATTTTATGCGGTGGAATCAGGTATAGAGACGGTTGTTTCTAAATCAAAGTCTTTTGACAGCAAGGCTGGAGAACTAAGTTCACGCATTCAAACAATAGAACAGGCGGTAGCAGACAATGATGTACGTGGACTTAATACGAGGTTGTCAACGATTAGCACACAAATGCAAACAATCTTGGAACAACAGAAAGAGTTGCTTGACTTACGTAGTCAGGTTGAGAGATCGACTGGGATCACTGATAGTCTGGGTGATAAGCTTGACAAATACCAAACTGAAATAGATGACATATGGAAAGCATATGATTCTTTAGTTGATAACCCATTAAACTAGGAGGTAACACATGGCAGCAAGACCTAATAAAGGAAAAGCTAAAGTAAAAGTTACTGCAAGTGGAAAGAGAGTTAGCTATGGACAAGCTGGTAAAGCCAAAGGTGGTGGAGCCAGAGTTAAACCTAGTAGTAAAAAAGGTGATGCATACTGCGCTAGATCTCTTGGACAAAAGAAACGTTCACCTGCAGCAGCTAAGAACCCTAACAGTCCATTAAACTTAAGTAGAAAGAGATGGAAATGTTCAGGAGCTAAATCAAGGAGATAATCATGGCAGTTAAGAAAACCAAGAAAGATGCTTGTTATAAAAAAGTAGCTCGAGCAATGCCTAAGAACTCTGCATACAGATCAGGACATATGGCTAAATGCCGTAAGGTTGGTGCAAAAAATTACGGTAAAAGTAAGAGGAAATAATATGGCAGTACGTAAGACAGCTAAAGGTGCATCTCTTAAGAAATGGTTTAAAGAAGACTGGCGTGATGTTAAAACAGGTAAACCTTGTGGTCGATCAGGTAAGAAAGATAAACGTAAAAGTTATCCTGCCTGCAGACCCAAGGCTGTAGCTTCTAAAGTAAAAAAGTCTGATACTAAAAAGAAAACAGGACCTAAGGCAATAAGGTGGTCTGTTACTCCCTCTGGAAAGAAAAGGAAGAAATAATGTTATATAGTAAGAAAAGCCCTATGATGGCTAAAAGAAAGAAACCGTTTAAACATTGTTCTAATTGTAAAACAAAAATGGCTTGTAAAAGAGCCGGTAAGTGTGTAGGCAAAAAGAAATAGTTTATCACTATCAGGAAATATTATGGACAGCATTAAAAAGAAAGAAGCAAGAGCGCAGTTGGAAGCTCTTAGAGAGCTGAAGAGAAGAAAGAATTTAACTGACTACTCAGAAGACTTTGAAAAATTTTCTGAAGAACAAATAAGAATTATTACTAAAGATGCTACTAAAGGTTTTGTGCCATTTAAATTTAATGAAGCACAAACCATTATTAACGAAGCTTTAGAAAAACAAAGAAAAGAAACAGGTAAGGTTAGAGCTATAATACTTAAAGCTAGGCAACAAGGTATATCTACTTTTTGTGCTGGAAGAGTATTCTGGAAAACTTACTTTCAACAACATACTCGTTCTGTTGTTATGGCACATGATAGTGCTACATCAGATTCCTTGTTTACTATGAGTAAAAACTTAATTAAGAACATGGAAAAAGGGTTACAACCTAAGTTAGAAAAAACGAACGCAAAAGAAATTGCAATTCAAACTCCAGCCTATCCGGATGCAGATGCAATTGGATCATATAGATTATATACAGCAGGTTCACCGGAAGCTGGAAGAGGTACTACACCTACTATATTACATGGCTCAGAGGTTGCTTTCTGGCAACATGATGCTAAGATACTTGCAGGACTATTCCAAGGTATATCACAATCAGATGGAACAGAAGTAATTATTGAGTCAACAGCTAATGGTGCCTCTGGAGAATTCTATCGCTTGTATCAGGCAGCAGCTGCAGGCGAATCAGATTATATAGCTATATTTATTCCGTGGTTTAAAACTGCAGAATATAAAAGAGAAGTTCCAGATGGGTTTGAATTAACCTTTGAAGAAAAAGATTATAAAGAAAAGTACGATTTAACTGATGAACAAATATATTGGAGAAGGTTAAAGATTGTAGAAGGCGGCGTAGATAAGTTTAGACAAGAATATCCTGCTAACTCGGAAGAAGCTTTTCTTGTATCAGGTGCATCTGTATTTGATTCAGAGAAAATAAATTCTTTTACTGCCACCCCTCCTATCGCTTTAAGAGCTTATAACGATGAGTTAGGTTCTTTTGATGACAGTCCTCGTGGTAACTTAGAAATATGGATACCACCAGATTGGCAAGACAATTATATAATAGGCGCAGATGTAGCTCTTGGTGTTAAACAAGATTATAGTACAGCTATAGTTTTAAATACCAAAGGTCATATTTGTGCTATGTACAGAGATAATACTGTAGATCCTACTTTATATGGTGAACATTTGTTTTATTTAGGTAGATACTTTAATAACTCTTTGTTAGCAGTAGAGTCTAACAGTATGGGTGTAGCTACATTACAAAGACTTAAGCAAATGAGTTACGTTAATATGTATTATGAAACCAAAGCTGCAAGGCTTAGTTCAGAAGAAGGTCAAACACCTGGATTTAGAATGACACACGGCAGTAAACCTAGAGTTATAGGTCAATTAAAAAATGCTGTGGAAGAAGAAGACATTTGGATTCCTTCTAAAACAATACTTGCTGAGATGAAAACTTATATATCTACTTCTTCAGGTAAAACAGAAGCAATACAAGGACACCATGACGATACTGTTATGGCCTTAGCTATTGCCTGGGAAGCTTACCGTACTAACATAGATAAATTATCAAATCAGAAAGTAGATTGGAGACAAAAGAATTTGGTCTACAATAATAATGAGGATTGGATTTAATGGCTAAAACAAATAAACAGATAGAAGAGATCCGAGCACGTATGATGAAGGATCCTCGTCAATCTAATTTTGCTAAACACATGATTAACCCTAATACAGAAGAAGGTCAAGCTAAAATAAAAAACTTTCAAGCCGCAGGAGTTAAAGCTTCTGCTGAAGCTCGTAGGTTAAAGAAAGAACGTGATGCTAGAATTAAAGAGAAAGCAGCTGAAATGGCTGAAACACTTGAAGCACTTAATTCTGTAGCTCAAGATCCTTTAGATGTAATGAAATTGCTTATGCATGAAGCAATGGAAGACGGTGATCGTGAAGAAGCATTTAAAATTGCTAAAGAATTAGGTGAATATAAAGCACCTAAGAAAACAAGAGTTGAATCTGTTACCACAGAAAAAACTACTGAAGATTTAAGCGTAGCAGAGCTAGAAGAACTAGCACAACTTAAAAAAGACTTAGGAGGATAACAATGGCTATTTATAGACCTTCAAAAGGTGTTAAACAAAAAAACGGTAAAGTTTGGGACCCTACTAAGAAATCTAAGAATTCAGCTACTTATGGACGTGATAACGTTAAAGAACATAAAGAGCCAGAGCTTGTTCGTGCCCACCGTGAAGACTGGCGGAAAGAGGGAAAAGACGGACTATACAGTTGAACCTCATGCTGTCCTTTAGGTTTGCGAGAGTACCTTTGGTTCAAAAACTCTCGTACTATAATATACCCATATGGGTGCTAGATTGATAGGAGGCCTTATATGGGCAATGATATGACCGGTTATCTTGAAAAAGTAACCGACGAACAATTAATAAACCTGGTGGACACAGGTGTATCTAATTCAGCTGGAGACTTTTTAAACTCTTCTGAATTAGCTAATGATAGATTACAGTCTACTTATGAATATGCAGGTTTACCTGAAGGTCATTTAAGACCCAATGGTGTATCTAAGATAGTTTCATCAGACACAACAGAAACTATAGAAGCTTACTTAGCTTTAATATCAGAGTTAATGTTTAACAACAATCGTATAGCTAAATTTAAATCTTGGTCAGCATCACCCAGCGCTATAGCAGCAGCTAATGATGCATCAGATCTAGTTAATTATACTATATTTAAAAAGAATAATGGTTGGGAATTATTAAACACCTGGGTAAAGTCCGCTTTACTATGGAAGAACTCAGTAATACGTTGGGACTTTGTAGAAGACAAATACGCTGACTTTGAAGAGTACGATTCACTTACTGAAGAAGCTTTAGATCTTAAGCTATCTGATAAAGAAATAGAAGTGGTTGGAGAGTTAAACTTTAACCCAGCTACTAATGCTTACGAAGATGTTAGGTTAAAAAGAACCTATGATATGTCTAGAGTTAAAATAGAGAATGTACCACCAGAAAACTTTTTAATATCAAGAGACGCAAGTGCTATTGATGATGCTAAGTTTGTTGGTGTACAAATAGAAATGTCTCGTTCAGATATAAGAAAAATGTATCCTGATATTGCAGATGAAGTATCTGATTGGTCAGAACTACCTAGTGCAAGTGAAGATCACTCTACTTATTCTGAAGACGTAGCAGTACGTAAACGTGTAACAGGTCAAACATACTGGTCGGGTTCAGGTAATGACGATGACTCATTGTTAGAAGCTAATATGAAAGTAGCTGTAACAGAGTGTTGGATTAAAGTAGACCGTGATGGAGATGGTATAGCAGAACTTAAACATATAATTGTTGCAGGCAGTAACATATTACATGAAGAAGACTGTAACTATATTCCACTAGCGTCACTAAGTCCTTTTGAAATACCTTACGAATTCTTTGGATTATCTATAGCAGATATGACAAGATCTACTACACTTACTTCTACTGCTATATTACGTGGATTTGTAGAAAACACTTACTTAAGTAACTATTCACCTAAGTTAGCTGATCCAAATGTTGTAGATTTTTCTGCATTACAAAATATGAGACCTAAACAGATTATCCCAACTAACGGTAATCCTGCAGGTGCAGTTACTGACTTACCGCCAAGCACTATTAGTGCAGGTACAGTTCCTTTGTTACAACACTTACAAGTACACAAAGAACAAGCCACAGGTATGTCTAAAGCAGCACAAGGCCTTAATGACGAATTATACGTATCAGGTAATAGTGAAGTTAAACTAAGTCAAGTTATGACTGCTAGCCAAAAACGTATACAACATATAGCCAGAAAGTTTGCTGAAGGTGGATTTAAAAGGTTATGTGAAGGCGTGTATAAGACTATAAAAGCTAACATGGATGAAGTTAGTATTATGTCTGATAGACGTGGTGTTATGTTAGATGTTAACCTAAAAGAACTACCTACTTGCATAGAATTAGAAGTAGATGTAGATTTAGGTGAAAACTCTAATGCTAACAAAAGAGAAAAGTTAATGTTATTAGCCTCTCAATTAATACCGATGCTTAAAGAATCAGGTCAAGGAGCTATGATTAAACCAGATGCTGTAGCTAATATAGCTTTTGATATGGTTAATAGTCTTGATCTTAAACCAGAACAATATCTTAAAGATCATACCACTGAAGAGTTCTTAGAAGAAGCTAAGAAAGCTATGAAGATAGCAGAGGATGATAAAAAGAGAATGAAGGAGATCGCAGCTCGTGTTGAAGAATCTAAAGCTAAACAAGCTGAAGCAAATTCAGTTTATACTAAGGTGCAAGCAGATAATTCGCTTCAAGATAACATTAGGCAAACGGCTATTGCACTTGATCGTCATGATCAAGAATGGGCTCGCCTTAAAACTGCCGCAATTAAAGCAGAAGTTACTCCAGAAAATCTCCCGACTCCGGGGAATATGGACGAGATAATGATGAAGGCCGTTAATATAGTTAAATCTATTGAAGCAGCACCATCAGGTAAAGAAGGCGGTTCACTAGACGATATGGTGAAACAAATGGGTATAGACCCTGCACAAGCAGTGCAATTATTAAAACAAGCAATCGGAGGCGGGCAATAGCCCCCTCCCTAACTACACCTCTACCTTTCGAGATGATGTGTACATAAGGTAAATTATGGAAAAATATAGAGAAGCAGGTGACAAGAGGATGACCAAGAAGGTGCATCCCGATAGATTATCACAAATAGCTTTACAGGAAGCAAAGTTTTCAGCAGACACTCGGAACAACTTCTTTGACTCAGCGTACGGAGATATCTTAGTAGATTTCTTTGTTGAGTGGCTAAAAACAGAACCTCATGAAACTAAAACCCGAGAGCATTTATACGCTTGTTCTATGGCGCTAGGTAGCGTTAAAGAAAAGTTAATTAGTATAGAAACTAAAGGTCGTAACATTCCTATAATGGAACAGTTAGGTGAGGAAGACAGCAATGATTAATACAAAAAAAGAAACAATAGATACAGTAATAAGTAATATTGAAAGCTCAATAGATTATTACTTAAATCAACACAGAGCAGATATTAGTGGTGCTAGTCGTATTAGAAACGATGCAACCATAGTTAAAGGTTTATTTGATTACAGAGAAGCTTTAATTAATCTGCAGAAAGAAAATGCTCCTGCAAAGAAAAGAGGGAATCCTAACTTTGGAAAACACAACCCTTATAATACTAAACAGGAGGTAAAGAATGATGGCTGATAATAATAATTCTACCCAAACGGATGATAACATTGTTGACAGCAGTTCTGAAGATCAGATGCTCGCAGACATTCTTAATCGATCTGAAATACTCCAGGAAGCTGGCGTAGTTCCGAGAGAGGAAGAAGCTCTACCCGAGCCTGAACTACAGGACTCAGAAGACACAGGAACAGAAGAAGACCTTGAACAACCTGTAGAATCTGCCGAATATGAAGATGATGTTGAACCAGATGATGAGGAAGAGGAAGATAGTGAGAAGGAAGACGGAGATGCTGAGGCTACCGAAGTTGATACTTATGCACTAGATGACTTAGAAGACATTATGGTAACTCACAAAATTGATGGGGAAGAGGTAACTCTACCTATATCAGAGTGGATTGCTGGTTCTGCAACCAAGCAACATCTTAGTAAACAAGGTCGTGAGATTGGGGAAGCTCGTAAATCATTAGAAGAAGAGCGTACTCAAAAGTTAGGTGAAATAGAAACACTAGCAAGTGTTATTGCGAATGAAGTTTATAATGACGAAACAAAACACCAGAAAAAGTATCACGAGATCTCTCAAAAGCTTTCAGAAGCTCAGAAAGAGGGGGATACTTATGAAATTGGTGAGTTAACTCAGGAACAAACTAAAGCGCAGGCTGCTTATTGGGAATCTAGAAACAAAAGAGAAAATCTTGCGGTTCAAGTAGAACAACAAAAACAGCAACTACAACAACAACAATTTGAAGAATCTGTTAAGCATTTTAACGATACTATAACAGATGTTATTCCTGATTGGAATAGCGACATTCAAAAGTCTATAAGGGAATTTGCATTAGAAGAAGGACTACCGGAAGCTTTGCTTAACGTAGTATCAGACCCTAGTGTAGTTAAGTTTGTAGATGAGTTTCGTAGACTTAAGCAAGGAATAAAAAGTGGTGCTAAAAAGCGTGCTAAGATTCCTGCTAAGAAAATACCTGCTACTAAAGCTAAGACACCTAGGAAACGAAAACAAGACAAGGAGGCAATGACTAAAGCAAGGGCGTTTAAAAATGATTCTTCTAAAGAAGATCAAATAGCGTTTTTGAAAAGGTTTGCGCCAACACGATAAAGCCAGTATTCGGCTAATAACATATAGGTAAAGTAAAATGGCAACAGGACGTTACGGCACATCAGGTGCTTCAACACAAGCGGCTAACGCAACAGGAAACCGCTTCCCTTCAGGCGCATCAAGCGCAGCAGTATCCGAGAAAGAGGATTTAGCGAATTTCATCTCAATGATTACACGAGATGAAACACCGTTTATGTCTTCAATCGGCAAAACAAAAGCGACTGGTATCTACCACGAGTGGCAAACAGACGAATTAACACCTCCAGGTAACTCACGAGTTGCACAGGGTGCTGACTTTGATGCTGTTACTCCAGATGGTCGTACAACAACAGGTGGAGATCACGGTTCAGGTGGCGGTGTAGTACTTACAGATGCACAGCGTAACCGTGCACGTTTAGGTAACTACACACAAATCAACGCAAAAACAGTTTCAGTATCAGGTACAAAACGTGCTGTAGATCAAACTGGTGTTGCAGATGAGTACGCATATCAGCTTAAAAAGCGTGGTACAGAAATGCGTCGTGATGTGGAAGCTGATTTAATTCACTCACTAAACGTTTCTACTCCAGGTTCTGCATCAGCTGCAGGTTCTATGGCTGGTGTTTTCTCGTGGGCAACTAACGTTGTAAACGTGGCATCAACAGACTCTGGTAACACAGCTGCTCGTATCTCAAATGCAGGTGTAACAGCTGCAGAATCAGGTATCGGTACAAACAACTTCTCAACAGAATCAACATCTTCAAACGTTGGTGAACTTGAGTTGTCACATATCGACGAGATTATGCAAACAATCTACGAAGAAGGTGGTAAAGCTACTAAAGTAATGTTATCTCCAAAGAACCGTCGTGTATTCTCAGCAAAAGCAAATGCTACTGGGTCTAACGTACGTCGTAACATCGACGATTCAGGTTCATTACGTCAGGCAGTAGACATCTACATGTCAGACTTTGGTGACGTTATGGTAGAACCTAACTACATCATGGGCCTTGCTGCAACAGCAACAGGTGCAGGCGGTACATCTGCAGATGCAGTATCTATTCAAGATGCATTAGCATTAGTATATGATCCAATGTGGTTTAAAATAGCTACACTTCGTCCAATGCAGGAAGTTGACGTAGGTCAAAACGGAGACTCAACAGTAGGTATGTTCGTTGAAGAATGTACTCTTGAGTGTTCTAATCCAAATGCTTGGGGTGTAATTGCTAACATCGGTGCATAAATTTAGAAGAGAGGGCATCTTAGGATGTCCTCTTTTACTAATAGGAGTAATAAATGTTAATTAAAGTTACAGCAAATTCCAATGCTTTAGTTATCAGTGGTGAAACATTGATAGGAGCAGCACAGGAAGCAATCTTTAAAATAGGTGGTGAAAATCACGTAGAAGTAAATCCGGCTACAGGTAAAATTACTAAAGTATATTTATCTAGACCAGGAGCTACACACAATATAGTAGCTATAGGTTCTACTGCAACTACAGTTAGTAGAATTCAAATAGGTAATCTAACAAACAACGGTGAATTTAGTACTTACATAGATTCATTATAATAAAAAGGGCACAGCATGGCAAAGTTTAAACACAATTCTGCGGCAGGAGATCTCACAGGAGAACTTATTACCGACGGAAATTCAGGCGCTAAATGGAGAGTTGAAGGGGACATTAGCTCTACTATTGAGTCTGTTAAAAGAGATAGAGAAGCAGGTAGGAATAAAAATTCACATTATCAAAAGATGTGTTCTATTCCAAACGTAATAGTATTAGAATTAAATACTAAGCATAACTTAGATATACTAGATCCAGAGTTTATGCATAACCCTGCTATGAAAAAGAAATTGGTATACCTGTTAAGAACAGAATACCCAGATTTACTAGTTATGACATAGAGGATTATTATGGCAACATACGTAGAATTTGTAGGCTCCGGTGATTACACTGGAAACAACGCAGGAATAATTAGAGACTGGGCTAACCGAGATGTTTCAGTACTTTCTAACTCAGTAGTATCTCGGTGCCTTGAGTATGCCGCTGATGAAGCTTATAAAACTTTACGTGTGCCACCTTTAGAATTTACAAGAACTTATGTGGTAGATGGTACTCAAGATGAGATCACTGCGGCAGGCACTACAGGAACACCAGATGTAGGTCCTAGTGCATTTCAAGGGGGAGGTAATGTATTAACCATAACTGCGCCCAGTGATATGATAGAAGTTATATTTATTAGAAATGCAGATACTGCTACTAAAAATATAGGTATAGTTTATAATGAAAAAGTAGATAATAGAACTTTTAATGATGGTTTTACTCAAACTAAGGACTTTTATTTTTATACCCGAATTGGTAATCAATATAAATTACATGGTACATTTAAAAGAGGTGATGAAATAGATATTCATTACTACAGAAGGTTACCTGGTTTAAACGCTACTTATTCTGCTACATTTGGCAATTGGGTTTCAGGTGTAGGAACATTAGATATTGGTGGTACCGCTACTACTTATGCTAATGCTTCTTCTCCTAACAATACAGAAACTTATTTTAACACAAGAGTAGGCGAAGACGCTAACTACTGGGTAGGCGCTTTATCTGCTAATTGGTTAAGAGATGAAAATGAAAGAATACTTTTATTTGGCGCCCTTAAACAAATATTTATTTATCTTAATGATAATACAGAAATAGAAAAATATCAAACATTATTTAGCTCACAAATAGAAGCATTAAATAGAGAAGAAAATGCACGTAAAGCGAGAGGTGGTAACGTTGCTATCTCGTTCTCAGGAACAAACTTAATTTAGGAGAATAAAATGGGCTTTAAAGTTTTAGAAAACGAAGTTAACTATATTGACGAAGGTAGTAGTTTTAATTATATTAATTACAACGATGATGGAGGTAGCTTCGATGATCAACCAGTAGCAACCCTAACAGTTACTTCTGCTTACGCTACAGATGCAGCAGATGCGGCTGCATTAGCAACTTCTTCTAAATTAGCCGCTGAAGCAGCACAGGCTGCAGCAGAGACAGCTGAAACTAATGCTGAAACAGCTGAAACTAATGCTGAAACAGCTGAAACTAATGCTACTAACAGTGCAAATTCTGCTTCTACAAGTGAAACTAATGCCCAATCTTCAGCTTCAAGTGCCCTTGCAGCAAAAGTTGCCGCTGAAGCAGCACAAGCTGCAGCAGAAGCTATTGATGTAATTACAGATGCTACTGTTTCAATAAGTACTTTAAACCCAGGTTCTTCTGCAACCGCTAGTGTTACTGCTACAAACGGAACGGGTGCTTTCTCATTTGGTATTCCAAAGGGGTTAACAGGTGATCAAGGTATTCAAGGTATTCAAGGTCCAGCAGGTGTAGGAGACTTAATTGCATCTAACAACTTGTCTGACCTTGCAAACGCAAGCACGGCCCGAACAAATCTTGGGTTAGGCACAGTGGCAACAACTGCGGCAACTGCTTATGCTACGTCAACACAAGGTACTACAGCTGATAATGCGCTTCCAAAAGCTGGTGGGGCTATGACAGGGGCAATTACAACCAACAGTACATTTGATGGTCGTGATATTGCCACTGACGGTACAAAGCTAGATACAATTGAAACAAATGCTACAGCAGATCAAACAGATGCAGAAATAAGGGCGGCTGTTGAAGCGGCTACAGACTCAAATGTATTTACCGATGCTGATCATTCAAAACTTGATGGCATTGAGGCAGGGGCAACAGCAGACCAAACAGCCGCAGAAATAAAAGCATTGGTTGGAAGTGCTACTGACAGTAACGTCTTTACGGATGCAGACCATACAAAATTAGATGGAATAGAAACAGCCGCTACGGCAGATCAAACCAAATCTGACATTGAGGGTTTGGGCATTGATGTTCCAGCAACTAATCTTACAGGAACAATCCCAGCGGCTCGTTTATCTACAGCAACAACACAAGCAGAGAGTGATGATAGCACTAAAATAGCTACAACAGCTTATGTAGTAGATAAGATTACAACGCTTATTGGTGGCGCACCAAGCACACTTAATGACTTGAATGAGTTAGCGGCGGCTATCAATGATGATGCTAACTATAATACTACACTCACAACAGCATTGGCTACTAAGTTACCAAAAGCTGGCGGTACTATGACAGGCAACTTGTCATTCGGTGACAACGACAAAGCTATATTCGGCGCTGGCAGTGATTTGCAGATTTATCACGATGGTAACAATAGATTAGTAACATCTGGTGATCTATTAGTTAACATGACTGATGGTGATGAATTTCAGGTTTTGGGTAGCTCAACTGCTGCACTAAGAGCCACAGCAGCAGGCTCTGTACGACTGTTTCACAACGGCTCAGAAAAACTGGCCACAACATCAACAGGCGTTGACGTAACAGGTAACGCTACATTCGCAGATAATGGTAAAGCCATCTTTGGTGCTGGGTCTGACTTAGAGATTTTCCACAACGCTTCCAACTCTTATATCACAGATAATGGTCAAGGAAAACTTATACTAAGCACCAATGGTACAGCGGTTGATATTTATGATAATACCAATGGTCATACTATGGCTCAGTTTACAAACAACGCAGGAGTCTCGCTAGCTTACCAAGGTAACACTAAAATTGCCACAACATCAACAGGCGTAAACGTAACTGGTAATGTTAACTTCGGTGATAACGACAAAGCCATCTTTGGTGCTGGGTCTGATTTGCAGATTTACCACACTGGCTCGGCCAGCCGTATCCAAGACACAGGTTCGGGTAATCTTTATATTGCAGGTACAAACTTACAGCTAACAGACGCAACTATATCCGATAACTATTTACAGGCAGTAACTGGTGGCGCACTTACAGTTTACTATAACGGCGACCCAAAACTCGCCACAACCTCCACAGGCATAGACGTAACTGGCACTGTGACGGCTGATGGGCTGACTGTGGATGGAGATGCTGCCATTCTGGATAGCACAGGTAATACTGATTTTGATGTTGGAGGAGGAACGGGGCAAGGTACATTACGAGTTTACAGCCCATCAAAAGCAAATAGCTTTAGCGTTTTGAATAATGGAACTGCGTTCTTAACAATGAGTGACGGTGAAATTCAGTACCGTTCTAAAGGCACAAGTGGTCAGCATTCTTTCAAAACCACAGACTCAAGCACTAACCGTATGCTTATAGCCAACAACGGCGACATCAGCTTCTACGAGGACACAGGCACAACTGCTAAGTTCTTCTGGGACAGTTCCGCTGAATCGCTTGGTATTGGGACGAGTTCTCCTGTATCTATAGGTGGTCATTCTGGGGTGCTAACCTTATACGGCTCTAATGCCACAGCACT
>Ga0209602_1001507_pt1 | contig 20392 bp, 19 predicted proteins | sample COGITO_mtgs_1205_3_FD_184810 | JGI IMG/M metagenome (GOLD analysis project Ga0209602, IMG submission 184810) | Pelagic marine microbial communities from North Sea - COGITO_mtgs_120524 (SPAdes) (version 2) | ecosystem: Environmental > Aquatic > Marine > Epipelagic ...
ATTAGTACCCCAACCAAAAGTGGCGAGACAAAGGACTATCGGAGCATTGGCATAAATGCGCGAGAAAAGTTGTAACGCCATATGTGGATCTGTAAAACATTCGAAAATTTGAGCAAGATATTTCATACGATATAATAAATTAATCTTTGCCGTTTTGTTTGGAACTTGAAAGATTTTATCAATTGAAAATTTCAACACATACTTTGAACCAACCCAGACATCCCGGACATCTGGACACCCCTATAGGGGTGTGTCCGTGTCTGTCCGGTCCAGGAATGTCGACGGACATAGTGGACATTTCCGTCATTACTTCCGGCTTGATTGATCAGCTTGGTGCGCGTCATAACTTGCGCCCAACTCGGCTCTTAAAAAGTCCCCGAAATTCAAAGGATCGAATTTTGGCGCACCGGTCCCTGGCAATGGCGCGACAATGGTCGAAATATTGGGATCAAAGAAGAATGGCACCGAATAACGCTCCCGTCCGGAGGTGTTGATAACTCTGTGAGGGGTCGACAATAGCTTCCCATTCGACATGCGGTGCAACATATCACCAACATTTAAGATAAAGGCGTCCTCACGCGGTGGCACATCCACCCATTTACCCGCCGGAGTTTGCACCTGTAAGCCGCCAACGTCATCTTGCGCTAGAAGTGTCAAACACCCAAAGTCTTTGTGAGGGGCTGATCCGTACAAATCCTCAGCTGCCTGAGGAGGTTGCGGTGGATAGTGTAGCAGACGCAGCCAAATCGTTGGCGTGTCAAATGCTTCGAGGATCCCTTGTTCCCTAACGTCAATTGCGTCCAGCGCCAATCTCATCAGCTTATGTGCCAGCTCTGTCATCGCTTCTGCATAGGCTTCACACACATCTTGAAACCCTTTCAGAGCAGGCCATTGGTTTGGACCCGACAAGTAGACGTCTGAACGAGCAAATTCATCTTCTCGCATCATCATAAAAGACGTAGACTGGTTAGGTTTCGTCACGTCTGCGAGATCAGAGTTCACATCAGTAGATGTATTGATAGCGATGTAGCCCCGATGGTTCTTATCTAGTGCGATCGCCTGCTTCTGCGCTTCCGAAAGGGTATGAAACTGCTTCGAAGCCGCGAATATGCTCTTACGAAGCTTTGGGTCCACGCCATGGTTGATGATGTAACCAAAGCCCGTATTTCCGTATGCATTTGCAAAGTCGATGGTCAGCTGGGTTTTGTCGCCACCATTCGTCAACGGCGCAAGGTCCAGCACCGGTATTTCTGTAAACTCAGCCATAGCAATCTATCCTACCCACCTAAGCCCAATACTGTCGTCTTGAAACTACAAAGACAATCCTCTCAGCGCCCATATTAGCTTCGTACAAGCGTAATAGTCATTGTTTTGCCACATGATGATGCTGACGTTAAACACGCTGTAAGAGCCTCTGTGTGGGCCTCCGATGGGACCCTCCAGGAAGCTAGGACAGGTATCGGTATGGGTTGGTTTGGGCTACGGCCTACAAGACAAAAAATAAGTTTGCGGGCGGGTTAGTTCTTTGGCAGTTTGGAAAGTGAGGAGACCCATTGGAATGGTGAAAAGTAGAATTGAAGAAACTGAAGAAGAGTTTGATGCTCGGATGGCAGCGATAAGTTCTGAAGCTAAGAACGCTAATAAACCGCAAGCTAAGCCAATAGAAAGCTCAAAAGAAGTTTTTGGGGCGCTGTTTTCAGCATCGCCTAAAGAGGACTAACAGCTCCATGAAACACCTCATCAAGCCAACACGGGCGATCCACTTTATGGTTCTGGCGTTCCTTATGATGATTGGGTCTCAGACTAGTGCTGCTACCAACGCTGAAACTATCCAGTACATATTCGATAAGCATGAGGCTGAATGTATTGCCTAACAATACGAAGTCCTGAATGCCAAAGAAGGTGAAACACCTGAGGTCACTGTCGATTTGAAACTGGATGATGATAACATCTACGAGATAACCATAGGCAGTGATGGTAAGACTGCCACTGTTATTCATGCTGAGTTTAGCTGCACTGGCATTGGATATTACTGGTGTGGGAACAGTAGTTGCGCATCTTACGTGATTGTCGATGGTGTGAGCTTCACTGCACGTGGAAAGCCTGTGTCAGTTGAGGTGAGCATCCGATTAACCCTCTATTTTGTTGCTAATTTTTACAAGTTTTCATGAAAAAATAGTAAGTTAACAATGCAAAAAAGAAAAGCGATGCAGCAAATGCGAGCGCAAACTTAGACGTACCCACATAGTCATAAAGCCAGCCAGCTATTGTTGGCGATACTGCAGCAAAGAAGAAATATATAGTTTGAAGAATACCCATTCCAAAGGCTCTACGATTTGCGGACATTGCCTGACCAGCAAGTGCTATAATTATTCCACCACCAGACATGCCAAATGCTCCAAATAGGAAACTAAATGTTAACCAAAAGCTGCCCAAAGGTAGAAGTAACAGCGATACAATTCCAATAAAACTGCTCACAAATACGATGACTTCGTGCAATGAAAATTTGTCCGCCAAAAAGCCACCTAATGGGATTGATAACATGATTAGAAAGCTGCAAAAACTGAGTGCCGCAGCAGCGGTCAGGGTCGACACGCCAATCTCTATAAGCGCCAAAAAAGCAAAACTGAGAAATACTAAATAGCCAGCGTTATAAAAAGCCCAGGATAATGCAGCCAAAATAGTCTTACGCCACTCCTCTTTTGAAAGTTTACTTTCCTGCTTAATTGGCTTGGAGTGAGGTTGGATGAGTTCTGGCGGTTTGTAGAGGGCGTAAAAAATAACGGCACTTCCTAGACAAAAAATACTCGCAGTGGATACTGCACCTCTCCAGCCAACCTCTAAGGAAACTAATGGATGGATAGCCTGACTTAAAGCAATGCCACCAGGCCAGCTTATTATTAAAATGCCCATAGCTGTTGCTAATTCACGCCCTTCAAACCAGTCTATCGTAACTTTACTGAAATACATCGTGGTCAATACGAAACCGACGCCACAAACAATTCTGCCAAGCGCCATTATGCTAAAATTATTGGAAGCTACCACTATCAAACCACCTCCACATAGGCACATTAGACCAAATGAAATGATTGACTTGTCTCTGAAGTAGCTTCCCAAATAACCACCAGGAAATGCCAAAAATAACCCAGGAAGCATAAATAGCCCAATCAACGAACCAAGCTGAAAGTTTGAAAGTCCTACGCCGCTGACTAAATCATGACCGACTGATCCTAAGCTTTGAAATTGGAAGCCCATAGATAATCTTGTCAGGAAAAGTAAGACAAGCATCGACCAAGGTTTATTAAGAACTTCACTCATATGAGACGGAACTTAATAGTGCCAATTAAAGCTGTCATTAACTCTTGGAGGATAGTGCGCATACTCAACTCCAATTTTTTGTTGATATGATTATTGTGAGGCAACTTGTAGTGAAAATCTATATCAAATGAGGGAGTGTTTTGGTCCCATAAACACCACAGCCCATGAGGTACGTCAGAGAGCCAGATGCCATAACTGCGGTGTGAAGAGGTGGGTATCAATTTCAAGCCAAACCGTGCTTATGCTCTCGCTGAGTAGCGTCAATTATTGAGCGCATAGATTCAGGCTACGCCAGTAATCCGATGCGAGTTCTCATTTGTCTGACAGCCCCGGATTTGGGCCTCTCGCAAGCTGTAGAAAATTTCACCGTTCAGCAATTCGTCTCGGAACCTGGCGTTGAAGCTTTCGCAGTATCCGTTTTTCCAAGGTGAACCTGGTTCGATGTAGGCCGTGGGGCACGCCACCTTCGCTGAACGTGCTTCTGTGACGTTATCGATCAAAAGCCAATAAATGTGGTCAAACCACAAATCTTGGCATAAATCCATTTTCGTGGTGGTCAATTTGCATCCAGCCAGGATTGGGAAAATGAGCGGGTATTAAAAAACTATTTCCATTAGCAACTTCATTCAAAATTTTAAGACGGCTTTCACGCGCTTGAACTGGATCGCTGCAAAATGCACTAGATATCTCTGGAAATGCTAACTGTAATGGTGAATGTACAATATCTCCCGCGAATACAGCACCTGGTCCATGCTTCGCCTTCAAACACATATGGCCTGGTGAGTGTCCCGGCGTCATCTCCAGGTGGAGGCCGGGTCCCAAATCCCAATCGCTTTCGACTAATTCCATCTTATCCGCTTCCATAATTGGTAGAACACTATCTCCAAAGGCGCCATGTTTATCATCGCCTAATTCGGCAGCTTCACTCCAATATGCATATTCATCTTTAGAACAAATATATCGAGCATTCTGGAATGTAGGCACCCATCTTCCATTAAGAAGTTTTGTATTCCACCCAACATGATCGGCATGTAAGTGCGTGCACATTACGATGTCGATATCATCAGGTTCCAGTCCCTCCGCCGCAAGCGCACTCAGCCAATTTGCACCATCGCGGTGATGCCAATCCTGCCAACTAGGGCGATCTTTATGCGCACCTACGCATGTATCGATGAGAATAGCCTTACCATTCAGCCTCAACAACCAAGACCTAATTTTTAGATGCAGTAACCCTGACGACAACATTTCAGGACCTATCCAGGTCATATTTTTTATTTCGTCAGGATTAGCCTCTGGAAAAATAGTACTCAACGGCACATCGAACCTTTCGATGTCAGTCAAAGCTGTAATTTGCAATTCACCGAGTTCAAGTTTACTCATATTGGTCCACCACAAGCTGCTTAATATATGTTGTTTTGTTTATTTTTTTCTCCAATCACAGCGCACGCTCCTGAAGTGAAAAACAAAATAAATATCGAAAAAATGAGTTTCAAAAATACTCTTTCATCTGTGGTAAAATGAGCCATGAAACCAAGGAAAACAATTACCACCCAAAAGAAAACAGATATTTTGAACTGCATATTATAAATCTCTCACATCATGGTTTACCGATACTTGTTCACAAAGATTGACTAACTATTAAATTTAATTTCAAGAAACCCTCTTTGCAGACCGCCAAAAAATCCCAAACATGATTAGTACTGCGCCAAAGATGAGCCATGCGATTTCATCAGCTAACGACAGGGGCAATAAGACGACAACTCCAGAAATCATTAAAAGAAATCTTTCAAACGACTTTAGCTCCACTTTCCAGAATCCAACTATACCGCTCGTGATTACAGCAACGCCTATCAGTGACTTAACAAACATAACTATGATCGAAGTAAATGAGCCGTTAAATAGTAATTCAGGAGTTGCAATAAAAATAAACGGAATCAAATACGCGGGCCATCCTATACGCACAGCTTCTAAAGCAGTTCGCATAGCATCAGCTTTCGCCAAGTTCGCTGCAACAAAGGCAGCAATAGCAACTGGAGGCGTCAACATCGAGAGCATACCAAAGTATAATACAAACAGATGTGCAGCCATCGGGTTGAGACCTAATTCTATTAAGGGTGGAGCAGCTAACGAAGCAAGTAGTAAATACACACCCACAGTTGGCAGCCCCATACCCATAACAATACAAACAACAGCAGTAACAATTAATAGAAGTAAAAGACTTGATTTCCCTAGCTGTACTAAGAAAAAGCCTAGTCCAAACGATAATCCTGATCTCGCCACTAAACCAATTATCATTCCTGCGATTGCACAAATCAGTATTATCTCAACAGCCGCTTTTCCTCCTGAAATAAAAGATTTTAGAAATAAGCTGAGGTTTAGTTTAGAACCATCATATCTTAAAAATAACGAAATAACGATGAATGACAAAACTGCAACAAGTGCTGCTGTTTCCGGGCGTAAGTTAAAATTAAAAAGCGCAATAAGAATTAGAGCAAATGGGATTAATACAAACCAACCTCGTTTCATCACAGCAGATAAATTCGGTATCATGTGCTCGGGCACTCTATCAATTTTCCTTCGTCCAGCTTCAAGGTCAGCGAACATAAACAGGCTTATGTAATACAGTATCGATGGTATTAGTGCTGCCTTCATTACATCAATGTAGTTAGCCTGTAGATTTTCAGCTAATAAAAAAGCGGCCGCACCCATGATTGGCGGCATGAGTTGTCCACCCGTTGATGCTGCTGCCTCTATAGCTCCCGCTGTTTCCTTATGGTACCCGCCATCTTTCATCATCGGAATCGTAATTGCACCGGTTGAGGCCACATTTGAGACGGCGCTTCCTGACACCGAGCCAAAAAATGCCGAACCTAGAATGGCAATCTTGCCAGCACCCCCTCTTTTTCTCCCAGCTAATGCTAACGAAAAGTCAGAAAAGAACCTAGCACCTCCAGTCGCTAACAGTAGTTGTGCCAGAATTAAGAAGGGAACAACTACGGCAACAGCGATCGTCAATGCAGCTCCGGCAAGCGATGCGCTATCCAAAATCAAAAATTTAAGTAAGCGATCTGGTGAAATTGATCGACTTTGCAACGGACCAGAAAAATTGCTGGAAAAAAGGGCGTACAAACATACAAGACCCAAGATAACAATCAAACTCCAGCCCATTGTGCGACGTACAGCTTCTAAAATAAGGACAATGCCCAAGAGTGACACCACTAAAGCTTCGGTCGGGTGATAGAATACGTTTTCTGATAAAACTGGAAACCGAACGGCAAGCCAACTGCCGAAAAGAATAGATAAAATTGCAAGTATGATTGATAAGGATTGAAACGAACCCGAGCGTGTTAGAAAAGCAACAGCAAGGGCTAACGATAAAGCGACTAATAATATTTGCTCAGGATACACTCTCCAATCAAACCACAGCGGTGCTCCAGAGGACCAGAACACCGCCGTGAACGTAATCAAGAAGGCAAAAAAACTTACTATGGAGCCAATAATCTTGCTCATATCCTTACCCTTCACACGTTACGGTTTTAGCGAGACCAGGTTCCCATTTCCTTATAAAACTTGATCGCTCCAGGATGATAGTCTAACCCTACATCCTTGCTCATAATTTCTTTCGAGAAACCCATCCATACAGGACCTGAATCAAGTGCCATTTTCTCGTTTGTCCAGAGCGATTTTACTGCTTTGTAAACCATTTCATCTGACACATCTTTGTGAGCCCAAAGCGTGTAATCAAACACGTTCACGTTTGTTGGAACATCTATTCCGGGCACTGATCCCGCAGGCATTTCCTGAAGGTATGTTTGTGGTAAATACTCTCGCATTCTCTCTACAGAAGCCGGACTATCATCAAAGGATAAATAGCGGATACCAAAAGTGGCATCAAACTCTCGACTGTTGCCCGCACCGACCACTACGATTGCTACGTCAGCGGTGCCTTCAGCAAAGCTAGACCACATTCTTGGGAAGTTTGGCACAGCAACACCATCAGCTGAACTCAATTCTATATCTGCATTTGCAAAGTAACCTTTTGTTACATATTGGCCGAGGGCCCTGTCTGCAAATACGGGAACGCGCTTGCCAACAAGATCACTGACTGACTCAATGCCACTGTCTTTCCGTACGATATAGGCGTTCCGAAACGGCATTAGCGTTGCAACCATGCGCAAGTTTTCATTCGGACGACCCTCTGACATCTCAACTCCCTTAACTGCATGGGTCAATTGTACGATGTTAGATATGCCAAATTCTAATTCGCCAGCATTAACTAGGGGAATGTAGTCAGCGGTGTTGGCTAACTCCTGCGGACGAATCTGCAGTTCGCCAACATCTGAAATCGCTGCAGCCAGAGTGCGACCAACTTGGCTTGTTCCTCCTCTCGCCGTTGATCCCAGAGCTGCAATGTCCGCTGCAACCATCGTTGCAGCTACTGAAAACGCGAAAGCAAAACCACTAACTACTTTGATTTTCGTGTTTATGTGTCTGTTTATGTTCATATTTTTCTCCCTATTTTAGTGTTTTGAAAACAATACACCATGTCCATCAAATTGATCGTTGATGTCCATCGCTCTTAGTGCATGCCAATAAGTCGCGGAATTAATTGCCACAAAAGGTTTGCCATATTCAGCCTCTAATTCTAAGCATAATTCACACATACTTAAATTTGTTCCCACTTGGACAAATGCGTCAATATCGTCTCCATCCATTTCAGCTACATGCGCTCTTAGAGTCTCTTTTTGCACCTGCGCGATTGCAACTGGACTTGGACATTTTAACCCTCTGAACCGACGTACTTCAAACCCACAGTCTTGAAAAAACAGAGACACATTTTTGTCTGAAATTGGAAAATAAGGAGAGATAACTGCGATTTTCTTTGCTCCATGCAGGTTCAGGGCGGCCTCACAGGCGAACGAACCGGCGGATACGTTCAAACCACAATGCTCGGATAACTGCTTCATCCGTTCTTCAGAGGCTTTTCTTCCATCCCAAAACATCAGCGCAGACATGCCCATTATCAAATAATCTGGTTCTGATGTGGTGCAACGATCTACAGCATCGTAAAGTGTAGCACCGATTGCTTCTACCAAATCAATAAATTCTTTATCGTTGGAGACGCGCATATTAGGAACATAAATTCGTCCAAAGTGATTTGTCACTCCAGTCACTCGTAGATCGTCCATGTCCGGCTGAACTATAGTATTCGTAGACGGAGCTACGACCGCAAATTTACATCGCCAACCACGCGCATCTTTTGTCAAAAGGATCTCCACGCTTGTTCATTAATTTAAATCAACGCACACGATCTTATGATTCGTCAAGAATTTGTCCGGACAAATTCTTGACGGCGTCTTATATTATAATTTATTGATTAAGAGACGGATAATAGACGGGCGATCAGACAAATGGCAAAAACCTTAAAAGAACAATTACAATCTGGCGACTTCATCACCGCGCCTGGCGTGTTTGATCTGATTTCAACATTGATCGCGACTAGGATGAACTTTCCAGCCCTGTATGTGACTGGATATGGAATTTCAGCATCTTATATGGGACTACCCGACGCGGGACTAATGACGTTCACTGATATGGAAACCCAGATTCGCAAAATTGTTGCAGCCACAGATAAGCCCGTGATAGCCGATGCTGATACGGGATATGGTGGACTTTTAAATGTGCAACATACCGTCAAAGCATATGAAAATCTCGGTGTATCAGCAATTCAAATAGAGGATCAAGAATATCCAAAGAAATGCGGACATACTCCCGGAAGACGGGTAATCCCCACTTCAGACATGGTGTCAAAGATTAAAGTTGCTGTAGACACTAGGACGAAAGATGATTTTTTAATCATCGCTCGGACTGACAGTAGAACAGGTCTAGGCATTGAAGAGGCTCTGAGCAGAGCGGTTGCATTCGAAGAAGCGGGTGCTGATATCATATTCGTCGAAGCTCCCGAAACTGAAAGCGAAATGAAGATGGTCAACGCGGCCATCAAAAAACCAACATTAGCGAATATGGTATCCGGGGGTAAAACACCGATATTATCGTCTGCTGCACTTCAAGATATGGGATATTCGGTAGCTATACACCCAGCTTTAGGTTTTTTAGCGGTGGGTGAAGCTCTTAAAACTGCTTACACGACACTTGATACAACTGGTAACGTTTCAGGCTTAGTTTTAGAAGACTTCGGCGAATTCAGCAAAATTATGGGATTTGAAGACGTTTGGGACTTTGAAAAGAAATGGGCAGATGGATAAATCATCTTTCAGCGGTCAGGTTTATCTCAGTGACATAACTATATTTGTCTTGACTGTAATGCTGATTAAAGGAAGCTAATCCGATCTTTCCACCAAAATAATAGCTTCGCAGAATTCCCAATGTTGGCTCGCCAACATTAACCTGTAGCATCTTCGCAGCTGAAATGCTTGCTTCAAGGGCGAACGTTTCTTGCTGAACTTTATTAATCGCAACTCCGAATTTTTTTTCTAACCCGGCATAAATAGGACCACCACTTCTGATTGTTTCAAGGGCATTATCTATTTTAGAAGACTCAATATAACTTTCAACAAGTGCAATAATTTTGTGATCTACTGTTTTACGAATGCTTGATATTCTCGTTAACGAAACATCATTCTTGAAATCTAATTTCGGATGCATATTTCTGGTATTGAAACCCTCATCTATACTCTGGATTTCTAACCATGTCTTTTGTGCATAATTCGTTAAATCTTCAAGTGAAGTATACGCATGCGCATAGCCACCTTCCGATACAAGACTTACAACTGTGGTACCTGCACCTCGCTCGGTTTTAACTAATTTTTCTGAGGCTAATTTTTTAATAGCTTCACGTATAGTAAATCGGGATGCATCAAAGCGCTTGCACAGCTGTGTTTCTGGTGGAAGCTTAGCTCCAAGAGGATATGTCTTAGAGCCGATTTCAGCGCGCAAGGTATCTGCAATTTGAATGTATTTCGGTAAACTTGCCATCGTATGATTTATTACTCTACAGCCGCCAAATCCTGCAAAGATTTAATCATAGATGATCCAAGCACATATTGCTTATGTTTATTTTCATCGCTTACAATTTTTTTTAATTCATCATGGTAGGCTTTTCTTTTTTTTGAATTTTTTTCATTTAGAACAGTTCTATTTTTTAGCGCCTGCGCTTGAACTGTCTCAATCGCTACTTTTCGACGCTGTCTCTCGTATCTATTCATCAACGAAATAGGTGCGCCGTGCCATACCTCAGTCAATTTACTGGATAGGTTAACTGCATCGTGTATACCGCCGTTCATTCCCATGCCTCCAAGAGGATTGTTCAGATGAGCAGCATCTCCCGCTAGAAAAACGCGACCGTGGACATATTTATCCGCAACGCGCTCGTGTACACGATACGCTGTTTTATGCGTAATTTCATATGGCGCGCTAGGCAATAAGCTCTGCATCCGGTCTTCAATCCTAATTGGATCGAGTATCTCTTCGTCAGTAAGATTGGGATCAGTTGGAAATAAGACACGCCATAAGGTAGGCGTCCGTAAAAGAACTAGCCATTCGTCTGGATCGGAAATATAGCTAATATCTGCTAAACCATCGATTGCTAAATCATATCTGAATGGTGTCGACAGAGATAAAAATATTTCAGGTATAGTTAGGCCCGGGAAACCAACTTTCGTTATTGCGCGTATAGTTGATCGAGCGCCATCAGCGCCTATTAGGTATTTTGACTTATATACTTCCTTTTCACCGGTTTTTCTCTCTGCAAAAACGGTCACAGAGTCTTCATCCTGCTCGAACTCTCTGACCGAAATGTCTGTTACAAGTTCGGCGAGATCACTATCTTCAAGTCGTTTTCTGGCTGCTTCAGTCAATTTCCATTGCTCCGCCTGGAGCCGATATGGATGATTGGTGTAGTCTTTCAATAAGCCTAAATTGAATGTTGCGATCTCTCCTTTCTTACGATCACGGAATTGCCACAAAGGGCATTTAATGCCCCTATTTATTAGACCATCAGCCAAATTCAATTCATCAAGGAAATCAAGCGTGGGAGGATGAAATGTAGACGCACGAAGATCAACCGCCAAATCTGCTGACGCCTCAAGAACAATAACTGGAATCTCATTTTCTATTAAAGAAACTGCAGCAACCAGACCGACAGGACCAGCTCCAACAATTATAACACAGTCAGAATTCATTTTCTCACTCCAGAATGTATTCTCCACTCGGTTAGTTTAACCAATTTAAATTTGTCTGGACAAGTCCTGAATATATTGTGATTTTCCTAATCATGAAGAAATCACTTGCTATTCTCGGTGGCGCTGGCGCAATTGGACGAGCACTTACAAAAGCTGCTTTGAGTGAAAACTGGCATGTCACTGTTTTGGACTTAAGAAAAACCGTTGATACGTATCCGGTTCCTGAGGGTGCCGACGTAAAATATATTGATCTATTTGATGAACAACTAATGGCTTCCACAGTAGAAGCGTTAGGAAATTTAAATGGTTTTGTTAATGCAGCAGGCTTCACTTCCTCAATGAAACCCATTCAGAATATAGAACTTGACGAGATAAACGAGGTAATCCAAGGCAACTTGGTTGGTGCTTTCACAGTAACAAAGCTCATATTGCCTAAGTTGAAGGCAAAGCAGGGAGCTATTGTTAATATTGCGTCTGGCTTGGCACAATACGCACGCCCCAATTTTGGCCCCTATGCAGCTGCAAAGGCAGGATTAATTAGTTTAACAAAAACATTAGCCTTAGAGGTTGCACCCGACGTTAGGGTCAATGCAGTTGCGCCGAGCGCAATTGATACAGATTTTATTAGAGGGGGTGCCGGGCGAAACAAAGCAGACCAACTAGATATAGACTTCAACATGGTAGCTGAGATGACGCCTCTCAAACGCGCCGCAACTCCGGAAGATGTTGTAGGACCAATTTTGTTTTTATTATCTGATGCATCACAATATATGACTGGACAAGTCTTATGGGTGAACGGAGGGAGCTACATGCCATGAGAAAGCTCATGCTTGAAGACAAAGTCATTATCGTTTCTGGGGCAACCAGGGGTTTAGGGCTAGTTATGGCGCGCGCATTCGTAAAGCATGGAGCGTTTGTAGTTGTGACTGGGTCAAGAGAATCTGCCGCCTTAGAAGCTGTTTCGCTTGAATTTGGTGATCGTGCGATTTGTTTAGAAGCAAATGCTATTGACCCCAATTCTGCTTTGAATGTTGTCAATATAACTTTGAAAAAATGGGGAAAAATTGATGTTTTAGTGAACAATGCGGGTCTCGGAATGCGCAGAATTTCAGAGACTTTCAATACTGTTCCAACCAAATTTTGGGAAGCGGAAGTCGACGCCTGGCAAGATATTATCAATACCAATATTAATGGCCCTTATTATCTATCACGCTCTGTGGTTCCCTGCATGATTGAGCAAAAAGGTGGAAAGATAATAAATATTTCAACATCAACTCAAACAATGGTCAGACAAGGTTATTCACCTTATGGATCATCAAAAGCATTTTTAGAGGCTGCATCAAGAAGCTGGGCTCAGGAATTAAGCCATGCAGGAGTTACAGTAAATGTATTATTGCCAGGTGGGGCAACGGATACTGATCTGCTCCCACCTAGTAGGAACAAAAAAGGTGCTGACGGCAACCTTTTATCTCCCTCTGTCATGATAAATCCAGCATTATGGCTGGCATCAGATGGCTCTGATGGGATCACCGGAGCGCGATTTATTGCACGGCACTGGGATGACAGCGATCCTCTCAAAGCACGGGACGACGCAATTCAACAACCTAAAATTATGTGACTTTTGGAGACTTAAAGTAGTCCAAAACTTCATGATTATTCATTAAGTCAGCATATTTTGCACTCATATCAAAAAGATTTGCTTGATGTGGTTCCAAAGCTCTATCCCCACACGCGTCTTCAGCGATGACTGTGATAAAACCGCTTGAAATCGAGTCAATACATGTTGCTCGAACGCAACCTGATGTCGTCAATCCAGCAATGACAAGTGTGTCCACTTTCAAAAATGCCAAACTCGCTGACAGACTAGTCCCAAAAAAAGCACTAGGATACTGTTTGGTTATCATTAGCTCCGTCTCACGCTTATCAAAACCATCACACAATTCTTGTGTTTCGCGACCTTGGTCAAAGCAGCTCAGTGCTGGAACTTTAGAGTAAAAAGCACCACCGTCTAATCCCCCAGGCCTGTACAAAACTTCCGTAAAAATTACAGGTACATTGTTCTGCCTTGCAGAATTGGTAAGTTCAACCGCAGCTTCTCTAGCTGCCTCACATAGCGGGCCTCCGAATAATGGAGAGCATTTCAAGAAATATGCTTTTGCGAAGTCCACCAGTAATAGAGCTGGTTTTAAACCTAAGTTCTGTTTGTAATGGTAACCTGCCCGCTCGTAATTTTCATCTAATGCTTCAGACATAGGAATTCCTCTACGTTTCTTATCATAGTTACTACAAACATGTTACGTGTGTTATCTAGAATAAATCAAACAATTGGTACAAAAAATGGACAAGAAGCTATCCGTGGTTAAATCGATCCATAATAGCGATCAAACTAAGTGTATCGATATTTTCTCACGGCATAACGGCAATTTCGCATTTCAGGAATTCCGACGTGATATTGAGGACCCTAGTCAATGGTTTCCAGTTTCTAGCTTAACGGAAACAACGTATTTGGATATTTCTCTGCTAGAAGATTACCTGCGTAAACAGTTCAATTGGCTGGATATGGAACGTTAAATTTGATCAAACTCACCGAGTTTAATTCTTGGACAGGTACTTTAATGCCCCGTGATTTCAACAGGTGCCACTTTTGCGGTGGGGTGACTGTGCGGGCAGTGGGTTGAATAGGGCCGCCTTTCGCTCCGCGCCCATAGACCTCGACAATGCATGATGAGGGCTGGATGTGGCGTTTGTTTTTGGGTGTGCGAACGGTTAGGATCTCAGCTATCACATCTGTTTACGCAGACTGGAATTGAGTTTACGCTGAGGCGAAAACTCAAACTAGGAAGCTTCCAATATGACACGCGCTTTGTTTACGGTTACAACCTATATTACTTTTGCAGCCACGACTGCCTTCGCAGGCGGCCACAGCCAATCTGTTGTATATAAAATGGGTGATAAAGAGTTCAGCGCTTATGCTATGACCGCAGGGTCGGCGCCGAAAGGTACAGTCTATATTATTCATGATTGGAATGGTTTGGACAGTTATGAACAGAAACGCGTCGGAATGCTGGCGAATTTAGGCTATAATGCGGTGGCTTTAGATCTTTTTGGTGTAGATGCAAAGCTGGAAGGATTTGAGGATTATCGCCGAGAAACGGGTGCTTTGTACAATGATCGGCGAGAGTTTCGCAATCGGATTAACGCCGGGATCGCCGCAGCAGAAGCGCTATTTAACACCTCTGGTAAGACCGTTTTAATGGGTTATTGTTTTGGCGGCGCTGCAGTTCTCGAAACGGCGCGGTCAGGGAGCGATCTGGATGGGTTTGTGAGCTTTCATGGTGGATTAACCACCCCTGAGGGTCAAGATTATACGCAAACAAAAGGTGAGATTTTGGTTCTGCATGGATCTGCGGATCCCGTGTCTGGCATGGATGATTTGGCAAGCCTTTTGCAGCAATTGCAAGAAGCAGAGGTGGTCCACAATGCCGAAATATTTGGTGGTGCGCGCCATTCTTTCACAATTGAAGGCTCCCGTGATTTCGACGCCGCAGCAGAGCGGAAATCATGGGACGCTTTGTTGCGGTTCTTAGACGAAGTCTAGGCGGTCTCAGACGATTGCGCCCATAAGTTTATGCCCCGGTCGCCGGATAGGAGGTCAATTTCAGCGAGCTCTGCATCGGTAAACTCAAGGTTTTCAACGACCTGGGCGCAGTCGATCACCTGTTGCGCGCTAGAGGCGCCGATGAGAGCAGTGGTCACGCGTTCGCCGCGGAGAACCCAAGCCAGCGCCATCTGTGCCAATGTTTGATTGCGCGACTGGGCAAGGTCATTCAGAGCGCGAAGATTGGCGATCAATCCCTCCGTTAGCTCGTCCTTGTCGAGGCTCTTTCCTTGCAACGCTCTGCTGTTTTGGGGAATGCCGCTTATATATTTGTTGGTCAACAGTCCCTGTGCCAGCGGTGTGAAGGCTATAGATCCAATCCCGAGATCATCCAGGCAGTCTAAAAGCCCATCGGTCTCGACCCAGCGGTTAAGCATATTATAGCTTGGTTGATGGATCAAACAGGGCGTTCCCAGATCATTGAGAATGGCCACCGCCTCTTTGGTGCGTTGGCTGTTGTAGCTGGAAATGCCGATATAAAGCGCCCGTCCTGATCTGACGATGTGATCCAGTGCACCCATGGTTTCCTCAAGTGGTGTCTCTGGATCGAAGCGGTGCGAGTAGAATATATCCACATAGTCGAGCCCCATGCGTTTGAGCGATTGGTCGCAAGATGCGATCAGATACTTACGGCTGCCCCATTCTCCATAGGGTCCGGGCCACATGTCGTAGCCGGCTTTCGAACTGATGATCAACTCATCGCGCAGCCCAGAAAGGTCTGTTTTCAAAATTTCGCCAAAGACTGTCTCTGCGCTGCCGGCCGGGGGACCATAGTTATTGGCGAGATCAAAATGAGTGATGCCCGCATCGAATGCGGTTTGGCAAATCTCTCGTTTGCTTTGATGCGGAAAATCTTCACCAAAATTATGCCATAGCCCTAGAGAAATCGCTGGGAGCTTTAACCCTGAATGGCCGCATTTTCGGTAGACCATTTGGTCATACCTATTTTCACTCGGATGATATTGCATGCTTTGGTCTCCCTATTTTTGTGTTGCTGTACAGTTAGGATGGTTTCCGGCGGTTCACAATGTGAAAGCGGGGTCCAGTTTGAGGCAAGGCGGGTGGCACGCGGTTAGGCGGCTGTTTGCCTGCTGAGCTGGCTTTTGTTCGCTAAAGGCGCTACACAGGCTGCGTGTGGGGTCAGGTTGACTGTGCAGCGCTAGATGGACGCCATCCTTACTCCCGAACTCAATTTCAAGCTGAACCGCGCCGCTGCTCTTACTGAGTGGCGGCAATTATCGAGCGCATAGGTTCAGGCTGCGCCAGCAATCCGATGCGAGTACTCATTCGTCTGACAGCACCCACATTACCTAACCGTGACAAGTCGAGGATATAAAACTGGGCTAGCGTTGGCTACCGCAAACCGTCGTTTCCTTGAACGTCCCAAGTTTCCAAACCGCCCATTCGACTGTGAACACGCCCACCGCATGACATCGCGAGCGCAAAGACGATTTCCTCTGATCTCGGTCCATCCGGAAGCCCAACCTCGATCCCATCAAAATGGCTACGCACATAGGCAGCGTTGATGTGCCCAAGGGGCACGTCAAGCCGGCTGCCAATGCCGCCACGCTTCATGCAAGACGGCACGATTGCATTTGATCTGCCCAGCAATTCGCGCATCGCGTAGCCACCTGGCACATGCCAGAGAGCGGCATGTTCCAATTCACCACTCTCTCCGACGATGGCCCCTTTGCCGTATCCGTCAATGCGGTCTTTGCCGCCAAGTGCTGCAATCAGTTTTGCGCTCATTTCTGCGCCAAGAGGTTTCAGATCCTCCATCGCGGGCTGCAAATCCACCTCAAAGCGACCCGCAAAAGGGTTGGACACACACGCCAGTATCGCCCCCAGAGTGCGCGGTGTTTCGGGCGCAGGTCCACCATCGTGCTGCACTTCTTCGATGATAAGCTGAATCTTGCGAATGATAAATTCAGGCATGGGCGAGGGCTCCTGCAGCGTTGGATTGAAAACTGTTCTGGGTAATACGAGATTGGCCTTGTAGCGAAATTGCAACCGTCTTCACTAGGCCGCGTGCGGCACAGTCGGACGCAAAACGTGTCCCCGCTTGCAGCGCCTTATCTACATCCAACGCGGGCAAGTGCCCCACATGAGTTGTGACATGACGCTTCCCTAGGTCGCTGTCCGGGCTTAGCAGTGTGGCCGGGCACCGACCTATCGCGGTATGGCCTGGCAAGTTGGTGGCATTAGCAATTAAGGTTGCTGCCACGTCTGCGGCTGCGGCCGTCTTGGCAACTACACTGACCGCATCGGCGATACCAAGCGAATGGCTGCGGCCCTGCCATCCCGACGTGGCAATGCCGCGCGCGCTGTCTCGAGAAGTAATGGTCAACAGTCCTGCGGGGCTAAGCACTTCAAAGATTTCGCCCTCGGACAGGTGAAAGGCAATGTCGCCACCGTTGTTCACATAGGCCTTTTGGGGCACTTTGTCCGACAGCATTGCCGCCAGAACTTCATCCGCAACGGCACCTGCTACTGCGGCCATCGGGGTGACAAAGACATCCGGATATGAACGGACCGCCTCGGCCATACGTTTTGCCACCGGATCTATGAAGCAAACATCTGACGTCAAAGGTCGGCGAAGAGCGTCAAGCTCACTCATCAACCCGATCAGAATGTTTTGAAAGTGATCGATTGCACGTTTAAAACACAGGTCTCGCATTTCCCCAGACACCCCGACAATCAGGTCAATGGGACCGTGGTGCAGGTGTAACCGCTTCCCGTCCGGTAAAAGCTTAGCTTGAGGTGCGGTCCAGCTCATGGGTCCCCTCCGATCACGCGCACACCCGCCCCGTATTCGCCGCCGGTTTCCAGCACGTCGTCCAGATTGCGGATATGCGCGTTATGTCCGCCCAACCGCTGATAGGCATCGCGCCGCGTGGTAAATTCAAGCGGAGCCACAAGCGCAGGCGTCGGGACATATCCAAAGGCCCCATCGGGAACTTCCATCACATCCACCATCACTGTGATACCTCCGCCTGGCCATCTGTATGTGGGCGCGCCACCAATCGTCACGCTGGTTTCATCACTATGGACTGATCGGGTCAGATGGATAGGATTATCCGTCACTCCAGACCGTAGCGATCCACCAGCGCCGCACATGAACAGCACCGTACACAAAGCCGGTTCGCAGTTTTGTGCGATTAGATCTACAGAAGTTTGCAATGCAGCGGGCATCGGTAACATCACTGGCTCCAGCGCATCATTGAGCACATAATAGCCTGCGTGCTCGCCCGTGGTTGACACCATGAGCAATGACAGTCCCGCTCGGGCGCCCTTTGTCGCCCGCCACTGACCCAATATGGCCAGAGGGTCGTCAATGTTCGTGCCTCCCCAACCGTTGCCGGGCTCTGCCACCTTGAAATAGCGACCAGGGGTCGAGCGTCGGCCATTGATGCGAATGCCCGTGGCCGCCCAGTCAATGACTTTGCCAGCCTGATGTTCTGAAACGACGCCCGTGATATGGTCATCGACCACGACAACTTCATCGACCAGCCCTTGCCATTGCGACGCAAACATCCCGATGGTAGCGGACCCACAACCGACCCGCATGCGTTCTTCAGCTTTGCCATCTATGACTGGCGCGCGGCCTGCTTGCACGATGATGCTTGATCCGCCGTCAATAGTCAGCTCGACCGCCTCTTTGTTGCACAGCCGCAAGAGTGCGTCGCACGTTTTGCGCCCTTCGGGTTTTGAACCTCCCGTCAGGTGATCAACACCGCCAAGCGACAACATTTGCGAACCGTATTCGGCGGTCATAACATGCCCGATCGCCTCGCCGTCAGCGCGCACGGAAGCGGCCTCTGCCCCGATGTGACGGTCCGTGTCGATCTTCACTTTAACCCCGCAATAGGAAAAAATCGCCTCTGTCACCACGGTCACGCAATCAACACCGTCTATCTCGCTGCTGACAATAAAGGGAGCGGGCTTATAGTCGGGATAGGTCGTGCCAGCGCCGATGGCCGAGACAACTATGTCATGGCCTGACAAGGTCTGTCCGTCCCAGTTTGCCGCCAGAAACGGTTGGATTTTATCGCCCTTTGCCAAGCGTCTGTCGATGATGGTCAGGGGATCGCAGCGGATGATTTTGCCGTCGTGATTGGCGTAGCGGTCGCATGCTCCGGTCTTGCCTTCAGAAATATAGCACATGACCGGACAAGCATCGCAGCGGATTTTATCAGGGCTGTTCATGTCTGGCTGGCCTTGATCGCAGCAAGCAGGCGGTGCGGTAATGCAGGTACTTTGGTTACCCGTGCGCCTGTCGCGTGATGAATCCCATTTAGAATGGCCGGCGCTGTGGGGATCAACACATGCTCGCCCAAACCCTTTGCGCCCATCGGCCCTTCTGTGTCCGGTTTTTCAATCAGGATTGAGGTGATGTGTGGCATATCTCCGATTGTCGGAATTAGGTAATTGTGCAGGTTTTCAGTCTCGCCAGGCAGATACTCTTCCATCAGAGCGAGCCCAATTCCTTGGGCAATGCCACCTTCAATCTGTCCTTCAGCTAACTGCGGATTGATGGCGCGGCCAACGTCGTGGGCGGCGACCATGCGCAAAACCTTTGTGGTGCCAAGAGCCATATCAACTTCGACCTCGGCTATCTGTGCGCCATAGCCATAGACCGCATAGGGCGTACCCTGGCCATTGTCATCTAATGTAGTGGTTGGCGGATCATAGGTTTCCTCAGCGCAAAGGACGTAGCCATTGGCATCAGTAGGAAGGTCTTTCAGTGGAATTTTCTGGTAGTTCTGATCTTGGCGGACGCACAGCATGCCGCCTTCCAAAGTCATCTCATCCGCATTTGTCAGGTTGGTCAGGCGCAAAATAGCGGCCCGCAAGGCTAGTCCTGATGCCTCTGCCGCTCGGCCAGTGATGAAGGTTTGACGCGACGCCGATGTTTTTCCACAATCAGGGGTAATTGCGGTGTCAGGGCCCACCAAATTAATCATCCCGACCTGAACACCAAGTGCATCCGCCGCAATTTGCGCGATAACCGTGTTGGACCCCTGCCCGATGTCAGTTGCGCCTTGATGTAAGTTAAATTGCCCGTCCGGTGTGATCCCGAACCGCACCGTCGAGGGGTTTGGCAAGCCCGTGTTCCCACATCCATACCAACACGATGCAATCCCGATGCCGCGTTTGTGGGCGCGAGAGGTCGTATTGAAGGCTGTAACTTCGGCATGGAACTCATCCCAATGCG
>Ga0209602_1001526_pt1 | contig 20247 bp, 21 predicted proteins | sample COGITO_mtgs_1205_3_FD_184810 | JGI IMG/M metagenome (GOLD analysis project Ga0209602, IMG submission 184810) | Pelagic marine microbial communities from North Sea - COGITO_mtgs_120524 (SPAdes) (version 2) | ecosystem: Environmental > Aquatic > Marine > Epipelagic ...
GATTTGCGGCAGCAAATTTATTAAGAAAAACATTAGGTGTAAGAGGTAGTGAAACACTTTTAGAACAAGAAGTAGTAGGTGCTCGTATAATTAGAGGATTATCAATACCTGTATTGTATGGTAGTGATTTACCAAGACTTACATTAAGAACAACACCATTAGTAGATGCAATGAAATCTAATGCAGGTGGTACCGAAGGTGATGGTGGATTAATTGGTGGTGCAATTTCAGGAGCAACCGCAGCCGTTAGTAAATTTTTAGGATTACCACAAACTATAATACCAACCAGAGTACATAAGTACAGTGAAGCTGGTGGATTAAACGCATTTGATAGAAAAGGTGAAACTCAAAATATAATGGTTGATTTAGCTAAGATTAAAAAATCTGGCGAAGGTTCTCTATTAGGTAAATTCTTAAAAGATGGTGGTGGTGGAAACCTTAAAACCATTGGAAAGCAGGCAATTGGTGGGTTAATTAACTTAGCAAAAGATAAAATTAGAGGTAAACTATTTGGAGAACGTTCAACAACGGGATTTAGTACTGCCGAATCAAATAAAGATGGCTCACATATAAGTGTAAACTATGGTAGTTATGATAATGAACTTGGTGTAACTACCAAAGATAATCTCATAACTGGTGTAAGGGATGTGGGTGGATTAATGTACTCAAAAACATTTAATCTTACAATTGATGAAAATGGAAAGAATGAAAATGATAAATTCCCTAACAAACTAAGTTTCATTGATAACTCCGAAGAGGGAATAGGAAGTTTAGCAAATAAAACACCAAACGTTGTAAAGAGAAAGTGGAAAATTCCATCACTAAAAGATTTCAAAGAATGGGAATCTGAAGAATTACCATTATATAGTCAGTTGTATAATAATCTCAAACGAAATGCTATTGAGGATGCTGTAAACAAAGATGGTACTTTTAAAGAAACTGAAAAAGTTGGTTTTAAAACAATAGGTGAAGCAATTGATGAGGGTGAAGAAGATAGTGCTATTTTTGGTGAGAATGGAGTTGATAAATTCCCAGATAAGTTAGAACTAACAATTGAACGAAATAGAATATCGCCTATTGTTGAAAGGGATGAAAAAATAACACTTTTAAAACTTGGTATAGAAACAACAAAGGATACGATTAATCAACTTACTATTGGTAATGAAAGTGAAGATGATTATGCACCTTTAATTTTTAAAGCAGTTGGTGGGGATTCTATTCAATTTAGAGCAACTATTGATGGATTAACTGAAACATTTTCTCCATCGTGGGATAGTAATAAGTTTGCAGGTAATCCATTCAGTTATCATACATATACTGGTATTGAACGAAGTGTTGGTTTTAATTTTAAAATATTCTCATTAAATTTAGATGAGCATAAAATAGCATGGGATAAATTAAATGAATTAACTGGATTAGTTTATCCATTGGGATATAATTCAAATTCATCAATAAAACCACCATTCCTTCAATTTACATTAGGAGATTTATATAAAAAGAAATATTCGTTTTTAGATTCGTTATCATACACATTTGATGATACTACCCCTTGGGAAATTGATGAAAAGGGATATAGGTTACCTACAATGATAAGTGTATCAGTAGGATTGAAATTTTTGGAAAGTAGAGGAAATACTTCTGGTAAAAAATTCTATTCTTTAAAACCAACAACAGCTTAATCGATGGCAAGTAGATATAAATTTAACAAACAAAAAAATACTAATGATGGTAGAAGAGTCTATCGTTCTAAGGTATTTCCTATGATTCCATTAAGAGATGATGATATATATGTTGCATCTGAGACTGGTGATAGGTTGGATACATTGGCATATCAATATTATGATGATGCATCTCTTTGGTGGATTATAGCATCTGCTAATAATATACATAATGCTCCTTTTGGATTGACCGATGGAACAATATTAAGAATCCCTCAAAACTATATAGAAATATTATCAAATTTTAATCAATAAGTTATGTCTGCATTTCCAAACTTTACACAAGTACCTGATTATGTAACTTCACGTATTTCAGAAAGATTGGGTAATCCAATAAAAGTTTCTAGTCTAAATTCTTGGATAAAGGTTTCTTCAGCTGCGGGTACTGGATTATCACTTTTATCTAATCCAGACCATTCTTTATTTAGAGCTGCTGGTGGAAATGAAGCTAGTATTTATGGTGATTCAAAAACATCTGGTGTTATTGGTACTACTTGGAATGGTGCTGCTGTTTATGCAAATGTTGGACAAGGATTTAAACCATCTCCTGTTATTACTTCAATCGAAGTTGATGAAGGTGAGGGAGATTTATCCAGAAAGGCAAGTTTTTCAATAACTGCTTTTACTAAAGAGCAAATGGAAAAGCTAATTGAGTATTTTCTTGAACCCGGTTTTAGTGTATTTTTAGAATGGGGATGGAATACTGCAGATTCTGTTGGTGCATATCAATCTAACTTATCTGGTGATTATGTAGCGGGGTTTCAATCATTTACAAAAACATTACAAAAACGAGAAGCTGGTGGTGGTGAATATGATAATTACTTAGGGTTCATCACAGGTGGCGGAGTTTCTCAGAATGGTGATAAGTGGACAATAAATGTACAACTTACTGGATTTACAGAACTACCTGGATATATGACCTCAACTGAAAATGCAGAAGATGAAATAACAATTGAGGGAAAATCTGATGTAAAAATCCAACCAACAGAACCATTTGGAGCTAATTTTATTGAGGATGCTGGTAAAGATGGTCAATTGGGTAAGGAAAGATTCATGCGTATGTTCAACGAGTTGCCTGATAGTAGAAAAACACCAAGAGTACAAGAATTAATAAAAACATTATCTAAAGTTGAAAATTTTATAAATTGGGATGATGATGTATCGGAACAAATTAATGGTGATACTGATGGATCTTGGTATGGTGGAGAAGCAACTGCTGATGTGGGTGGTGTTGAAATAGATTTACCAAATGGTACTGAGTTAGTTTCAGAAAATAGATTTGTACGTTTTGGGGCAATGATGGATATATTCTTTGCATTGGGTTCTAATGGATTCAAATTATCCAATGGTGAAACTATAAAGTTTAGAGTAAATACTGAGAAAACATATTGTTTAGCATTTGACCATGTATACAGTTTAGACCCTACAATATTATTTATACCAAATCCAAACACACCTAAATTCAAAGTAGGTGATGATAGTAATGGCTTAGATGTAAATGAAATATCTGATAATAGTGAAGGGTTGAACGGAGTAGTATTTCCAAAACAAACTGATTTATCAGAAACGGGTAAACTTGGTGATAAAATATCACAAAAAGCAAAGTTTTATGGTAGATTGGATGATTTATACATAAATTTTGATTTTGTTAAAGGTATAATGGAAACAAAAAACATTACAACAAAGGATGCACTTTATCAAATACTTAATGGTATGTCATCTGCTGTAAATGGTTTATGGGATTTCCAAATAGTGGAAAAGCAATTCGAATCAAATGTATCCGAATTATCTGTGGTGGATTTAAATTTTATATCAAGTGCTGATGGTGCTATTAGTTTAAACCTAAATACAATTGGTGAACAATCCATAATGATTGATTCATCATTAGATCTTGGTATTTCAGGAGCTAAAATGGACCAAATAATTGGACAACGTTTACAGGCTAGTTTAAATGGACAGGGGAAATCAGTACCATCCGGATTGTTTAGTGGTAAGAAGGATATGGTGTTAACTAAAATGGATAAAAAGACAGAGGCTGAAAAGCAGATAACATCAGCCGCTTCAGATAAAGCAGATGTTAAAAAACAGGAAGCTCTTGATATCTTATTAGGAAAATTATTTTTATATCCAAAGGTACAATATAAAGATGCATCTGAAGTAAAGAAAAAACCATTATATGATATATGTTATGTTGGTGCTTACAAAGATGTTGAAACATTTTCAAAAATTAAGAAAAACGAATTAAGTGGTATAATTGGAACTAGTGCACTAATGCCAATTAAATTTACATTTAAAATACATGGTATTAGTGGTATAAAACGAGGTGATATGTTTAAAATTAAAGGTTTACCTTATATGTATGAGAGACCTGGTTCATTTTTTCAAACACTATCTGTTAAACATTCGATTGATGGTATGATATGGACAACTGAAGTAACTGGTGGATTTAGACCATCTAATGGTTAATTAAATTATAATATGATGAGCAAAGATAATTATAATAGTATTAAGAAGTTACCATCAGCATTGGTGGAGTTAAAAATAATAACATATATACCAAAGCCAACTGAAGGTGATTATAAGTCTGGTTATATAACTAGATTTTTTATTCAAAAGGTAAATGATATAAGTTCTCCTATATACGAAATTAAAGCAAACTTTTCTTCTAGAATAGAAAGTAAAGCTTATTATGTATTGGCTGTTTTGGATTGGAGAATAACGGGAACGCCTGAAGAAATAAAGAAATCAAACTCTGCATCTATACGATTGGCATCGGTTGATATTCCTAAAATTGGATTATACTTACCTAACCTCTTACAATTTCATAAGAAATAATTTTGTAAATCAATATATTTTTCGTATATTTGGTATCAAACTAACAATTAGATGAAAGTTACCATAGTAGTAAGAACATTCAAAAGACCCGAATTCTTAAAACAAGCATTATCATCAATACAACTACAAACGTATGATGATTGGGAAGTTATATTGTTCGATGATAGTGGGTCTACTGATAATCTAAGTATCTATAATAACTTTAAATCTAAAAATCCAACAAAACGAATACTTTACATTACATCAGCTACTCCATATGATATGTTTAAGGATTCTTGGAATATCGCACCTAAATTATCAAAGGGTGAATTGATTGTAAGATTGGATGATGATGATTTACTAAGAGAGGATTCGCTTGATTTTATAGTTCGTACTTACACAAATAACCCAACTTTAGATTTTAGTTATGGTTCAGCTACATTTTTTGAAGATGATATGTTAAGAAGTAAGATTACAACACAAACACCAATAGAAGCTCCAAAAACAGTTGATATATGGGAAGGGTATTTATACGAACACCCATATAACTTACCTTGGAGATTCAAACACAATCATTATGATGAACCACAATATCATAGTTCTATAATTCATTGTTCTAAGGCTAATCATATGTGTGTATATCACACTTATGTTATGAGAGTATCATCATTATTGAAAGTTATTGATAAAATGGAAATAACATCCAACTTTGTTGATGATTTAGAAGCTATGGGTATTATGGATTATTTGGGGTTATCTCACACTTCTATAAAAAAGACATTAACCTATGCTAGAATCCACAATAATGGTAGAGTTACTGATAAGGCGGGTAATGGTGAGGATACGTTGTGGAACAACATACTTAGAATCAGAGATGATGTTGAATACCATAGAACTGATGGATTTCAATCTAATATCCACACAAATGTTATAGATGGTGATGTTAATGATAATGTAACCGATGAGCATAGACAGAGATTTAGTGAATTTCTTAGTAAAATAAAAAATACTTCAAAAACATTGGGATAATCCAAATATTTTTCGTATATTTGTACAATGGTTATAGTTGAATCGCAAAGTGAAGTAAATGAGTTCCTACAAATGTGGGATACAACTCCATCTACAATAATTCCTATTTGGAGTGATTTGGATAAGCATCCAATGAATAATGAACTTTCTTTTTTATTCGTAAAGATGGGAAATACCGACTTTATCCTTATATATAACCATATTGATGGGAAATCCCATCAATTAGACCTTTCTAAATCTACACAACCAAAATGGGTATGGAATAAAAAAGGTTTGTTGCAAATGGATATGGGTATTCAAAATACAATTGATATATCTACATACACATTCTTCGAAACAAATAAAATTATACCCGATGAGGTACAAAACCAATCGTTTATCTCACATTATACCCGAATGGGTATAAGAGATAATTTAGGTAAGATAGCACCTTTAATGAAATGGGGTGAGTTCCTAACAACATTTGTGAATAATCTCAATCTTCCCTCTAAATATGAAAGTTGGGTTGATAAAACGATGATTCCCCTCCTCTCAGATATCGAACGATATGGGATTAATGTCGATGAGAAAAAATTTATTGATAGATTTCCACAAGCTACTAAACAGCTAATCAATACAACCCTTTATACCCAATACAACCCATATACCATTACATCCCGTCCTTCCAATAGGTTTGGTGGAATCAACTTTGGAGCTTTGAACAAAAAAGATGGAACGAGAGAAGTATTCATACCAAAACAAAATCATATATTCTTACAAATGGATTTCGATGCATATCATCCCCGTATCATTGGTAAGTTAACTAATTATGATTTACCCAAAACATCCGTACACCAATGGTTAGCAGAACAATATGGATGTTCCTATGAAGAATCAAAGGGAATCACATTCCAACTACTTTATGGTGGTATACCTGATGAGTTTGATGAAATACCTTATTATAAGGGTGTTAGAGAGTTTATTGATAAATTGTGGTTAAAGAGTACTGAGAGTGGATATCTTCAAACACAATGTAGGAGAATACCCTTAGAGTGGATTGAGGGAAACAACCCACAAAAGTTATTTAATTATCTACTTCAAGCGACTGAAACTGAGTTGAATATGGAGAGACTAACGAAAATTTTAGAATACATCAAAGATACGGATGTAGAATTAACTTTATATTCATATGATGCATTCTTATTTTCATATCCAATTGAAGGTGGGGCAGAACATGCTAAGAATTTGAAAAAGATAGTTGAAGGTGGTGGGTTTCCTATCAAAGCTGATTGGGGAACGGATTATGGAAAACTTTAATATTTATAAGATATAGGGATTGAAAACATCAAATTATGAACAAAACCGAATTTATTGAAGAGCTAATATTAGAACTATCCTATCGTTCAGATGAGGGATATCCTATATTAAATAAATCTACACATATTACATTACTATCTGAGATATTAGATGAGTGGGGATATACTGAAATCAAAAACGAATTAATTGAAAATCTCTTAGAAGCAGATGATGAAACATTTACTGCTATAAATAAAGATAGTGGAGAAACTGCAGTATTCAAAACAAAGGATAGTAGAGATGCAGCTATTGAAAAGGGAACCCATGATAAGAAAGAAGATTCCGAAGAAGATGATTCTAAAGAAAAGAAAAAAGATATGTTTTCCCCAAATGCTGGATATGAAGCACCTGATTTAGATGATGATGAAGATGATACATTTAAAACAAAAAAATCAGAAACCAAACCTAAAGATACAACCCCAAAACCTGAGATTGAAAAGGTTAAAAAATTAGAACAAATTGATTCGGTAAACGAATTTAACACCAATCCAAAGTTTGCAGAAGATGGAGTAAGTGATGAGGATTTTAAATCCAATGAAAATATAGTTCCAACAACACAACAACTTGATTTTAATGGTGATGAGTATTTTGGTGAAAATAAAAAATTCCCTAAAAAATACGAAAAGCTTCTAAAAAGATTACTAAATACTAAAAAAAGTAAAGATATTTCAATTACCGATTTTACCGATGCAGCAGGGGGTGGTACTTTATCATCAACTGCAGGTGAAATCCTAACAACACTTGTTCTTGCAATCGATGATGATGAAAAAGCAAATGAGTTCTTAGATAAAGTTGCAGCACACGTTAAGGCAACTAAAAGTGAATCTATTTTTGATGCAGGGTGGATAAAATCAGCCCGCCAGGTTAGAGAAGCAACTAGACGTAGATACGATAGAATGTTTGGTGAGGGGAATTGGGAATTGGAAACCATGGCTTGGGATATCGAAGATGAAGTTCAAGGATTGGGATTGCAGGATTACAAAAAGAATAAAGGATTCTCCACCGATACTTATGCAAAGGTAAAGGTAAATGGTGAATCTAAACTCGATGAAATTTCACTAAAAAAGAGTAAAGCAGCAAACTTATTGAATACCACTACAAATAGAGTAGATGATATATTCTTTAAAGGTAGTGCAACTCAAGAAGAACTTGATGAAATGGAAAGTTTGGAAGTTGAGTATAATACCATTTCAGGTAAAAAAGATAAAGCATCAGTACAACGTAAAAAAGAAATTCTTAATGGTATTACTGAATTACATAATAAATACAACAAGGAAATTCCCGAAGATGCTCGAGTTGAGGTAACTAAAGAAAAGCAGGCTAAGATTCATACCGAAGGGTTAGAGAAAAACGGTCAAAGTATTCGAGAAGGATATCAGAAATACTCGAAATTATCTCAAGGAGAAAAAGATTCCTCGTTTAGAGAATTAGAACTAATGATGGGGCAAAATTTCTCACCAAAACAACGTAAACAATTTGAAGATGTGTTTGCTCAAATTACCCCACCAATTACAATTGCTCAATTAAAAGAGATAAACAAAACAGTTGGGTTAGGTACTGATAGTAGAAAGGTACAAAAAACTTCGGTGATGATTCATGGTATGTGTAAAATTCTCGGCAATCCTGCAGGGGAAACCTATGATAGGTTAGTTGATAATTCTCATACTCACGCTTCCGCCGTTGCAAAATCAATTCTTGAAAATGAAAATGCAAGAAAAGGGTTATTAAATTCAATTAGAGAAGATTTCCCATTAAAATCATTAATGACGGGTGAGGAAAATATGGCACTTGGTGATTTATCTGCTGACAAACAAACCCTATCAGAAGTTTTTGGTGTTTCTGATTTTAATGAATTACAGGAAAACTTAAAAGTTAGAGAAACTCCACCACCACCATCAATCGTTTATTCGGTAGAGGGTGAGGAACCTATACCAGTATCTATTATCAATACAAGACCAGATGGTATTGGATATGGTGGTACTTGGAAACTTGAAATGAAAGTTCATCCTGAATTTGCAAATAGAATCAAAGCTGCACAAAATAAATTAGAAGCATAGTAATTATCTCTTTGTAAAATTAGTTTATATTTATAACTGAATAAAGGGATTCCTCATTTTAGAGAAAAATATAAATATGAAAACACAATTATTGTGTACATTTACGACAAAGGCTGAGTTACAAAACACTCTACAAGAGATAAGGGAAACATATGTAATAGTTTATAACTACATTTACATACTTCAGAACAAAGCAAATTTGGATGAATTGTATATTACATACAATATTAATACGGAATATAGACCGAACGTACCAATGAGAGATACTATTTTAATTCATCGTAAAAAAGAATCAAATTCACTATATACAATCAATGCACTAAACCAACTTGTGAAAGAAGAAAATGGTGGAGTGTTGGATAAATCATTTATTATTGATTGGCAGAAGTTTAGAAATTCTATAATACTTACAAATACTGAAGGTACAAAGAAAATTCAAACTCGTATATTTGAAGTGATTGAGTTTAATCAAAAATAAAATGGAACAGTCAGTAGAAAAAAAAGTTGAAGAATATGTACGAACCAACTATAAAAATACGTACGGTAAATCAGAACAAATATTTGTAGAGGAGACTGATACAGTTTTTAGAATTACAAATCACATAGATGGTTCACCATTAATCTTAGGTAAAGGAATTTTAAATAAATAAAGACATGGCAAAATTTACAAGAGAGCAAATCGAAGAAGCATTAAATTGTAATGGGTATAAATACTTTACAAGTGATAAAGGATATGATGTTAACATTGTTGGTATCAGAAATTCTGATACACATGGTGAAGTAACAAATAGATTTGATGATACTTTAACAATATCTTACAAAGATTCAGATGGGAAGTGGATTTATAATGAATATAAAGCAACAACGGATCCTGGCTCACATTGGGAAAAGAACTTATTGAACAAAGATGGTGTAGCAATTCTAAAGCCAGGTCAATATAGAGGTTCTCATAAACTTGGATTACACCAAGGTAAATATGAGGCACTAAGACAACAAAAACCTGTTAAAGTTTATAGAGATAATAACAAAGATGGTAAATATGATATGATTGAAGAGAATGTACACGAAGGTATATTTGGAATCAATATTCATAAGGCTGGAAAGTTTGTAAATGGTTCAACTCAGATTGATAAATGGTCTGCAGGTTGTCAAGTATTCTCTAAGGAATCGGATTTCAATGAATTTATGGAAATTTGTAGGAAGGCTAGAGATATATGGGGAAACTCTTTCACATATACGTTGATAGAATCCAACGATATTGTATAACTACATAAAATTACAACAAATTAAAAAAGGGGGAAAGAAATTTCCTCCTTTATTTGTTTATATCAATTTTATTTCGTATATTTGTGTAACAAATGAAGAAAATAGACACTCTAAAAAGAAATTTCAAAATAAGTAAAAATAAATTTGGCAGTATCAATTTTATTTCGTATATTTGTATAATAAATGGATAAATACCCACTTAAAAGTGGATTTTTTGATATTTATATAAGGTGTAGGAAACACACCAAAATAAAACCATTAAATAAATAAAACTTTAAAATTTAAACAATTATGGCACTAGATTTAAGCGCAATCAGAGGTAGACTGAACAAACTACAAAACACTGGTAATTCTAAAAGTAATCTTTGGAAACCAACTCCTGGTAAACATCAAGTACGAATCGTACCTTACCTATTCAACAAAGAGAATCCATTCATCGAATTGTATTTTCACTACAACATCAACAACAAAACTTATTTATCTCCTTCTTCGTTTGGAAGACCAGACCCTATTGTAGAGTTTGCTGACAAACTAAAAAGAATGGGTGATAAAGAAGATTGGAAAGCAGCTAAGAAAATGGAACCGAAGTTAAGAACTTTTGTACCTGTATTAGTTAGAGGTGAAGAAGGTGAAGGAATCAAATTTTGGGGATTCGGTAAAACTGTTTATCAAGAAATCTTAGGATATATCGCAGATCCTGATTATGGTGATATTACTGAACCAACAACTGGTAGAGATATTACTATTGAATATACTTCAGCTGAAGATGCAGGAACTTCATATCCTGTAACTACAATTAGAGTAAAACCAACTCAAACTCCTATAACAAACGATGAAGCGCAAGTAAAACAATTGTTAGAAGGACAAACTAATATTACGGATATCTATTCAGAATTAACTTATGATGAATTGAAAGGTATTTTAGAAGGTTGGTTGAATCCATCTGCAGAAGGAGCACAAGAAAGTGCATCACAACAATCACTTTCAACTCCATCAACTCCATCAACTCCAGCAGCACCTGCTCCACAGGCAGCAGCACCTGTTGCAGAAGATAGAAAAAAGTTAGATGATGTAGCAAACGCATTTGACGATTTATTCAATTCATAATATAAAACTTAATGGCAAAAAAGACAAAAGAAGATGATTTGGCAAGTTTACTTGCTGAATCATTAAATAAACAGGCAAAAGACCAAAAAGTAGCATTCTTTTTGGATGGGGGAGATTCTCCTACTGATGTATCTGATTGGGTTTCAAGCGGAGCATCTATGTTAGACGTTGCCATTTCGAATAGACCTTATGGTGGATTTCCCGTTGGTAGAATCGCCGAAATTACTGGATTAGAACAATCTGGAAAATCATTAGTATCAGCTCACCTCCTTGCAGAAACGCAGAAAAAGGGTGGTGTGGCTGTACTGATTGATACTGAGAACGCAGTAAGTAGAGAGTTCTTAGAAGTAATTGGTGTGGATGTATCTAAATTATTATATGTAGCAGCTGAGACAGTAGAACAATGTTTCGAATTTACTGAAACTATTATTGAAAAAGTGAGAGTAGCATCGAAAGATAAACTTGTAACAATCGTAGTAGATTCAGTAGCAGCAGCATCAACTGAAAAGGAGATGGATGCAGATTATGGTAAAGATGGATACGCAACTGATAAGGCAATCATCATTTCTAAAGCAATGCGTAAAATTACTAATTTAATTGGTAGACAGAAAATCACATTGGTTTTCACAAATCAGTTAAGACAGAAAATGAACGCAATGCCATTCTCTGACCCTTGGACTACATCTGGTGGTAAAGCTATCGCTTTTCACGCTTCAGTACGTTTAAGATTAAAAGGAATGGGAAGCATTAAGGCTAAAGTAAATGGTATTGATAGAATCGTAGGTATTAAAGTGAGAGCACAGGTTGTTAAAAACCGAATGGGACCACCACTTAGACATGCTGATTTTGAAGTAATGTTCGATAGAGGTATCGATAATTATGGAGCATGGTTAAAGGTTATGAAAGATGAAAAAATCGTAAAGCAAGGTGGTGCTTGGTACACTTATGTTGATACTGAAACTGGTGAGGAACATAAATTCCAATCCAAAGACTTTCCTGAGTTGTTGGAATCTAATAAAGAGTTGGAAGAGCAAATTTATGGTAAAATATGTGAAGCAACCATTAGAGAGTACAAAACAGCATCAGCGGATGTGGATAACTTAGTTGTAGATGACCAAGTTATCGGAGATTAATATTAAAAAAAATAAGTTATGAGCAAATTGACACAAATGTTAAGAACATCAGCAGAAGCTGATAAAGCAAAAGCACTTCTTACGTTAGAGTTGTTGGAAAATCATCCAGCCGGAATTGGTGACCACTCTACAAAAGATTTCTATGAAAACGCTGAAGAAGCTCTTCAGATGTTGATAGATTCTGATGATAGATTGGCGGCAATAGAAAAGTACCTATCTCCACAAAATGTGGGATTGGTTAATGGTAATGGTTACACAACAACAACAACATAATGAAGAAACTCTACAAAGATATCCTCAACGAAGTAAGTGAGGAGCACAAAACAAATCACCTTCGAGAAAGGAACAGTAGAGTTCTTATCATTGATGGATTAAACACCTTTATCCGTAGCTGGACTACCAACCCCACAATGAATGAGGATGGTGACCATACGGGTGGGGTGATTGGTTCACTCAAATCCATTGGATATCAGATAAGAGAATTCAATCCAACTCGTTGTATTGTAACCTTTGATGGTAAAGATGGTTCAAAGTCCCGAAAGAACATTCACGAAGGATATAAAGCTGGACGAGAGAAGAATCGATTTAGGGTAAATCGTACCTATGGTGAAATGATGAGTGAGGAAGATGAGAGGCTATCAATGAGACAGCAGTTTGTATGGTTAAATGATATATTAGATTATTTACCTGTATCTACTATGGTTTATGATGGTATCGAAGCTGATGATACTATTGCATATGTTACACAACATACTCAAAATGAGTTAGATGGTGAAGTTGTAATAGTTTCAACTGATAAAGATTTCTTACAATTGGTTTCTAAAAAGGTATTGGTATTCTCACCTACAAAAAAGAAACTTTACAATAGACAAATGGTATTTGATGAGTTTGGTATATGGCCTGAAAATCTTCTATTATATAGAACATTAGATGGTGATAAATCAGATAACATTCCAGGCATCAGAGGATGTGGTATCAAAACTCTTTTAAAGAGGTTTCCTGAACTTTCTGAGGATAGAACGATAACACATGAGGAGTTCTTTAAAATGTGTGAGGAGAAACAAGGTAAAATCAAATTATATGATGATATCTTAAAAGCAAAAGACCAACTTCTTATGAATAAGAGGTTAATGGAATTGGATGAACCTCACATTCCAACAAATAAGAAATTAAAAATATTAGATAGATTTGCTGAAGAGGATATCCAATTTAATAAATTAGATTTCCTTAAAGTTGGAAGTAAATACAAAGTTCTTCAGAATTGGAGAGATATTAATGATTGGTTACAATCAACATTCCACAACATTATTACAAAATAAATTAGGTTTATTCGCAAATTTATTGTATATTTGTGAAATCAAATTAGGTTATAGATGCAAAATATAGATACACTTTCTAAATACGGACAATCATTTCAAACAAAGGTTTTATCATCTTTAATTACTGATGTTCGTTTATTAGACACATTAAGTGAGATTATCCATCCAAAGTTTTTTGAAGCTGAATCCAATAAATGGATAGCGGAGGAGATTCAAAACTACCATGCTGAGTTTAAGAAATCACCAACACTTGATGTTTTTAAGGTTGAGGTTTCTAAATTGGAAGATAAAGGATTTCAAAAAAATGTAGTTGAACAACTTAAATCAGTATTTACACAAATTGGTGATACTGATTTGGAGTATGTTAAAAAAGAGTTTTCTTCATTTTGTATTAACCAAAATTTAAAACAAGCAATAGTTGAATCAATTGATTTACTTAAAGCTGGAAACTACGATAGAATCAAAGACTTGGTAGATAAAGCTATGAAGGTAGGAGTTGATTCCGATTTGGGACATGATTATCTATTAGATTTCGAAGAAAGAACAAATGAGATAGATAGAAATTCAGTTCCAACTGGTTGGGATTGTATTAATGAAGTAATGGATGGAGGTCTGGGGCCAGGTGAATTGGGAGTAGCAGTTGCACCATCTGGTGTTGGAAAGACTTGGGTACTATGTGCATTAGGAGCTGCAGCCGTAAAAGCTGGATTAAATGTTGTACATTATTCATTAGAACTTTCTGAACATTATGTTGGACAACGTTATGATACTGTTTTTACTCAAATTCCATCATCTGATGTGAAGGAAAAGAAAGAAACTGTATTGGAAAAGATATCGAGATTAAAAGGTAAACTTTTAATTAAGTACTATCCACCAAAGGGTATATCAGCTAAAAAGATTGAAGCTCACATTGAGAAGATGACTGCGGCTGGTAATAAACCCGATTTGATAATCGTTGATTACGCTGATTTGTTACTCTCACACACTAACAAATCCGATTCAACTTATGGTGAGCAAGGTGGTGTTTACATTGAATTGCGAGGTATAAGTGGTGAATTGGGTATTCCAATTTGGACAGCATCCCAAACGAATCGTTCAGCAATCGATTCTGAAGTTATTGAAGCTGATAAGATAGCAGATTCTTACGCTAAGGTAATGAACGCAGATTTTATTATGAGTATCAGTAGGAAAGCAAAAGATAAATTGAATAATACTGCTAGATTTCATATTATGAAAAACCGATTCGGACCTGATGGGATTACATTCCCATCTAAGATGGATACTAATACTGGATTCATTGAGGTTTATGATGGTAACTCATCTGATGGAATAATCACTCAGAAAGAATCAGCAAATGGGCAAGAAATGGAGAAACAACTACTACACAAAAAATATGTAGAAAACTTTGGTTAGTAGTTGTGAATCTATTAAATTACGATTAAGGTATTTTAACACCTGATTAATTTTGGGTAATCAAAATATCAAAAAGTAATTTATAAAAAAATACTATCAAAACATATTCAATTTTTGAATATATACGATAGTTATATTCACCCAACTCAAATAAGGGTTGGTAACTTTAATAATTTAAAAATAATAAAATTTATGGCAACATCACAAGAAGTGTTCGAACAAATACAAGAGTTATTTGTATCGTTTGAAGAAAATCACAATGGAACAACCAAAGCAGCTAAATCAAGAGCTCGTAAACATATTGGTGAAATCAAAAAATTGGTAACGGATTATAGAAAACTTTCAGTAGAAGAATCTAAATAAAACCAATTATGAGCAAATTATTTAAAGAAAGAATTCCTTACAAGCCATTCGAATATCCAGACTATTATACTGAGGGATGGTTGAAACAAGCACAAGCATTTTGGTTACATACTGAAATCCCAATGCAGGGTGATGTGAAGGATTGGAATGAACACCTTACAAAGGAGGAAAAAAACTTAGTTGGAAACATTCTTTTGGGATTTGCTCAAACTGAATGTGCAGTTTCTGATTATTGGACTACTATGGTTACCAATTGGTTTCCAAAGCATGAGATAAAGCAGATGGCAATGATGTTTGGTTCCCAAGAAACAATACATGCTACCGCATATTCATATTTAAATGAAACATTAGGGTTGGATGACTTTTCAGCATTTTTGCATGAACCTGCAATTGCTGAAAAGTTTGAACTCTTAACAGCAACATCTAACGATTGGAAACACACCGATTTAGAAGTAAACGCTGATGCTAGAAAAGAAGTAGGACGTTCTCTTGCTATTTTCTCAGCATTTAGTGAAGGAGTATCGCTATACTCTTCATTTGCCGTACTCTACTCATTCCAAATGAGAAATCTATTGAAAGGTATTGGACAACAAATGAAATGGAGTATAAGAGATGAATCTCTACATTCTAAGATGGGATGTCAGCTATTCAGAGAGATGTGTAATGAGTTTAGTGAACTTAAAGATGATAGTAAATCATCTATTGAGGAAGCTGCAAGACTCATTGTAGAATTGGAATCAAAATTCATTGATAAAATGTTTGAAATGGGTGAGTTAGAAAATCTATCATCATCTGATTTAAAAGAATTTATTAAAGCTAGAACTAATACAAAATTAGTTGAGTTAGGATACGAAAGTATTTTTGAATATGATAAAGATGCAGTTGAACGTTTAGATTGGTTCTACCAACTTTCTGGTGGAGTTACTCATACGGACTTCTTTGCTGTTAGACCTACGGATTACTCCAAAGCTGGAGAAGGTGAGGATTGGGATGATATGTTTTAATTAAACCTTGTTTTATCCAATTAAATTTCGTATATTTGTACTATGAAACCATTTACATATTTAAACGAATATTTAAAAACTGATATAGCACCCTCATCAACTCACGGTATAGGAACTTTTGCTCTTAGAGATTTAAAAGTTGGTGAGGATGTTTTTATCAGATGGAATGGAGAAACTAAAGTGTACATACTACCTAAAGATGAATTCAATACTTTAAGTGAATCATCGAAGTTTTTGATTTTAAAATCATATGAGAATAAAGAACAATATCCATACATTTGGTTTAGATTGTTCAAAGATTCTTATTTTAATTTATCAAATCCTTGGGCATATGTTAACACAAAAGAAAAAGAAGGTAATGTTGATTCTGTAACAAAGAAAGTAATAAAACCCATTAAACAAGGTGAAGAATTATTCGGAACCTATAACTTAAAAAACACAATATTAAAATGACATTCGATAAATTAATACATAATGTAAAGGATTGGGCTGATGCTAAAGATATCCTTAAATATGAAAACTCACCTAAGCAACTAATGAAGGTGATGGAAGAGTTGGGAGAAACCGCTGGAGCTATTGCTAAAAACAAAAAAACTGATGAAATTCAAGATGGAATCGGTGATACGTTCGTAACATTAATCATACTAGCATATCAGTTAAGATTAGACCCAACTAAATGTTTGGAGCATGCTTGGAATGAAATCAAAGATAGAACAGGTAATACTGTTAATGGGGTATTTGTAAAAGATGAAAACTAATATATAATGGCTAAGAATCACGGAGAAAGTTTAGGTTGGGAATTAGGAGTAGATTTCCCAGAGTGGGGTAACACCGATATATATGTAAAAACGATATCTAAAGGATATCTACTTGCTGGTGAAAAACCAAAAGATGCATATTGGAGAGTTGCAACAAAAGTTGCACAACGTTTAAATAAACCCCAATTGGCTAGTAAGTTTTTTGATTACATATGGAAAGGTTGGTTGAATTTAGCTTCACCAGTTCTTTCAAACACTGGAACCGATAGAGGTTTACCTATTTCTTGTTTCGGGATTGATGTAGCTGATTCCATTCATGATATTGGTTCTAAAAACTTAGAGTTAATGTTATTAGCTAAACATGGTGGTGGAGTTGGTATTGGTATCAACCAAATTAGACCAGCAGGAGCACCAATAACTGGAAATGGAACATCGGATGGTGTAATACCATTCGCTAAAATATACGATTCTACGATACTTGCTACAAATCAAGGTTCAGTAAGAAGAGGGGCAGCGTCTGTTAACCTTAATATCGAACATAAAGATTTTGAAGAGTGGTTAGAAATCAGAGAACCTAAAGGAGATGTAAATAGACAATCACTAAATCTACACCAAGCGGCAATTGTAGGTGATAAGTTTATGAGAAAACTTCAAGATGGTGAAACTGATGCTAGAAGAAAGTGGGGTAAATTACTTCAGAAACGTAAAGCAACTGGTGAACCTTATATTATGTACAAAGGCAATGTTAACAAACAAAATCCTGATATGTACAAAAATAATGGTTTGAAAGTTCATATGACAAACATATGTTCTGAGATTACCTTACATACCGATGAATCTCATTCTTTTGTATGTTGTTTAAGTTCATTAAACTTATCAAAGTATGATGAATGGAAAGATACTGATTTAGTTTATACAGCAACTTGGTTCTTAGATGGTGTTATGGAGGAATTTATCCAAAGAGCTAAAAACCTAAAAGGATTTGAAAACTCAGTACGTTCTGCGGAAAAGGGTAGAGCATTAGGATTAGGAGTATTAGGATGGCACACATATCTACAAAAGAATGGAATTCCATTTGAAGGTATGGCTGCACAATTTGAAACTCGTAAGATTTTCTCTCAGTTAAAAATTGAATCTGAAAGAGCTAGTAGAGATATGGCTGTTGAATTGGGTGAACCTTTATGGTGTAGAGATAGTGGGTTTAGAAATACTCACCTAAGAGCGATAGCACCAACTGTATCTAACTCTAAATTGAGTGGTGATGTATCAGCTGGTATTGAACCTTGGGCAGCTAACATATTTACTGAACAAACTGCTAAAGGTACATTTATTCGTAAGAATTCTGAATTAGAAAAAGTACTTAGAAAAGCTGGAATAAATAACAAAGATACTTGGGATAAGATTATGGCTGATGGTGGTTCAATCCAAGATATTAAAGAATTGGATAATTGGTGTTATTTAAATTCGAAAGTAGTTAAAGTATCTGATGTATCTGAGAATGATAGTGTGAAATCTTTTACTATTAAAAGTGTATTTAAAACATTTAAGGAAATAAACCAATTGGATTTAGTTAGACAAGCTGGTATTAGACAACAATATATTGACCAAGGTGTATCATTAAATTTGGCATTTCCTGCAACAGCTACACCAAAGTGGATTAACCAAGTAACTATGGAAGCTTGGCAACAGGGTGTAAAAACTCTATATTATATGAGAACTGAATCAGTACTTAGAGGTGATATCGCTTCACAGGCGATGGACCCAACCTGTGCTAGTTGTGATGGATAAACGTTATATTAACAATTTAAAAAAATAAAAATGATAGAAGTAAAGAAATTTTTCGGTGAATGGTGTGGTCCTTGTAAAGCACTCGCCCCAACTATTAATAAATTAAAAAACGAACATACGGATGTTACGTTTTCGGACTATGATGTTGATAAAGATTTTGAAGAAGCATCTAAATATTCAGTTCGTAGTATCCCATTAGTTGTTATTGAACAAAATGGAAAAGAAATTCAAAGGTTTTCGGGATTACAATCAGAAATGGCATATAACAACGCAATAAATGAATTGAAAAACGCAAGATAAATGCCAATACTAAGAGGTCAGTCTCATCCATCTTCAAAGTTAACGGATGAGCAGGTTATACAAATAAGAAGGTTATGGAAAATGGGACATAGAAATGTACGAGTTATAGCTCGTAACAATAAATGTTCCTCAGCCAATATTCTAAGAATAGTACGAAACGAAACGTGGACACACTTAAATGAATTTTGGTCTGGAAGTTTATGATGGAAGAAAAAACATATTGTGATACTTCCAAACTATCAATTCGTCTTATAACAAAATCGGTAGCAAAAGATATTATTGTAAATAACCATTATAGTGGTTTATGGACTAAAGTATCTTATGCTATTGGATTATTTACTTCAGATGTTGAAGAACATCCTTTCTTTGATAACGTAGAAGATAAGTTAATTGGGGTAGCTTGTTATGGAGACCCAATAGGTAGAAGTGCTGGACAATCTATATCACCTCTTTTAGAAAGAACCGAAGTATTGGAACTAACCCGATTATTTGTATTTGATGATTATGGTTCAAATATAGAGAGTTGGTTCTTAGGTCAAACCTTTCAATGGTTAAAAGAAAACGTACCTCATATAAAAGGATTAATATCTTACTCAGACCCTAAAGAAGGTCATTGTGGCACAATATACCAAGCAACTAATTGGTTATATCAAGGTAATAAACTTAGATTTAACGATAGTTGGGATTTCCGTTGGGAAGAAAATGGTGAATGGCATCATCAGAGAACATCTTATGTTAAATTTGGAACAAATAATCCCAAAGAAATTCAAAAGATAAGTTCATCTACATTTTGGATAAGAAAGAATCCAAGAAAACATAGATATGTGTATATCTTAGCAAAAG
>Ga0209602_1001528_pt1 | contig 20237 bp, 19 predicted proteins | sample COGITO_mtgs_1205_3_FD_184810 | JGI IMG/M metagenome (GOLD analysis project Ga0209602, IMG submission 184810) | Pelagic marine microbial communities from North Sea - COGITO_mtgs_120524 (SPAdes) (version 2) | ecosystem: Environmental > Aquatic > Marine > Epipelagic ...
CTGCTGCACGAGAGGCAGAGCGGCTTCCGGCAATACATCGCCCGCTAGTTCTTTTACGGCAGAAAGAGCACCCTCTTCACCACCCGAGATGTAGGCGTTGCCGTAGACGCCGGCTAACTGGCCCGCGATCTTAATATTGTTTTGTAGCGCCGCTTGCTTGCGAGCCGTAGCCGCCGAAGCAAGTTGTTGCTGCCGACGGGCTACGTTCTTTTCCATAAGGTCACGAGACGGAAGTGCGTTCTTTAGAAAGTTACTGTTGCCGCCAAGGTTTTGGGAAAAGGTCGCTCGCTCATCGACGCTGGCATCCGGGTTGTTTTTTATAAAGTCACCATAAAGCGCAGCGTTTTCTGCACGCCGAGATTTAAACTCATCGTTGCTTTGCTTTACGCCTGCATCAAACGCTCCGAAATTAAAAACCATATTACGAAGTCCTTACAAATAATTCATCTTGAAGTCGTTGTACCACTTCCCGGCTGATGAAGCGTTGCTGCTTGCCAGCGCATTAGCGTTAGTGGCAGCATTTGAAAGCGCCGAGAATGCGTTGGAGTTGTCGATAGAGTTTTGCCCTTGTGCCGCATATGTGTACGGCGCCGTAGCAAGTTGCTGGACTTGCCCAAGGAAGCTATTGGCAAGTTTGTTTTCAGCGCTTACGGTCGAAAGCCCGTTAAGATAATCAGACATCCCGGTGTTATTCCGCATACCCTGCTGCGCTTTTAGCTCATCAATAGCCATACCGCGTTGAGCGTTAATGTTTTGAGCGTAGCCCGAACCATATGTGCCAGCATTGATAGTGTTGGTAAGACCTTGCGTTGCGTACTGCATAGTGTCCGATACAAGGTTACGCTGCATGTTACGCTCTGCATTGGTCATGTTTTGCTGGTTAGACGCAGCAGTCTGCAATCCTGAGATGTACTGCTGTGCGTCGCCGATAGCAGCCAACATATCCTCATTGGCCTTCTGGGACGCCATGTCTGTGAACTGGCGTTCCATTTGAACACGCAGTGTAGAGTTTTCCATTCCCTCAGGAATGCGGGCATTAACTCGAGAGTATTGCTCATCCATAGAGCGAGCTGTATTCTGCTGTCGCATCATCATAAACTTCTGCGTCAGCCCGTCTTGCATCCTTGCGAAGTCCAGAGTTTGGGGCGCTGAGTTCATGCCTATGGCGTCACGCCCGTAGACTGTATCTTCTGCACCGCCGAGCCTTTGGTCTGCGTACTCTCTGAAAGCGCCCTCATAACCCTTGAGGCGCATCTCATCGAGCTCAGTCATGTCGTCAACTTTGGCGACGTTAGCCGCCTCTTCAGCCGACCGCTGTTGTGCAAAATATTCCTTGAATGTATCTACTTTATCGGGAGTTACTTGCCCGAAAGAACCGTATTCATCCAATAACCTACGAATGTTATCTTCAAGCTGAGTGCCGCCCTCTGCATAGAGAGCTGCGATCTCATTATTCCGATCAATCTCTGCCGCAGTTAATGCTGCGCTCGCGTCACCAGCGGCAGATGCAGCATTGTTAGACTGCACCGCCCCTCGAATTTTTAGGATACCCTCGATAGCATCAAGAGGGTTGTCAGTGATTGCGTCAATTATTGATGAAAAGCTCATAGCGGCTTCCTTATATTAAACTACCAAAACCACCACGACGCTCTGTGCGGTAAGCGTTTATACCGCCTTGAGGATTGATCGGAACATTGACGTAGCGGATTTCTCCAGTGTCGCGGTCCTTAACCGCTTGACGCCGGTAAACACCATCATCAGACATAGTTGAGATTGTGTTCCCAAAGAAGGTCGGGTTGGTTGAAAAACCGAATGCGTTCATAAACGCAAGCGGGTCGTAGTTGCTCGAGTTATAGTTCTGCATGGCAGAGTTGATTGCAGCTATTATCTCTTCTCGCGTCATCCCCGATGTTTCGGTAGTGGATGCACCTGTGAGCTGCGCCAACTGAGACCGTAAGTTTGCGATCTCTTGCTCGAGCTGAGATATTTCACCGTCTTGGTTTGTATCTACAAAATCTGCGTTGCCCGACGCACCGCCTGTCGAACCGTCGCCCGCTGTCGAACCGCCACCATCATAGTCTATCTCTACGCCTGCTGTGCCAACAACTATACCGCCAGCAAGAATATATGTTACGCCGTTGTAGGTGTACTGGCCCTCAAAGAGGGTGCCATCCGCGTTGTAGATCAAGCCATCAGCGCCCGTGTAAGGCGTAGTGGTGGTTTCATCTACATCAGTCTCATCCAGGCCACCTGTGATTACCTCGGTGACGGTCTCGGCTTCTTCATTGGTTACAGTACCGTCGCCATCGCCCGACCCAGTACCAGTACCAGTATTTGTACCAGTGCCAGTATTTGTACCAGTATTTGTACCAGTATTTGTACCAGTACCAGTATTTGTACCAGTGCCAGTATTTGTACCAGTGCCAGTACCGCCAACTTCTTGAGACATTACTGTCTCTTCGTCTGCATTTTTAGCGGCAGTGTAATCTGCGCCGTTGTCATAAGTTTGGCCCTTATAGTAATAAGTGCCATCACGGTATCCGTTAAGCGGCACACCGTTCTGAAAGTATATGCCATTATCGTAACCGCTAAAGTTTTCCTCACCAGTCAAACTCGCGCTAAGAGAACTTGCGTCAGCATCAAGGTTTCCAGTGTCGGCTTCCGCAGCTTCGGTAAAGTTGTTGCCCGAGTTGGTGGTTGTGTAATCTATGTTTTGGGTTTGATCGGCTTGATCGTACTCACCCGCTCCTAGAATGGCATCCGGCGTTAAAAACACACTGCCTGTGTTAGTGTTTTGCAGGTTGCCCAAACCTGTATATACGCCTACTGGGTCATTTTCAAAATTTGCCTCGGCAATATTATCGAGACCGTTTAAGTCATTGTCTATATAGCTGTATCCAGTAGAAGGTGGTACAGTTACGGGACCAACTTCTATGCCGCTATTTGAAACAGTAGGATTAGCTGAAGGGTTTACTAATGCAGCTTCTACGAAGCTATTGCCTTCGACACCGCCAGTATTGTCATCAGCCTGAGCTGCCGCCACATAATTGTTGCCAGAGTTGGTAGTGCTGTAATCTACGGCAGACGTTGCGCCAGCAGCGCCAGCCCCACCCGTGTAGTATTCGTTGACCGCAGCCACGACAGAAGGGCTTGCTTGACCTGATGTAGTGGCAGGAGCCGCTATAGCATCTAGCCCGCTTTGGTCAGCCGCGCCCGCCGCTTGCAACTTGGCGAAGTAATCGTTTACGCTGCCTCTGTTGGAATTGGACGCAACTGGCGTAGCACCTACACCGCCAGCATATGTGCTCGCGCCTTGTGTAGTATTGCCAAGGTTAAGGGTCGCTCCGGCTGCAATTTTGTTTGCGTCCTTAATGTTGTTCTGCTCCATAATGGATTTAACAGATGTGTTATTGGCTTCCGCGATCTCTGAAAGTGTTTGACCAGATTTGACTGTGACGTTGCTGCTAGGCGCAGGTTTGGAACCCCCGCCCTTACCGCCGCTGCTTGATGGCGTGGGACTACTCACAACCGCTGGAGCTGGAGAGCTGGAGTTATTAGAGCTGCTAGAATTGCTCGAGCTGGAATTGTTGTCGTTGTCGCGCCGCGCGGCGACAGCCGACGAAGTATCGAGCTTCGGATTGGAAGGGTCGCTGTAATCATTCTTAAAGACAGTTGGAGCTGGAGCTGGAGATGGCCCATCGTCGTTGCCGCCGCCCCCGCCGCCACCACCACCACCGCCACCGCCGTAGAGAATTTGAGGTTTAATTTTGCTCAAGCCGATCAGTTGTGCGAAAGTGTTCATGTGTTCAGACCCTTATTTGGATACCACCCTCGGCGGCTACCGTTTCCTCTCATTGCGTAGACTGTCTCGAACCCTGGATATGTCTCGTGGAAGAACTTTCTTATGTCCTTTGAAACAGCCAAAACGTCGTCTTTTCCACCGCGAGCAATCATGTCGATCACCCATAATTGATCGCCGCTTTTGCGGCTGAAGGCTTCGTCGCCCCACCAGTCCATTGTTTCTGCCTCATCCTCATTGAGGAAGCAGTAAGTTAGGAAAGCGTATGGCTCGCCGCTTTCGCGGTAGTAGACCCGCAGCCTTCCATTGTCGTGCGCCGGGATAAGACGCCACCCAATTACCTCACAATGGTAATCTTTGTAGGTTTCGTCTGTCGTCCAAATGGACAAAGCATCCCGTAGCTTTGACATTAGTACCCCATGTACTTCTTGACCGTATCATCAAGGTTGTAAAATTCGAGCATTCCAGTTTTGGGGTTGAACGAACCCGCACCGCCGATGTCTTGCAACAACTTCATTGTGAACGGAGATGCGTGCACCATCATTGTGTCGCCGTTACGGCCTTGCTCAGACAGTTTGTCGCCCAGCACTTGAGCCTCTTTGCGCTTTGCGATTGATGTGCCCGTATTAGGGCCAAAAACTTCTGCGGAAAATGACATGATGAGACCTTTCTATCGCTTCGGGCGATAATAAGTGAACGGCATTTGTGGTCGCCGTTGTTGCGTTGAAGGGCGAGCGCCACCGCCTTTGCCGCCATAAGGCACAGGTGATTGTACAGGCGTAGAGACCCGTGGTTGGTAAACAGGTCGGCCCACTGGCATTGGTCGCTGAGGGGGAACCGGAACAGATGGACGACTTGGACGTGGGCCAGCACCGCCTTTGCCACCGCCATATAAAACTGGCTGAGGCATGGGCTGACGAGGCGTCGGCATTGTTGGACGTGCTGGAGTAGATGGATCGTAGGGATAACGCAGAGGACTTCCATCTGGCGCAGTGTACTTTGGCGAACCATCTGAGTTGCGCGGGATGAAGTCGTCGAAGATGGGGCTAGGCACCGGCCCTCTAGGCCGATCAGGCGTCATAGGCCGATCAGGCCGAACCGGATCAAGGTCTGGCGACGGCATTGGTGTTATTACGTCCATGCCCGGAAAAGGCTGCGGCGCCCGAACTGGCGGGCGCTTCGGAGGCAGGGCTACAGTGCCACCACCCTTACCACCGCCGGGGGGCGGTGTTGGACGTGCTGGAGTAGATGGATCGTAGGGATAACGCAGAGGACTTCCATCTGGCGCAGTGTACTTTGGCGAACCATCTGAGTTGCGTGGGATGAAGTCGTCGAAGATGACACCGGGCTGCGGGGGGGTAGGCCGCCCACCGTTGCTTGGCTCAGGGCTACGCGGCAGCTCTACGGGCTTGCTCGTGCCTTGGTCTCCAAAGGAAGGCGTCTTAACCTCAGCGACACCACGGATGCCGCTGAGGTCTAGGCCATTACCAGTGGAGCTGCTGTAGGTGTTGCCTTGACCGTCAAACTCGATGCCACCCTTGATAGACGAGCCATCTGGAAGAATGCCCAATTTGCCACTACTCGTTTTTATGTTGCGAGGTTTGCCAGTTGAAGCAGCGAGACCTTGGTGCATTCCGATATTTCGGTTATCACTGTCACGGAATTTATCGGCATAATCCGTTTTCTTCATATTACCATTCGGGTCAATGATTACAGACTGAACCTCTTTTTGCCCTGTGATTGGGTTTATGCGAGAGCCAATGTTCTTGAACTTGTAACCGTTCTGTTTGTTGGGTTTAGGAGACTTATTGAAGCCGTTATTAAAGCCACCAGAAGCAGCATCGATTGGGCTACTGTCACGCTGAGGCGCGCGCTTTGCAACGCTTGGAACATCTTTACCTGCCTCAAGATCAAACCCAGGGAGTTGAGGCGCGCCAAGTTGGCGTTGACTTTTGGCCATACGAGACGCTTGGTCAGCAAAGCCCGTTGGGCCATTGCCTGACCCTTTTGGACCCCTCTTGACACTGCCGCCGCCACCGCCGCCAGCACCAAATACAATTTGTGGCCTTAAAATGCTAAAAAGCAATTTCATTTCCTAACTCCATCCTTACACAGACCTTACGGTGGCGAGATTATTACGTCGTCCCTTACGCCACTTGGTCCCTGATGCTTTGGCTGATTTGCTCAGTAACGCCGTCAATGGAATATGCGGTTGTGACTTCCTGACCGTCCCGAGTGCGCCGTTGAAGTTCTCTGTCCAGTGATGCCAGTGATGCCATTGCAGAATTATACTGCGGGCTACCCTGGTCGTAGTTTTGCAACTCAATCATCAGCCTGCTTTTTTCGATTTGCAGACCCGGAGTTTCGTAGCCTTTGTACTTTTGATATGAAGCGACACGGCCCATGTAACCAGCGTCAATGGTAGTGTCATTCTCTACGCGAGCATACTCGAGCATTGCACCCACGTCGTTCATCGCGTTGGTGTAACCATCTTTATTTGCATCGTAGGTAGCTTCAACAAGACCCGTCTGTTGGTCGCCAGCCACTAGGGCGACCTTGTTATCCGCTGTCGTGAACATTGAGACGTTGCCCTGCAACTTATCCATGATGTCCCTTGGCAGTTGTGATATTAACTGCTCAATCATATTTGAACCTTGCTCAGTCATCGCGTAGGCTCGAGAGTTTTCTGCTGAAGTCGTAATGTGAAATGGCTTTTCATTACCATTGTACGTTCCAACCTTCTGGCCCGTACCATCAGTGTAGTCGTATTCAATCAAGCTGGAACCGTTTAGCCTCGAACTGAAATTGCTAACAGTGCTGTATCCGAAGTCTCCAGAAATCTCAGCAGCTTCAGACGCCGTGGTATCAGTAGCATCAGTGGCGCCATCACCTACTTCAGAAACGGTAGAAGTAGAACTGCTTCCGCGATTATCGTCATCGTTGTCAGTTGGATGAGTATAGACGCTTCTAGGAGTAGAAGATGAGCTTCCACCGCTGTCGCTGTTAAAGCTATCCATGACAGAATTAGCCACGTTTCCAATGATCTTCGACGTTATAAAAGCCGCTGGGTTAGCCACCATACCAATTACATTCAGTGCCGTAGAGAAAACATTCTCATGGTTTCCGTTCACTGGCTGGTTGTCGTCGTTGACCAACTGACCGTTGACATATTGCTTGCCATCATTGGGCGTCGATAAGTTAGCCGCGTCCTGCCAAGACGTGTTATTGTTAATGCGTTGGCCACCGGAGTTCACGAGAACACCATTCTCGTAAACCATTCCGTCACCGGGGGTTAACAGGTTGGCGAAACTTTGGCGGATAGTGTTAGAACCGCTGTCATTGTTACTGGAATTACTCGAGCTGTTGTTGCTGCTCGAGCTGTTATTGCTACTGGAAGTGGACGTATAGGTCTTCGTACTAGAGTTGTACGTTTGACCCTTTTCAGCATCTCGTTGCTTTGCAAGGTCATTGACCTCTTTAGTCCACTCTCCACCACTCTCCTTGAGCGCAGAATTGATCTTGTCCTGAGTGGTGTTGAACTCCTTCAAGCCCGTTTGAGGATTGACGGTGCCTGCACCGCCAATCTTCTCAAGGAACTCAATCTCCTCAGGCATAACGTGTATTAGCTGGCTATCGCCCTTCCTGCCCATCTCGGACATATGCTTGGCGATAGCTTGCATTTGCTGTGGGCTTAGGTCTTGTGACATTAGGTGCCCCTATCTTAGACGTTGGTGATAACCGCCGCGAGCGTTACCTCAATATCAGTGAGGGAGCTTGCGGATGTAACTTCGAAAGCCACCTCACGGGAAGTAGTTGTTGCGTCGATAGCAATGGATGCGGATAGGTTTTGCTCGGTAAGAGCGGAACTGACCGGAATAACGTCACCAGCATTGATGCCGTTAATCTTCATCTGAATGTTCGCAGTGCCCGAAGTGGACTTAGCTGCGATAGCGTCAATCCTTACGTTCTGTTTAAACGCACGAGTGATAGTGTAGGCGCCGTTACCTACGGAGCCAGTCTGCTTGAAGAAGAACGAACGAGTGGCGAAGGTGTCGGGTAACTGCGCGATTGGAAGCCGCCCGGTGCTATCGAGACCCGCTACGCCGTCGGCTGCTCCGATGTAAGTTTTTGGAACTACAGCAGTAAAGTCTACGTTAGCAAACTCGAGACCACCGCCCGTAGAGTTAATACGCAAAAACTGGAGGGCGTTCGTAGTTCCAAACGCGGGGATGCCTGTGTCAGGGGAAGTAAGGAGCCAACCCGTACCATTGTAGAATTTGAGAACATTGGGAGACGAAGCGGTATCTACCCAGAAGTCTCCTGCGTTTGCCGTCGTAGGCTCAGAAGCCGAAACGTAGACGCGGCCACGGTTGGCGAGAAGTTCAGTTACACCTTCAACCTTAGCGCGTGGAATTTCAGCATCCTGTACGGCCAGCTTTTGATAAGGAATAAGACCATCTGAGTTGGTGAACTTATCCTCCGTCATCAAACCAGATACCCGAACCTGAGAAGTGTCTTCGACAATGATGAATGTCACAAGATCATTCTCGACCAAAGCACTCGTAAACGTGATCGTCGAGTTGGCGGGCTGTTGAGTGTAATCGTTTGTACCGCCGGAGCGCTGCAATACACCGTTGCGGTAAACCAAAACTTTTTGGTCTGCATTGTGAACGAACGGGAACACCGCCTGAGATTGCCCTGCGGCTACGTCCTGTCTAGTGAACCCACTGTCGTTGGCACTTTGGACCTTGTATATTGTAACCAGGTCATCGCCTTCAGTGGCATCGTTCAACGTCACAGTATTCGAAGTCGGATCGCTGGTGTAGTCTGCTGCCGCAAGCAACGCGCCGTTAAGATATACTACGATAGCGTCTGACGCCTCGTGTATGAAGTTAAAGGTCACTGCACCCGCTGAATAGGCAACGTCGCCGTTTTCATCAGCAGCACCGATAACTACATCTTGGCGGGCAGAGAACAGTGGGGCGCCGATTGTACCCACGTCGCTACCAGCCGCGCCTCGTATATCAGCTACGGTTGCCAGAGCTTGCCAGCCTTGTTCGGCTTCAGTGTATTCACCGACGCGATACTGCAAACCTTGAATGGGGTCGTTACGCAAATCAACTGGAGCCTGGAGGATACCGTCGTTGTCGAATAGCTTACGCATCAACTCCGCGAGTGTACTGTCGCCCAACTCAGAAGAGTTAAGGTAACGAACAATGTTCTCGATGTCTGCGCCGATGTTGCCGCTGGACGTGTGGTTGCCGGGATATAGAACCTTTAGACGGGCCATTTTAGCGCTCCTTGTGCATTAGAAAAGCGAACGAGATGATAGTGACTTCGCTATCTACATCTTGTTCTTCTGTTCGGAAGCGAAGACGAACGCCACGAAACAGGTGATTGAATGGAAATGTGAAGTCGGATTTCAAAGGGGCATCGCCCCAATGAGGATCACCCGGTAGGCGATCCAAGTTTACTTCGATTGAACCCATAGGGCGGTCATCTTCGTCAACTGCGTCGATGAAAAAACGTCCTTTACCCGTGGCTTGTAGAACCAGAGTGTGCGTCCTCTTTGTTCCGATAAAGTCACCAAGCCAAAGAACGGGGGTCTCCGCAACCATAGGTGATCGTCTGAGATCGGCGATGCCGGTTTCTTGTTGAAAGGCCCGTTCAGTAGCTTCGTAAACGCCATCGGCAGTGCCGAACATCAAGCGACCGCCCAGGAACGTGCCGCAGCGCGGCAAGAGAGTGTCACCAAGCTGGAAGTTACGCATCTCGTAGCCGGCTCGGAAGTTCATAGACAGACGAACAGTTTGAGTGCCGCCAGGTCTGGGGAAGAATATGTGGTAGACCAATGCGTCTGGGTCGTAGACCGCTGAGATCATACGAGGGTCGGGAGTGCTCTTGACCAACTCCTGATACAGCGTTTCGACCTCATCGGACAAAGACGCTTCAGCGATTGTAATACCGTTTTGTTCAGAGCGCATAATCGAGTGGATGCCCCGTCGGGAACAAAACAAAAGGTCTGAGCCCGCGTTGACGATTGTGTTGTGCCCGATGCAACCGATGCGCAAGTTCGCCCTGCTATCTAACTGCCACTGCTCAAAGTCCGGGTCGATGACGTACACAAGAGTTTGGTCTTTGGTGAAAACCGCTAGACGGTTGGCCTCAAAAGTACCAAGGCCCGTGATCTCATCGGCAGTACCAATCAGGTTGGAAATGTCGATAAAGCTGGCGCGAGTGACTTCCTCGGTAGGAGCTTCTTCGTTTAAGAAAATATCCGGGTTATCTACGCGAGAAAACTCAATGGTCGTAGGCCGATCCTTAAAACCAGAAACAGCCAGACGCCGCTGAATGGGAACGCCAAAGGAAGGCTTGATGGAGGCCGTAGACGTAGAGAACTCAAAGCCGTCGTAGCGGTACATCCGAGTATCGTCTGAGAAAATGTGCACCTTGCCTTTGAAGTTCGTCATTGTGACGATTGCGCCTTTGGGGAAAGCCCCGTCCACTCGGTGTCCTCTATCTGAGGCAAGGTGCGTCTCCGCTGCATCTTCTTCCGCAAAGACAACGCCTTCACGGTTATAGAAACGCAACGCTTTCACAGGGAAGCGGTTGGAGCCACTGTGCAAGAAAAATTTAGGATCGCGAATAAGCTGGCCACGATAGTCAACGTAACAGTTGTCTAGGAGCCAGAAGTTCTGCTCCTTCTGACGCTCCATCGCCGTGATGTCACGCGAACGGTCAATGCCACGAAACCCGTAGTAGGTCGTGGCCTGACTGTTTATCGCAATGGGAGCATACGTTAATCGTGCCATCAGTTATACCTTGAGTTACTTCCGCCATCCATGACCTTAGCAAAATAACGCTTATTCCCATCTATTCTTGTAAGCAGGATGTCAGTCATTGTGGCCTGATACATCTGCAAGAACATGATGGCCTTCTCTGACCCCTGTTGGATCAAGTAATGAGAAGTAAGACCGTCAATCATAATCATGTCAGGAATTTTGCGAAACTCAGTTGGGTCGTTGTAGTAGTCTATGTCTGACCCATCGTGATAAGGGTGCTTACGCACGTCCTCAATCACACGGTTAGCAAGCTCTATCATCATCATCATAACCTCCCCATCCACACGGGAAGGAGAGAAGTTGCCAGCGCGAACAAGAGCCGAGCGCACTAAGTCTTCAAGCGGGCTGAATTTCTCTCGGCCCGCCGCAAAGGGTTTTTGTACGCTCTTCTCAGCCATTATTCGTCCTCACAACAAATGACACGGCCCGACCAAATGTGGTGGTGCAACTTCGCAAGGTCCGATATTTCACGCGGCACACGCCAGTGAACATACGAACGCTCCGCATCCCAACGACCAGAGACACGGACATTATCTGTAATCCGAAGATCAAACGCTCCATTCTCAGGCTCGGCGGAAACATAGTAAACAAACTGTGACTTGTTATCGTTTTTAGGAGCCTTTTTCTGACGAGCCGTCTTAGATGGAGAAGGTTCTTTTGGAGCCTCTTCCTGTTCAAATGCTTCGTTTAAATCTGGCGTAGATGGATCGTCGGCCTGATAGTGGCCGGTTGCTGTGCGTGCGCGTTTGCGTGCCATTGAAGTCTCCTAAGTGGTTCTCACTATTTATGGGCGCAAAGAGCTCTACTGTCGTCCCACATGAAAAAGGGGCCACCGAAGCAGCCCCTCCTAAAACCTTGTGGATTATCGCTTAGGCAGCGACATCGTTCCAGTTTTTGATGTAGGCGTGTGTTTTGTCCTGCAACATTTCCAAACCACATTCGGTCAGAAATTCGTGCTTGACTGCATCCTCATCGGGAGACTGACGATCACGCAGTAGGGACGTATCGCGACCATCGAGGTAACGGTACTTGAGGTATGGGAAGTCGATGATAATCGCCGCATTCTCCATGCCCGGAACCTGACGGAACTGAGGATGCAAGTGCACCATCAAATCACCCGCGAACGTGTTGTAAGAAGTAAGATTTATGCCGTACGCCCCTTCTACAACTTGTGGAGCCCAACGGTCTTTGCCGAACTTCTGCAAGTGACCAGCAACCTTAGCGCCACAGAACATGATTTTCTGTTTGGAGCCGAATGCAAAGATGTCTTCAATCAATGCGCGGTCAAACTGATCCTCAGTCATAACGCCAGAAGCAGTAGAGCGGTCAAGTACGTTCGAGATAGCGTTAGTCAAGCCGCCAGTAAAGCGACGTGGCTGTGCTGAAGTGCCGTTGCTCTCATGCTTTTTACCAAAGAACATAGCACGTTCAATGTCTTGCATGTGGAGCTTGAGCGCCTTAGTGGCCATCTCGTCTTCTTTGTCGCCAGTGCGCAAGTTCGTAGCACGCAAAGTTTCTGTCACCTTAAAGGCAGTACGGAAAATTTGTGTGTAGTTCGTTGCTACTGTCGCATCGAAGCTGACGCCAGTTGGGCTAGATGCCCCTTCTTCAAAGGCCGAACCTGAGATGAAGAGAGCCGCGCCGTCTGCGATAGTATGGCTTGTGCCGCCAATGTTACGCTCAACAGTCAAGCCAGTGGCCGTGCTGTCAGCAGTAACTCGCATTACTTCGCCAGTCGCAGAGTTCACCAGGATAGTACCGGCAACCGCAAACAGGTTGTCGTTACCAGCGTCCGTAGTGATGGTGGCCGTAGAGGCCGAAGCTACTGCACCGTCTACGGTCAACTTACGCTCGGGAAGTTCGTCGCGAAAGTTTTTGTACTCTGGGTCATCAGTTGCTTCCGAGGAAGTCATTGATAACAAAGCATTTAGGGGTGCATTGCCATTTGGCTCGAGGAGTGTGAATAATTCGCGATAGTTCTTAGGGCGGAAGTCTACGTCGAACGTACCTGTGCCCCGCAAGCCTTGAATACCAGCCATGGGTATATCCTTTCAGCTATAGTTTCATTTGCGAGGGCCATCAGATTTCGGCTCGGATTGTCACGCAGCCGTATCCTTAGTCCCATGTTTTACCCGGTATAAGAGGGCCGTAGCGCTCACCGTGTAAGACGAATATGCACGAGGGGCGCTGAGTGGTCGTCCCTCGTGCAGTTATTTTATCGAACGCCCGCTATGTTCTTGGACAAAGCCTGCGCACCTAAGCGAGTGAGAGTGTCGTCTCCACCTCGAGCACCCGGAGAAGAAGTCGGCCCGCCCGATTGGTTCTTGAGAAAGGCTTCTCGGCGAGAGGCCATATCCTGCAAACGAGTAAACTCTGGAGTGTTACGTTCGTTCTTGAAGTCGTTGATGACTTTTGACGCGAGAGAGGCATCAGCAAAGTCTTCGATGGTATAGCCGCGTTCGCCGGCATAGCTCATGAAGTTTTTGCCCTCCTCATCGGGAAGGCCAGCCTGTTGCTGTGCTCGGTCAAGGTTGTTTGCAATCGTTTGCTTGATAGCAGTATTGCGATCAACCTGTGCGCCTTGGGCTGCGTTCATGCCCTGCTGCGCACCTTGCTGGCTGCGCTGTAAGACTTGGTTCATTGCGCCCATTTGCTGTTGGAGCTGTTGCTCCATGCGCTGAATGCGGTCCATGCCCTCACGATACCCAGGGGGTAACGAAATTGCGTTGTCGTCTTCGTACTTCGCAAACTCGTTCTCGATATTCGGCTGCATAGCAGTAGGGCTAGGCTGCTCAGGTTGCGCCACGCCTTGTTGCGCTGGGCGGTTCTGGCCAAGCTGTGCGTTCTTCGTAAACGCTTGCAACGACGCATTCATCAAGCTGGCAATCTGCTCCGGGCTCGCGCCAGATGTTTCCATCAGTTTTTCGGCGATGCTGCTGATAGGCTTCATCTGAGCATTTCGGTAGTTCAAGTCTTTGTACCGAGAGAACGTAGATGAAATTTGTTCTGGCGTTAATGCACGCTCTTCATCACCCATCTTCACTTTGTAAACAAGCGGGTCTTGCTGTACGCGGTCGCCCTCTGTTTTAGGGGAACCCTTTTGCTCTGCGGCTTCCTGTACTGTGGTGGGAGCCTCGGCGGGTGCCGCTGGGGCTTGAGGCGCTGGTGCGCCAAGTTGCTTTGCAGCCATGCGTTGCAGTTGATCGTCCATGTTATTCTCCTTCTGTCCGGCCTTGGCGGGACGGTGCTTCTTCAAATGAAAGCTCACCCTCTAGTTTAAGGATGAGCCGTGAGGGTAAGTTGAGCATTTGCTCTGCCGCCCATATTGCACCCCGATTGAAGTCCATCTCTTGCTGAGACATCTCCTTAGAGCGAGCCATCGACAAAGCTAACTGAAGGACTTCTTCCTTCATAACTTCGTTAAGCGTAGACCAACCGCTACTTTCGCTTAGAGCGATTAGGGTTTTAATCTGATTTTTGAGTGTCATGGTGAGGGGTGTTCTACTTTCTGAGGATTGGCTTTCCCGCCATTACTGTCGAGCAGCCTTTCTTTTTCAATGGAGCCTTAGCCATTAATTCTTTCCCTTCGCGGTTTGGGGTGTGACGGAGTACGCCGTGGCTTGTTGCACGGCATACTCTTTTTTGAGGCGGGCCTCTTAGCCATCGGAAGGCTCGGCGGCTGCGTCAGCTTCCAACTGGACCATAGCTTCAGGATCCGTCATGCCTGGATAGGCGACAACAACTTCGGAGGTTTCCCAGTCATAGGAGTAGCGCCATAACTCAGAGACGCCTGAAACGCTATCCGCGACAGCAAAGTTGACATCATCTTCGTAGGCGGATGCGACATCCGCACCCGTCCCGTTGAGTTTTCCAGTCGAATTAAAAACTAGCTTCATCAGTAGCGAGCTCCTGTGTTATCTGTCCCATTGAGAAGTTTTTGATACCAGTAGTTCGTCGGAGCAAGGCCCGCGTAATTAGTAGGTACTCGCCACATGTGCTTGGGCTCTCGCATCATTTGCCAAGTGCTCCTAGAATTATCTACACTACCCCCAACATTCACATTCGTCCTGTTCACCAAGCCGTGAGCTCTATCAAAGCTAGTCTCGTTAGGAGGTCGCTCATAACCGACAGGGAAGGCAGCGCTGCCGCTTGCGTAATTCCTTACCGTCATTGCGTAGTGGAAGGGAGTGCCACTATCTGCATCATGGATTTCCTTAGTACGGGAGAAGTCGTAAACAGGAGCGTATGCCAGTGCACCGCTCATGTTATTAAGGTTCGTCATAATGAAGCCTGACTTCCCGATTGGAGAAATCACAGCACCGTAGGAGCTCTCCGTATTGGAATAACGCCCCCAAATGGAAGGATCGTCTACACTGACAAAAATGCCAATAAAACCGCAATGGTAGTAGTAATAAACCCAACCCAAACACAGCCACTTATTATCCCAGGAGAGGAACCCTTCATGCGTGTGGTTTGTCGTGCCCTGGGCCCAGCTATAAGAAGTCGTTGACCCATCGGGGTTCATTGCGACGGCTGTGACTGAGCCCGCGTTTTCCGGCTGCGTGTTCAGGCGATAACAAAAATTACCGCTGCCGCCTTTCCAAGACATAATAACTGAGCCGTCGTTGCACAGCCAAGACTTAGCCCCGTGACCATCCTGGTTGTTTGAAATGTTCCTGAAACCGTTAGAAGTGAGCCCTAAATAGGTTGAGGAGGAACCCTCCAACCAATCCTGCAATGGTGTGTCGTAAAGGTTTGAGCCAGATGCCCCATCCCAAATGACCATGTGCTGATTTGAAGTTGAGAACCCAGTCATCACGAAAAGACGGTTCAAGTTCTCGTTGTATGAGAACCTTGTACCGTAGATGTTACTTGCAAAAGTTTCACTGCCACTCGTAACAACCGCCTTAAACTCGTCTGGTGTATAGTCCCACCATAGAACCTGATCCTTGGGATCAAGCGTCCCTGACATCCGATAATCCGGCCAAGACTTTCGCCCTTTGCGCGTATCTCGGTAGAGATAGAGATACTCAACTTGATTAGGAGACAAGAGGGAGTGCTCCTGACGCGTGCCCTCCGGCCCGATCCAAGAGCCAGACGTGTGCACGTTTGAGCCGCCATACTGGTCAGAGTAGCCGCCATTGTAGCTTGTGTTGTACGCGCGAGGCTCGTAGTAGGCCGACCCCGTTTGGTGATCTAAGTCGAAAAGAACTCCGCGAGACCCCAAGTTCGACCAAGATGTCCAGTTAAACGCCTGGCTTGCCTGGGCAGAGGTCGAGCTTCTGTCGGCGGTTGACGGGTTATCTTGGTTATAGAAATAAGTGTCATGGTAGACGGACCCAGCATAGCCATTACCTGTACCCGTATTATAGGTCGTGCTGTAGTTACTCGCCGAGTGGAAATCCCCGCCGCCGCGAGAGCCCATGTAGCTATTCGTGCTGATTATCTCACCCATGCTGTCTATGATCTCAAGCCCCATACGGGCTTCATTAACATTGCTGTTGTTCGTCCCACCAACGCAAAAGAGAGGAAGACCCTCAACGCGGTTTGACTGATCTGGACGAGGACCGGAAACTGAGGCTCCAGAGGAACCACTGCTCGCATTGGATGATGTAGCGCCTACAGCGCTACCGCCGATTAGTGTGCGACCCATATCTCTTACTCCTCAATTCCGTGGACACGGACAACAACGCCGTCGCCGTCCGTCCGAACAATTACTTGCTCACCCGCAGAGGCCATCACGCCAGTGCGCTCAAGAAGTGCGCCAGCGCCGAGACCCGCCTTGTCGTAGATGTCTACGTTAGGAAGCTCGAAGAAACGCTTCTCACGCATGAAGGCGTCACCGTCGAAGGTTAGGTCATAGCGGCGATCTGCATCGCCGTTGTTGGCGTTGTAGATATTGACCGTTGCGAGCGCTGTCTGTGTATCGTGTGGCGCAACTGTGTCTTCGTCCACGATGGAAATCGCGTAGCCCATGTTGGTGTGGTTCGGGCAATAGAGGTACAGCGTGTCAGGCGCAGAGGCAGGAACTTCCCACTCAATGATGCGAGCTTGGCCATTGTAGGTTGCGTGGTCGCTTGCCCAGGTAGCATTCGTCGTAGTCGTAACCGCGAACGGTGCCGTAGCTGTAGGGTCGCCCATCATGAAGGTCATGCCCGTAGAGTAAGGCGTACCGTTTGAGTGCGGCCCACCAGATACTTCAGAGAGCTGAAGTGGGTGGCCGTTGTTAGTAGTAGAAAGCTGATGAAGGCGGTATGTGCGACCGCGAACAAATGTGAGCTCGGTCACGTTTGCCGTAAGATCGTCGTTCACAAACTTGTTCTGATCGTCGATGCTCGCAACTGCGATGCCGACTGGTTGCGCGGCGTAGCTCTTTGAGGTGCCCCAAGTCAGCCCCAGGTCTGAGGTGTTGTATTTTTCCCCACCTGAGACAACGATAACGAAGTTCGAACCCTCTGCGCGGATGTCCACAACGTCGTCGTAAGTCACGCCAGTTGGGAAATCGAAGACGCTGTAGCCAGTAACAGGGAATGGAGCCGCAGCAGTGTAATCTGTGTAGGCTACTTTGTTTCCGCTATAGGCAATGTATAGATTGCCTTCGTTCTCTGTGGAGCCCTCGATTGCAGTAGCTCCGATCATGTAACCAGAGATGCCAGTGGGAGGAGACATCGTGTTCGACTGGAACTCAGCCTGCGTCTGCGGCGTGTCATCGTTGGAGATGTAGTTGAAGCCCGTCGTCGTGCCGATGATGAAACGCTCTTCTGCGGTCTTGACGCCAGCAATCTTGCTGATCGCGCCCAAGCCCCATGTGAAGGCAGAGCCATATGAAGCCGCCGTAGCGCGATAATCAGCAATGGAGTTTACAACAGAACCCGCACCGCCGGGAACACCTTGAACATAAGCGAGCGCAAACGCGCCTTCTTGGTTCGTCGCCCAAAGAATGTTGTCCGTCGCAGTCTGGCCGTAGGTAGTAGCCGCTGTAGTGGCGGCTCCGCCAGAGAAGTAGTTGTCAAATGTATACACGCCGCCGTCAGGAGCGGAGCGAACGTAGAGCTCACCACCATTATAAAACGGGAGAGGGTTGCCAACTGCCGATGGGTCACTAACCAAGAAGAAGTTGCCGTCACCATTTGCGGTCTGCAAAGTTTCAATCTTTTTAGAGGAGATTGGGTTCGAAGCAGTGTTCGCAGCCGGCGGATCAACAGGAGTGGTCTTGAGGGCAGTCATCATCTTAGATGTACTTTTGCCGATCAAGTCCAGTGTGTTGTCGGTATCAGCGTCAACCCATGCCTTGTTATAATCAGTCGGGGTGAGGTAATCCTCAAAGTCACGAGCCTGATACTCCTTGTCGGACACATAGAAAAACGCGTTTGCCGTTCCAGCACCGTTGTTAAGGATGTTTACGTTGAATGTGGCCGTGCGAGCGGCTGGGACTGTATAAACAACCTCAGTATCACGCGCGTTTACGACCTTTTTTCCTAATAATCCGTTTGCCATGTTGTCCTCTTAGCTTTGCGACAGGAAGAAGACCTTGGACGGAGACATCTGGTAGGCATTAAGCGCCGACTGGATGCTTGTCTGAAGGCCGTTGAGAGCGTTTTGCTCAGTTACAGACGCGGCTTGTACAGCCGAGACCTGAGTTGCACCCTCCTGCGAAACTTCCGCAGTTCTATTGGCGCTCTCTGCCTGGATGGCAGAAATTTGTGCAGTACCTTCAGCGGATACAGCCGACAGATTGGCAGCACCGTTGAAGATTTCTATCATTCTCGTGAGGTACACGAGATCAGCGTTGGGTGTCGCAGCGTCTAGGTTCTGGAGCCGGGTAGATAGCTCGTTGGCTAAGGACTGCTGGTCACTAACTGAAATATTTGGCATTAGAGGCTACTCCCGTTGAATAGTTCGCCATGGATTTGCGCGATGAGGATGCCCTGCGCAATCGTAGTTGGTGTCGTCTGGAACGCTTGGTTCGCGTAAGTCTGGGCGTTGTCGCGAGCAAGCTGCGCTGCCGCAAGAGCGGCTTGAGCCGCGTCACGAGCACCTTCCGCATCAACCTCAGATGCAGCAGCCGCAGTCGCGGATGCTTCCGCGTCAGCACGCTTTACTTCCATGTCGGTGAGAGCAGTGGCCTTGAATGACGCTAGGTCAACGAAAAGATCAGTGAAGGAAGCAATCTCTTGGTACTCGGCGTCGGTGCCAATGCGCAGCTCCAGCGTTTGAGTTGCGGCAACTTCGCCCGCTGCTGGAGTGTTTACATAGCGAAACTCGAACGTGTCGATGTCACCAGTGGCCTCATCGAACAACTTACCCATGAGTTGAGCAAGCGTAAGATTGCCCATCTCTGCATCTTCGAGATAGGTATCAAGAAGATGTGGCCCCGTGTTAGCGGAGCGGAAGTTTAACTGCTCTGAAGGGACGCGGGTGCGTGCCATCGGTTACTCCTCGTTTGCCAGTTGACGTAGCTTCGCAACCCGAGATGAGGACATCTGAAGAAGCTCCTCTACGTCATTAACGCGGGCGGTAAGCTGGCCGACATCGCCTTGAGAACCTTCGCGTATGCCTAACAATGCACTGCGGATCGCGGTCATGTCGTCCCGAATTGGTTTTAATTCTTCATTGATGCGAGCGTTGACGTATTCGCGGATCACGCTGTCAACTTGTGATGCCCATACTCGGCTGTTCGCGTTCATCGCTTATCTCCTATCGGAACGAGGTTGCCCTTCTGAACTTCATTCTCAACTTGCTGCTGGGGCTGTACGGATGCGCCGCGAGCTTTCTCCATCAGCATCATCTGTTGAGATGGCGTTGGACCTTCGGCTTGCTGCTCTTTGCCTATCTTGAACTGGTCGAGGTCGGAGACGCCCATGGAGCGGATAGCCTCTTCAACGATCTTGCCCGAGTTGTATTCCATCGCCATGCCAGTTTCGTTAAGTGTTTTCAACATGTTGATCCATGTCTCGGCATTACGAGTAGGCTCAAGGGGCAGGGTTCCGTCTACGACAAGGTAGTCAATGTCGCCCTGGATTTCAGATATGTTGAAGTCGAGGTAGCCGTCCTCAACCATCGAAGCGACAGCAGATGCGCTATCACTGTCGCTGATACGGATAGAACCATCCTTCGAGAAAAAGTCTTGGATGTTCGATGTCATCATCCGAACCATCGGACGAACCGATGTGGCACTGATAATGCGGGAAAGAACGCCGAGACGTTGAGAGCCAAGCTGTGTCAATCGCTGGATTTCCGTAGCAGTACGAACACCGCCCTCGGCAGTAGGCATACCCTGCTGGGCGTCGGAAGCAGCACTAAGTCGTTGTTTTAATTCGGACATAGCGCCGATGTCGTTCCAGTGGCCCCTGGTTACATCAGGTACGTTGGCTATGAATACGCCCTTACCAGGTTCAACTCCCGGCATCGTTCGAACAATGCCGTGAGGGTTGCGGTCAATAAGATCATTGATCGCGATCTGGGTAGGATCAGCAAAGATCAAGTTGGTAAGGCTCGCTTGAACATTGTCGATGCGAGAGCGCAATAGCCATGTAGAAATATCATGCAGCGGAAGTAGCAAGTCGTAGAGAGACTGGCCGTAGGTCTTGTGAGCG